>Ga0114974_10000128_pt1 | contig 64335 bp, 90 predicted proteins | sample S_130206_EF_Meta_FD_87318 | JGI IMG/M metagenome (GOLD analysis project Ga0114974, IMG submission 87318) | Freshwater microbial communities from Lake Simoncouche, Canada to study carbon cycling - S_130206_EF_MetaG | ecosystem: Environmental > Aquatic > Freshwater > Lake | place: Lake...
TGCTCTTGCCAGAAGGTCCAGAAGAAGGTTATGCCATGCCATTTAGTGTAAATGACTATTCCACAAATAGTATTTATCAGTTTTGGAATGACGGTTATTCTCACACTCGCGTGATGGAACGGACATTTGGTAGTAATTTTTGGACACTCCAACCCAGTGTCGTTAGTCTTGGTAACGACAGTGCTGCAAATAATCTTTACTTGAAAGAACGCACATCTAGTTCTACAGAATCAGATGTTATTGCTGGTAGCGTGGCAACGGCATTTCCCTCCGCTAATTTGTTTATTCTAGCCCTGAGCTATGGAGAAGCTGGGATGAACCTGCCAATAGGGGCATTTAGCACCAGCACTGAACTGTCATCGGCGCAGGACGCAGCCTACACCACTGCGCTCAAAACTCTTTGGGAATCAACTACTGGCCTTACACTAGCATGATCGGATACATCACAACACAAATACAGGCGGAAGAGATCAACGCTGCCATTGCAAAAGCGCAGACGGATCGCGGATTTCCCGTGTTCTGGCTGGCTGGTAGCATCCCTATCCAGAGCGGAGAACACGCAGGAATGCACTTTATCCCGTGTGACGACAGCCTACTCTCCACTCCACTGCACGGCAACCCACCTCAAACTCCAGTGGATTTCCCTGAGTTTGTGGTTATCGTAGAAACCCTCGGCGGGCTGGAAGCTCGTATTGACCTTGCACGAGAAGACGTTGTTGCGCCTAAACCTACAGAAGACAACATTAGTCTGTAAGCTATGTTTTTACTCCAAGTTTTTCAGATATACTAATATAAATATAGAATAATGACAACTCCAATTAATCTAGGTTCGTATCTAATTAATGTTCCAACTGACGTAGAAAAAACAACTATACGCGCCGGTTTAGGAATAAAATCTGCTGCACTACTAAATGCATCATTTCCTAATTCAAATACATTAGTAATATCCGATCCAAACAATTCTCTAAATACAATTTCAATTGATAAGACATTACTTGGAAGTTCTATTGCAGATCGTCTGCGTACTCCTCGAACATTTAATATAACTGGAGACGTCTCAACTTCCCCTGTTCCTAGTTTTGATGGAACTGCAAATATTTCTTTAGCAGTTACAATTGGTTCTGGTACAATTTCTGAAACAAAACTTGCAACTGATGCAGTTGTTGCCGCTAAAATTAAAGATGGCGAAATTACACCTGCTAAATTGTCTGATGGTGGTCCAATTTGGGCAAGTGGCACAACAACTCTTCAACGAAGCCTTTCACTGGGTGTCGTTGGAACAAACGCCGAATCATCTGTCAATTTTTATTCATCTGTCGATGTCGTCTCTGGAGGAAATGCCCGAATTGTAAGAGCGTCGGGGGTTAATGGATCACTAACAATTAGTAATGCTGGTGGTGGAAACATTGTCATAAGAGGCTTAACTGCCCAAAGTGATAACACGCTCGTTTCAAGTCGGCAACTCGTCGGAGCACTTGAAATTACAGCAAGTCAAATTAATGGAACATACTCTGCAACTGCCCTAGACAGCGGTGTTGCTGTCAACTATGAAAACATCGACAGTTCAACTACTAACTTTTTAGACACCACAATATATGATGGAAAGAGAGCAGTTGTTTCACAATTTACTGGTTCATCAAAAACATTTGAGACCTTTGGTTCAATACGTGCAACGAGAAACTCACAAACGACTGCTGATACCGCAGCACTTCAAGCTCGTAGTGAGACTGGTAATGTTGCCGTATTATTAAATGCAGACGGAGCAACGGGAGCATCACTTGTACACGTGCGAAACACTCCTGGACTTCAGGTTAAACTTTCAAATTTATCAACTGATGCTCCATTAAGAGCCGGCACCATAACAACATCAGCTGATATTATAATCAACCAGGATCAACCAGAAATAATTTTTCAGGATACGGATCATCGAAGTGGGTTTATTCAAGTTGATGACAACACATTTAGCATTAAAGGTGGAGCTGTAAACGCAACGACACCAACACAAGTAGACAGTAAATGGCCACTTGAAATTAACTTAGCAAATAACGCAGCCTCTTTTGGTGGCACTGTTTCTGCCTCAACACCTACAGCACCAACACACTTGGCAACTAAAGCGTATGTTGACAGCACTCTTACGATTGCTACTGCACAGGCATCGACAAGCGGAACAGCTATTGACTTTACTGGAATTCCGGCAACGGCAAAGCGAATTACTATTATATTTAATGGAGTAAGCACCAATGGAAGTTCACGCATTGCTGTTCAGCTTGGAACCGCGGCCGGTCCTAAAACTAGCGGTTATACTAGCTTTTGCGGCTACATAAGTTCAATTAACACACAGGAAGTAAATTCAGTAACCAGTGGGTTTGGATGGTGGCATGCTAACGCTTCCGACATTGAATATGGCCACATGACAATAACAAATATTTCTGCAAATAATTGGATTTCGTCTCACTCTGGTGGCTTCACAAACAATCAAACTCAGCAATTTGCTATAAGCGGCGGCGGATCAGTTTCTCTTGCTGGAGTATTAGACCGCATTCGAGTAACCACAGTCAATGGAACTGACGCTTTTGATGCTGGGTCAATTAATATTATGTATGAATAATCTTTTCCTTGGCCCTGATAAATTTCTCACGCTATTCTTATAAGTGTTACGATTCTTAGATGATAGATCTAGTCTTGTATAAATATAGAATATGGCTACATATTCCGATATTTTCATAGACCAGGGCAGCTCTTATTCTTCAACAATAAGTGTTAAAAATGTTAATGCAACATCTTTTAATTTGACAGGTTATAGCGCTCGGGGACAAATTCGTAAAAGTTATAGCTCAGTCAATGCAGTTGCTTTTACGACAAGTATAACTATTCCAACGAGTGGAAATGTTGTCATTTCGCTAACAGCTGTTCAAACTCGAGCTATGAAACCTGGACGTTATGTCTATGATGTGGAAGTATATAACGCAGCCGGTCATGTGTTGCGCATAGCTGAAGGTCAAGTTGAAATATCTCCTGCAAGCACACGTCCTTAAGAACATATGTCAAATATTACATCAAGTATTGTTCCCAGCAATACATTAATATCTTCATTGTCAGGCGCGCAAACATTAAATTCACTTACAACAAGCATTGTTCCTGACAATATCATATTGTCATCGTTGTCAGGTGAGCAAACATTAAATTCACTTACAACTAACATAGGTATAATATCACTGTCACAACTTATTGATGTTGATCTTCAAGGAACCGTCAATGGCTCACTTCTGATATACAACACCGACAAGTTTGTCTCACGAACATTGACAGGCGCAATAAGCGTAAATGCAAATGGATTGACTAGCGTAAATTCAAACGCAATAACTCTTGGAACACATACAACAGGATCATATGTGGCGACGGTATCTGGCACATCAGACCAAATAATTGTAACTGGAAGTGGGTCCGAAACTGCAAATGTAAGTTTAAGTCTACCACAATCTATTGGAACAACATCAAGTCCAACATTCGCAGGTATTACAATTTCTGGCACAATTACCAATGCTGCATTAACAACTGCATTGGCAGGTAAACAACCTGTAGGAAACTATGCCACTGGTGGTGGTACTGCGACAGGAAGCAATACGGGTGATCAAACAATAACATTGTCTGGCGATGTCTCTGGCAGCGGCACCGGTTCATTTACAACAACCTTAAAAAATGTCGGAACGCCTGGTACATATAATAATAGTACAACAGGCGTTCAACCATTTACTACTGATGCTGCAGGGCGTATCAGTTCCACAGGAACACCAATTACAATTACGCCGGCTTGGAGCAATGTTACAAACACTCCTACAACAATTGGCGGTTATGGCATCACAGATGCTGTTAAAACAAATGGTAATCAAAACATTGATGGAGTAAAAACATTTAGTGAAACTCCTCATGTTCCAAATTTAACGGTTGATTCAACCTCGACAAGTGTTGTCAACAAAGCATACGCCGATAACATCGCCACTGGAATTCACGTACACGGTGAAGTACACATTATTTTAAAGAGCGCAACATTGGCAACTGCCACTGGTGGAACAGTAACATACACCAATGGTACAAACGGAGTGGGTGCAAAGCTCACAGTCACTGGCGGATCTACAGTTTTGGATACGCTGATTGCACTTGACTCTGATATTGTTATAGGTTCTCGTGTTATCATTGCACATGAAACAAATGCTGCTCACAACGGAATTTACACCGTTACCGCAGCACGTGAATTGACACGAGCAACTGATGCCGATAGCCCACCTAAAATGAACGGCGGTGACTTTGTGTTTGTTACTCATGGCGCAACTTATGCCAACACAAGTTGGATTGTCAGTGAACCGGTAACAATTGTTGGAACCAGTCCAGTAATTTTCTTACAGTTTAGTGGTGCTGGTGCATACGATGTTGGCACAGGATTGACACGTGATGGAACGATATTCAGCATTACCAATACAGGCGTAAACGCTACATCTACAACTTATGGCAGCGGCACAAACATTCCGGTGTTTACAGTTAATCCTCAAGGTCAAATTACAGTTGCGTCCACCACTGCAGTGACTGTCGACTCTAGCATTACTGATGGCAGTGTTAATCCTGTTTCGGGTAATGCAGTGTTTGATGCAATGGCGCTTAAAGCTCCGCTTGCAAGTCCTTCATTTACTGGAACTGTTTCAGGCATTACATCAAGCATGGTTGGGCTTGGCAACGTAAATAATACAAGTGATGCAAACAAACCAGTATCCACTGCGCAGCAAACTGCGCTTAATTTAAAAGCCAATCTTGCTAGTCCCACATTTACTGGAACGCCAGCTGTTCCAACTCCGGCATCATCAGATTCTTCCACCACAATTGCAAGCACTGCATTTGTTAAGGCGCAAGGTTATCTTACATCGGCTCCAGTGTCTTCTGTTGCTGGCAAAACCGGAGCAGTAACATTGGCAAGTGCTGATATAACAGATGCAACTAATCAATCTACTCCAGGCACACTTGTACGGCGAGATCCAAACGGTGAGGGCGTAAGCTTCTCATCAACACAAAGTGAAAGTACAACAATCGCCGCCTTTAACAGCGGCAATTCAGATAATAGTTATCCTTATGCGATAGTTGCTTCTGCAACTGGAGGTGGAGGCATTGGAGGTTATCTATCAGGTGCAAGCAATTATGGAGCGCATATAACTTCTAATACTGGAACTGGAGCGTTAATCACGTCCACCAGCGGTACCTATCATGCAACATTTGGAAATTCTGGCAACAATCGATCAGCAATCGAGCGTGTTCGTGGTTGGTTTGTTTGGTTTTATAGTACTTTTACAGGACGCTTAAAGACTGCTGACATTACAGCCAATCGCGAATGGACTCTACCAAATGCAAGTGGTACAATTGCATTGACGAGTGATATTAGAAATAATAACGGTGATGCAAGTTTTAATACTATTAATATTGCAAGCGCAGTTAATACTGGTAACTATAGTTTTACACGCACAGTTGAAGATTATAATGGTGATGTTCCTGTAACTTATAATCCTACCGTAGTTTTAACTCCAGAGGTTGCAAGCAATAGCAATACCACAACACTAACGCTGCCTGCACGAAATGGTACAGTATTGTTAAGTGACGAAGTTAGTGCAGTATCAGCAAACAATAAAATAGTAAAAAGAGATGGGAGTGGAGGCATATTTGCCACTAACATAACTGGTAGCGGCAATTTAAGTTTTAACCGTGAAATAACGTTTTTCAATGGCGATGAAGAGGAAACTGCAATTGCAAGTGTGACATTAACATGTGTTACTCCTGGTATTGATGGCAACACAATAACATTGCCAGCACAAACAGGCACGGTTGCATTAACGTCAGAAGTAACTCAAAGTTTAGTCAATGCGAAAAATTTTGCGGTAGCAATGGCCATTGCTCTTGGATAAATATAAATAGTTAATACAATGAAAAAGCTTATAACCAATTATACTTTTAATAAGACTGCCAAAACAATAACCTTCTTGGATTATTCTGCGGCAAATCCTATTTCATTGGAAAATATCTTGTTAATTACCAATGTAACTGACAACATAATCATTTATAATTTTGCCGATTCATCTTTTGGTGGAACTGTGGCAAACAACGTATTGACACTAACATACAATACAGCTGCAATGTCAAACAGCGACAAGTTGCAAATCTTTTATGATGATGCATCTTTGCCTGCAACCGATGATAGTGTTCAAGCTATGACTGATGTCGCACTGACACTCAAACGCATTGCAAAAAACATGGAATCACTTCAGGTAGTTGACAGTTTTCAACGTCAACGTGTAGTTGTTGAGACAATAGCCAACATGAGTACCCTAAGTAACCTTAATAACGTTTCCGCATTTGGTGGTGTTGATCCTAGATTCAATATGGCCGATTGGGCACGAGCAGCATACAACAGCGGCATTCGCAACAACTTAACATTTTCTTAAATAAAATATATGTCATATACCAGTCAATTGAAACCTCAAGTCGATCTTCCTGTATGGGAATGGATGAGATTTGCTCCTGCTGGCACCGTTGCTCTATCATCTACTTGTCGAGATGATCGCTACATCTATTATACAAGTTCCTCTGTGTTTTGGCGTTATGATACATACAGTGACGGATGGCAACAATTAGCAACACCAGTCATCTCTACAACAAACGTTGTTTCAATGTATTATTCACGTGAGTCCGGCCATAATGGCAGAGCTATAAGTTCAGGCGGCGGGAACAATACAATTAAAATGGCTGCTCTTAATGGAGCGTGCATGGTTGGCTATAAGATTCGTATTGTCAGCGGAACAGGAGCTGGACAGGAACGCACCATCACTGCAGTAAGCGCGCCAACCATTGAAGAACGCGGAGTTGCTGCTGGTAACTTTACTGATCGTTTTCAAGATTCTGGTTCTACTGGGCCGGCAACAAAGGCATGGAGACTTAATCAGTGGCGCGATTATCAAGGTCGCGGCGAGGCGGGTACAGTTCCTGGAGTAACTCGTAAAATTTTATTTAATGGACCAACTTTTGCACCATTTTCTGATCCATACTATGCAGGCATTGTTACAAACTGGGGTGCAGCTGGTTCAGTCGTTTCGGCCAGCAGCTTTTTTCAATTTGAATCACAAATTGTAACAGTCAATAGCAACTGGACAACCAATCCTGACTCTTCATCAAAATTTGTTATATTGAGTGGCGGCATTTGGATGGTTTCGTCAAATGCTGCATCAACTTTCTTTACTACTCAATACTATGATGTATTGGCTGACGTATGGTTCCAAAAAACTTCCAATGGAATCATATTCAATGCGGCATTAGGAACGGAAATCAATTTGATTGGATTCAATGAAGCTGGCGGAGCAATTGCAACTGGTACTGCCACAAGCGGTGCAGCAAAATCATTGACCAACAGCGCATTAAGTTTAGCAACTGATACATATGCCAATTTTCAAATACGAATTACGGCTGGAACTGGCATAGGACAAACTCGCACAATCTTATACAATACTGCATCAACCATATATATTACTCGTGCATGGGACACAAATCCTTCATCTGATAGTGTATATCAAATTTGGCCTGATACAGATAAACTTTACCTGGTAGGTAGTGGTATGAGCAGCATTGCTCAATATAGTATTGAAAACGATCAATGGTCAACTGGTCGTCAATATGAAGGCGGGTTTTTACGATCAGGTGCGGCTACTGCATCAAATGGTGAATCATTTGCAATAGCCAGCATTACAAAAGCCACTGGTGGCATTACCGTATTAAACGCTACACCTACCGCTGGTGGCACCGGCTATCTGGTTGATCAGCTGTTAACTCTTGCTGGTGGTTCTGGCGGAGTTGCACGCATTACCGGTGTGGCTGCAGCCACTGGTGCTGTCACAAGTGTTATACTAGAAACCTGCGGCAGCGGTTATACATCCTCATCAAGTGGTATTGCAACAACAGTTAATACCACTGGCGGCTCTGGTTGTACATTGGCTGTTACAACTGCGGCAGAGGTTGCAACCGTTACTTTTGCTACTAACATTGCACCCAATTTTAAAATTGGAGAAAGTGTTACAATTAGCGGTGCAAGTGCGGCCAACTATAACGGAGTCAAAACCGTTTTGGCTGGAACGGTAACGGGCAACGCGCCTTTTGCTGGTACTATTCAATATGCTGCTCCTGCTGATGCTGCGCCAACCTTTGTTGCACACACCGGAACAACGATAGTGGATTCAACTAAAAATTGGGTTGTTAATGAGCATGTCGGAAAAATTTTTCAATGTACATCGACAGCATCTCCAAGTGCCACAGGATTTGCCAGAAAAATAACAGCCAATACAGCCAACACTATCACATGGGTGCAGACTGCTGGCACTATTCCAACATTTGCACGCTACGCAATTATTGATGAAAAATGCTTTATGACTGATATGTCTGCAGGATCACGAGTTGCCGGTGGACGCAGCGGCGTTGCAACTGGCGGCACAACCACCACACTTGTTGATTCAACTAAAAATTGGCCAATTAATTATTGGAGCAATACTTTACCAACTGGTACAGGCAACTCTGCACGCAAAGTGCGTATTATTGCCGGTACTGGAGTAGGCAATGAATTGACTATAACCAACAATACAGCAACCACTTTAACATTTGCTACACAATCATTTACACCTGACACTACAACGCTATATCAAATTTTAGATGGTCACGGACAAGCCACTGGCGGGAGCTCAACTACACTGATTGACACCACTCAAAACTGGGGCACCAACGTATGGCTCGGAAAGCGTGTAAGATTTGTAGCAGGTGATGCTGGTAGTATTGAAGTTACAATTACAGGTAATACTCAAACGACACTTACATTTGGTACAACCTCCGCAGTAAGCGTAAGCACTGCATACAGTATATTGGAACCAATACAACGTGGTGCTGGTGCTGGTGCGCAAATCCTTACCAACAGTACAATCACTGCAAATAATAATAGAATTGCAATACTATGGAGAGGGGGTGGTGTATCGGAAGTTGGGCGTTATAATTTCAATAGCATGCAATATGACGCACTCACTGCATCACCATTTCCTGAAGCACTAACTACTGGCAGCATGTATGCATATGATGGTGCTGATCGAATCTACTTCCATTCAAATGCAACTGGTCGCATAATGTATTATGATGTAACCAAAAACACTATTACCAACAGCGGTGTGATTCCTTATGGTATGGGCGGTGCAATTGTTGGAAACCGTATGGAAATATTTACCACCGTGGATGGCCTAAAATATCTTTACATCATGAGACACAGCAGCAATGAAATGTGGAGAACACTACTATTCAACTAATATGACACTAGAAGAAATCAAACAAATTGTCAGCAATAAACTTGCAGCACTAAACAATCAAAAGAATCTTGCATACATGAATGGCGATTTGGCCACATATGCGCAGCTTGAAGAACAGATAGCAGAAATGCAAAAAGTAATTGATAAACTCAACAGCTGAGTTTTTAGCATTTACTCTCGTGTTATGCCTCAGGCAAACAAACATCTTTAAACTCATCTTTAGTCAGATGCAGTTTTGCAGAGTTTGCTCTGAAAAATACCTTGTCTCCTTCAATTCGATACACAATTATATAGTCTACAATACCGCATTTCATGCCGTATAATAGATCTTTAAATTCACTCTTCACATACACACGTTCATTTATTTTCATATAGATATTATTTATTATGTACACCGGTAAAGTTTTGTGATAAAATATAATATATGAATAAAAATGCTAAAATAATTGGATGTGGACTCTCTGGAATTACCGCGGCGGTACTCTTAAGAGAAAAAGGTTATGCTGTTGAAATTTTTGAGACTCGACCACATATTGGTGGAAACTGTTATGATGGGTTGATTTGCAACACCCTTGTTCATCACTATGGCCCTCATATTTTTCATACTGATGATGAAGAAGTATACTCCTTCTTGAGTCGATATACAGAATGGACCTCGTTTAAATTGCGGCCACAAGGAGAGACTCGACTTGGACGGGTCTCACTGCCATACAGTAAAAAGACTGTAGCCGAACTTGGTCGTGAGCTTTCACAGGAAGAGATTGTAGAGTATATCTTTAAAGAGTACAGCGAAAAACAATGGGGTGTTGATTTTGATGTTATTCCAAAGACAATTACAAATCGAATTCCAAAGACTGCTGATTGTGAAGATCCTACTTGGTTTGAAGGACAAAAATATCAATGTGTTCCAAAGGATGGCTATACTGCAATGTTTGAGCGTATGCTTGAAGGCATCACAGTTCACCTAAACTGTACAGAAGATAGTTGGGTAGAGACTCGACAACCCGATGATTTGATTGTTTACACTGGTAAAATTGACTCATATTTCAAGTCTGTCCATGGACGTTTGCCATATCGTTCTCTTGAATTTAAACACACTGTACTCTGCGAAAAACAGGACACGTTTATTGTCAACCAAAACAACAGCACAAACCCAGCAACACGAGTCTATGATCACAGTTATTTTACTCCAACACACACTGGCCCAACTGTTGTTACAAGTGAGTATCCTAAAGAGTGTGGTCCAGGTGATGTGCCATTTTATCCTATTCCATGGGGTGAGGGACAAGAAAAGTATCGTCAATATGAAGCCATGGCAGACGCTGAAGAGGGTGTAATTTTTGTTGGACGTCTTGCTACATACAAATATCTTGATATGTGGATGGCAATTAAACATGTTATGATTAAACTCAAAAACTTGTGAAGCTTGCATTGGTAATACGAGGTCACGTTCGTGATGGTCTGTTTAGTGTTGACTTAAAACACCACATAGACTATATGCAACAACGTGGCCATGAGGTTGACTTATTTTTACACAGTTGGTCAGAGTCTGAAGCACAGTGTTCTTATCGTGAGCTTGATCGGTCATATCTTTTTAGTGTGACGCCTGAATATTTGAGTGCTTATTTTAAGGGATATACTGTTAAAAAAATCATAGTTCAGGATGACTCTAAGATTAAACTTCATGGAAATTTAAATGGGTGTGTGTCATCTACAAAATGTCCAGTTATAGCGTGGAAACGTATGTGGGCTGGAAAATATGAGATTATGAAATATGTCTATGACGCACATCGCGGAGGTTATGATCAAGTTATAAGCACTCGTTATGACATGTTTACAAATCCAATGTGCGTTACACCAAACTCAGTATTAAAATCAATTGTAGGTGCTAATCAACCACTATCATTTAGATATCCGATATGTAAGCAGCTTGGAATGGTTGGCATTGATAATTATTATTGTGGAAACATTGCAAAAATGCTTAAATTGACCCATGATTTTTATAAAGATCTTGATCGCATTTCACGACACTATCCATCACTCTCACATCAAGAGGAAATGGTATATAAATATGCAAGCGAGCATCTCCTATGAAGCTTGCATTTTGTATACGCGGTCACCTGCGTGACGGACTAACTGACAACAGACTCTTAAACTATATAAGTTTGTTAAGTAAAAGCCATGAGGTTGACTTATTTTTGCACAGTTGGTCAGAGTCTGAAGCAAAGAGTTCGTATCGCACGCTTGATCAGTCTAAAAGATTTGATGTTAAGCCAGAACACCTAGAAGATTATTTCCATGGGTGTGCAGTTAAAAAAATTATAATTGATGATGACACACACATGCAATTACATGGAAACCTTGTTGGACACTTACCGGGAAACAAATGTCCAGTCGTTGCATGGAAGCGAATGTGGGCTGGTAAACATGCTCTAATGTCACATGTCTTAAAACATGAAGGTGACTATGACAGAGCTGTAAACACCCGGTATGATATGTTTACAACACCAGTGTGCTATACTCCAACTAAAAATTTATTAAAGCTGACTGAAGAGTCTGCATTGTTGTCTATCAAATATCCAAAATATTATAGACTCTTAAAGGGAGTTGACAACTACTATGCCGGTTCGGTAAAAACATTGCATTCGATCAGTGATGATTTTCATCATAATCTCGATCATATAATACTAAACACCCCTGTACGGGGCTTTCATGAAGAAATTTTCCATAAGCGGCTTGTGGAACTTGGTTATTGCGTTTAGAAACACAACATTTTATAAATACTATAATACATGCGCAGACATTATATGATGCTCAAAATTAATAGAATAGTTTATAAATGGAACCAGAAAAATCTTTACTACGGGAATTCATAAATGGTGGATGGATTATCCCGCTAATTGGCGCGGCAGGAATGTTTGCTCGCCTCCTAACAGCGCACAAACACTACACAATATTAGAACAATTTAAAAATATATTGTCTGCAGCTATTGCCTCTTCTATTGCTTGGTTTATTTTGGAACAAACAGATATATCAAGTTTTTATAAAGCAATAACATATGGAATTATTGGTGTTGTATCACCAGAAATTATTGGTGGTATTATAAAGATTGCAAAGCATTTTGAGCGTAGTCCTGAAAAATTCATCAAAAAGCCATGAACCCAAAATGCATGTTGTTTATTTTAGCTGCAATAGTAATAATTTGCGCATTTATAATGCTTGGTGATGACTGTGCTAATCGCACCCCATATACATTAGACTCTTTTACAATTGTAGTGACTATATGTATGGCACTAGGTGCTGGTATATTCATGCCTGATTTAGATTGAGTCTTCTTGTTTAGTATAAATATTATAATATGGCAAAACCAACATCACGTCAAGAATTAATAGACTATTGCTTACGAGCATTGGGAGCTCCCGTACTTGAAATCAATATCGATGAAGATCAAATTGAGGATCGTGTTGATGAGGCGCTTCAATTTTATCAAGAGTATCACAGCGATGCTGTTGTTCGAACATTTATTAAACATCAGGTTACACAGACGGACTATGACAACGACTATATTACACTGCCTGATCAGCTTATAAGCGTGCTTCGTGTATTAAACCTAGCAACCGGTGATGCTGCTGATATGTTTAGCGTAAAATATCAACTCTTTTTAAATGACTTGTATGGTTTACGCAATCCAGAGTCACTTGTAAACTATGAGATGACAAAGCAATATATGAATGCAATTGAACTTATATTGACTGGTAATTCTCAACAAATTACGTTTTCTCGTCACATGAATCGTCTTAGCATTCAAGACAACTGGAAAGAATTTGTTTCACTTGGTCAGTACATCATTATTGAAGGCTATCAAACAATTAATCCAAATACCTATACTGATGTCTATAATGACATGATGCTTAAAAAATATTTGACGGCTCTCTTAAAACGCCAATGGGGAATTAACCTCATAAAATTTGAAGGCATGACGCTTCCAAGCGGAGTGACAATAAATGGTCGTGCAATATACGATGATGCACTCAATGATATTGAAAAGATTGAGACCGACTTTGATAGTAAATATCAAATGCCGCCGGATTTTTTCTGCGGCTAGTGAATTCTATATAGCTTAATTATATAAATAGAAATATGAAATATTTTTACTTATATAAAACAACTAATTTGATTAGTAATAAATTTTACATTGGTGTTCATGCTTCGCACAAAGAACATGATTTAAACTATTTTGGTTCTGGTATTGCTATCAATAGAGCTATTGAAAAATATGGAATTGAAAATTTTAAAAATGAAATAATATCGTATCATGAATCACTAAAAGCGGCATATGACGCAGAACGCATTTTAGTAAATGAAGAATTAATAAAACAAAAAGATTGCTATAATATGATTTGTGGCGGAGTTGGAGGAAATGGTGAGAATTTGATGACACCTGAAAATTTAATTAGAATGAAATTACCAAAATCACAAGAAGAAAAAAATAAGATTTCTGAATCATTAAAAGGCAAATGTTATTTAACAGAAGATGGTAGAAGAAGATTAAGTGATGCTGCACGAGGAAATACATATGCAAAAGGTATGACATACACACATAGTGATGAAGCAAGAGAAGCTATTTCAAAATCACGGTTGGGTAAAAAGATGTCGGAAGAAACTAAGAAAAAATTTAAAGAAAATAGAAAAGGTAAAGGAACTGGAGAAAATAATGCAATGTCTCGTGAAGAATGCCGAAATAAGGTTAGAGATAGTAAAATTGGTTTACAAAAATTAGTTCATCCAGAATATGGTAATAAATTAGCTCGTCCAAATTCTGATAAATGGAGTAATTTAATATCTCAAGGATATATACCACTCAATAGTTAGATTAAATATTCTATAAATACATATTATGCCTCGTAGTGTTTATTTTAGTCAGACGTATCGTACTGAACAAAATCTTTTAGAAGATTTGATGATAGAATCCATGCAAATCATGGGGCATGACGTGTTTTACATTCCTCGTAAAATTGTAAAACAAGACTTTATCTTAAATGAAGATATAATTTCAAGCTTTGATGCTGCGTTTTCTCTTGAAATGTATGTTGAAAGTGTTGATGGTTTTGAAGGTGATGGTGATCTTATGACCAAATTTGGTTTGGAAGTGCGAGATCAAGTTACACTTGTCTGCAGTCGTAAACGTTGGAATGCACTCATTGGTCGTCATGGCTATACAAATGACAGTGTACGTCCGCGTGAAGGAGACCTCATCTTTTTACCACTCTCTGTTGGACTCTTTGAAATTAAATTTGTTGAAGATAAAAATCCGTTTTTCCAACTTGGAGGCAGTGGCCGCAGCAAAGGAAACAACCCAACATTTAAACTTATCTGCGAACTCTTCGAATATGGTGGTCAAGAAATTGACACTGGCATTGATAGCATTGATAATATACAGACTGCTCACAGTCAAAGTTATCGTGCTGAAGTTAATTTTAATGGTGGTCAGATGCATGAGCTTGGTGAAACCCTAACAATAACACTTCCATCTGGAGTTGTTGGCTCGGCCGAAGCGCTTCGCTATGAACATATTGGTAATACGGTAATTTTAAGTGTTGGTAACTTAACATTCAACGATGAAAAGTTTCATACATTAGTTAATGGCACAACATTTATAGGTCAGCAGTCAAATACAACATCAACAATTGTAGATGTAATTGGGTTACTTGATGGTGACGCGGCGCTCTTTGAAAATGACGACCTAACCCAAAACAGTTCATTTGAAGTTGAAGGTCATGACTATATTGATTTTAGTGAAAGCAACCCATTTGGAGAACCAAGTTAAAACATATGTTAAGCGGATCATATTATTATAATGCAAACCTTAAAAAGATAGTGGCAGTATTTGGCACTCTTTTTAATAATATCTCTATTGCTAAAAGGGTCAATGGTAAAATGACTGGCATACAGCGAGTTCCAATATCATACGGTCCACGACAAAAATTCTTAACACGACTTGCTTCAGAGAATGGTGATGAGAATGGTGATGTTGCAATTAAACTACCACGTATGAGTTTTGAAATTGTGTCTATTGCATATGACTCTACGACAAAATTAAACAAATTAAACAGTCAATCATATCCAGTCACTAATAACTCTGTGAGCAAGTCTCGAATCTATGGTGCAACTCCATATCGTTTGAGTATGCAGTTAAATATACTTGCACGTCAACAGGATGATGCACTTCAAATATTTGAACAAATAATTCCGTATTTTACTCCAGAATATACTGTTGCTGTAAAAGATCTTGAAGGTCCTGGATCAATTACAAACGTTCCATTTATGTTGACATCGACGTCATTGCAAGATGACTATGAAGGTGATTTTGAAAACTCTCGTCGAACAATTATTTATTCACTTGATTTTGATATTAAAATTAAGTTTAGAGGAATAGAGAGTGCACCTGGTAAAATTATTAAAACAGTTGATGTGAATCTATTTAATACAACCACGTTACAAAACGCAACTGCAATTGATCGTGTGAATGTTAGACTTGGTGATCCTGCAAATGACACTCCAGAGGACTACACTGTAGTTACAACATATGGTTTTGATGATGAATAAGCATTGCTATGAAAAAAGACAAAGAAACCATATTGGCATCACTTGAAAAAAATATAGTGCCAATTAAAAATGAAATTGCTGTTGCCAATGGTCAACCAGTTGGACCAAGCAATGACGAAATTATAATTGACGCAGAGGAAGACTACAAGTTTGCTCGTCAACGTATTAAAAAATTAATAGACACAAGTGATGAGGCAATAAGTACAATGCACGCTCTTGCAACTGATGCAGAACATCCGCGAGCATTTGAGGTCTTGGCTGGAATGATAAAGACTGCAGCAGACATAAATGGTCAACTCTTAACACTACAAAAAGAACGTAAAAAAATTGTCCAAGACCCTGAACAGGGCGGAGGTGGTAAAAGCACCACAACTACAAACAACTCAATATTTGTGGGTACAACTACAGAACTTCAAAAGCTTCTTAAGAAGCATGCATCAGCAATTGATGTATAGTTTACAAAATTAAATTATGTCACGTGATCTTGCTACATACAATGGAAACCCTCATATCAAGGGTGATGGAGTTCAACAAAATTTTACAGCACACGAGGTAACTGAATACCAAAAGTGCATGAATAGTGTTGCATATTTTTGTGAACACTATGTTAAGGTTATTGATCTTGATCGCGGTCTCGTTCCATTTAAGCTACGAGGTTATCAAACAGAATTGGTGCAACACTATTCAGATCACAGATTTAGTGTTGTTCTTGCGCCTCGACAAAGCGGTAAGAGTATTACATCAGTTGCATGGCTACTGCATTACGTTATTTTTAATGGTGAGAAAAAGATTGGTGTCCTTGCAAACAAGGGCGCAACATCACGTGAAATGTTAAGTCGACTTACTCTTATGTTGGAAAACTTACCGTTTTTCCTGCAGCCTGGATGTAAGGTACTTAATAAAGGCAGCATAAAATTTAGTAATAACAGTGAGATTATTGCGGCCGCTACAAGCAGCAGCAGTATTCGTGGACTAAGTATGAACGTAATTTTCATGGACGAGTTTGCATTTGTTCAAAATGCAAATGAATTCTATACAAGTACCTATCCTGTTATTACATCTGGCCAAGACACAAAGGTTATTATTACAAGTACTCCAAATGGTGTAGGCAATATGTTTTATAAAATATGGGAAGGTTCAGTGCAAAAGAGCAATGAATTTAAGCCATTTCGCATTCGTTGGCAAGACGTTCCAGGACGCGATGAAGAATGGAAACGTCAAACTATTGCAAACACAAGTGAGCTTCAATTTGAACAGGAGTATAGCTGTTCCTTTATTGGTAGTTCTCAAACGCTTATATCATCTGAATCACTCTTAGGACTATCATCAATTGAGCCACTAAAACGACAATATGGAATAAATTATTACTATGAACCTGAAGAAGGTCATGAGTATATTATGACTGTTGATGTTAGTAAAGGGCGTGGACAAGACCATAGCACATTTAGTGTAGTTGATATTTCTAGTATGCCATTTAAAATGGTGTGTACATATCGTGATAACACAGTGTCTCCTCTTATATTTCCAGAACTTATTGTTCGTGCTGCAAAGACATACAACAACGCTCTAGCTGTGGTTGAAAATAATGACTCTGGTCAGGTTGTCTGTAACTCACTCTATTACAACTATGAGTATGACAACACATTTGTTCAGAGCAGCGTAAAGAGTAGTGGTATTGGTGTTACAATGACAAAGCGTGTTAAACGAATTGGTTGTAGTAATCTTAAAGACCTGGTTGAAAGTGGCAAACTTCAAATTGTTGATCCTCACACAATTCACGAACTAAGCAGTTTTGAACCAAAGGGTGATAGTTATGCTGCAAGTGGTTCGGCACATGATGACATGGTTATGAATCTTGTCTTATTTGCATGGTTTGTTAGCACTGATGCCTTTGGAGGTATGAGTAATGTTGATCTTAAAGAACTACTCTACAGTGATAAAATTCGTGAAATGGAAGAAGACCTGCCGCCATTTGGAATTATTGATACACCTGCATATGATAAGACGCCAAGCATGTTAGACTATGAACGACAACGACAGGCTATTGATGACTGGAATTCGCTGTAAACGTAACATTTTATAAATAACAGTAGATTGAAAAATTCTTATTATGTTTCAACTTATAATTAAACACTGAAGAAAGGTAAAAACACATATATGTCATATTTACAAAGCGTCGGGGTTCAAATCACTGAAACTGATTTAACCACAGTAGCACAGCCAACATCAGCATCAATAGGTGCATATGCTGGTCATTTTAATTGGGGTCCAGCTGACCAAATCATAAATGTTTCCTCTGAGAAACGTTTAGGAGAAACTTTCGGCACTCCCAAAAAGTCAACTGATGCAACATCTGTATCATTTTTAACAGCAGAAAGTTTCCTTAAATATGGAAACTCTTTGAAAGTTGTTCGTGCTGTTGGTACTACAGCTCGTAACTCTAAGGGTGAAGCTGCAGGTTACAACACAATCACTGCAAACGACGTCTTAATTAAAAATAAAGATGCATATGATCTTATGACAACAGGCATTGTTGATGCATTTTATGCACGATGCCCTGGATCACTCGGCAATTCTTTAAGTGTTCAATTATTCCATGCAAATAACATGGTTGATGCAGATATTTTAGCAACAAATAAATTATATTTTGCTAATCTGCCAAGCACAACTACATGGGCATCTGACGTAAGTTCAATAACATACACAAACGATGAAGTTCACGTAATTGTATATGACAAAAATGGTGAATTTACTGGTGTTAAAGGCACAGTGTTAGAAACATTTGAAGGACTATCCTTTAATGCAAATGCTAAAACTGTAAGTGGAGCATCAAACTATTGGAAAGATGTAATTAACGTTGGTTCACAATACATTTTTGTCGGTGATCCAACTGATGCACAGACTTTAACAAATAATACATATACTTTAGATGGAAATAGCAAGGGTCTCTATACTTTCACTCTAGGTGTAGATGGTACACGTTCTATTGCGAATGTTACAACTGCACTTGGTCTTTTTGCTGATTCTGAAACTGTTGATATTTCTCTACTATTTGCTGAAGCATTTGAAGATGATACTACTGCAGCAATCAATGATAAACTTGCTATCATTGCAAAAACTCGTAAAGACTGTATGGCATTCCTCTCTGCTCCACTTGAACTCTATACATTGAGTACTGATGCAACTAAACTTGCAGAAGTTAAAAGTGCAAAAGACGCGGTTAGCGATTTATCAAGCTTTGCTGTTTTTGACAGTAGCCCAGTCTATGTCTATAATAAGTATGCTGACAAATATGAATGGGTGCCTGCATGCGGTCATATGGCCGGACTCTGTGCATACACAGACAATGTAGCTGATGCATGGTTCTCGCCAGCTGGTTATAACCGTGGCCAACTTCGTGGAGTTGTTAAACTTGCATACAATCCAGTACAAGTTGACAGAGACGAACTCTATAGCAACAACATCAATCCAATTGTAAATGTTGCTGGTCAAGGTATTGTTCTTCTTGGCGACAAGACTGGACAAACTCGCCCAAGTGCATTTGATCGCATCAATGTTCGTAGGTTGTTTATCTCTTTACAAAAAGCATGTGCTACTACAGCTAAATTCCAGTTGTTTGAATTTAACGATCAATTTACTCGTAATACATTTATCAACACAATTGAACCGCTGTTACGCGATGTTCAATCACGTCGTGGTATTACCGATTATAAGATTGTTTGTGACGAAACAAACAATACTGCACAGGTCATTGATACAAATCGATTTGTAGCTGATATCTATATTAAACCTGCCCGTTCAATTAACTATATCACCCTAAACTTCATTGCAAGTCGTAGTGGTATTGCTTTTAGCGAAATTGGTGCATAATCTTAATAAAACACTATAAATAAATAAAACAATGAGTAATTTATCAAATTTTAAAAACGCGTTTGCTGGTGGCGGAGCTCGTCCCAACCTGTTTGAAGTTGAACTTTATTTTCCAGAAGGAGTTTCTGGAAATAATGTCTCTTCCAAAAGCAGATTCTTGGTAAAGGGAGCTCAATTGCCTGCAAGTGTAATTGCACCAATTGAAGTACCATATCGTGGTCGTAAATTAAAGGTTGCTGGTGATCGTACATTCGAACCATGGACAATTACAGTAATTAACGATGTTAATATGGAAATCCGTAATGCACTTGAAGAGTGGATGAATCTTATCAATAGACATGCATCAAACACTTCTTCTGGTCGTGTTGGTCCATTAAACTACTACAAAGATTTAGCGGTAAAACAATTGAGTCGTGATGGTTCAAGCGAAGCTCCTACGAAAGTATACACTTTTGTTGGTGCATTTCCAACAAATATTTCGCAAATTGAACTCAATTACGAAACAAATGATCAGATTGAAGAGTTTACTGTTGAATTTCAATATCAATATTGGACTTCAAATAGTACTCTTGGCTAATATTTTTCGTTATAAATATATATTATGAAGCTATTTGGATATGAATTATCAAAAATAATTGACAAGAAAAACTCTTCTGGAGATTCTAACATACCGTCATTCTCTACCCCAATTGAGAATGACGGTACTTCTGTATTAGCTAGTAGCAGTGCTTCTGGTTATTATGGACACGTACTCGATATTGACGGTGCATCGCTTACAAACGAAAAAGACACAATATTAAAGTGTCGCAGTGCTGCTTCACAACCAGAGTGTGACGCTGCAATTTCTGATATTGTAAATGCTGCAATTGTCTCTGACAGCGATGGTATGCCAGTCAATATTATTATGAATAATCTTGATCAGCCAGACAGCATTAAGAAAAAAATTCGTGAAGAGTTTGGTGAGTTGCTGGAGCTCCTATCATTTAACTACAACGGATATGATATTTTTCGCCGTTGGTATATTGATGGTAAACTCTATTATCACATAATGTTTGACACTAAAAAGCCAAAAGAAGGCATAAAAGAGATTCGAGCAATTGATCCTTTAAAAATTAAAAAAATTAAAGAGGTTACAAACAAAATTGACAAAACTACTGGAACAAAAACCACTGAGATTACTGGTGAATATTTCTTGTATTCTGAAGACTGGTCGAGTACCTCTGGTACAAACGGTGTAAAAATTGATCCTAACACTGTTGTCTATGTTCCATCTGGAATATTAGACGAGTCTGGAAAAGCTGCTGTTTCATATCTTAACAAGAGCGTAAAGCTTGTTAACCAGTTGCGTATGATGGAAGACGCTCTTGTCATCTATCGTATATCACGTGCGCCTGAGCGTCGTATTTTCTACATTGACATTGGTAACTTACCAAAGGGTAAAGCTGAAGAGTATGTTCAAGGCATTATGGCAAAGTATCGTAATAAACTTGTCTATGATGCAACTACTGGCGAGATTCGAGATGATCGTAAGAGCATGAGTATGCTTGAAGACTTTTGGTTGCCTCGTCGAGAAGGTGGTCGTGGAACAGAAATTACAACACTGCCTGGTGGCGATAACCTCAGCCAAATTGAGGACGTCATCTTTTTCCAAAAGAAACTCTATCGTTCACTAAACATTCCTGTTAATCGCCTTGAGGGTGAGACTGGATTTAATATGGGACGTGTCAGTGAAATATCTCGCGAAGAGGTTAAATTTCAAAAGTTTATTAACCGACTTCGTAAAAAATTCTCAATTCTCTTTATTGATCTCTTACGCGTACAGTTGATTCTTAAAGGTATTATTACTGAAGATGATTGGGGTAAAATCAAAGAAAACATCTCAATTGACTATGTTGAAGACAACTTCTTTAGTGAGTTAAAAGACTTTGAAATTATGAAAGAGCGCATTGCAATGCTTGATGCTGTCTCATCACACATTGGTAAATATTACAGTGAAAAATGGGTGCGTAGTAATCTGCTTAATATGTCTGATGACGAAATTGAAAAGATGAATACTGAAATCTCTGAGGAACAAGGCACTGCCCCTCCTCAAACGGATGAAGAAATGTAAAATAAATAAACAATATGGAAACTAAAGAATTAATTCAAAATATATTAGATGGTGAAACAGTGTCTGCTGACGCGGCGTTTAATCAACTTCTTCAAGATAAAGCTCGTACAATACTTGACATTAAAAAGGTTGAACTTACTGCAAGTCTCTATAATGATCAAGAGACTCAGTAAATTTAATTTTGTATAAATACCAATATGATTCCATACGTCAAAACTACTCCAGTAACGTCAAATAATACGTATACGTTAAATGCTCCGTTTATTGGTAATGATTATATACTCTATGTTTCTGGAACATTTGGAGGTTGTACAGCAACACTTGGTTATGAGGACGGCTCTGAAGTTTTTGCGCCATTTAGAGATTTAGCTGGAACTGCGTTAACGATGACAACATCATCTGCATACATTGTTATTTCTCCGCCAAGTCAAACACTCGCGGTACAAATCACTGGAGCAAGTGGTACTACAAGCATTAAGTTTGACCTCGCACATCGCAAAGGATAATGATACTGCCTAGAAACTATACAGCTCTTGGAAGATCTTTAGGGCGGGCGATCCATGATTATCGACCGGCGATTGGTAGTGACAATCCTGCAAATGCGGCCGAACCAGATGCTACAGCATGGGTGCTGATGGATGGACCGTTTGGCCCAACTGAAGGAACATTTTATGGTGGTCAAAGTTGGAGAAAAATGGCTCCGATTGGATATGCACCGTATGGTAATGAAACATATGTTTATGGTGATGAAGTTGTAAGATATGAAACAGGTGTTTGGCTCTATTTAAATAATACTCTTGGAGAAATAGCAAGAGCTTATAGTTATGAAGGTCGTCCTTGGTTGGTAACAACATGGAACAACGGTTTTACCGCAGCAAAAATTACTTCCTCATATGTAAAAACTACCAATTATCCGGCAGTCCCATAATTAGTAGTCTTAAAACAATGTGTTGAAAAGCAGTTTTGTATAAATAGTTTATAATGAAGTTAATCACTGAACATACAGAAAACATCAAATATTTTTCTGAATCAGCCGAAAATGGCGAAAAGAAATTTATCATTGATGGTGTTTTTATGCAGGCAGAACAGGTTAATCGTAACCGTCGAGTCTATCCTAAAACTGTGCTTGAAAAAGCAGTCCAAAAGTATGTTACAGAATATGTCAATAAAGGACGTGCTGTAGGTGAACTTAATCATCCTGAAGGTCCAGCAATTAACCTTGACAAGGTATCACATCGTATTACAGAACTTCAATGGTCTGGAAATGATGTCTATGGAAAAGCACTTATACTTGATACCCCGATGGGTAAGATTGTAAAAGGACTGCTTGAAGGTGGTTGCCAACTCGGCGTGTCTAGCCGTGGTATGGGGACAGTTGCAAATCGTAATGGTCAAACTATGGTCAATGATGACTTTGTCCTATCAACAGTGGACATTGTTCAGGATCCAAGTGCGCCATCTGCATTTGTCAATGGGATTATGGAAGGTGTAGAGTATTTCTATGAAGGAAACTCTATTGTTGCCGTAACAGCTGACAAATACAAAGATAAAATTTCAAAAATGACAAAGAACCAAATTGCCGAAGAGCAAATACAACTCTTTTCAAACTTTTTAAAGGAAATAAAATTTTAAAAATTTTTAATTATGGACGATACACGTCTAGTGTTGAAGTGAACAAATAGTATGGGTAAATTGAAAAACAGAGACAGAAACGCAGACTTATTTAGGCATGTCGAGTTTCCTCTCCAAACTCTAAAAATAGAAACAAAGTAATATATGAAAAACACAGAACTTGAAAAAACAGAAGACGTCATCACTGACATCTCCGAAGAAACATTACTTTCTCTCGACGAAAACTTAGAGCTTGATCAGGAAAATACTGAGATTGCTGAAGGTAAGTGCAAGAAAGAGGAAGAAGAAGAAGAAGAGGAAATGGAAGAAGAAGATGAAGAAGAAATGTCTGAAGCTAAAAAAGTGCAAGAGGCTGAAGTAAGCTCTGATGAAGAGTTTATGGAGTATGCTAAGAGCATATTGAAAGCTGCTCATGGTGACAAGTATGATGAAGGCAAGGCGATGGCTGCAGCTGAAGGTATACTTAAAAAGGCAGACGGTGACTATGGTGCTGCAATCGGAATGCTTACAAGCGGACTCGGCGAAGAGATGGATGACATGGAAAAAGACATGACAGAAGACACCCAATCCGAAATCGATATCACAGTTGACTCAAGCGATATTTCTCGCCTTGTTGAAAGTGAAGCAGGTTTAACTGAAGAGTTTAAAGAAAAAGCAACCACTATTTTTGAAGCCGCTGTAAAGAGCAAGGTCAAAGAAGCAGAGGAAGCTCTTAAAGAAAGCTATGCAGTTACTCTTATTGAAGAAGTAGAAGCAATCAAAGAAGGAATGGTTGATAAAATTGACAACTATCTTACATACGCAGTTGAATGCTGGGTTGAAGACAACAAAGTTGCAATTGAAAGCAGCCTTCGTACAGAAATTGCTGAAAACTTTATCAAATCGCTTAAGGGTGTATTTGCTGAAAACTACATCGAAGTACCTGAAGGTAAAGTCGACCTCTATGCTAAACTCGAAGAAGAAAAAGCTGCTGCAGAAACAAAACTTGCAGAATCGCTTGAACTCGTCTCCGGTCTAGTTGAAAGTGTTGAAAGCCTTTCACGTGAAAAGATTATCACTGAATGCACATCTGATCTTGCCGACACTCAAGCTGAAAAGCTTAAGTCATTAATTGAAGACGTTCAATATTCATCTGAAGAAAAATTCCGTTCTAAAGTAGAAACAATTAAAGAGTTCTACATAAACGGCCCTCTTTTTGATTCAGAATCAAAAACCGTAAATGAAGAAGTTGAAGATTCAACCCATTCATTTATAACAACCGAAACCATTGTAGAAAACGAAGGTGAAGCACATGTTTCACCTGCAATGAAAAACTATTTAACCGCTATATCTCGTTTAAACAAAGCTACTACAGCAAACATTTAATAATAGATAACGGTTTTTCAACAACCCCAAAAAACAACAACTAAGAAAATACTATTATGTTTAATTCAGAAACACTCGAAAAAAAGTGGGCTCCAGTATTGGAAGCTCAAGACGCCCCAAAGTTTAAAGACAACTACCGTAAGTCCATTACAGCAGTTCTTCTTGAAAACCAAGAAAAAGCACTCAATGAAGAGCGCTCACAAGCTTCGTTCCTTAACGAAGATAACAACATTGGTGCCGGAACTGGCGCAGTTAAGACCTGGGATCCAGTTCTTATCTCACTTGTCCGTCGTGCAATGCCAAATATCGTTGCTTACGATATTGCTGGTGTTCAGCCAATGACAATGCCTACTGGTTTGATCTTCGCAATGCGCAGTCAATATCAGAACGCAGCTGGTGCAAATACTGCTGAAGCACTCTTCAACAAGCCTAACACTGCATTCTCTGGTCCAGTTACAACTGCACAAGGTGAAGCACTTACTGGTGATGGTACAAACACAAGCTATATTGATCCAGATCCAACTGTTGGTACAGTTCAAATCGGACGTACTGCTTCTGGTGCTGGTTTTGGTCAAATGGGCTTTACTGTTGACAAGACAACTGTTACTGCTAAGACACGCGCTCTTAAAGCAGAATACACAATGGAACTTGCACAAGACCTTAAGTCCGTTCACGGCCTTGATGCTGAAGCAGAACTTGCTAATATCCTCTCTGTTGAAATCCTTGCGGAAATCAACCGTGAAGTTATTGACACAGTAAACACTAAAGCTGTATCAGGTGCAATCAATGGTTCTTTTGACCTTGATCAAGACGCAGACGGCCGTTGGGCAGTTGAAAAATTCAAATCACTTCTTTTCCAAATCGAAGTTGAAGCGAATGCTGTTTCCAAAGCAACACGTCGTGGTAAGGGTAACGTAGTTATCTGCTCAAGCAACGTTGCATCTGCTCTCGCAGCTGCTGGTGTTCTTGACTATGCTCCAGCACTTGCAACTAATCTCAATGTTGATGACACTGGCAACGTATTTGCTGGTATGATCAATGGACGTCTTAAAGTGTTCATCGATCCATTCTCTGCTGATGATTATGTAACTGTTGGTTATCGCGGTGCAAATGCATATGATGCAGGTCTGTTCTATTGCCCATACGTTCCACTTACCATGGTTCGTGCAGTTGATCCTGAAACATTCCAGCCAAAAATTGGTTTCAAGACTCGTTATGGTCTTGTTGCTAACCCATATGCTGGTGGCGTAAGCAGTGATCCACTTGGTACAAACGGTGCAAACCCATACTTCCGTCGCTTCACAGTGACTGGTATCGGTGGTAGCACATACAACAATGCTGCCTAATCTAAATTTAGTCTTATTACCTTAGGACTACCCCAAGAGAGCCATTCGAAAGAGTGGCTCTCTTTTTTTGCATAAATAAGCTTATGAATACAAATCTATTATCATTGACTGGATTCAAATTAGCTATTGAATCTGATGACTTTAAAAACACTGAATATTTTGCGGTAAGTGCAAGTTTTCCTTCAGTGTCTCTTACTGAAGTTGCAGCAAACTATAGAAATAACCAAGGATTTGTGCCAGGTGATCGATTGACATTTGATCCAATTACAATAAGAGTAGCAGTTGATGAAAACTTAAATACATACAATGAAATGTTTGGTTGGATGCTACACAACACAAAGAGTGATGCCTTAAAATCTCATGACATTGCACTGAGTTTTATTACAAGTCACAACAATATATCTCGTGTAGTACGACTTGTAGATGCATTTCCAACAAACTTGGGTGGAGTAGAATTTAATGTTCAATCTAGTGAAACTGAATATGCATTTGTTGATGTTACATTTCGCTATGATTATTTTGAATTTCTGGAATGATATATAATACTATAATATGCTACAACTTGACGATATACTTAAATTATGGGAAAAAGACAGTCGGATTGATGAAGTCAATCTAGATGAGACGAGTGTTAAGAGTGCAGCACTGCATTCAAAATATTTGGAACTCTATAGTTTGGCTAAATTAAATCTTAAGAAAAAAGACCTGACTATGGCATATCTGCGTAAAGATAAATGGCTGTACTATAATGGTAAAATGACAAAGGAGGAGATGGACGAGAAGGGTTGGGTCTATGATCCGTTTCATGGAATGGCAAAACCACTTAAGAGTGATATGGATATGTTTTACAACACTGACTCTGACATTATGAAACTACAGGGTCAAATAGAATATCAGTCTACAATTGTTGATACTTTGAAAGATATTATGGACAACATCAAGTGGAGACATACCACAATTAAAAATATTATAGATCATAGACGATTTGTATCAGGATCATAGTTGATCATGGTTGAATTTGAGTATTTGATAAATAGTATTATGAAAATTCATAAATTAATGATCAAAACTCACTTAATTAGCGGTTTAAAATATTTATGTTATACTAGAACTTCTGGTATATTATACGACAATTATAAAGGATCTGGTACGCGTTGGAAAAAACATTTAAAAAAACATGGTGACCTTATTAAAACAGAACTTATTTTTGAAACAACTGATAAAGATGAATTTAAAAGAGTAGCAATACAAAAAAGTATTGAATTTGATGTTGTAAATTCAAATGATTGGGCTAATTTAAAAATTGAAGAAGGAGATGGGGGAGATACTGTATCAAATAAACGATGGATTACAAATGGTATTATAGATAAATATTTTAATAAAGATTTGATAATTCCTGAAGGATGGATGCCTGGAAGATCTAATTGTATATTTAATAATAGCGACACACAACGTGAATTATGTAAAAGAGTTGATTACAAAAAGAGAGGAGATTCAATTAAAAATGCATGGGATTCTGGTAAGTTTGATAAAAGAGATCATAGTAAGTGCGGTACATCTGGTTCATTAAATCCTGCATGCCGACCTGAAGTTAGACGAAAAATTTCAGAAAGCGCATTGTTGCAAAGAGATGAAAGATCTAAAAGAATGAAACTAACCATGAACAATTTACCAGAATATGAATGTCCGCATTGTAAAAAAATAGGTAAATATAATATGTTTAAATGGCATTTTGATAATTGTAAATATAAAAAATAATGGCTCAACTACAAATACATAAACTCAATGAAGCATATTTAAAATTGTCTTCAACAGATGGTGGTATTTTAAGAGAAATATCTGAACATTTTACTTTCTATGCTGAGGGTTATAAATTTGTTCCATCATATAGAAATAAAGTATGGGATGGACGCATTAGATTATATAATATTAAAACATCAACACTCCCATATGGACTCTTATTTGATGCATTAAAATTTGCAAAGAGTCGTGACTATTCTGTAGGACTTGACCATGAAATAGTTTCACGTGTGCCTCCAAGCGCAGATGGCTTGAAAACATTTGCTGGCTCTTTGAAAATTACAAATGGCTCGTCAACTATTTCTCCAAGAGACTATCAGTTGGATGCATATTGTCATGCATGTACTGAAGGCCGCAGTCTAATTATATCACCAACTGGATCTGGTAAAAGTCTAATTATTTACCTTACAGTACGTTGGTTTTTAGAACATCATGATGAAAAGGTATTGATTGTAGTTCCAACTACAAGCCTTGTCGAGCAAATGACAAAAGACTTTGCCGACTATTCTTCACAAGATGACTCTTTTAATGCAGAAGAAGAGATACATAAAATCTATAGTGGTAAAGAAAAAAATAACTTTGACTCACGCATTGCAATTACCACGTGGCAGAGTGCAATTACATGTCCAACCCCATGGTTTCGTGAATATGGAATGGTAATTGGTGATGAGGCGCATCTCTTTAAAGCAAAGAGCCTAAATACAATTATGGCAGCGTGTGTAAATGCAAGCTACAGAATTGGAACTACTGGAACACTTGATGGCAGTGTGTGTAATGAACGTGTCCTAATTGGTAATTTTGGTCCTGTGCACAAAGTTATTTCTACAAAAGAACTTATTGATAACGACACACTCGCTGACCTTAAGGTAAAATGTATTGTGTTAAACCATACAGATGAGCTTAAAAAGAGCGTCTCAAAAATGGATTATAAAGGTGAGATAGATACATTAGTGTCGTTACAATCTAGAAATAATTTTATTGCTAAGCTGGCCGCCGATCAGACTGGAAACACGCTTGTACTCTTTAACTATGTCGAGAAACACGGCAAACCACTGCATGCGCTGATTCGTAGCTTATGCGATGACGCTCGGCAAGTGTTCTATGTGAGTGGTGAAGTAAATGCAACAGATCGCGAAAACATTCGTGAAATTACAGATAATCATACAAATCAAACAATTTTAAGATTTGGAAAAAAGAAGATTAAAGTTAATAATGACAGTACCGTAACCCTATCTAATGGAACTACAAAATTTGCTAAAGACATTACAACCAATGATGATGTATGTGATAAGTGGATATCTGCCTGGGTGTAATTAGAGGTTTGTATAAATAACTTTATGTTAATACCAGTACAAAACATAAAGAATTTCTTAATAAGTAAATTAGGAGAACCTGATAATGAAGAAGCATTAGATCAATATATTACCTTTATCATAGAAAATGAAGTAAATTATGATACCGATCTGTATTGTGAAAATCATCATATATTACCACAGTGTATTGAACCAAATGATATTACAGTTAAACTAAAATATAATGATCATTGTGATGCACACCTATATTTGTTTTTAGCATATAATAGAAATGATTTTCACCGACCATTAAATTTTATGAAACCTGATACTAATATTAGAGGCAAAGAATACAGCGAAAGTTTAAGCATCGCTAAAAAACAAGCTATGGAAAAATTTAAAAATTCTGATAAGTATGAAGAATACATTGAACAATGTAAAATTAAAACTTCGCTAAGAATGAAAGGTGGTTTTGCATCAGAATTAGCTAAGCGTAGATTTGATAATAATGCAAAAGCAAAAGCCGAAATAAGTGAACACTTTAAACAATTATGGGCTGACCCTGAGTATAAAAAACGAGTTAAAGAATCAATGATAGCTGAAAGGAATACCCCTGAGGGAAAATTACGAATGAAGCGAGCTGCTCGAGAATATTGGGATTACAGGTCGATTGAAGAGCGTGAAGAGTTTTCATTAAAAATGCAGGATGTTAATAGTAATGTAGATAAAAGACTAAAGGCCGGTATATCAATCAAAGAAAAGTGGACAGACCCTAATTTTAGAGATAAAATGAAAAACCGCAAACATGGGTCAAATTCAACTTCACTTAAAGAAAAGTGGGCTGATCCAGAATGGAGAGCTATGATGTTGGCAAATAGAAAATTAGCAAAAGAAAGAAAAACACAAAATGAAACCAGATGAAGTTAATGTTGGGGAAAGTGGCGTTGTTATTGTTGCATCAAGCGGGTGCTTCAGCACAGGGATAAATATTAAAAACCTACATCAGATTATCTTTGCCTCACCAACAAAGAGTCAAATACGAGTGCTTCAAAGCATTGGTCGTGGACTGCGAAAATCAGATAATGGTAACAGAACAACTGTCTATGATATTTCAGATAACTTCTCATGGAAAAAGAAGAAAAACTACACAATGACCCATGCAATAGAGCGTATTAAAATATATGCTAAAGAGCAGTTTGACTATAAAATATACGAAATAAACTTACAATGATTGATAAACTATTTGAGATTGCGCCACAGCTTGATATTCGAATCCTAACATTAACGAGTGGTAAGACTGTTATTGGAGAATATTGTCTAATAGGCGCAGAAAATGATGCAATACGACTTCATTGTCCAATGCAAATTAAACAGATATGCTCAAGTAGTTCAATCTTTTCAGAGATATTTGTTCCACTCATATCAAACAGTGATGATGAATCATGCATTGTATATCATGCAGCAATTGAAAGTATGATGAATGCATCACTCGATATTAAGAATAGGTATATTGAATCTCTAATAATTAATAGAGCAAATGCATTTATGATGCTATATGAATCAGAATGTTCTGATAATTTATTTGATCCCTCACTTGAACTTGTTAAACAGTTATCATTGTAATAACATTTGTTTACGGTTTATTTGATTAGCATTCATTGAATCATAGATTATTATACACAACTCCTGTGGGGATGTAAATAAGAAAATGCACTACACATAAAATAAATGTGTACAAATACTGAAAACTGTTTATAATAAAGACATGCAGCAAGAAAAAGTAAAGCGACGATCCCGAGGTGAAGACTATGTAAACAACAAAGAGTTTTCTCAACTAATTAGTGAACATGTTGAAGGTGTACGTTCTGACCTCGCGGAAGGTAGAGAGCCACGACCACTAACTAATCATATTGGAGAATGTTTTCTTAAAATTGCCAATGGTCTATCGCGGAGTCCCAACTTTATGAATTACAGCTATCGTGAAGACATGGTTATGGATGCTGTTGAGAATTGCATTAAAGCTGTAAACAACTACAACTATGATGCACCAACACGAAGTGGCAATGCAAATGCTTTCTCTTATTTTACTCAAATCTCTTATTTTGCATTTTTACGTCGAATTGCTAAAGAGAAAAAACATGTTGATATTAAAAAGCTGCTAATTGAAAAAGGCAATGTTGGTAACTTTGCTGAATTTGGTGATGGCGAAGAAAACTATAGTGAGTCTCTTATTGAAAAGGTTCGGCAGAAAAATGATGCCTTCTATAAGGATGAAAATGCTCAACCAAAACCAAGTGCTAAAAGAAAAAGCAGAACAACGGTCGATAAGGCTGGAGCGCTTGATGATTTTATGTTATGAAAATTGCGGTATTAACAGACACCCACACTGGGGTAAAAAATGGTAACGATATCTTTCTTGACTATACAGAAAGATTTTATTCTGAGTTGTTTTTTCCATATTGTCTCAAACATGGAATAAAAAAGATAATTCATCTTGGTGACTATTTTGATCATCGTAAATATTTAAACTACAAAGTCTTATCTCGTAATAAAGAGATGTTTTTAGATAAATTGGAGGAGTATGACATGACAATGGATATTATTCCAGGCAATCATGACACATTTTTCCGAAACACAAACTCACTCTGTAGTCTTACTGAATGCTTACAGCATCAAAGCTCACGTGTTGATGTGATTATGTCACCAACAGTTCGCGAATATGGTGGAATGCGCATTGCGTTGCTGCCCTGGATTACGGTTGAAAACTATGCAGAGTCAGTAGCCTTTATTGAAAAAGCAAATGCACCAATTATTGGAGCTCACCTTGAACTTGAAGGATTTGAAATGATGAAGGGTGCACCGGCTGTAAGTCACGGCATGTCTGCTGGTCTTTTTTCTAGATATGAAATGGTGCTCTCTGGTCACTATCATACAAAGAGTTCACGTGACAACATTCATTATTTAGGTGTGCCTTATGAAATTACATGGGCAGACTGTAATGATCCTAAATATTTCCATGTTCTTGACGCTACAACTCGTGAGCTAATTGAAGTTAGAAATCCAATTACACTATTCAATCGTTTGGTGTATGATGACTCAGTTCAAGTACCGCAACCAATAGTAGGTACTGAGCTCACTGGAACATACGTTAAGGTTGTAGTTACATCTAAAAAAGACCCATACGCCTTTGACAAATATATTGATTCAATTAATGCAGCAGATCCATTTGATCTTAAAATTGTAGAGTCATTTGTAGAATATTCTGCAGACAATATTGACGATGAATCAATTGAGGTATCAGACACACCATCTCTACTAAACAGTTATGTTAATGCAATTGAAACTGACCTTGATAAAGAGAGAATAAAAAGAAAATTGCAAGAACTATACGTAGAATCACAACTAACTGACAACATATGATTATTTTTACAAAGTTAAGTTATAAAAACTTTTTGAGCGTTGGCGACAACGAGATCTCGATAGATTTGAATGATTCAAAATCTACTCTTATTGTAGGACACAACGGATCAGGAAAGTCTCTTATGCTCGATGCTCTTTCTTTTGCGCTCTTTGGCAAACCTCATCGTAATATCAACAAGCCACAATTGGTCAATAGCATCAATGGTAAAAACTGTCTGGTAACAATCCACTTTAAACTTAATAGTTCTGAATACAAAATTATTCGTGGTTTAAAACCAAATATTTTTGAAATTTGGCAAAATGGAATATTGGTTAATCAAGAGTCTCATTCACGTGACTATCAAAAACTACTTGAGACTAATATCTTAAAACTCAATCATAAGAGTTTTCATCAGGTTGTTGTGCTTGGAAGCAGTAACTTTATTCCATTTATGCAACTTAGTACGCATCATCGACGGGAAGTTATTGAAGACCTGCTTGATATTAGCGTCTTTAGTAAGATGAATGGACTTTTAAAAGAGAGTTCCACAAAATTGCGTGATCAAATACGAGACTCTGAAAATCATATTTCCACAATAAAGGAAAAGATAAGTCTTCAACTTGCACACATAACAAGCCTACAACAATTGAGTGAAACAAACAACTCACAATATTTAGAAGAGATTAATAGCCTAAATAAAAACATAAAGGATATGTTGACTGAAAATACTGCACTCACTTTGGAGTACAGCAATTATTATGGCAAAAACTCTCAGCAACTAAAAAGAAATGAGAAGACAAAATCTACACTTGTCTCATATCAACGACAAATTAAGGACAATATTACAAAACTTGTAAATGATGCAAAGTTTTATGAGACCAATGACAGTTGCCCTACATGCAGTCAAAATATCGACACTGATTTTAGACAGACTAAAATAGATGGGTGTAAGCACAGTGCTAAAGAATTAAATGCTGGCTACACACAATTAAAAGATTCTTTAGATGAAGTTGAGCGTGCATTAAAGACAACAACCGATGAAATAAGTCGCCTAAATCAACTAAACAATAAAGTACAAAGCAATCAAACTATAATTGAAGGCCTAGAAAAGCGAATCCAAAAACTAGTTGAGTTGACGCACACTCATCATGAAGCTTCTGAAGTGACTGATGCACAGACAACCTTAAATGTGTTACACGTTGAAAAAGATAGTTTAGAAGACTATCGTGCACAGCAACTTGAGGAGAGAATGTACAATGAAGTTATTGCTGAGCTCTTAAAAGACACTGGTATAAAGACAAAAATTATTCGTCAATATCTTCCAGTTATGAACAAGCTTATTAATCAATACTTGCAAATTCTTGACTTTTTTGTCCTCTTTAACCTTGATGAAAACTTTACCGAAACAATCCGCTCTCGCCACCGCGATGATTTTACCTATAGTTCATTTAGTGAGGGGGAACGTACTAGAATTGATTTGAGCCTACTATTTGCATGGAGGCAAATTGCCAAAATGAAAAATAGCAGCAACACTAACATTTTAATTCTTGATGAAATTTTTGATAGCTCGCTTGATTCTGATGGAGTAGATTATCTGCTGAGTATAATGCAATCACTTGGCAATGAAACTAAAGTGTATGTCATAACACATAAACCAGAGTCATTTGAAAGATCTTTTGACAGAAAAATTATTGCAAGTAAAAAAGGAAATTACACCACATATGATGTCGAGTACTTGAAGTAGATGATTTTATAAATAGATCTATACACTACTTCTATATGTACTGCGTCTATTTAACTACATACTCTGGAAATAAACTTCCACCATATTATATTGGTTCAACATCACTTGAGAATATTAAGAATGGATATAAAGGAAGCGTATCCTCATTAGAATTTAAGAAACTATGGGATGATGAAATTCGAGATAATTTAGAATTTTTTACAGTAAAAATACTATCAGAACACTCAACACGCAAAGAAGCAATGGTTGCTGAGTTGAATTATCAGATTCAATATGACGTAGTAAAAAGTTCTGAATATATTAATAAGTCATTGGCACAACCAGATGGATTTTTTGGTATGGACGTATCCGGTTCTAAAAACCCAATGTATGGTAAAAACAGAACTGGAGAAAAACATAAGGGAGGTGAAAACATTTCAAGTGCATTAAAAGCTCGATATGCTTCTGGTGCACTCGATCACGTTAAAGATATTGCGCGCAATAGATGTATTGAAAATAATCCAATGAAATCTGCTGAAGCTATGGTTAAGGCTAAGATTAGTTGGAAAAAAAATAATAGGAATATTGGCGAAAAAAATCCAATGTTTGGGAAAAAATCACCTATGGCTGGAAAAAAACTTTACACTGATGGCAAAATTACCCGCAGTTTTATTGAAAACGAGCAGCCTGATGGCTGGATATTAGGAAGACATTCTTCTCAAAAGGTTAAAAACTTCACAGAAATTAAAGAAATGTCCTAATCCAGTCATTTTTTGCTCGAAAATAGGTTGCCAAGTCATTGGTACCAAATAGACGTCACTTTTTTTCACTTTTTTATTTACAGTGGGCAAAATTTGTGGTATTATAATACCATAATGACGGCAACAGTTAATCGAGAGTCTCAAACTAAACTAGCTAAGCTCTTAGCTAAAGAGAATATTCAAGTTGCAATTGGTAATTACACCACTGCATTCTTCGATGTCAAAAACAGAATTTTAGGTTTGCCATCATGGAACACTGCAAATAAATATGTGTCTGACCTTCTTATTGGTCATGAAGTTGGACATGCACTTCATACTCCTGAAGATGGCATCAGTCGGTTTAAAGCAGAATTGCCTGGAGTTCCTTTTGACATTGGAAACATTGTGGAAGACATTCGAATTGAACGTCTCATCAAATCTAATTATCCAGGTCTTGTGTACTCCTTCAAAGAAGGTTATAGTCACTTTGTGAAAAATGACTTTTTTAAAATTAACGGTGTCGACCTTGCAACATTTGGTTTTGCAGATCGACTTAATATTCATGCAAAAATTGGTGAATTTGTCGATGTGCCACTAAATACTGCCGAACGTGACATCTATAATAGGTGTTATGCTGCAGTAACTTTTGAAGATGTTTTGGATATTTGTAAGGACATTGCCAAGATGATCAAAAATGAGTCGCAACCACAGCAAAAACAAAAGGGCAAATCAGATCCAAATGGTGAGAAGAGTCCATCTGCTGGCAATGACTCTATAGATCAAGAGTCTGAAGGTGATCAAGAGTCTGAAGATGATGCACAAAGCTCTGAAAAGAAAAATAGCTCAGATTCTGAAGACGATTCAAGTAGCGACACCTCATCATTAAACGGTGAAGATTGGACAGGTGGTGCATCTGCTACTGAGTCTGAACAACAGTCCTTTGAAGAGACTGAAAAAAAATCTGCTATTGAGAGTAAAGATGATGGCGGTGATATTGCCAACAATGAAACACTCTCCAAAGAACTTGAATCTCACACAATGAAGTCTGTTGATGAAAACATCAAAGCATTGCAGGACGATGACAATATAAGTCATGTCGCAAATTCTCCATATTTGAAAGACTTGCTCTCAACTATAATTCCTATTGAAGAAGTTATGCGTGATCGTCGTGAGACAAATCCAGTTAACTATAATGCAATTTTAAATTCTGAAGTGTTTACGACCGAGTGGAAAACATTCAAAAGTCATACTGAAAAGAGTATTTCATCCCTTGTTAAAGAGTTTGAGAGACGCAAAGCAGCATATCAATATTCACGTTCTAAACAATCAAGAACTGGATCAATTGATGTCAATCGGCTCTACTCATACAAATATGAGGATCAAATTTTCAAGAGTGTTACATCATTGGCTGATGCAAAATCACATGGTATGATTTTCTTCATCGACTATTCTGGTTCAATGCAAGGTACAATTGGTCGAGTTATTGATCAGACCTTGCAACTAGTGTACTTTTGTAAAGCTGTTGCAATTCCATTTGAAGTCTATGGATTTACCACTACTGATGAGTTTTATGGCACTGATCCGGTTCGTGCAGTAGAATGTAAACTTCCAGGTTATAACATGTGTTTTAATGACGTAAAAATTATTAACGTATTGAGCTCAAAACTGAATAAAAACAATTTTGACTTGGCATGCCGTGAACTTAAAGCGCAATGCCCGCAATATGCCAAACTCGGTACTCAATCATGGCCAAGTGGACGTTTTCCACTTGGTGGAATGCATGAAAGATTTTCTGGTACACCACTTGTTGAAACTGTTATTGTTGCACATGAAATTGTAAAGAAATTCAAGCGTGAATATCCAATTCAAAAATTGAATGTCATCTTTTTGACTGATGGTGAAGAGCGTCCAGTCCAGTTTTCTAAAAACTCAGTCGGCGAAAAATATGAAAAGCCAGTCAAGGCCGAAAATGCCAATAACATCAAAATCACGATTGAAGGAAAGACCTTAGAATTTAAACGTAGAATGTCACGCAATATGTATGCTGAGGTTATTAATAATCTCAAAACTACACTTGGAGTTACTACGATTGGATTTTTCATTGCAAACTATAAGTCTGACTATTCTAAACATTGTATTGCTGCTATTCAAAATAGTGGTAAACACAAAGACATTACGTGGACCGATGCATGTGCAAAGTTTAAAACCATTCAACGCGCATCTAAAAAAGACAAGTGCGTCTCTATTGACAATGGATTTAATTTTGATTCATACTTTGTATTTGAATCCAAAAACGATTTGAACATTGATGATGACAGTGAATTTGAAATTGGTGACTTTGAAGACTCCACCGCAACGTCTTCACAAAACAAAATTGCACGCGCATTTACTAAATACACCTCTGAAAAGCGACTCTCCAGAGTGTTTCTCAACAAATTCACACAAACCATCGCGTAAAATGTGAAAAAAGTGAGTTTTTTATCACTTTCTTATGTACAAATCCTAAGTTTTTGTGTATAATGACTCTGTAAGCAATACAACACACCCCACACACACACTAATATGCTAGACAAAGTAAAAATAGAAACCGTCCTCAACGAGCTCCTCACGGCTCATAAAGGTTCAACGCAACTTCTTTCGTCAAAAACGGTTTTTGAAGTTGGTCGTTCTCATGGTCTTAAGTTCAGAGAAATTGATGAAAACCTAATTAAGCGTGCTCGCAAAGTTGGTCGTGGAAAACTCGATCTATCTGCAATCTCTGGAAAACCCCAGGAGTCCAGCCAAGTCATGACGAAAAGTCCGGAACCCGAAAAATTTAATTTGGCATGTACTGTCTCTTCAGTTACAAATGATGATGTCTTTATTCCAACCATCGATCAAACGTTTGTAAAATGGGGAGAGTATAAAAACATCCAACAAATTATTCAATCTCGCACTTTCTTTCCGGTCTATATTTCTGGAATGTCTGGAAATGGTAAGACCTTTATGGTTGAACAAGCATGCGCTAAACTAAAGCGTGAATATGTGCGAGTTCAAATCTCTCCTGAAACTGATGAAGATGATCTTATTGGCGGTTTTCGGCTTGTAAATGGCGAAACCGTTTTCCACAAAGGTCCAGTCATCAAGGCAATGGAACGCGGTTGCATTCTTCTTATTGACGAACTTGACCGTGGCTCAAACAAAATTATGTGTCTTCAAGGTGTTCTTGAAGGTAAGCCTGTAATGATCAAGAAAATTGGTGAAGTAGTTCACCCTGCCCCAGGATTTAACGTCATCGCCACTGCAAACACAAAGGGTCGTGGCTCTGAAGACGGCCGATATAGCGCGGCAAACATTATTGATGAAGCCTTTATTGAGCGATTTGTAGCCACGATCGATCAGCCATATCCTCCATTTAAAATTGAACACAGCATTGTGGCAAAACACATGGAGTCTATGAGTGTTAACGATCCAGAGTTTACTGATAAGCTTGTTGCATGGAGCAACGTGATTCGCAAAACCTATGATGCGGATGGTGTTGATGAACTAATCTCTACTCGTCGTCTATGTCACATCGTCAAAGCATACAGTATCTTCAATGATCGCCTTACCGCAATCAGTATGTGTATTGCCCGCTTTGAACAAGAGACACGCGAAGCTTTCCTTGATCTTTACACGAAAATCGATGTAAACTCAATTAAAGTCAATGAAGATGGTACAGTTGTGACAGACTCAGACTCTCCACAATTGACCGCAGCATCTACTGACAACGACGTCCCATTCTAAACCCTTTGATGTGTGGTCCTACATCAAACATAAAAACTGGCCAAAACAAAAAAAAGAAAAACAAAAATAAACGTATATGACTAAGAAACAAACACAGAGACTGACCCGCCTTGCTAACGCCATGACACAGGCAGATGCAATTTATTCTTTCCTTCAAGAGGGAAATGAATTTTCTGCAGCTGAAGCAAAGCAGAGCGGTATTGCTGATCCTTCGCGCGTGATCAGCAAACTTCGTGCAGAAGGTTTTGCAATCTACCTTAATGATCGCAAGACCCGTACTGGTGATAAGGTTCGCCGTTATCGCCTTGGAACTCCACGTGCTAATGCGTAATTCAAATCGGCGGGTAGACTCATGTAGAGTCTACCCGCCTTTTTATGCTTAAATTTTAAAATAAAAATCACTATCAGCTCACAAAAGCTGATATATAAAATAGCAAATATGATTAAACTATCCTCACAAACACTTGACATTCTGAAGAACTTTTCAGGTATCAATTCAAATCTAGTCATTAAGGCTGGAGAACCGCTTGCCACAATTTCTGAAGCAAAAAATATTATGGCAATTGCCAATATTTCTGAACAGTTTAACAGCAATTTTGGTATTTATGACCTCAACGAATTTATCAGCATGTTTTCACTTATGCAAGATCCTGAACTTGATGTCACTGAAAGCAGCATCCTTTTTAAATCTGGAAGAAGCAAAGCATCCTATCGTTTTGCAGATGAGAGTATCTTAACTTCTCCTAAGAGTAAAATTACAATGCCTCAAACTGATTTGACTGTAAAAATTAGTGGTGAAATGCTGTCACAAGTTCGCAAAGCAGCTGGTGTGCTTGGACACTCTATTCTCGCTATCTCTGGAGAAAATGGTGTTGTAACTCTTAATATTGTAGATCCTAAAAACTCTTCAGCAAATAGTTTCTCACTTGTAATTGATGAAGCAAATGCACAAACCGAAACTTTTGATCTGCAGTTTATGATTGCAAACCTTAAGGTACTTCCCGGTGACTACACCGTTGATATTGCCTATTCTTCTAAGCTTATTAGTCATTGGAAAAACACATCACAAGACGTACAATACTATATTGCTCTCGAAAAAACATCCTCAAATAACTAAAAAAATATGGAAACAACAACAACAGATACACAACTAAAACTAACGCTAAACGATGTTATTCTTATGAGTAACATCATCAATGTCGCCTCTCGTCGTGGAGCATTTGAAGCAAATGAATTTACCATTGTTGGTAATCTACACGAAAAACTAGTAGCTCTTATTCCAAAAGAAGAGCCGGTTGAAGAGTCTACTGCAGAATCTACAAACACCTCTGCAGATGATGACGGACAAATTCAATTTGAATTTGTCCAAGGCGTTGATGCCACAAACTAAACCTCACACAAATATATTATGATTGACTTGACAGACCCTAAAACACAAAAAGAACTGCGTGATGCAGTAAAAGAAATTAGCATTCAACTTGCACAAATGGATGATTGCCGAGATCAAATTAAAGAAATTATTAATGCATCAGCTGATGCCTTTAATTTGCCAAAGCCATTGATTCGCAAAGTGTCAAGACTATACCATAAGAAAAACGCAGCACAATTCGAAAATGAAGCGGCTGAGATTAAAAATGTGTACAAGCATATTACTTTGGTATAAGATTGACCTATGAAGACAGACGAATATTTGTGGTGCGAAAAATACCGCCCCCGCACAATTGATGAATGCATCTTGCCAAGTGAGTTAAAGTCTACCTTTAACGAGCTTGTGCAGGGTGGGCAACTTCCAAACTTGTTGCTCTCAGGAACAGCAGGACTTGGAAAAACTACGGTTGCAAAGGCGTTATGCAATATGCTGGGACTTGATTATATCCTAATCAACGGTTCTGAAGAGAGTGGAATCGATGTATTGCGAAATAAGATTAAGCAGTTTGCAAGCACAGTATCGCTGTCTGGTGGTTATAAGGTAGTCATTCTTGATGAGGCTGACTACCTTAATCCACAAAGTACACAACCTGCGCTGCGTGGTTTTATTGAAGAGTTTAGCAACAACTGCCGATTTATTCTTACATGCAATTTCAAGAATCGTATTATTAGTCCATTGCATTCACGATGTTCAGTAATTGAATTTAATACGACTAAAAAATCTTTGGCATCTCTTGCTGGAGACTTTATGAAACGTCTGACCTTTATTCTTAAAACTGAAGGAATTAAATACACTGATAAAACTATTGCTGAATTAATTATTCGTTATGCTCCTGACTGGAGACGAGTCATCAATGAATGTCAACGTTACAGCACGAGTGGAGAAATTCCAACAGCAATTCTTGTTGGCATGAGCGATGAAAACATTGCAGAACTTGCAAACTATTTAAAGTCAAAAGATTTTAAGAGTATGCGAAATTGGGTTGTCAATAATAGTAGTCTTGACAGCAGTGTTGTATTTAGAAAAATCTATGACAGTCTCTATGACATTGCATTGCCAGCATCTATTCCTTCTGCAGTTCTTATTCTTGCAGACTATAGTTATAAAGCAGCATTTGTAAGTGACAGAGAACTTAATATGGTTGCATGTTTAACTGAACTTATGGGAAATGTCGAATGGACGAAAAAGTAAAAAAATTATCGCCATTTGATTTTATCAACTCCATTAACAGTGGAGCCGTTGGTGAAAATTTAATGGAAGACTGCACTGCTGATACGAGTGAATCACTTCCAGATCAAGGTCGTGCTGATAAACAATATGTCCCATTTATCGTTAATCGTGGATTGTCATATTTTCAAGACACTGTCTTGTTTGCAAATGAAATGAATATACATTGCAGTCTACCTGCTAAAATGCAATATGACTTTTTAAAATTGGCGATTCGACCTCGTAAACGCTTTAGTAAATGGGGTAAACGACAAGATGATGGAGAACACATCTCGTATATTATGAAGGAGTATCAATACAGTTCAGAGGCAGCACGAAATGTGTTGCATCTGTTTTCTCAACAACAATTACAAACATTAAAGAAAAAATATGACACAGGAGGAAAATAACATAATTGAGGCTGAAGTAGTTGAATCTAGTGTAATTGATCCAATGAAAATTACAATTGATCCACGAAAAGTTTTGATGCGAATGTTGGCTCGTGGATGGAGAACACAATCTACAAAGAAAAACTTGTCTCCAAATCGCGTTGAGAAGCGTAGAAAACGCAACAAACAGACAAAGAAGAGTCGCCGGCGATAGACGCGTAATGTTGGTATATTATAAATACATAGTATATCAATATTATGAGCAACTTATATTTGGACAATGACATTGTCGATTGGACACCATCTCAAATGCTTGAGGTGTATCTTGCCGACCCCGATGATTTTTTAAAGGTTAAAGAGACACTTTCTCGCATTGGTGTGTGTTCAAAACGCGATGGCAATACTCTTTTCCAAAGTTGTCATATTCTTCATAAACAAGGGCGTTACTTTATAGTTCATTTTAAAGAACTCTTTATGTTAGATGGAAAACCATCTACATTTACATATGAAGATCAGTGCAGACGTAACACAATTGCAACCCTACTTTCAGATTGGAATTTACTTTCACTTGCAAATCGAGCAGCTATAAACGGCACGTCTTCACTAAAACAAATAAAAATTATTTCTCATAGTGATAAACCGAATTGGAATTTACAGTCAAAATATAGCATTGGAAATGTAAATAAAAAAGCATGAAATCCTATATAGAATACAATCAAGATTCCCTGCAAGAAGAGGCTGATTATTATTCAGCACTCCAAATTATTGAGTCTGGATATGCTCTAAATGAAGGAATCTTGGATAGACTCACGTCTGGAGTAAAGTCTAAACTTGACTTTATAAAGTCTATTGCAAGTTATGCACAGATGAAGCTTGAGGATATAGTCACACTCTTTAAAGACAGCCGAGTATTTAAGTTTTTCAATGCTATACGTTTTAATTTGGCAAACTTATGGAAGTTTGTAAAAACCGGTTTGGATGCATACACAAAGATTCAAAGAGCAATTGCTGAATATATTTCAAAAACAAAAGTAGGAAAGTGGACAACTGAAGCACTTGCTGGTCTGGATAAATTTCTACAATCACATCCTGTAGTTGGCCGTATTGGAGGAGTTGCTGTAGCTGGTATGCTACTCTATATTTGGATGAATATGTCATTTACTGGAGACTTTAATTATGACTTTGATTTTGCTGATATTTTAGCTGCAATAGGTGGTAAATATTCCCTTGCAACTCTATTTGGTGGAGCTGATGGCACACGAATGCTGTTACTCTTTGCAACTGGTATGATTGGTTTAACCTTCCCATGGCCTGGGCCTACACACGTAAAGTTTGTAGTTGCACTCATAAATGGTTTACGTAAACTAGTAAAACAATAAACTCCGCAATATTTCTCATTTTGAGAAATGAATCTATATAAATATATTATATGTGTGTAGTCGCAGTCAAGTACATCAAAAAATATGGTTGGGTCGGTGCAAAAAACCGAGATCGCAATTATTCTACCTCAATTAAGGTAGTAAACTCAAACCGTGATGGCATACAACGCCTCTTTATTGATGATCAAACAACACGCTGGACTGAAGGTGTTAATGAATATGGCCTGTCAATTATCTCTGCATCTTTTAGTGTAAAGAGCGATGAGAAAGAAGGCGAAAAGGTGATGTCAAAAGACAAGAAAAAGAAAGCAATTGTAAGTCCAGACGGGCTCGCAATTCGTAATGCACTTCGTCGCAAAACTCCAAAAGAGGCTGCGCAATATCTTATTGAAAAAGAACTTGCTGGGGCAACATTTATCTTTAATCCTGAAAAGTGTTACCTTCTTGAAGGTGGATTTACTGTTAAAAAGGATGATGCTACAGTTGAAAACCCACGTAAGTACATCTACAACCTTAAAGAAATAACACAAGACGAAGATCACTGTGTTCGTACAAATCATGGCATTGACTTAAAGATGCTTGGATATAGCGCAAAGGCATCTGATCCGCATCTTCAAGCTGCACGCAAAAGTTCAGAGACGCGTTGGGAAATTGTAAACAACTATCTTCGCGATAATGTAATTAATGACCCACATGAATTTCTTGAGGCTATGTCTCAAAAACCAAACAAGGATAAGTTTATGAATCCAATTCGTACTGGAGACATTAAAAAAGCTGAGATGGTTACAACAGGCCAACTCTTACTTGTTGCAAAAGAGCGTACACTTCATTATCGTCCTATATATTCCGCTGTAGAGTTTGACTATAAAAAATTAAACTCTGAAGAGGCCAAAACATTCTTTGAAATTATTTCTAGTAGAAAATTACTTTCTTTCAAAGAATATGTGCTGCCCGAATATAAATAAATTTGTGTAGCCATGGTGGTTGCACCAACAGATGCCAGAATTGGGTCTGTTGTATACAAATAAAACTCGCTTAATAGGAGAAACGAAAATGAAAATAAATACATACACGCCGTTTGGCATTGGGTTTGATCAACTCTTTAATGAGTTTGATCTGCGTCATAAAGAAAACAGTAATGTTTATCCACCACATAACGTGGTAAAACTAACAGATGACTCATATGTTATTGAGCTTGCTGTTGCCGGGTTCTGTCAGTCAGAGCTAAACATTGAAACAGTAGAGCATTCGTTGGTAATTACCGGCGAAAAAGCTGAAAAGGATGAACGAGAATATTCTCATAAGGGAATTAGTGCTCGCAAATTCACACGACGCTTTACATTGGCAGAGTATGTCCATGTAAGTGAGGCTTCTCTACAAAATGGAATCTTGAGTATTTCACTCGATAGAATAATTCCTGAAGAGAAAAAACCTCGCACAATTGCGATAAAATAATACCCGCAATTTAAAAAACTAAATCAAACTGGTAAAGATTTGTGTACATCTTTACCAGTTTGTGTTATAATATGCTAACATGATTGAAGGATTCTATACTTGCATTGACAGAAAAATGAATACCTTGCTCTACCGCGGGTATGACGCAGATGGACAAAAAGTCTATAACACCTATAAGTTTAGACCGGTCATGTATCTAGAGAGCAAGGATAAAAACGCAAAATGGAAGTCTCTTGATGGCCTTCCACTTGAGCCATTGCGATTTGACAGTATGTCAGATTGCCGTGCATTTGTCAAGAGCTATGAAGATGTTGATGGCTTTAAAGTCTATGGAAATGATCGTCATATTCCGGCGTTTATTCAAGCAGAGTTTCCAAACGAAATTTCTTACAACTCAAAGAAAATTGATGTTGTCTCTCTTGACATTGAGTGCCGATCAGACAATGGTTTCCCTGAACCGTCTGTAGCGGACCAAGAAATTACTGCAATTGGTCTTAAGAGTAGTCGCCTCGACTATTACATAATCTGGGGGCTAAAGGAGTATAACTCTTCACAATCAAAGGTACCACATCTTAAAAAAGAGTTTCGTAGATTTGAAACTGAAGCAGAATTGCTACATGACTTTATTTCTTGGTGGTTTGATACACTCAACACTCCCGATGTAGTTACAGGTTGGAACATTCGCCTATTCGATATTCCATATCTTGTAAATCGACTCTCACGTGTACTTGGAACTGATGCAGCTAAAAAGATGTCTCCATGGAATTATGTAGAACAAAAATCGGTTGTGATTAAAGGCAAAGAAAACTTTCTCTATAACCTCTATGGCATTCAGCAACTTGACTATCTTGATCTCTTTAAAAAGTTTGCAGCAAACACGTATGGTGCACAAGAGTCATATCGTCTAGACTTTATTGCTGAAGTTGTGCTTGGTCAAAATAAACTTGACTATAGTGAATATGGCACACTTACTGAACTTTACGAACGCGACTATCAAACGTTTATTGACTACAACATTGTTGACATTGAACTTATTGAACGACTTGAGGCAAAACTAGGGCTGATCAATCTTGTCTTTACACTTTCATATTTTGGTGGTGTAAACTATGGTGACACGCTTGGCACAGTTGCAATTTGGGACAGCATTATTTTCCGCAAACTTGCAAGTCGAAAAATTGCAATTCCACCAAACACTCACTCGTTTAAAACAGACTATGCTGGTGGATTTGTTAAAGAGCCACAAGTCGGTCGTCATGAATGGGTTATGAGCTTTGACCTTAACAGTCTCTATCCAAACCTTATTGTACAATACAACATGAGTCCAGAGACAATACTTCCACACTCAAAGGTTGCGGCATTGCAATCGAATGGTGTAGATAAAATCCTAAACTCAGATCAGCAGTGGTCGCCATCAGAAAATGTCGCAGTTGCTGCAAATGGTGCAGCATTTAAATGTGATAAGCAAGGCATTCTTCCAGAGATTATTGAAGAACTATATAACCAACGTGTTGCAGTAAAACGCAAAATGCTTGACTTTGAGTCAGAAGCTGAGCTCCTCGATAAAGGTTCACGCCGATACAAAGAACTACAAATTGAAATTGACCGATCAAGTAACAAACAAATGTGTTTAAAGATTCTACTAAACAGTTTGTATGGTGCTGCGGCAAATAAATATTTCCGATACTTTAACATTGATATTGCTGAAGGCATTACACTATCAGGTCAGTTGGCTATTCACACTGCAGAAAAGGCGGTAAACGAGTATCTGTCGAAGGCTCTTAAAGACAAGACTCCTAAAGATCGTATTACTGCATCTGACACAGACTCTATTTACATTAACTTATGTGACGTTATTGACACATGCAAGCCTAAAGATCCTCATGAGTTTTTAATCAAGTTTGGTAAAGAAGCACTCGAGCCGGTTATTAAATCTGCATATGAGTCTCTTGCACAAAAAACTGGTGTCTATAAAAACACAATGGTTATGAAGGTAGAAAAGATTAGCAGTGTAGCAATCTTTACCGCCAAAAAACGATACATCTTAAATGTGCTCTCGAGTGAAGGCGTACGCTATGCAGAGCCTAAAATTGTGATGAAAGGCATCGAAGCTATCAAGAGTAGTACTCCAAAGATTTGTCGCGATGAGTTTAAGAAAATATTTAAAATTCTTGTTACTGAGCGTGAGCGTGACATTCAAGCCGAAGTCGCCAAATTCAGAGACGTGTTTGATGCCTATGATGTAGAAAAAATGGCGTTTCCTCGAGGTGTCACAGATATTGCAAAATGGTCACAACGAGTGGGTGCTGGTGACAATAAAGTACCATACAAGAAGGGCACTCCTATGAATAGTCGTGCAGCAATTATGTACAATCATTTGCTTAAACAACAAGGTCTTACGCAAAAATATCACCTTATCAAAGGTGGCGATAAAATCAAATACACGTTCTTGCGTAAAAATAACCCCACTCGTGAAAACGTAATTGGCTTTTTGGATGTTCTTCCACCAGAGTTTAACCTACATCAGTGGGTTGATCGTGATCACCTTTTTGAAAAAACATTTTTAGAGCCGCTTCAACTTGTCCTGAACGCAGTTCATTGGAAAGCAATACCGGTTGCAACACTTGAAGATTTCTTTAGTTGAAACAAAATATATAAGATATGAATACAAATTGGGTAAAAGACATATATGATATGCATACAAAATATGGTGTGCACGATGTGATTAAAACATTTGATGCTGAAAAGCTAAGACAGTTTTTGCAGTTTAGATTGAGTTTTCTTGAAGAGGAACTCAATGAAACTCAAGCGGCTGTAAGTGCATTTGACGCCGAAGAGGTTGTTGATGGACTTATTGACTTGTGCGTTGTAGCAATTGGTACACTTGACGCATTTGGAGTAAATGCCTACTCTGCATGGAAAACTGTCTATGATGCAAATATGAATAAAGAGGTTGGCATCAAAGAAGGTCGGCCAAACCCACTTGGACTTCCAGATTTAGTAAAACCAGTAGGTTGGACTCCACCATCTCATGCTGGCAATCATGGACTGCTAAAAAAGTGTTTTACATCTGAATAAGTTTGTGTTATAATAGTCTTACGCATGAAATACAGTCTCACAATTTTTAATAGCATCTTTGATAATAAAACACATCGAAGAATGACGTTTGAATCATTTGATGGACTAGAAGAGCTGCTCTACAATTTAAGTGCACAACCTGGATATAAACCAAAAAAGGGTGAATTTAAAAAGGGCTCTCCTCTAATCTCTCCAGCAATATTTAAAAACGGAGAAACTCGAAAAAATGTCAATGTGCTGTCATGGGGTGGTTGGGCTGCACTTGATGTAGATGACTATGAAGGTTCATTCTCCTCTGCTGTAGAGGCATTTAAAGATGTTCGTCATGTGTGTTATTCCTCTGCAAGTAGTACGGTTGAAAAACCTAAATTTAGAATAATTTTTCCACTGTCTTCCGAAGTGCCGGCAGATAAGATAAGACATTTTTGGTATGCACTAAACAAAAAATACAATTCACTTGGAGATCCACAAACAAAGGATCTTTCCCGTATGTACTATGTTCCAGCGCAATATCCACAGTCAAATCATTTTATATGGTCTCATAAAGACGCACCTCTATTAGATGCAGATGAGCTTATGTCGCAATATGAGTATGCAGAAAAATCTACAAATCTTAAGTTGTTTGACAAATTGCCGGATGAGATGAAAAAAAAGATACAGGAACATCGACTTAAAAATCTCAACAACACTACATACAGTTGGAACTCATATCGTGACTGCCCATTCATCAATCAAAATATGGTTGTCGAATACAAAGCAATTCAAAACAGTGGATGGTATCTTAAAATGTACCAAATTATGGTTAGCATTGCCAGTAATGCAATGCGGCGTGGCTATCCAATCTCGGCAAGTGAGATTGTTACACTGTGTAAAGAGATTGATCTTGAAACTGGATCGTGGTACAGTAAAAGAGACATGGCAACAGAAGCATCACGCGCAATCGAATATTCAATCAAAGGTTTATGAAAATACTAGTATCAGGGAAAAACGGCAAACCTAAGACACGCACCGAGGCTTGTAGCTGCGGGTGTATGTTTGTATTTGAGGCATCAGAGGCGCAATACGTACTTGACTCACGAGATGGAGACGCATATGTCATAAAATGCCCAGAATGTGACGCATCTATATGGGTAAATGCTAAATTTTTCAAATAATTTTCTATACCAGGTATATGCCAGGCAACTTTTTTCACCTTTTATGAAAAAAGTGTTGTACTTTTGCTGAGAAATAGCTTATAATAAACATGTAAGCCAACCACACCATATGACTAACACCACTCTATCATCTCACATCGCCAGTCTCAATGCCGCAACTCTCGCTTGGGTTGCGGAAGATCCTACAAACCGCGGTGCGTGCACCTACACTGAGGACATGTCTTATTGGAATGAAATTGGTGTTTTTACGGTTGAAGACTTTCAACGCAACGAGCTGGAATCGACGATTTGGGATTTGTACAAAAGTGTACATGGGATTCGCCCTCGCTGGGTAAACTTCAAGGAAATGTCAGTCGCGGATCTTGAGGCGACTATTGCAAGTCTTCATGATACAGCCGCATGGCATGCCGAAATGGAGGAGAAATATGCGGCTCAGCAAAAGATTGAGGACGCATGGCGTGCCGAAGTGGATGCACATGAAGCCACTCTTTGCATCGCAGGTGAATTGCAATTCGTCCGTGGAACCTGGGCAGTTGCCTAATATTTAAATCTAATACTAAGGAAACACCACGCCATGATTACAAACACACCAACCTCCGCTCCGCGGGGTTACCACCGGGACATCGTTGCTGAACATGTCGAAACGCAAATAAAGACCACGCAAGGCGATACCTTTTTTCAACACACTTTGAAAGAAGACATTACCGTTCAATATACCTACACAAAACAGGAATATGCTGCTGGCACTACGCTTCCCGTCCGAAAAGATGAAAAAGGATTTTATATGCTTGACGGTTACAAGTGCCACGAGATTGAAGGTTACATTTTGGACGGTATAGAAGAAAAAACAAATTACCTTCCGCTGGAACTGTTTGAAACAAAACAATATGTCATTGTGAAAGAATTCAAAACCACAGCTTGGGAAATTAAATAAAAATACTCTGGTAATTAAAACACTTAAATCTAACATTATGAAAACAATCGCACAACAACTAAACGTAACCACATTTCCATTCGTCATCAATGATAAGGATGGCAAAAGAATCTATTACGAAGACTCAAATGATTATTGGATCAAAAGAGAATATGATGCGCATGGCCGTGAAATCTATTACGAAACCTCCAATGGCTATTGGTGGAAAAGTGAATACGATGCGCATGGCAATGAAATCCGTTTTGAATACTCTGATGGTCTTTGGATCAAAAGAGAATATGATGCGCATGGCAATCTAATCTGTCACGAAGACTCCGCTGGAACAGTCATTGACAAACGCCCAAAACATGTGGAGCTGACATTGCAACAAATCGCAGATAAACTAGGTATCAAAGTGGAACAATTAAGAATCAAAGACTAATATGAAAACAACAATCGCACAACAATTAAAAATCAAAGACTTTCCATTCGTCATCAATGATAAGGATGGCAATGAAATCTATCACGAATACTCCACTGGTTTTTGGAGTAAAAGAGAATATGATGCGCATGGCAATGAAATCGGTTTCGAAAATTCCGCTGGAACAGTCATTGACAAACGACCAAAAGTGGTGGAAGTAACATTGCAACAAATCGCAGATAAGATGGGAATCAAAGTGGAACAGCTGCGCATTAAAGACTAATATGAAAACAACAATCGCACAACAATTAAAGATCAAAGACTTTCCATTTGTAATTAAAGATAAAAATGGTAACGTAATCTATTACGAAACCTCCAATGGCTATTGGTGGAAAAGTGAATACGATGCGCATGGCAATGAAATCCATTACGAAAACTCCACTGGTTTTTGGAGTAAAAGAGAATATGATGCGCATGGCAAAGAAATTTATTACGAAAATTCCGCTGGAACAGTCATTGACAAACGCCCAAAACATGTGGAGCTGACATTGCAACAAATCGCTGATAAGATGGGAATCAAAGTGGAACAATTACGAATTAAAGACTAATATGAAAAAACAAAAAGTTAAAAAAACATTGGACAGCAATTGTCTGTATGAATTAGACGGTCTTACTCTTCGTGAAGCCGCAGCTGCGATGCTGCAGCGTGCTGCTGAATATGAAGCAGAAGGCTATACTGACGTTGCGTTTGATACTGACACGGATTATGATGGCGATACCGTCTTGATGATCAATGGCTCTCGCTCTGAAACCGATGATGAGGCGATTGCACGAGCAGTAAAAGAAGTTCGAAGAGAAAAAGAAACTCGCGAACACGATCTGCGAGTCTTTAAACAGACAGCAGAACGTCTTGGAATTAACATTGAAAACATTGAAGCACAATAAAAAATATGAGTACAAGCAAAATGGTTATGAAAGGTGATAAGGAGTACACAATCCTAGATAAGGGCGGAAAAGAAGTAATTGTGCGTGGTCGCAATGCAATTGAAGCACTTGGCGTCTTTTTGAAACGAGGTCGGTTTGGCTTAGGCGCTGCATGGAGCATGACTAGACAAAAGAACGGTTGGATTTTTGCATATAATACAAATATAAAAAAAATGGAACGCACATACTACAAATTTCGTGAAACTGAATGGGATCCTTCTATGACAAAATCATTTTAATATTATGGACACATCAACAATTGTATGTTTGGGAATTGCTGTGACAGTAGTTGTTGCATCAATATTGTGGATACTGCGAATTCTTTCTCAGGTATCAGATCATGACGATCAAATGCGAGAATTATTTAAAAACAAAAAGGAAGATCATGAGTAAATTATTTCTTATACGCCACGCGGAAAGCGAAGGTAACGTTAATAAAAGCGTGTATTATGAAAAACACGACAGTGAAATTTGCATTACCGAGAATGGCCACGCGCAAGCGCAGGAATGTGCAGCGACACTGTTAAGTTTAACAAACGAAAATACAATTGACTTACATGTCAGCTCATACGTCCGAGCAATACAAACTGCAAACTATATTGGAGAAAAATTTATTGTTGCTGGAAAGACTGTAAAGTTTCATGAAAACCCACTATTGCGCGAACGTGATTGGGGAAGCTTACGTGATATTGTCGACAATCGTCACCTTAAAAAAGAAGCTCATTTTAATTTTTACTATCGACCTGATCACGGTGAAAGCTATGCAGATGCATATCACAGAGTGGTTACGTTTTTCACGCATTTGCGACAAACACGATGTGAAGGAGACATTGTGATTGTCTCACATGGAGAATGGATTCGACTTGCACTTATGTATCTTGATGGATTTGGTGTACAACATTTTGCCGAGCACCGCAAAAATCCTAAAAATGCGAGTATAATTGAAAGAAATTTTTAAAATTTTTCTATGACCGGTATACGTCCGGAAACTTTTTTCATTTTTATGTAAAAAGTATTGTACAAATGGCGGGTTTCTTGCTATAATAAGCATGTAAGCAACAATATGACCAAACTCCAATTTCTCGAAGAAGACATTAAATCCATGGAAAATTCAATCGCCTTTCATGAATCGCGCATTGAAAATTTTGGCAAGCCTCATCCTAAAGGTCGCATCCGGCCATTTGATGATGTCAATCCTGAACATCTTCTTCCGCAACTTCGTAAAATGTTAAAAGAAATGAAGCAAGACGCCAAGCGTCTCAAGGCAGCCAAACGCGCTAAAAAGAAAAACGTCGCTAAATCCTAAACGTCACACCACACATGAAACTAGACACACAAGCACAAAAAACATTGGACGCACTGTTCGCCAGCGGCGATGGTAAATATTCAGCCGGCGGCGTTGTATTTGGAACAATCGTAATTTTTGAAACTGGTCGCGAGAACGGAATGAAATATCGTGTCATTAAAGAAACCTTTATGACTGATGATCTTCGCGTTGGCTATGGTAAATATGATTTGCAACGTCTCAAAAATAAAGACAATGTAGAACCAGTCCCATTGGCTAAAGCGGCAAAAAAAGCCGCAAAAAAATCTAAGCCTTCTAAGAAAGAGTTGACTGAAGAAGAAAAGCTCGAGAGAATGATTAAAGCTTCCAAGAATTGGGAAGTGGTTTATTGCGCCGAAACGGAACGCGCACTTGAAGAATCCGAAAAAATGTTTAAATAAATGTCCAAAACTTACAAAGCAACATACACGCCTGCGCCGGTTACGGTTGAACTTTCAGCACAAGAAGCAAATAACATTGCACTTCAACGAATTTGCGATGTTTATGGATGGAAATGTGATTGGAGAATTGAATTTGACCAGGTCGTCAAAACAGTAGATGCAAACACATCGCATTCTTTTCAATATGTAGAAAAGGTACGACCAGCATCTGATGCAGATATTGTAATTTTTAACATTATTCAAAAACTAAAAGCCTCAATTTAAAAACCTATGATCCAAAAAATAAAAGACGCATTGTCACCATTGTACTATGTTTTCAATCCCCAGCAACGGTGGCTGACAAAACAATTCCGCCGCACATGGATGGACAAAGATGAAATTATTTTTCAAACATTGTTTGGGTGTGTCGTTCATTGGGTAGAAGTTGAAGGCGTTGAAAGTCGAAGTATTTGTTGGGATGAAGATCTTAAGGCTGGATATGTAACACAACAATATGTTGATGAAAGACAAAAAATTGAAGATAAGATTACGGAAATTTATTTGTGGCATACAAATGGCCGCAAATCAATGAAAGCAGATGCCGAAAAATTGCTGGTTGATTCAGTTGATCTATTGTACACCAATTCTAGTGTATACAGATCTAAATTTTATAAAAACTTTCGTAAAATGAATGATAAAATTGAAAAACAAGATCAAATGTATATGAAAGAAATTATAGGATTAGCGGACTACTTATGGACATAATGAATTTAGCTGTTGTAATACAGCACCCTGATCAATGTTCTGTTGTTTGGCACGAGCCTCGGTGGGGAGTTGATGAAACTGGTGCAGACATTACAGTGAATGTGCGCAACAGTGTTTCAGTTGAAGGTGCAATCGCGATGCAACGAGAACTCATATCCAAGACCAATTCCGAATATTTGACAACCGCAACGTCTCTGGATGTATTGCGTGACTTTATGGCAACAAATTGGGCGTTGATTGCGCCAAAGGAAACCGATTAAACACTATGTATGACGACTATAAAAATGACATATTGCTCCAGCAAAAAGAAGACCTAAATGAAAAAGTCTGCTCAAACTGCAATAACTTACGATACATTCAAGATGCGGGATTTGCTTGTTGCGAATCTTGCAATCCTGACAATTCATTTTATACAGAAAATTGCACCAATAATAAGAAAATATGAATGTTAAGAGATATAATTTGACCAACCCATATGACAGCGGTATGGAAAAGCATCCAACTGGAGAATATGTACTCTTTGAAGACTATAAGTGGATGAGCGATTATGCCGACCGTCTTGTAGAACACAAAGACATGGTTTGTTTGCCTGCCGATCTTAAAAACTTGAGAGATGCAAATGCCGCACTAGCACAAGAAAATTTTGAACTGAAACAACTATTAAAACAACTATTAAAACCATGAAACTTTGTGCCTTTTTCTACAAACAACTACAACGCAAATATGATTGGTGGATCTATCGGCGAGCAGTTCACAGCCTACGCCGTATGACAATTGAAGATCCAGGCATGGCCTATTTAATGGAACTTCAAATGCATGAATGGAATGAAACGCTAAATATTTCTCCAAATCTTAAATACGCGACAGAACAGTTTCATGAAGCGATGTGTAATCAAGGAAAAAATCAAACTCAAATCAATGAACAACATACAAACATTAAATGAATTTAACGCATGGCGCCGAGGTGACGACATGATTAAACAACCAGATCCGACGGTGATTGGAGATGCAATTGATTGCGCGACAAATATTCTGACGCGTTTGGAAGATTGGCGCAACATGAGCAGCGCACAAATGCGATTGCAATGCGGTGAATTAACCGCTGAACAAATTAGAATTGTTCGCTCTATTCTCAATGTAATAGCTCCGCCAAGCATTTCAAAAAACTTAGAATACAACGCAGCAGAACACGAAAGCAACTACCCTTAAAAATATATGAAAAATTTAGCAGAACATAAAGACAAAATTGATAATGCACGACTAGCACAAGAAAATTTTGAACTGAAACAACTATTAAAACAACTATTAAAAAAATGAGTGGAGGATATTTTGATTACCAACAGTATAGGATACATGATATTGTAACCTTAATTCAAGAATTGATTGACAACAATGTACCTGGACAAGATGAATATGGATATGAAAGAAGTGTCTATTCACCTCAAACAATTGAAGAATTTAAAAAAGGAATTGCCACTTTAAAATTGGCCGAAGTGTATGCACAACGAATTGATTGGCTTGTTTCAGGTGATGATGGTGAAGAATGCTTTCATGCAAGGTTGACTGAAAACATTAAAAAATTAGATTGATATATAAGACTATGAAAAAAATTGTAATTAATACCTGTTATGGTGGATTTAATATTTCTGAAGAGGCAATTAAACATTTAAATTATGATGGTCCTATTTCAGCATGGGACATTCCGCGAGATGACGCACGCCTAATTGCAACTGTTGAAGAGCTTGGTCATCTCGCAAATGGACAATATGCAGAACTTAAAATTGTTGAAATACCAGATGACGTAGATTGGCAAATTATTGAAGACTATGGAGTAGAACACATTGCGGAAAAACACCGCACTTGGGACTAATACTACTCAATAAATACAACAGGCCCGTAGCTTAGCGGTGAAAGCGTTCGACTCATAATCGAAGGATCCTCGGTTCGAATCCGAGCGGGCCTACCACTTTAAGATAAAATAAGATGTACAAATGAGTGCATCAGTGTTATAATTAAACATACATGAAAGTCCTAGCTATAATTCTAAGTATGGTGTTAACGGTTACACCAACAAATCAACTAACAATTATAGACCAGTCGACAAAACAAACCGTAGAAAAAACAGAACAAAAAGCACAACACTATAAGGCTCGAATTACATACTACAATCCTGATCCTAAATGGGGATCCAAAGTTTCTTGGCAAAAAACTAAAAAAGCAATTAAAGGAGTTACAATTGCAGCTCATCCTGACTTTAAATATGGAACAAAGGTATCAATACCAGGCCTCGCAGGAGTTGTTGGAGATGGCACCTTTGTTGTACAGGATCGAGGACCATCTGTAACAAAAAAGAAAGCTGCAGATGGACAGGGGTATGTGTTTGATGTCTATGTTGACAACACAAAAATATCAACTATTACAAAACGCGTTCCAATGTGGATGGATGTCTATGTTTTAACCAACTAAATTTATTATGAAAAATCAATTAGCTTCAATCGAAAAAATTGACAGTGTATTACCGCATACAAATGCAGATTCATTGGAAATTGTTGTAGTACGAAACTGCAATGTCATTGTCCCAAAAGGCAAACACGTTGCAGACGAGCACATCATTTTCCTGTGGCCTGATGGCATCTTACCTGATGTAGCATGGTCACAATTTTATCGTGCCAGAAGCTCACGTGTAAAAGCGTGTAAGTTGCGAGGACAATGGTCTTTTGGTATTGTTGAAACTCCAGCTGCTGTAGGTTACACAGGCCCTATGACACTTGGACTTGATATTTCTGAAGTTCTTGGAATAACAAAATATGAACCGCCAATGCCTCAAGATCTTTCAGCACTTGGGTATTTACCGCATGGCATTCCAAAGACTGATGAAGAAAATCATTATCATCTCGATGGTCTACCATATGGCAAAGTGTGTATTGTAACGCGCAAACGCGACGGCAGCAGCTGCAGTTTTTATTACAATCACCAAACAGATACCTTTGGAATCCTATCTCGATCAATGGAACTTAAACCTGAATGTGTCAATGATTGGACTGTCCACGTTGAAAAATACAACATTGAAAACAAATTGCGTCAATATTGTAAACTTCATGAGGTGTCCTTGTGCCTAAGAGGTGAAGCCTTTGGGTCAGGACGCAATGGTCACTGTGCCAATGTTGATGCAAAAGAAACACGATCATGGGAGATGTTTTCAGTCTATGATATTGCCAAACATAAGTATATTAGCATTCGCGACACTCATGGATCAATGGTGCTGTCAGCCGAGTTTGAACTTCCTCATGTACCAATTCTAGAATATTGTGTAGACTTGACGCCTGAAACCATTCGACACTACTCAGAAGATTCTATCGGATATGAAGGTGTTGTAATTCACTGTGAAGGCAACACATTTAAAGTTATCAATAAGCCATACGACTCAAAAAAATAAAACCATGGGACTGTACAATACACTAACACTCGACTCATCATTAGAATTGCCAAACTTGGATGTCAAAATTGATTCATGGCAAACTAAAGATTTAATTGATGATCTTGAAATTTTGTCGGATGTTCATCTCAATGCAGATAGGCAACTTGAAATGATTGTCTATGAAAATGAATGGGTTGATGACGCCGATTCATTTTTTGGCCGTGTATTAAAAACGACAAACATATCATATAAACCACTAATTTACACTGGCTACATAACTTTTTACAATTCGTACACTCATCCTGAATATGCACTAGATTCTGATCACGATTTTGTTCGTGGTTGGTATGAGTATCGTGCTCACTTTGTCGATGGATTGTTAACAGGTGGCGTAGACCGCATTGGATATACCGAAGCAAAGAAACTTACTCTCGAGGAAACCGTGGTTGCACGACAAACAGCAGAGGACAATAGAACAAAAATTCAAAATGAACAACGTGAACGTAGAAAAAATAAACCTTCGCCAGTTGAAAGGTTGATAGATACCATTGATGGTCTTGCTGACAAACGTAACAATTTCACAATGCCTGAGATGAGTGACTATGCAGAGACACTTAGATGCATTTCCGAAGAGATACAAACATACAGAGAAAAATATGATCTGTGGTACACAAAATAAAAAAATGATTAAAAATATATTTTTAGATATTGACGAAACATTGATCTATACATATTCGTATAAATTTAATGAGGACTTTAGAACTGATGAGATTACGCTAGTATTTTCTAACAGTCCTGATTTGTACACATATATTCGCCCATGTGCAAGTAAAGTTATAGACGCGGCCCGTGCGCTTGTAGGATTTGATAATGTCTATATTTTAACGACATCAACTCGAGAATATGCTGAACAAGTAAATAGTCGTGCTGGTTGGGGTTTTAAAAATGAATCAATCTTTACACGAGAAAATTTGCGAGATGCGCTTCAACATGGAATTGTAACTCCTCACCCCACATTGGCTAATCCTAATAATGTGATTGTTGATAACTTGCCTCCACGATACAACGATACAAAAATGTCATATATTGGAATTGATCAGACTCGATATTTACACGTTCGTGACTATTACGGAACACTCGATCCTGAGACGGAGAATGCATTTTATGAGCAGGTTATTGGGTTTTTACAACAAAAATACCAAGAAAGCTAACAATTCGACACATTTATGAAAAAAGTGTTGTACATTCCATGAGTTTCTTGCTATAATAAGCCTGTAAGCACATATGAAATTACCTACACTATACAGCCGAACATCCACGGGTGCAGTCCAAGAATGGACTGTTGAATGCAACGAAGGTTGTTACAGAACTCATCACGGACAAGTTGGTGGAAAAATTGTAACCACCGAATGGTCAACTACTGTCTCTACAAATGTAGGCCGTAGTAACGAACGAGACGAGACTGCACAAGCACTCTTTGAGGCTCAAGCACTTTGGAAAAAGAAAGTGGACAGTGGATGTTTCCAGGATCAATCAAAAATTGATACCTTTACATACATCGAGCCTATGCTTGCCAAAAAATGGGAAGATCGTAGGAGCAAAGTTGCGTTTCCAGTATTTTGTCAACCCAAGCTGGACGGCATGCGCGCAATTATTACACGTCATGGTGCAAAGAGCCGCAACGGCAAGCCATGGGTTACCATTCCACATATTTTGCAAGCGCTAAAACCAGTATTCGCGAAATACCCAGATTTGATTCTTGACGGCGAATTGTATTGCCACGGACTGCATGATGACTTTAACAAGATCAGCAGTCTTATCAAAAAGACCAAACCTACTGCAGCCGATCTGCAGGAAAGCGCTGCGATTATTGAATATCATTGGTATGACATTGCGGACAGCAAGATGAAGTTTCTTGATCGCAACATGAAGATTGGCAGCATTTGTGCTGAATATAATTTTACTCCAAAGACTCCAGTTGTTCCTGTTGCAACATATGTCGCAAATGACGAACAAACTCTTGATGAGCTGTATGGTATTCTTCTTGAAGATGGATATGAAGGCCAAATGGTTCGCACCAATGATCTTTACGAGTTCAAACGTAGCAACACACTCCTAAAGCGCAAGGAATTTCAAGATGATGAATATCTTATTGTGGAAATTTGCGAAGGCAACGGCAACAAGAGTGGAATGGCGGGTTATGCAATATTAGAACGAGAAGACGGTGTACGTTTTCGCTCAAACATCAAAGGTAACCACACGTTTCTAAAGACATTGCTCATAGACGCACCGTCATATGTTGGAAAATATGCTACATGCAAATATTTCAACTTAACACCTGATGGAATTCCACGATTTCCATATGTCATTGGGTTTCGTGATGGAAAAGGAATAGACTAAATAATAACATGAATAAACCTGTTTACATTGTAGGAGATTTGCATGGCACATTTGGTGCCATCAAACTGAGCATTTTGCACTACAACATACGCGACTGCTATCTAATTTGTGTTGGTGACTTGGGTGTTGGTTTTCATGGGATAAAAACGGAAAAGTCAATTTGGAAAATGCTTAATGCTTTTTTTGCCGAACACAACATTATGTTTTTCAGCATACGAGGCAATCATGATGATCCAAAATATTTTACTGGACCAGATCGGATTGTTCTCAGCAATTTAGAATTGTTGCCAGACTACACGCTCAGAAATATCAATGGAGAGGACTTTTTGTTTGTTGGTGGTGCAATTAGTGTTGATAGAATAAATCGTATTCCTGACAGATCATATTGGCATGATGAAGGTTTTGTGTTGCACCCCGAACTTGTGGCACACTGTGATGTATTAATCACTCACAGTGCACCGCTATGGAACGGCCCTACAGATAAAGGTGGAATTTCTGGTTGGTGCAATATTGACAAGCTGCTGTGGGATGAATGTGTCCAGGAGCGTCATGATCATTCAACGTTGTTGCAACTTTGCACACCAAAGAAACATTATTGTGGACATTTTCACATGTCATCTGTAGCTGAAAACAATGGGTGTGTGTCAACAATACTAGACATTGACGAAATTAAAGAACACATACAATGACATCCGATTTAACCATACCATCCGTTGCAATTCTTATTGCATTGGTAATATTTTTCTTGCCTACCGTTATCGCCTTTGTCAAAAACCGTAAATATCGATGGGTAGTTTTATTTGTCAATGTGGTTGCTGGCTTTACACTCATAGGATGGTTTGGAGCATTAATCTGGAGCATTGCTGAAGACACCTTTATAAAAAATGAAAGATGACACACAAAAATTAATTCAAGCCTGTTTGGCCCTAGGTGAAAACCTTAAGACCGAAGATGGTGTCCTAAACACACTGCTACTTGGAGTTGCCATGAGACTGTCCGAACTAGCATCAGAAAACTCGACACTTGTATCTCTATTAGTCCAACATGGAATATCTGAAAAGATTGAATCAAAACCAGACAATATTATACCTTTTCCTCGAAAAAAGTGAAAAAGGTGTTGTACATTTACTAAGAAATAGTGTAGAATATTGATATGAAAGCAACTTATGCAATATTTAAAACTGGAGTGTCGAGTCCCATTTTCATAGGGAGTCAACTCGTCGTAGAAAGAGCGCTTGAAGCACTGCGCTCCTCATTCTACTTTGTCGCTGGCACGGCAAAGCCACGCACTGATAAGTTTCCATATTCTATTTCTGAAATCTAATAATATGAGCGTATATTTTTGCGGAGACCCACACCTAGGACATCGAAACATCTCAAAATTTCGGTCATTTGTAACTTCTACAGAACACAACACCGCGCTGTTTCTGGAAAGCTGGCGTAAAACAGTTAAGAAAAATGACATTGTTTATTTTATGGGCGATGTTGCATTTGACAAAGAATCACTTGACGTGATTGGAAACTTGAATGCACGAAAGATCTTGATTAAAGGTAACCATGATGACATGGTATCATCTGTAGATCAAGCTGCAGTTTTTCAGGAAATTCATGGAATGCTTAAGTACAAAGGTATGTGGTTGACACATTGCCCGATACATCCTGATGAAATGCGTGGTCGTAAAGCCAACATTCATGGACATGTGCACAACAAAAGTATTATGAAAGGTTGGGGTCCATGGCGTAAACTTGATCCTAAGTATATTAATACTTGTGTAGACGTAATTTATCCAAAGTATGGCACTATGTTTCTAAACTTGGAAGAAGTTAAAAAGATTGTTGGCTAAAGCGTGTCCTGTATAAATACTTTTGATGATGCTAATTTGGTATCAGCAACAACATAAAAAAATATGGACACAATACTAAATCTAATCTCTGATCAACCATGGTTTGGCGTAATTACAGCAGCTATTACACTTGCTTCTGCAATTGCAGCAGTTACACCTACACCAAAATCAGGAACAACTTTGGCAAAACTTTATTCAATTATCGACTTTCTTGCCCTTAATGTTGGCAAGGCTAAAGACGACGGTAAAAAGTAATGACCACTGCCCGTGCATTTTTCATTGCTTTGACTGTATTGATGACTCAATATGGTGAATATTTGAAGAGTAAGAGAGAAAATGAAATTGACAAAATTGAAGATGAAATTGATGCTCTTGCCGCTGATGGCAGTCCTGCTAGCAAATTGCGGATTGAACGGCTCGCAAAAAGACTCAAACGAAAGACTGAACAACTCGCAGCTGTACACTCCAGAAACAGTGACGTTGCTTGAAGGTGAGACTTATCGTTTTCAAGAAGGAGTGTTAATTGGACGTGGAGAGAAATACCACAACGATTATAGTTACCGTAGAGCAATAATTATCGGTTCATACAAATAACAATAACTCTACAAATCAAAACCAAGAGGTGTACCCCGCGCCTCTTGGTTTTTTTATGCAAAAATGTATTTACATGTTGCAATAAATACTGTATAATATTCACACACATAAATTATGTCAACAAAAAATGATATTACAGGAGATCTAATAGCATCTAAAACATTGTCCAAACAAGGACGTGACAATTGGGACAATATTTTTAAGCCTAAAAAGACCGCAAACGAATGGGCATCACATAAAAATTTAAATGTGAAAATTTTAAATGCAAATGGATGGTCTCAAGGCGATGGCGTGACACTCGATACACCTATCTCCGAAGCAGATTTTAACATGCGGCTAAGTCTTTCTACAATTTTGGGTGCAACAATATAATATGAAACCGATTAGCCCAACAACAAAAACCACACTAGTCCTTTCTGGTGGATTTGAACCTCTTGGATTTTTTAATGCACGATCAGCAATGCGCAACCTTGTTGTTGGTGCTGTAAAAGCATATGATCCGCATGGTAACATTCACGATTGGAGCTCATGGATTGGAAATGATACTGGCCTTCCAGATGATTATCCCTGTATGCGCACCGCCGATGTGGCGTATGCCGTTCCTACAATTGTTGTAATTCCAGGATATTTCAATAGTAAAAGATTTATGAAACGCCGGCGCAAAACAATCAAATTGCGCCAGCTCTATAACATTTATGACCGTAAATGCCAATATTGTTTAAAGGAGATCCCATATTCAGTTGCAACACGAGATCATGTAGTTCCAAGAAGTAAAGGTGGTGACAATTGTGATTCAAACATTGTGCTGTCATGCAAAAAATGTAACCTACGCAAAGGATCAAAGTTTCCATATTCAAATGTGTTCGGATCATCCGTTGTTCCAAAGATCCTGTCTGATGTTGAATTTTCTGCATTGAGCGATAGCGTAAGTCATCGTGCCGAATGGAATATTTTTGTTGGCAATCCAAGAGAACATACAGCAACACTTTCGTAAAAAATATGCAAATAATCTTAATTTGAGACGCGAATCCTTATAAATAACTTTACGATTATGAATCACCAATTAGAGTCCAAACAAATACCAAATCGCACAGTCGAGTGCGGGGCGGGCGTATGGTCACACATTAGTGATATGTATCTTGCCCCTAGAACATCAAACTTTAATCAAAGGGGCAGCTAAGGTAGAGAATAATCCGACAAATCATATTTGAAAGACCCTCTGCCAAAACAGAGGGTTTTTTGTTTGTGAAAAAAGCCTTTAAGAATATACGAAAGTCAAAAAAAGTCAAAAAATATGTAAAAAGTAGTGTACAAGCTGCTGAAAATATGTTAGAATATGTACATGCAGCGGCAAAAGAAGATTAAAAACCTTCTGCCAAAGCAAAAAAGATTTTAAAAAAGATGTGTACAAACCACTGAAAATGTGGTATAATAACAACATCAACGAGCCGCTGAATGAGTGCGTGAAACTCAAAACGACCGTGGTTGAACGGCATGGAACACAAAGATGTTGCGTTGACAATTGATTGAAAAAACAATGTGGCCATCAAGTCCGCAACAGATTGGTAGATCCAATCAACTTGAAGAACCACGTTGTGTGTTCGAACGGCAACTCTACTTCATGAGTTTTAAAGATTATGTTGTAATCGCCGACAAATTTTAAATAGCACGTTTATAAGACTGAGTTTGGTGTAATATAACACGCAGTCAATGGTAAAAGGAATTGGTGTAAAACTTTTAATCGCGGGAAATTCGAATGGCTCAGAAGAATGTCTCATAAGCATTATAAGTCGGTTCGACTCCGGCTCCCGCAACCAATTTGCAACCGCACTCAGGAACAGTAGCGATGCTCTCGGCGTGGATTAAGTTCCAATCTTCGGATTGCCGTGGTTGTATGCTTGTCAAAGCTGTTTGTATTTTTTAATGCGTTCGGATAGTGTAATGGTAAGCACAGCTTCCTTCAGGAAGAGAGTGTTGGTTCGATTCCAACGAAGCGCACAATTTTATAAAATCTGGGAGTTTCCTCGACTCCAATGCAAGTTGAAAAGCATCGAGGTTAATTTTCGCGGACGGAAAGCTGGTGGCTACAGCAGTAAGACTGTAAATCTTATCCTTAACGGGGAGTGGATCGAAAGTTTCACATTTGTATAAATACATCTATGAACTACCAGCGCATCTACAATAATTTAA
>Ga0114974_10000132_pt1 | contig 63866 bp, 63 predicted proteins | sample S_130206_EF_Meta_FD_87318 | JGI IMG/M metagenome (GOLD analysis project Ga0114974, IMG submission 87318) | Freshwater microbial communities from Lake Simoncouche, Canada to study carbon cycling - S_130206_EF_MetaG | ecosystem: Environmental > Aquatic > Freshwater > Lake | place: Lake...
CGCTGGAGGTTGAGGATCGTGACCTTGTCGGCCTCCGTCACACCGAGGAGGGCGCGAAGGGCGCTGTCGGTGTTGATGTTCTGACCGGCCATGAGACCCTTCTCACGAGCATAGCCAATGACCGCACGAGTGACCTCACTGCGAGAGAACTGGGTGCCCTTGGGCTTTCCCAGGAACACGCAGAGCGCATCCGTGACGTTGTTCAGCTTCGTGAACACGTAGGGCTTGTTGGAGGCAGGGGCACCATCAGCACCGACCGTCGCCTTGCGGCCACGGCGCTTGTCGAGCTTCTTCGCAGCACGAACGACGCCACGCTCCTGCTTCTTGTGCTCAGACTGAATCGTCTTCACAAGGGCCAGAACAGCGGCAATCTGCTCACCCATGGCCTTGTGGGCGCTGAGGAGAGAGGCACCGTCCTCCACCGTCTCCGTTGCAGGAGCAGCGGGGGCGGCGACGGGTGCAGGGGCAACCGGTGCAGGAGCAACCGGTGCAGGGGCGGCAACCGGAGCAACAGGTGCAGCGACGGGTGCAGCGGCGGGGGTAGGGGTCTTCTTCGTGGTCGTCTTCTTAGCGGGGGCAGATGAGCTGGACATTTCTCTTATGACTTTGCCGTTGGTTATTTCCGGGAGAATCAAACGCGGGTCGGGGGTATGATAGTATAAGGACTCCTCTCTTTATGCCCTTTTTGTCTCATTTTTTAGAGCAAACTGAACCTCTTCACTAGTAGAAAAGTTTTTTTAAAAATAGAAAAGAGGAATTGGAGAAAACCTCTTCCGAGGTAGGAGAATGGAATGCAAGAACATTCGCTCCAAACGTCATCCTGCTATTAAATGTAAGACTCCAGCCACTCATGGAGATTTTTGTGGACGGCATTTTAGAAATCCTATCCGTTGGAAACTAAGTCGTGGTTCTTTGCGTCGCATTTGCAGTCCGTTTACAACCGAAACTCGGGATGCTGGAACAATAATTGCAAATGCGTTAAAATTTCGATGGAGACTACGTTGTTTATTACGGCAAGGCCCGGCTCGATTTGATCGATCCCTTTCCAACAATACAACCGATTTAGTTAGTTGTGAAGAGATTACAAGTTTAAAAGGTCCTTCTTTATTTTCGTATCAAGATCCAACTGATTTACATGTCTATGCATTTGATATTCGATCCATTCATAGTTTGTTGCATCATGCAAAACTAGAATCATTAGAACCATTGAATCCTTATACACGAGCCATTATTCCTGTTAGAGTTGTGGCCACTTGTCAACGTCATGTAGATTGGTGTAAAACTCATGGAGTTGCAGTCGAATGGACTCCTCTTACCCCTCCTACACCAGAACAGCAATGGAAAATGAAAATAGTAGAATTATTTCATCAGTTGAATGAATTGCATTATTATAGTAGTCCCGAATGGTTTTTGAGTATGGATGAGGGAGAACATAGATTATTTTATAAAGAACTGTATGAAATTTGGACCTATCGAGCCTTTCTAACATCAGTTCAGAAGAATACGATTGTACCTGGATATCAACGAACATTATTTCAACGAACTCCTTTGCATATTCCTGATACGTTAGAGGGACTTCAACGATTGAATAGATCTGTTATTAAACATTTAATAAGTTCAGCTGAAGATGAACAAGATAGAATTTTAGGAGCTATGTATGTAATATCAGCTTTTACAATGGTAAATGAAGAAGCTCGTGCGGCCTATCCTTGGTTGTATGAGAGTGTAAGGGAAGAAGCACCAGCTCCACCTATAGCACCGCACCGCCCGTTTCGTTTTTTATCAGTCTTGTTGGATGGGCTACTGGGGCGGCAGGTGCCTCCTTTAGCGTTGCCTCCACCAGCTTAGCTTTTAATAGTTTTCCACTTTCTGATAACATTCTATCTGGATCATTAAACGCAACATTAATAATATCCATTTCAGATTGCGTTTTTTTACCACCGGTAGCAATATTTTCAAGTATAGCACTAGTTGTTGTGTTTGCTACTGTAGCAAGTAAGGCTACATATTCGACTGCATAAAAAATAATTTTATTTACTGTAGATGAATCTGGATGTATGTAAGCATTTGGTGTAAACTTTTTTGATTTTTTAAATTTTACTTGTATTATTTTAATATCTTCTAGACTAAGAACTTTCCACAATCTTAAAAATTTAGCTGTATCAGTTTCATATGAATCCATTATTGGCATTGATTTTGGTGTTGCAACTGGTTTTAATGGACCAATCCTTCCCATGTCATCATGTAAATTAAAACTTTGTATAAATTCATACTGTTCAGCACGTTTGGACATTTGTTGCATTTTAATATTATAGTTTATGATTTTAGATAAAAGAATTGTCGTGAAAAAGAAGCAAGGCGCTTCGCGCCTTGATTCTTTTTTTCGATAAAAAATGGTATCCAACGACCCGCTTTGCGGGTCGTTGGACACTATCCTTTATCGTGAAAAGATACTTCCCGCGCAAAGCACGGGAAGTATCTTTTTTCGATAAAAAATGATTCGGTCTAAACCTTTCCATCATTATTTTACAAAAGACTAGAATGCCACCGACTCCTGTACTCATCAAGGCCGCTGACTACAAGAATGACCAGCTGAAGTTCAATACTGGACCCAGCAAACAGAATCCCAAGGAAAAGCGTGTATACGTAAATTACGGTGCTGGAAACAGTGCTCTTCAGATTCAATTTCCTTCTACGGCTGTTACATTTAATGCAAGTTATTACAAGGGCAACACGGAGTCTACTCCCAGTGTTGTACTGTCTCTAGATACATCAGATTCCAAGATGGGACCTGTGATTGAGATGCTGAATCAGATTGATGAGAAGGCGCTTGATTTTATTCATGCCAATGCCGGACCTCTTATGGGAAAGGCTGGTAAGTCCAAGGAATTTCTTCGTGATCTCATGAAGAAGACTGTAAAATACAGCACGGACAAGGCCACGGGTGAAGTAAAGCCCTATCCTCCTACGATTAGTCTCAAGCTATACAAGGATGCAATTCTAAAGAATCTTGATAAGTCTATTATTACAACGGATCCTGTTGACGTTCTGCGTCGCGGTGCGGTTGTGACTGCAATTATTCAGCCCACTGGAGTTTCTCTCCTGAACGGAACGATTTCAGTCCAGTTCAAACTGGCTGCTGCACGTATTGATGTACCTGCAAACAGTGCTGGTGGTGCTGACTTTGACTTTGATGATGCACCTGCTGCAGCACCTGTTGCTGCCGGTGGTGCCGGTGGTGCCGGTGGACCTTCTCCTGCTGCACCTGAGGTAGAGGAGGACGAGGAGGAGGAGATTGTAACTCCTGCACCTGTCGTCGCTCCTCCTGCAGAGGAGGAGGATGAGGAGGAAGAGATTCTTCCTCCCCAGCCCACTCCTCCTGCCAAGAAGAAGGTCGTTGCGACCAAGAAGGCGGCTGCTGGTAAGTAAATGATTTAATAAATTATAAAAGGGATAGTCAAAATGACTATCCCTTTTTTTATTTATCTACTGTAGAAATGAACTACTTTGACACTCCTGCTCCCTGGGCGTATTCCTGGTGCTACTACTTTTTAGCCGCTGCGGCCATCCCGGTCATTTCTGCTATTCTTCTTGTTGTGAACGGAGCTGGTAAACTTGGAATGACAGCTCTTCTCCTTTTCCTGGTTGCTGCATTAATTCAGTCGGCTACCTTCCTTACCATGTTTTGGATGTGCCGCAGTTCCCTCAAAGCGTATGCTTAATTAAAGTTTATTGTATAAACTAAGATTAAATCAACGACATACATTTCCACCAGGATTTCCGCGTTCCGGAATGCCGCAGCAGAGTCCCGCCCCAATCTTCGCGTCTACACTGACTCCTGCAGAAGGCCCCGTTCCCTGTCCACCTGTTGTAATTCCCTGTTCCTGGATGAACTTACTAGTGGTAGGAGCTCCACTGTAACCGGTACTAACACGCCACCCGTACAAGGCCTTTTGTTTACGCTTCAGCGAGGTCAGACTAGCGTCACGGTTGGATACACTCATCTTCTATCTAGGTAGGAGGTTTTGATCCTTCATAGCGAAGGATCACGCAATCAGGAGAATTCACCACGGGAACTGGATTGGGCAGAGACGGCATGGGAGGAGGCGGTGCTACATAGGTAGAACGATACTGTGCAAATCGATCCTGATTGGCTTGATAGATAGCTGCAGCAGTTCGTTTTGCAGTTGTAGCACTTGCAGGAGTAGTTCTAACATTTTTATACACAGGAGCTGTCTGTTGTCGAAGGGGGACGATTCCACCTACCCAAGGATCACAAGGCAACCCTATGGGAGCCGGTCCAAACGCAACAGGACAGAGTTCCGACTGTACACGCGAAGATTCCGGAGGAGCTGCTGCAGAACTTTGAATAGGTTTACAACAAGAAATGCGAAGAGAGGATTTTAAAATACAACCGGGAGAAAGCATCTTCTAGAACGGGTTCTTATAACTAAATTTAAGCTCTAACGGTAGGAATGGATGAATATAGAATTGATACTCATGAATTGTGGTATTATATCCTATATCCAATCTGTTTTATAATATTAGTATTTGTTGCATGGGGTATTGAAGCTTCTATTGTAGCTGCAATAGAATATGTAGCTCCTTCAATTGATATTAATAATAATTTGATGATACATGGAATTGGTACAGGAATAGTAGTTGGAATTATTCTTACAATTATATTAATTATTGAACTTAGATTAAATCCAACTGCTATTCCTTGGAATAAATTTGATGCAGTCGTATTTCTTCAAATTATTGGTGCAATTGCATTAGCAACTGTATTATATATAGCAATTGTAAATTTAAATACATATTTATATCCTCCTCGTCAATCATTTGGATCGATTGAAGAATCTCTTGCAAAAGATAATGAGATTACAAAAAATTTGAAGATTCAACTTGAGGATGATAAAATAAAACTTGATATTAAAATTGCTACAGTTAAAGCATATACTATAGATGAAGATATAAAAAAATTAAGTGATGAACGTCGTAATATTAATAATCCTGATTATACAGATCAGCAATTAGCATTGAAATTTAAAAATATTATGAATGATGCATTGAAAGCTGCTCGAATTGCAAATACTGATCCTACTATAACAAATGAAGTAGCTCTTACAAAAATATATAGAGATATTTTAAAACCTTCAGGAACAGAAGTAAAAGTAATGTATGATAAAATATATAATTATTATATAGCTCTAGATGCCCTAACTGTTGCACAAGTTATATATGATCTAAAATCTAAAAATTTAAAAGATATGACTGCAAAACTAGAAAATGATAAAACACTAGGATTACTTGCTACTCAAAGATCTAAATTATATGAACCTGTAAAAGAAGCTTTTGTGGATGGATCAAATATTAATCAAATATTAAAAAAAGTACAAACTGCAACACAAGCTTTACAAAAATCATTAGATACATTGAGTACTGCAACTGATGATACATGTTTTGTTATGCGAGGAATTGAAAGACGATTTATAGACAATGCGACGGCACCAGAAGGAGAAGGAGTGACTCCTTCTCCTGCGGAGGCAAAAGAGATGAAAGCGCAAAAATTACCAGGAGCAAAAAAGCAATGGAATCAGAAGAAACAGGATTGGTCTGATACGCATGGACAAGTTTCTATGATTGAATGTTTTTCAGATGGATCATTAAGTGAGTTAGTGGCAGCTAATCAACAATTAAGTGATTTATTAGCCAGTGCACCAGTTCAACGTGTTGTAGCGCAGGTGAAAAGTCTTCAAACGTCGGCTATGTTTTCTCAATCCTACATTGATCAGTTAGTTGCAAAATTAACTGGAGAATCTTTTGAGAATCCTGAAGATACAATTACAACTTCTAACAAATTAATTGCTAGAGCAAGTGAGGTTCAAGCAAGTATTAATAAAATACTTGATTCAACAAATACACTGAAAAAGAATTATGCAACCATTGATGCAAAATCAAACGACCCTAACACCGTAAATAATTTGGCAGCAAATAAAGTTTAATCTACTTCTTCCTGTACAGCCCAGGCTTCTACAGCTGTTTCTCCTTCAGGAAGTTCCAACCCTATAAAAAAGTATCCTCCTGTAGAATGGATCAAAGGATATCCTGAAGAGGTAATTGAATATTGTAATCGTTTGGGCATCATAAATGTTTTAAATAAAGATTCTGGAAGATACTTGAGAAGCCAAATACGAATCCATGCATAAGTAGGATTTGATTTAGTTCGAGAAGAAGAATTTGAAGATTTTAAATGAAATGCTGCAACAGGAACCCAATCATCAAGAATTTTTTGTTTATCTTCATGATTTACATGTATTGTATAGACAGGATCATTAATATTCAAAAGACGAATCCAGATTAAAATACATTCTTCATCTAGAGGACGTTTTCGAAGAAGAGCTTCCCATGCTTCACGAGCACGTGGTGTTCCAACTGGATAAGGAAGGCATGTTTTTCGAATCCCCCATCCATCGCGAATCCATCGGTGAATCACATGTTGAATAAAATCAATATTTGAATCTAACATGACTCCTTTGGATCGTAAACAACAATCAATCCAAATTCTCCATGATTCTGGTTTTGAAAATCGAAATAACGTATCAGAACTATAAATATCAGAATTTCCCATAACTGTTTCTTCGATATCTAATAGAGCTAATCGAACTGCATCCATGCGTTCCGAATGATAGACAGTTGGAACTCCTTTGGTTCGAAATATATTCAATAATTCATCCAACTCCTTTTCTGAAGAATGAATCCATAAATCTTCAGACTGCATATGAGCTGTCGCCCACCAGTTTACAATAGAAGATAACATCTTGGTAGTAGAAGGATGTTGAAATGTCCAAGAAGCTGATGTAATTCTTCGTGAAATAATAAAATCAGGAAATTCAGCAGTTCCTAGTAATGAATCCCATTTATTTCCTATTTCTGGATTTGTAATAAGTTTTATTCCATGTTCATATTGAGTAAGTTCATTCTTAGGAGATAACATCCATCCTACAATATCAGGTTCCTTTCCTCCTGTTGCAACCGTTTCTAAAACGGATGCTACATGATGCAGTGACTCAAACAATCGTTGTTTATGTCCTGGTAAATATGTATTTTCAATAGATAATGTTGTTCGAAGAGAATTCTTAACTCCTAATTCATTCCGTTCTTCTTCTTGTTTAATTGTTTTTTCAATTAAATTTCTATATGAAGTAACATCCTTTTCTTGCAATGCAATATCATAGGCAGGATAAGTAAGAACAGGATCACCAATTTCTCCAATAAGTCCTACATGAAAAGAAGAAGGTACTGGGATTGCTTCAATAATAACATCTGTAACTCCTATAATCTTTCCATAATATTCATATACAGTATCTATGTCTGGATACACAATTGAACGAATGGCTACCATTCCATCTTCCAATGAATCTAATGTTAGAATGCAAACAAGAAGGGTTGAGTCCATTTATCATTTTAAATTTTGATTGGCTTAAGTAGAAATGTTAAAGTGTAAAATGAAACGGGTGAATCCTCCCTCTACAATGTCTCCTTCTACACCTTCAAAAGTCGTGGAAGAAGAAATTAAAAAACGATTAGAAGAACGAAATAAACAGGATCAAAAATATTTTCCTACTTTACCGTTACCGTTCCATCCTTATAGCCCAGGTCCTTCACGGGGATAGGAGGAGGAATTCGTTCTATTTTATAAAGTGATGCAAACCCTTCCGTTGTATCTTCTCTAGTAGGCTCAATATTCGTTTTTATTAAAAAGCTATACGTTCCAAACACACTTGGATCCAAATATGCCTTTAATCCATTATCTTTTACCCATAAATTCAATCCACAAAATTGAACTCCTACCTCATGCGCTCGTTTCCAACTCCAACTATTTGATTCACTATTTCCGATATCTTCTGGAAGAGGAGCACAAGCAAAAAAACTTGTTTTTGCATCAATATCAAATTTTCCAACTTCTTCACCTGTAAGAGCTTTTATTTGCCCAGGTGTACGAATACTACCTGTTGCAGTGACTGGATTATTTATATATTCTGCAAATCGAGTTCCCGTTCCTGGATTATTTGATAAAATAATTATTTTACGATTTAATTCGTTAATAGGAGTTGAGTATAATGAATTTGTAGATGAGGTTGAACTATATATAAATGGAAGCCGGTATTGTTCTAATGCTATGGAAATTGCATTTGCAGTTCCTGTTAATGTATTTGCAGTTGGTTTTCCACGAAAACGAAAATAAAGAAACATCGGATCCTGATTCCCAGGATTTGCAGAATCCTCAAACGCCCATTTCTTAACTTCTGTAAGAGCCGTTACAAGATCCATTGAATAATAAGAACTTCCTATTATATCATAATTATCATCACTCTGACATACTTTTAAAATGGGTCCCATATTAGCACCTTTTTTAGGATTTGGCCAAACATCAAAAATAAGGCATCTAGCTCCTGCCTGAATTGCATATTGAATTGCTGTTTTACAGAATGCTGCATTTCCTACAGGAGAAAAATATCCTCCCAAATTTGCAGTCATCACATGAAAATTAGTTACCGATAATAAATTAGCATCCATCTTTGGAATTTTATCTGATAAATATTTAATTAATCCCAATCTATTTGTCATATTTTTTGGATAATCTTCTGCAAGTTTAGATCTTTCAAGACAAAGAGCTGCTAAATTTGCATCCGATGGTTGCCCTGCAACAATCCTAAGATAGGTTATAATTCCTATAAATACAAGAAATACTATGATAATAAATGCAATAGCTATATAAGGAACGGAAGAAGCGGATTGGGCCAACGTAACCATTGCTAGTGACTGCATCTTATTTCTACTAAGGAAATTTAAGAAGGTCGTAACGAATGAACGATCGCTAACTTTTCAAGACTCGTTAGATGAGGAGGAGCGACCGAAGTAGATCGTCCTAATTCATGACTGAGAGCCAAACGTGGCGCATCCACTGCATATCGTCTGGCCTCTTCTGCAATAGCAGTATACGTTTCATCAATTGCTTGAATTGCAGATTGAACTGCAGGAGTAGTAGAATTAATAGTAATGCCGGAGGTTGCTGTTAGAATTAAAGAACTTCTACGTGTAGCAGCATCTGAAATAGCCAGGGCCATAGAGGCTAAAAGATCGCGACGACCTTTTCCCCCTAGTTTGGTCCATAACGACTCTAACAGTCCTGATAATGTATCAACTAATTCGCTTACACTTCCTGCTACTCCTCCAGTTCCTCTTAGTTCTAATGCCAATTCGCGAAATAAAGTGACTAAAAACCAAACTAAACTTTTTTTAGCTTTTGCAGGAAGAGAAGCTCCCCCTCGTTCTTTTAAAGTTGGACAATCGGCTTGACTGTCCAAGGTGACTGCCCATACAATCCAGAACAAGATTCTAGGAATATTATTCGAGCGGAGAGAAGCTTCTAATTCATTTCCAATTGTTTTTACATCGGGAGCATCCTGCCCTGGGATCCAAATGCGTCGTGTAATCGTTTGTTCACCGCTTCCTCCTGCGCGAAGTCTTGCACGGGTGGCTTCCGCTTCACGCAAACAATCCGCCGACGTGGGAAGAGCTGGAAGAGGATTTTTAGGAGTATAGACTAACCAGGCGACAGCTTCCGCAATTCCAGCACGAATCGCAGGAGTATTGCGAACGGTGCGAATATCTCCGCCGGATCGAACCCAAAACGTCCTTAGCGTTTCAGAAATTCGTTTCCAGGCCTGTGGCCAATCGGGAGCGGATTTAGCTCCTACATGCAAGGCCCACGAATGCAGAAGGGTCGCTTCCACTCGTCCCAATCCCGTAGGAGTGCAGACTAATTCGGCGGCCCATCGTTGCGCTCGTGGCAAATCTGCATTGGCAATGGCTCTGGCTAAGGCTGCACAAACATCATTCCATCCATAGCCACATAAGGTCACTTTGGGTGTGGGATCTTTTTTGGGTGCCGTAGACATCTTTACGATAGAACGCGAAGAATAAAATTGATAATTAAACGATCTATCTACTTTTATTTATTATTACAATGGCACAATCTAACACATATTCAGCATATGTTTTAAACCAATCCAAACAACATGCAGAAGATGCTGACTATTTTAAAAAATTACTAGAAGCCAGTCGAGATCATATTTGGCCTGTCTATGCTATCAAATTTGAAGCGATTATAATTGCTTCTTTGGCAGCTGCAGAAGCCTATGCCAAGTTGGCAAAGGCTTCTGCTTCAGAGGAGGTAGCTGCTCGATTTGCAGCCAATCAATGCGCGATGGAGGTAGAGAAGGCCAAAGCAGCCTTTGCTGAAATTGTGTAAAGATTTTTTCCACTCTAACAGAAGGGAATGCTCGATTCAGTACAAATTGTTTTAGTTATACTTTGTTCTATTTTTATTGCCAATTATTTGTATTTACGTTGGAGTAGTGCAGCCAAGCGGAAGACGGCTGTAGAGATGACGGAAGCTTTTGAAAATCAGGATGATGTGAGTACTGCTATTTACGGAGTGGATCACATTTACGATGATTTTTATGCAAAAGTCTATGATCAGGTGATTGATGGAAAGGTTCGCCAGGAGGTGGAGACGCATTTTACATTAGATTGGGCGAAGAGCTTCCGTCCTCAGGCAAAGACCATTCAAGTCTTGGATGTTGGATGTGGGACAGGAGGTCATGTAGATCTCTTCCGAACTCAAGGGTGTGGAAAGGCGGTGGGGATTGATCTCTCCGATGCTATGATTCGACAGGGGCGACTCAATCATCCCAAGGCCGATCTTCGTGTAGGAAATGCAGAGGTTGCTACTACCTTTGCAGCCGATGAATTTAATCTCATCACCATGTTTTATTTTACCTATTATTATTTGAAGGATCGTGATAGTTGTTTACGAAATATATTTTTATGGTTGCAACCAGGAAGTTGTTTTGTTGTTCATGGAGTGAATCGTGAAAAGTTTGATCCTATTTTGGAAGCCGCGAGTCCTTTTGTAGGATTTTCAGTTCAAAAATATTCCAAAGAACGGGTTTCTCGTTCCAAAGTTAGTTTTGATAAATTTGAATATGAAGCCGATTTTCAACATGAAGGATCAGACGCCAAATTTAAAGAAGAATTTCGGTTTAAAAATGGAAAGATTCGTCGACAGATTCATTCGTTACGAATTCCTACCATGGAAGAGATGGTCGCAGAAATAGAATCTGCCGGATTTAGTTTTAAAAAATATATTGATATGACCTCCATTGGATATGAATATCAGTATCTGTTTTGCTTTGTTCGTTAAATATGCACTATCTTGTCTTTTACGACTTTTTCAACAAGTTTTTCAAGATTAGCTTGAGCTTCTGCACGAGCTTTTTCAATGGCAGTGCAGTTGTGATCATCCATTCCTTTGTGAAAATTACAGTATACATTTTCACACTTGCATTTATTGGTAAGCTCCTCTACGCAATTCAAACGATTCTTACATCCTTTCTGTCCACATTTTACTCTTGTCATAATTGTTTTTCTATACTATAGAAAAACAATTATAGTTTATCAATTTTATTGAACTAATGCTTTTGCAGCAGTATCTTCTACTATTGTTGGAGTCATTAAAATAGATTCTTCTTTACTTTGAATTGCTCCTACTCCCTCTATATAAGCTTGTTCTACAACCAAAATATGGTTTTCAATTAAGGTTCTAGCTTCTTCAATAAAACTAGTTAATACTTTTTGAGCACCATTTTCATTAGTAACAAAAATTGGACGTAATTTAATACGAATTTCTTTTACAAATAAAGAAAAATCAATAATTTTATCAAGAAGTTTTGTAATATCTTCAATAAGTTTAGCGAGACTTTCTGCAATTATTTTATATTGAGATAATACAGAATCCACTGTACTTGGATCATCTTTAATTACATCAAATCCTGGCAATATATTTTTGCATTGTATTTCTTTAAATTTCAAATTTCCAAATGATGAATCTTTTCCTTGTTCTTTTAATTCAAGAGTTCCGATAGCAGTTAATTTATTAATAAACGTATTATATTTTTCAGCTGTAGCGGGTTCCATGGTATCACCCAAACGATCTTTATAAAGTTGTTCTAAGAGGGCAAACAAGGGAAGAGTATTTAGTATGGTTGTTTCTCCATTTTTATTTTTAGTTGCCCATTTATCATGGCAAATATATGTTTTTAATTCAGGGCCTTTCTCTGTTTTAATAACACCACTTGCTAACAGGTAGGCACGGTAGACTGCAAAGCATGGACCTTCTTCTAATTTTCCTACTTCACCAGACTCTAACAGGTTTTGTAGTCTTGTGTAGGTTTCTTTATCTTCTAGTGTAAGAGGCACATATCCTGTTACCTTAGCACCTGTTCCAGAAATAGGTTCAATCTTGGCACCAAATTTATCTATTTGTTCTTTGGAATATACATTTCCACTAAACTGTGATAGATAATATTCGATTACTTCTTTTACAAGATCATCCGCTCCCATTTTAGTTGTAATTATTTTTTCATCACTTGAAGTAGAAGTACATGATGCTCGTGCTGGTTTAGAATTACTACATCCTTCATTAGTTCGATTGAATAAATAATAATACTGTTTTCGATCTACTCCTAGATGTTCTGCTTTGGTAGTACTAATTTCTTTTAGTACGATATCTACTCCACCACGCATTTTACGAGTGTATCGTTCCTGACGTTTTCTGTGGGAGCGAGTTCCTCCTTTTTTAGGTTCTTCCTTCTTTTCAGGAGGATCAATTGCAGTACCACTGATTGAAATAACACCCACTGATTTAGCTGTATCCGTTTGATTTGAATAAACAACTAAATTTGCGAGATCAAACACATATTCTTTTGCTTTATATACAACTACATAATAAGGTCCAGCTGATCTTTTTACAACAGAATATTGATCATTATTTTTAAAAATTTGTGCAATTGTAGGTTTTAATGTAAGATCTTTTGGATCTTCATTCAGTTTTGCAAACAAAATCTCTTCAGAATTGGGTTTTGGATCGTCTTTACGTTCAGCACCTTCTGCCAATTTAGCAGCACCACTTTTTATACCTTTTAGTTTTAATTTTACAATTCCCTGAAAGTCTTTTGATCCTTCTACCATTGTAGATCCTAACGTACCCAGTAGACCTGTTAAGGCTTTATTGGGACGAACACTTAGCACACAGGTTCCTACTAAAATAATTAATCGTAAAAAAAAGAGTGTAATCTCTTTGCACATAGTTTTTGTTACTTTAGTACTAGAAAGATCCTCAACTGAATCATATCCTTTAAAAATAGATTTAACAATTTTATTTGGATTATCAGGATCTGGGAAAGATAATTGTTGAAATTCAGCTTCAATTGTTGATTGCAATACAACTAAAATTCCACCACAGGTATTAGTTCCAGATGCTTCTAACGCCTGTTTAAAATTAATAGGATTTGTTGAAGTTAATAACTGTTGAAATAATAAATCCATAATTTGAACTATTTTTTTTTTAGATTCTCCAACATCAATAATACCACCGATGTCTTTGGGTGTTTCAATTTTTGATGAACTAGATCCTGCACCCATTTAACGATCCTTACTAAAGAGGATTGTTTTAATTTCCTTATTCATGCATCGTTTCAAACATTTAGAAAGAGTTGCAATACTAATATTCAGAGCGGCTGCAATTGCAATATTTGGTTTTGAATACTCCATAGCTTCACAGGCTAATGCGATTGCGGTTGCAGCCAGAGAAGGAGGGGTTGCTTCGGGACAGATTGCAAGTTCATCCACTTTCAATCCAATTTCAATTGCAGTAGATTGCATACTTGTAAGCATTGTTCTGGGTATTGATAATCGTACAAGTGCAGCTTCAATATAATCACGAAATGTAGTAGATGTTGTCATAGGCATATCCTTTTCAACAGTATGTTCGTGATTATATTTTTCCATCAATTCACTGACGGTCTTGAGACCCTTAATAATAGAGGATGTGTTTACAGAAAATTTCTTTGCAATTTCTTTCAGGGGTTGAGCCGATCCATGAGCCTTAATACTTTCAAATATACATGCTGCAATAATAGAATCTTTTCGTACCTTTCTAAATACTTTATAAGGAGAAATGTGAGAGAACATATGTTTCGTTTCTTCCGTAATGGCAGAGCTAATTCCACCGTTGGTGGCACGAATATCAATTTCTCCAAATGTATTCCATCGAGTTCGTTCACGACTTGGCATTGAATACATATGAATTTGACGAAGTCGTCGCATACTAGGAGAATCTCCTGGTCGAATCATCATGCGAGTTGCTGTTGAACTTTCAGGGAGTAGAGGATCTTTCGGGCCTCCTACACGTGTAGGATCGGGAGATCCTCCTTCCGGTCCAAAATATCTATATTCTGCACCACTATCAATCACATAAGAGATATGTTCATTGCATCGCTTACAAATCATTTCATCCTTTTCTTGTACAATCATTGAATAACACTCGCATCCAGGGCATACATCAGCAGGTTCATCCTCTTCTACTGAAGGTGTATCATCAAAGACATATTCTTCCACTGCTTCTACAACAATTCCTGCAAATGGAAATAGAAGAGATTTTTTAAAATCCATACTTTTTTTTAGCAGAATACATTTAAGTAGAAAGAATCATCAACTTTTATCAGTGGTATATAGAGATGGAGGTACCTACATCAATTTATGGGCCCGATGGACTATTAGGTCCCAAATTTTCCTTTGCGGATCAAGTTCCTATGCCACAAGACATAGGGGTTCGTTCAGGAGGCGATTTTGGTGCTATTCAAGGAGCCTTAGCCGGAGTTAGTTATTATGTAGATACGATTGGATTTGGCAGTGCTTCTGCTGTAAGTAAAACATTAGGAGCTCCTGATCAGAGTCCGATTGGTCTTCGTTACTTTATGAAAACTGGTATGAAATGCAGCAATGGTGAAGATATGTATGATTATGTAAATTCAATACCACAAGGGGATGCTTTGGGAGCCAGAATTGGAACTGCTATCAAAGGTACTTTAGGAGTTGGATTGCAGGGATTAGGGCCCGGTATGGTAGAAGATGCCAAAAATGCTTTGAATCCTATGCCTATTTTGAGTGCAGTCGTGGGAGATGCATTTCCACGATGCAAAAAAGTTCGATATCCAGTGGGAGATCAAAATGGAAAACTTAAATCAGCAGAAGGAGATAATTGGGTCAGTCCGGAGGGAATTGATTACGATGGATCACAGCCCATGCAAACGCGATGGATATTGGATTCCTATATAGATCAAGAAGCGTACAAAGCGGATGGAAATGGAGGAGTAAAAGAAAGTTTCACCAGTGGTCAACACCACTCGTGGAACTCTTTTTTAGCAGGAGGAATATTTGCCGGACTTGCATTAGTTGTTGCTTATACAGTAGCCAAGCGTTAATGGGCTAATGATTTATAGGCCGCCAATGCCGTGAGACCACCAGCCAACTGGGCTAGAACGTATCCTACTAAATCCTTGTTGGATAAGGTTCCCTTTACCCAAAGCATTAAACTAATAGCTGGATTAACGTGGCAACCGCTGATCGTTCCAATTAAGAGAATAACGGTTAAAAGAGCTCCAGCAATCAGGAGAGGATTGGTAGTGGCTATTACAACACTTAAAAATAGGAATGTACCTAAGAATTCTACTAAATAATTGAGCATTTCTATTCTATTTATCTTATTTATTTTTTCAAATCCATCAATCGGGCAATCTCACGAAGACGTGATTCCGGAAGAAGTCGTGAACAGATTGACATAGATTCCAATTCTTGTAAGAATAACTTATAAGCATAGGGAATGCGAATTCTGGCAAAACTTGTAGCAATGGGGCATGTTTTACACAAATAAGTTTCCTTTTTAGGATTTACTTGTGCAATAAATCCGCAGACCTTGCAAATAAAGACTTCAAAATTATCGGAAACTTCGAGCATTCGTTCTTTGAGAAATTCAGAAGCTCCGTGCGCAATCATAACATCCCGCTCCATTTCACCGAATCGTAGGCCGCCTTCACGGGCACGACCTTCGGCGGGTTGGCGAGTTAACATAACTGTAGGGCCACTGGCACGACTGTGCATTTTGTCTTCTGCCATATGTTTCAAACGTTGATAGAAGATGGGGCCCATGAAAATACTAGTGGACATTTGTTTTCCACTCGTACCACTATAAAGAATTTCATTTCCATGTGGTTCTAAATTGTATTTATTGAGAAGAATGTTGGAGAGAGATTCAATCGTAACTCCATTAAAGGGTGTTCCATCTCCCAATGCCCCCATCTCACAGGCGACTCGCCCCATAAGGGTTTCCATCAGGTGTGCTATCGTCATTCTGGATGGGATGCATTGCCCTGTAATAATAGGTCTGGAAGCTTTTGTAATAACTCCATCTATATTTCTGGATGCTCTACGTGTTATAATAAATCCATGTGGCATAGTTACACACCACGTACGACCATTATAATTTATCTTTTTAATATCACGTTCTGTTACAAGAGTTGGATTTGCGATCTGTTTGCTAGATGTGAATGTTATCTTCCATGGTTTTAATGTAGTGGATAATACAAAATGTGCCGAATATCCTGCATCAATAGCAGTCTTAAGTATTCTATCACGAGATACAATAGAATCTGTATAAATAATACCTGTATTAGTTTCATGATTATATTCTCCATTAAATTTCTTACATAATTCAAATACATTGACTGAAGCTGAATCGTATCTTCCATTTGTTATACCAATAAATTCAAATGATTCTGTAGTAAGAAGTGTTGATGCTTTTCTTTTTTCATAGGATCCATGTTCTTTTACAAACATGTCATGATCTTCTGTAACTAAGAGAGATACATTGGCAGATGGATGTGTAAATTCAATCATAGAACGTTCCATAGCTTCATTTAAGATAAATGCGGTAGGATATTCATATACAAGAGTCCCTGATATTGAATCAAATCCACCCACTCGTAAATTTCCTGCATCATAACCTCTCTTAACTTCTTGCCAGTTCATAAATCCATGTTCTGTTAAAATTTCATGATCATCTGCCAAGCAGTGAGGATTAATAATAATATCAGGCACAATTCCGTTAGCAGTTTGTGGCATGTCCTCGGGTGAGACAATCATGCCAATAGTTCCTTTTTGACCGTGTCTCGAACAGTTTCCAGTCCACACACATCGTCCATTGCGGCGAATCAAGAATACTTCTGAAGGAATACTAATACAATAAACGTGTCCATTAAATGGAATTAGACGTTCAATTTGTCCTGTTTGTGATGTAGAATGTCCGTGATTTACAGTATTTCTTACACGAGTTCGACGAATTCCAATGTTCCACATATCTGCATTGGCTTTGATCACTCTACCATCTTTCATTGTAGATGTATATCCAGCTTCGCGCGAGATTGTAGAGTACGCCGTCCAACCAGCATGTTGAACCAATCGATGCATTGCATCTTTTAGTTTTACTGAGGATGTATAGTAATGAAGAGCAGTATCTGATTCATGTCCATCGCCCAGGCACATACTCATTACAAGTAGTTTAGCTTGTGCTGCACTTAGATTATAAACCCAATCTGGCAAATCTTTATGAATTGCACCAACGCTCAAATCTTTCAAATAGTTTGTAACATGTTTATTATTAATATATAATTTCTTTGTAGTTTCAATATAATTATAATCAAATATTAAATTATCACATGCAGTAGATAAAGCCGTTTTAACACGTAATTTATTTGCTGCAAATTCTGTTCTATAAATAGAATTATCAGGATAATCTGCAACCCATCCTTCGGCCACCCAAATTCCAAAGAGGGTTAACCAATCATTCATTTTTTCAATTGGTATTTTAAATTCATCTGTTTCAAATGAATAATCTGGTTGATCAATTTCAGCAGCCGATAAATAGGTCATTCGTTTTCCCATAACATCTTTTGCTTCTTTTAACATAAATGATTTTGAGTCACGTGGTTGTACAAACATACGATGATTTAAAGTTGTTTTCAAACTAATTCCTTGAGTTTCAACTTCATATATATCTTCAGTACATTCCAATTTAATCAGATCAGTAGGATTCATATATTCCATCTTCATTGTTTCACGATTCAATTGAGCAACTTCATCATCAAGAGATACATCTTTAATAGAGATCCATCCACGATTTCGTGTCATAACTTCATGATCATCTGTCAAACAAAGCTTATCCCCAATGGTGGGAATGCGCTCACTGCGGACGCGAATTTTAACAAAACTGTATCCTTCTCCGTTACGACCTTTATAAATGCGGTCCACATAGCCAGTTTCATTATTTCGTAGAAGCTTACTGGCATCGCGGTAGCGCTTTCCACCAGCTGCTTCTACTGCAGCACCGGCAGCAGCTGCTGACATGCTGGAAAGAGCACTATGACTCATTCCAACACCAGAGGCGCCTTCTGCAGCACGAAGACGAATAGGAACGACTTTACCAATCAGAATATCATTCTGATCGACAAAGACATTTTCAGGAACTAATCCATCTTCTCCTACTTTTTCATAATTAGCCTTTTTCATACTGCGGGTAAGAGTTGGATCTGGTTTACAAAACCGTTCTTCCTCACCTGAGGCTTGGTTTTTCTTCTCCTCATCCTTGTACGTTCTGTAAAATATAGAACGAAATAATCCTCGTTCAATTGCAGCTTTATTAATTATAATAGAATCTTCTTGATTGTATCCACCATATTGAGCAATTGCAACAATTACATTGTCACCACTTGGCATATCAATCGCTCCATAATGTTTGGCCATGTAAGGATTTACCAAGGGGATTGAGTTCTTACTAAGTAGATTGAACATTGTATCCATTCTATTTTGAAAGTTTGAAGTATAGGGACCCATACCCTGTTTGGCCATAGAGGCCTGGTATGCATTACGTGGAGATTGATTGTGATTCAACAGAGGAATATTACTTGCCATCGTTCCCAAAATGAGACATGGATGAATATCTACGTGAGTATGATCTGCTTTCAAACTTGCAATCGTAAGTGCAATAAATAGATTTTCAGATTCACTTGGATCAATAAATTCAATTAGACTATGTCCATCAGGAGATACCCATAGCATTAATTCATTCCAATCTTTTGCTGTGGTCCACGGGAAAGGAAGCCCTTTTGAAAGAATTTCACGAAGAGCAGGTGCATAATAGACTGGACGAATTAATCGTCCACCTTCCGTGTTAATCCATACTTGGCATGTATCAGAATAATATGTAATACCAGTGTAAGGATGAATTCTTCCAGCTCGTTTTGCAATACGAAGGCCTTGAACCGCTTTGATGGAATCCATCTTAACAATTCCTACCCATCCTCCGTTGATAAATATTTTTAAATATTTCATACGTTCCTCCAAAGAGGAATCAATCAATTCTTGGAAATGTAATTCATCATATAGTATTTTTAAAACGGGTGATGTTGAAGATGGGAGTGTAGCGGTTGCTGTACTTGCCAAATTTTTTACAACTCCAACACTATGTCCTTCTGGAGTTTCAGCAGGGCACATATAGCCAAATTGGCTTGGATGCAGTTTACGAGGTTCTTTTAATTTTGCTGTTTTATCAAGTGATGTACTAATCCGTCTTTCATGAGAAGTACTCGCTAAACTTGTCATACGATTTAATACCTGACACACTCCATCTCTTTTTCCATTTCTACCAATCGGAAAGTTACCCGTTGCAAATGCGGATTTAATTCCTACATCTAAAATGGTACTCTTACATATCTTATAAATATTAGAGGTATTAATAATATTTTCAAATTTACTAGTTGATTTCCAGGATCCATTATGAATTTCCTTCATAATAGATGATTTCATATCTTTAATCAATTTGGTACCAAAATGGTAGCGAAAGAGATTTCCAAGCAAATTTCCTGGAGATTCTACCTTCTTATTGGCATACGCATCACGATCATCGTGAGCAATTTTATTGTGATAAACATCCAATACCTTCTTAGTCATAATTGCAAGGAAACACGCTTTTTCGTACATCATATCCATACCTCCCACATGGGGAAGAAATTCTTCTGCAAGAATTTCTGAAACCGCCTTTTCGCGTGTAGATCGAACTGATCGCAAACTTGATGCCGATAATGTTTCACGAATCCCTCCTCCACTTCCTAAATGGCGTGAAAGAACTTCATGTGCAGCTTCTTTTGTAAAGATTTCACCTGCATCGTATATAGATTCTGTTAAAATCATATTATACTCTGTATCCACATTTCCAACAATCATTTCAGTAATATCTTTGTCAGAAATCACACCTAATGCACGAAACATAATAAAGAGTGGTACTTCTGCTTTGATACGAGGAAGTGTCACACGAATATGTTCTGCACCCGTTGGATTTTTGGAATTATATAGAATTTTGACTGCAGCAGAACGTGGAGTTCCTTCGTTGTCTGGACCAATTGATTTACACTCAATTACTTCAGCTTCCTTTGGTTTTCCACGATTATTTCGAAATACAAACATACGGTTTTCTGCCATTCTTTCTTGCGTTAGAATAACACGTTCCTGTCCTTGAATAATGAAATATCCAAAAGGATCGTATGTACATTCTCCCAATTCATAATGCGTCTTTTCAGGCGATTCACTCAATAGGCATAGTTTTGATCCAACCATAACAGGAATTTTTCCAATCGGTACCTTTGGAAGAGTTCTTTGGGCCACCTGTTTTTCTCCTGTTGCAGGATCAAACATAGTCGTAATTACCTTCAAATCAGCTGTAAGAGAAGCTGCATAGGTAAGATTGCGAAATCGTGCATCATTTGGATACATAGGCGTATCAGATCCATTATTTTCAAAGATTTTTGGTTTTTGAATATTTATGTTTTCAAAATTTATAATCACTTCAACTTCACGAGGTGGACCCCCCGTTGGACTCACTCCATCCGGTGCTGCCACCGCAGGAGCTGTTCCCGATGGTGTTGCAGTTGTATCATCAACTGAAATGCGAACAGCTGTACCCGCTGTACCAGCGGCGGCACGACTTATGCCAGTCAAGTTTCTATCAGGAGATCCTTCTACACGAATATTTGAATATCCTATAATAGTTTTAATAATATCATCAATTCCATTATCATAACTTCCAATTTGATGATCTACAATCCTCTTTTTATAGAAATATAAATCAAGGACTCTACGATAGGCATATTCCATAGTTGAATTTTACTTATGATGATAAACCGGATCCCTCTCTCAATTTTGTACGATAGCTTTAGAAGGAATGAGCTCAGATATTAAAGAGGTAAAAGTGACAGGAGATGCTGCCGCCTTTCTAGAACCTTCAAAGAAACGAACTAGAAAGTCTCGAAAGAAACTATCAGAAGATATAACATTGGTAGCTCCTGCTGCTCCTGCTGCACCGGTAGCACCTGCTGCGCCGGTAGCACCGGCAGCACCTGTAGCACCTGCTGCTCCTGTAGCACCTGCTGCTCCTGTAGCACCTGTAGCACCTGCAGTACCGGTGGTACCGGTGGTACCGGTGGTACCGGCAGTACCCAAAGTAACTCTTCTTCCAAAAATTACAAAAATATCAAAAAAAGCTTCCATACCTCTTACACGAAAGAAACGAAGTTTTAAAGCTAAGAAGATTAATGTTACGATTGCTGAAGCGGATCCTAAAACAAGGAAGGCTCGAAAACAGATTGCAAAAAAGGTAGCTACGATGGGATTGGAAGAATTACGAAAAGAGTTAGAAGAGAAAGGACTTCTTAAAAAGGGTAAAAAAGAAGTTCCCGAAGAGATGTTACGTTCTATGATGAAGGATGCATACACTCTTTCTGAAGGGAAATAGAGACCCTATACAAGGATGTTCAGTCCAACCTTATTAATAGCAGTGATTCTCTATTTACTAGGAGTAGGCATTGTACTCTATATTAGACCTACAATTATGTTTCGACCAGGTGGAGTTTGGCGTGAATTTGGTCTTTCCGACTCCGAACATCATACTCTTTTTCCTTTTTGGATGTTTGCTCTTGTATGGGCTATTCTAAGTTATGCAATTGCAACCTGTGTAATTCTACTATCCGGTTCAGTTGCAGCACCTCCTTCAGACGGAATTGAAATTTTTTCAGAACCTGCAATTGAACCTGTTTCTTCTGTAGCTTCCTCTGTAGCACCCGTTCCTCCCACCCCTCCTCAACCTGGATACTATATTTTAAATCCAGATAGAATAAATTCATCTGGTGCAAATTATATTTATTATGGTTCTGAACCTCCTACACCTCGAGAACTAAATTCTTTTATTAAACAACGTCGTTAACAGACTGAAGAGAGTGTTCCTCCCAATACAGTTCCAAACATAGAGGCAAAAAAGCTATAATATCCATATCCGACTCCTTCTTTTACTCCTAATTGAACTAATAACCAAGGTGGTAACATATTAATTGGAATACTTGTAAATCCTGTAAAATATACAAATAAAAGTGTTACAAACTGAATTCCAGCTGCTATTCCAGCATTTGCAAAAATTTGTTTTGAATTCTTTACCTTCTTACATGAATTATACTGTAAATATGAAAAAGAGGCTGCGCTGAGAAGGAATGTGAATGCAATTGTAATAGCGAATGATATTAATAAAAGATATGTTGAAACTCCGTTTATTCCAAATACAATGTTTGTAATTGTAAAACAAAGAAAGGGGATCCATCCAATAATAATGCCACATGCTAACATGAGACTTACTAACAATCCGGTATTCATTCTTCTAGTATAAGATACTCTTTAAAAAAAAAGAATGTACTACATTAGAATGAGTTCTGTAAAAAATTTTGAAAGTTGGATTTTAGCCTACAAAGATCGGAAACAACTAACTCTTCAAATGAGGTCTACCGATGGTGCATTGTTAGTGGTAGATGCTAAAGAACAATCCAAAGTAATTCGTGAATTTCCTGTACGACGGGGAGATGATCTATTGACTCTCTTACAAACTTCTACACCTCCTACACTTCAGGCTATACATGCAGCAAGAACTGAAAAAATAGAAGTAGCCAAAGAAGAGGTTCAACGAATTGAAAAACAATTATTAACAAAAATAGAAGAACGACGGGCAATAAAAGATGTTTTACCTCGAATTCAACTTACACGAACCATAGGAGAATTACAACAAGCTCTTGCAAAAGCATCCTGTATTTTACAAGATGCAATTATTCCCTATCGTAATGCAACGGATGTAGAAGTTATTCAAAATGTATTAGATCCTGATACAAAAAAATTAACGTATAAAACAATTAGCGTTGTTCAAACGTTACCCTACACATTTGAAGAACGATCTATCCCTATTGCAACGAAAAAGGCTTGATCTTATCTTCTACTTTATTACAATCTACTTGTTTTGCATCATATGTAAAACATGTACCATTACGATCTTTATACACCAAAGTTCCTGCATTTTCTAAATTAGGAACTTTTTGTATTACCATGGGAGCTGGTTTCAAAATATAGACTACAAATATACCAACTGCTAAACCACATAAAAATGGAAAAAATTCTAATTTACCAAAAAACTTCCATACCATTCTCTCTATACAGTAGAGATGTTTGATTGGTAAACCAATCTGGGAAACCCAGATTGGTTTACTAACCAAAACATATTGCCTCAATAGAGGCAATATGTTTGATTGGGTTGGCAGGTCCCCAAATCAAATATCCCTGGTCTCTTTAGAGACCAGGGATGTTTGATTGGGTTGGCATAATGGAAATACAAGGAATGCCTACACTCATTAGTATATTACTAGGATTTGGATTAGCGGCTTTATTTCGACCTTTATGCAAGGGTCCCGAATGCTTAATTTTACGCGGCCCTCCTGTTGATGAAATTAAAGGATCTGCTTTTCAATTTGGATCCAAATGTGTAGAATTTGTTCCTAAACCGCAAGAATGTCCTACGGGAGAAAAAGCCAAGGAAATTGTTCAAACGCTTTCCTTTGCGGATTTATCGTAATTGTTAAATCACAGGAAATCGTAAATGGATGGTGGAACCCCTCTTTCTAGCCTTGAAACCGGTTCTGTTTCTAACAAAGCCGATGATGCGTTGATGAAACAAATCTTAGCTGAAATGGATCAAGCCGGTGCTGCTGTACAGGGACCGGTCAGTCCTCCCATGGGAGGAATTCCTACCTATTCCCCCCATGACGATGCATCCTCAGGACCCATCCGACCGGGAATGATGCCGCAGATGCCCCAGTATGCTCCTCGAAATGTCTATGCAGAAGAACCCGAAGAAATGCCTACCAAACGATATGTCGCTCCTCGTAAAAACTTTGCGAGTGCTATCCTAGATTGGCTCCGTGATCCACTTTTTATTGGTCTTATGGTGTTTTTCATATCTCTTCCGGTACTTCATACCTATGGATCCACCGCTGTACCCATCTTCTATTCCGTTGGAGGCTCTCTCAGTTGGCTCGGTCTTACTGCAAAAGCATTATTTGTTGCAGGTGCTTTCATTCTCTTTCGAAGTATTACGTATATAATAGGAATATGAGTGGACCTTTCTCAAATATAGGTGCTAAAATTATAAATAAAAATGGTTGTGATACATTGGAATGTACCATGGAACCTGGTGCATCCTTAATTACAAATCAAGATACAATGTCTTATATGGAAGGAGGAATTGTAACAAAAGTTACAAGTGGATCAAGTGGACTTGGAGGAATGTTTCGACGAGCCATTACCGATTCTAGTTTTTTTCAAAATGCTGTTACAAATACAGCCTCTATAAAACAAACAATTGTACTCTCTCCTTTAATGCAAGGAGCTATAGTAGAAATTGTAATTCAGCCAGGAGAAACGTGGAGATTTGCTAATAAAACATTTTTAGCTTGTAGTCCTAATTTGCAAGTAAGTGGTAATTTGAATATCTTTCGAAATTTTCGAATGAGTCTTGTAAATGGAAATCTTACATATGTTACAATTACAGCTCCTACTGAAGTTGGTGTAGTATGGGTAACTGGCTATGGAGGAGTTACAAAACATGAAATTATAGTTGGACTCAATTCAATTCCATTATTAATCAATAACGGGTGTTTTTTAGGAATGATAGATAACACAAAAGATATAGATTATTGGAAAGATTATACTACTCTAACAACTCCTGGTGGTTTATTTAGTTCATTTATGACAGATATTGGGTTTGTAATGAAGGTAGGGGAGAAAAATCCATTACAACCTCTCCGAGGTGGTAAAGTTATTTGCACTGTTTACACACAAACATTAAATCCTCATGCTTTTGAAAAATATATTGAAGGAATTGCGAGGCGTGAGAGTGGTGGTACTTCTGTAAAAGGTGAAGTTGCAGAAGGTGTTGCTACGGGTATCTTTTCTTTATTCAGTGGTGGGAGACGAAGAACCCGGCGCATAAATCGTAGGAAGAGATAGAAAGGATGAATCTGAAAGAAATGGCAACTCCCCTCCGCGGCGCCTCCTTGGTTGGAGTCATTGCAGCTGTCTATCTTTTTTACAAACAGCAAACAGTGTATATTGGATTAGGGGTTGGAGTCGCGTTATTAGTTTATGCTCTTTCAAAACGCAACCTCGTTGCGTCCATCTTGGCAGGAACTGTTGCTGCTTTAGTGGTAGCTGAACATCAGCGCATGGAAGGATTTGATTCTTCTGAATCAGCCATTGAGAAAGCGTTGGCCTCTGTGAAGAAAGACTCCTCAGATGCTGCTCCTGAAGCAAAGAAGGCAGCTCCTCCCGACAATGGATCCCGTGGCGAATTCTTTGAACTGGGCAAGAAATACAAACTTCCCTCCGAAGAAGATGATAAAGGTTTTCATCTAGATGCAGGAACTACTTTTATGAATGCCTACAAGAGTCTCAAACCAGATCAGATTGCTGCCATGACAAAGGATACTCAGGAATTGATGGATACACAGAAACAACTTATGTCAACTCTTAATACACTCAAACCCTTGATGCAAGATGGTAAAAATATGATGAATACATTCCAGTCCTATTTCGGTGGAGTTCCTACGTCTACTTAATTATACTACAAATGTAGGAAATGAAATGGGCCTGGTTCATAGGAGTGTTTCTTTTTGCAATTAGTTTGTTAGGGGTGTTGACTCTTTTACAAGGTTCTATTGCAGAGGGATTTGATTCAACCAAAGATCTACAGATGGATCTTACAAAAATGGTAAAATCTGTTAGTGCAATTGGAAAAAAATTATTAGATCCAGAGATGTGGAACTATCGAATTCAAATTATGAACTTATCCCCTGTTGAACTAGCTAGAAAACAAATTTTATTAAATAATTAAAATTTTATAATAATTTATACTTCTTACAGAGGTATAAATTATATTTTAATGGTAGAATGAGAGGAAAACGATTGGGACGCATGATAGGAGGTGCGTTAAGTTCTTCAGGAGGTGTTTATCTTGATACTTCTACAATTCTTTTACTAGTTGTGTTAGCAGTTGTTATAATTGTAGGAATTGTATTATATTTGAAGCAGCAGTCAATTATAATTATGAAGGATTCCGCAACTCCAACAGTTGTAGAACAAACAGATCCACGCTTTTCTCCCATGTCCCCCGAACGCTCTTACTTTACAGGACCTGATCTTCGTGGCTACCCGTCCCGTCCTGTACTAGCTGGAATGGGTGCCACCCCTATTAACACTCTTACACAAGGAGTTCCCGAACAATATCAACAAATTGGAGTTTTGGCTGCCCCTGGAGGAACAGATAACAGTGCTACTCCCAATCGGACCCTCTTACCCCTCTTTGGTCGTCGTGCTGCCTCCAACCGCGATCGTTGGAACTATTATACCCGTTCCGATGGAATGAACCCAATACAAGTTCCTATACGAAATAGAAATCGTCCTTGTGATGATGATAATGGTTGTGATGAAATTTTTGATGGAGATTCTGTCAGCGCCCCTTTGCTAGGAGCTGCCTATACAGCTACTATCTATCGTACGTCTACGCCTCGTTATCTTCCTGGTATTATGTAGAATGGCCAGTTGTACTAAAACTGATTGTGGATTTCCTTGCAATCAAACTCCACTTCAAATAAATCGTACCTCTGATATATCAAATTTATCTGGTGTAGAAACAGAACGAACCCGTGGCTACGGAAATGCAACGGCTCGATTAGTAAGCCTTACGCCTGGATCCTTGGTAGTTTCAAAAACTACTGATGGAAGTAGTGGTATTTTTATAGAAGAACAAATTCAAAATACATTTACATTATATGGAGTACCCTATACATTAGACCATCTTCGATTATTCGTAGGACAGCATAAAGTATTTCCTTGGGTCGATGTAAGCGGTCAATGTGGATCTTTACAAAAAGATGGAGATTACACAACGGCACCTCTTGAAATGTATTGTTATTTTAAAAATTCTACTACAAGACGTACACTATGTTTAGTTTTACCTATTGGAATTGCAGCAGGTGCAGATACAAATGCCTCTACATATTTTAGAGCCCTTAATCAACCTCCAACCTCTAGTACACCTACTCTTTCAACTCTTTTTAAAGATTTATCCCTTATTACAAAAACCTCGTCTAATGCTAAAAATCCAATATTACATTATTTTGGACAAGATATTCGTACCTATATTACAACTGTTAATAATGGAGCTGTTCAACAAAGTACGTGTGATTCATCCTCATTACGATATCCAATTGAATATTTACTAATAATGAATGATATAAATGGTACAAAAAAATTTAGTACAACAATTACACCTGATGATGTCATAGAATTAATAAAACTTCTTACTAATTTAGGTATTGTAAATTATTTAAATTTAAATAAGCAAACGAATGGTACAAATATTGGAATTAAATCTGGTGATATGTATAAATTAAGATTGTTTGAAGAAGGTACATTATATATTTCAAATTCTGCAAATGGAAAATTAACATATGATACAAATGCTTTAAAATGTTATCCTGTTGATCCACAAAAAAATATCAAAGATGGAGAACTTTATTTGGATGAAACTGGACAACCCACAAATATTAATTGTCCTAGTAAAGATTTTAGAATTTTTGGCAATAATAATGGAAAATACTACTGTTGCGATGATGGAAATAAAACAGATACAAATAAATGCGGTAATACAGATAGCAGTCATTTTTGCGGATTAAATACAAATAAAGATCCATTCGATAATACTATTTCTACATGCGATGAAACAAAAAGAGAATTATTAAATCTTAAAAGTCCTCCTTCTAATTTTTTAACTTCTGTTGCAGGAATTGAAACTATTATTGCACTTGGAGTTGGAATAATTTTTGGTGGAGTTTTTCTAATTTTTACACGCTATCGTACATTTACAGATAAATCTGCTGCAGCTACTGCAGCTACCGCAGCTGCTACTGGTGCTACTGTGGCAGCAGATATAATAGTTACCTCCGCTGTAGCAAATGCTTTAAAAACTGCAAAAACTAATGTACCTTATCCAGGTTGGTGGTGGGCAGTTATAACACTATTAATTTTACTTGGAGGAGCATTAACTGCTGTGATTCTTATTAGTTTATATACTATAAGATCTAGTTTTACATAACAATTTAGAAATTGAATCTACTAGATAGAGATATGAAGAAGATAGTCATTTGGATTGGACTAGGAATCCTTTGCGTTTGTTTGCTTCTAGTTCTTCAATATTTACAAACAAACGAACCTTTTCTTGCAATGAATCAATGTCCTGCTGATTTTACCTTTTTTACAGATTTGAAAGGAGATAGTTTTTGTTGTAAAGGACGTGTAAAAGATAATAAATGTATGGCCACTGGTAAAAATACCTTTTGTGGATTAGCCCCGAACTTAATTGATTCCCGCACAAATATGCCCCTTTCAACCTGTACTAAAATGATGGATGATATAGCCGCATCTACCTCTGGAAAGTATTGTGTCAAAGAGATGCCAAATTATGTAGCTCCTGGTCGCACAGAGTTTGGAGGTTGCTCCGTGGCTCCTGCTGCAGGAGATGGATCTGATTTTCCAACAGGACCTGATGGAAACCGTTGGGCAACCCCTTACTGCATGATTTTTGGTAAAGATAATTTTTTTGAATTGGCATATGATAATAGAACAACTGGAATGTTTAATTGTGAAACATTAAAACTAAAAGAATCCGTTAAATGTCCATCAGGTCTTTATGCAGCCCAAGATCCTGTAAACCAAGGAGGCATGATATACTGTAAATCCTCTAGTCCCTATGATCAAAAAACAGGAAATCCTAATTTTTGTTTGCCTGATGAACAGATAGCTCTTTTTCCGGATATGATGAAAAATGAAAAAGAATTAATTGGTCTTGATAAGGCAAAAACTATCTGCATATCTTGTTCCCATTATAAAAAACGGTGGGTGGATGGAGATACTACTGCAAAATGCAGAAATTAACTTACCATCCGTAATAAAATAGTTGACGACGCGAGAAGAGCTGCTTAGCTCCCTCCGCAAAGGTAATCTTTTCCGTTTTCACTTGTTCAAGAATGGCAGCGGCTTGTTCAGGGGTAACTCCCTCCTGATAGCTAATCACTTTAGCCTTCACCTGTTTCTGCCAATCCGTAAAGGAGCTATGCTCCTTGTTAAAATAATAATAATTTGCGGCATAGGACCAATACAATTCATCATCGGTCATGGTATAGTCATCGTCGTGCTGAGACATGTAAAATCCAAATCCACGATTTTTTAAAACCGTAGGGAGTTGCTTCCAAAGAGGCGTCTCAGAAGACGTCAAAGGGGTTAGCTCAAAATTGATCGAAAGCTCCATTCTGAAATTGTAATATCTATGCATATAAAATATTCATAGATCTATCAATTTTTGCCATTGAATGGACAAAGTTTATTCTATCTATCAATAATTTATTGATAGATGGAATAATTGGTATGCTCTTTATGAGAATCGAACTCATGATCCTTTCTTTACAAGAGAAATGCTCTACCACTGAGCCAAAAGAGCTATAGAGAATGATACATAGAATAAACTTTGTCCATTCTCTGGTGAAATGCTCTACCACTGAGCCAAAAGAGCTAGGGGCACGTCTACCCATTCAAGAAAGTGAAAGAATCTTACAAACTTTACCTCAAGACTTCGATCTTTTCATCCATGTCAGGACCAAATCGGGCAAATTCATCCGAGCCTGTATCCTCAGAGGGATGAAAAGAATAAGATCTTGTTTCGGGAGTTCCTTCAGGCCTTGCACGATCTGTTGGGTAGGAATCGGGAGCTGCTGGAGGATCTAGCTGATCATTTGCAGAATTGGTCCTGTGAAAGGAATTCATCCAATCCGTTAGAAAAGATCCCTCAGAGCTCACCAGGGCCATGTTTCGTGAAAAAAGAATTACAGCAACTGCCACCGTAGCAGCCATTCCGAGGGCTGGACTCTTTGTAAAAGTATAAATAACACCCAGCACTAAAATAATTTTTGTAATAGGAGATGATAATAAAAGAACTAATGAAGGAGGGAGACGAAGAGACCCTGAAACTAAAGTAGCGCTGACCGCCAATAATGCAATCACTCCTACAAGTTCGGTTTGCTTCATTCTCTATTCATCTGCTAAGAAATCTAATGGAGCCGCTACCTTTTCTTCATCACTTTCCTCCTTTTTCTTCGGCTCTAACCCTTGATCCCATATGGTTACTTGATATCCGCAACTTTTATAAAATTTTCTACGTCTTGCCAATTGTCCATTGCAGCAAATATGAGCTACATCCAACACATCCAATATGAGAGGTGCGCACTTTCGTTCCTCTGGTTTCTGTCGCAATACACGTCCAATCGATTGTTCAATATTTGATTTAGGTGTTGCCAATAGAATTGTATTCAAGGTAGGAATGTTCATCCCTTCCGCTGCCATAGCAAAAGTACCAAGAACTACACGACAAAGAGCACTTTTATTAAGATCCGCCTGTTTCATCCCTCCAACATAATGTCCAATACTGGTAATTCCATGGGTCAATAAATTAGCTTTAAAATCATCCAAATGTTCTCGTCGATCACTTAGAATTAAGGTTTGGCGGTATTCCTCCTTTACAATTGGAGCCACCCATTCAGACAAAAGTTTTGTACGTTCTTTATCTTCGGCAATCACGTTTAGCAATCGAGCACGAACGACTTCCCCTTTCCAATTAACAGGAGTTTCTCCATGAACATCATCCGTAGTTGTATAACGGAAGACACGGACAGCCACGCTAATATCGGCTTCACGCCGTTTTACTTGGTAAAGAATGGGACCAAGGTACCATTCAAAGACACGTCGTAATCCATCGGCACGATCAGGCGTCGCTGATAATCCCAAGCGATGTTTGGTCCCCACTTGTTGGAGGGCTTTCGAGAAATGCTCCGCTCCCAAATGGTGACATTCGTCAAAGATCGTAAAACCGAATCCACGAAAAGTAGACGCTACATACGTTCTAGAACAAAGAGTCTGAATCATGGCAATCGAGCAATCATACTCGGGACCAATTTCACATTTCTCTCCTTGAATCTTTCCAATTCGAATTCCTGGTACACTACTTTCCAATTCCTCTTTCCATTGAGCCATTAAGAATTCTTTGTGAACAATTACGAGAAATCGTTTACCAAGTTCCACAGCAAAGGCAATGGCGCATTTTGTTTTACCATAACCACAAGGGACTGAAATAATTCCATTGTAATCTCCTTTCTTAACAGCTTCTTGAATGGGTAACTGCTCTGGGCGAAGCGTACAAACAAATTTTAATGTACTACGGAGAAGATCTCCTTCAGGCCTTGTATCCGATGCAGGAGCTCCATATTTGGTAATGCCCCACATAGGGGGAACATACCATCTTTCTTTGGATTCCATATAGAGGGTGAAAGGAGAAGCTCCTGCTGCATATTGAGGAGCTACTACCGGCAATACCGTCAACTCCTTTTTTAATTCATTAAATTGTACAGCAGATAAAGCTGATTTTAAAACACTATATCCTTTTACAGTTAAGATTGATGTCATTCTTCTTACTAAGAACTATGATATGAATCTATAGGTATCAATTTTATTGCTTTCGCGATCTTCGCATTTTTCGTGAACGATTTTTTCTTGAAAATATACCTTTTGACTTTATTGTAAACTGATTGTATAAAGTTTTGTTAGCTGCCGGTATTTTAGAAAACAGGGAACCTGCGTTTTTTGGTTTTGCTCCATTTTCAAGTAATGCTGTTTTTATTTGTTGTAAACTTAGATTACCTGGCATTATTTCAAGTAAAGAATCAACATAACTACGTGGTGTACCCGTCGTACGATTCTTCTTTGTATACATCGTATAATCTATTTTTTTATTTAACATACGCCATTTATCGGCATCCGTACCTGACATTGTTTTAATATCTTCTTTATATTTTGCAAGTATAGCCTTCACCATCTCTGGTTTTCTTAAAAATACAGCAACTCCTAATAATGTCATATCATGTATATAATTACCATCCTCGTCGTAATAATAAAATGTATCTGGAAACTCTGAATCAGTTACAACACCTAACATATAAAAAGGATGATACGTATGTAGATGATAATTATAAAAAGGACAACCATCAAATAATGCATTTGATAGAGTTGTCTTTTTGTCAGCTGAAAATACAGGTCTCCATTTATACGCACCGCTTCCCGCACTATTATATCTTTTTTTATCTGACACACTAAATGTTGTAACAAGTTCAGTATTTTGTTTAATCTCTTCTATTTTTTCATTTAATTCTACCAAGTCATTATGAATCATTAGATCGAGTATTATGAAAGATTCATCATAGACACGTTTATATTTTGTTTGATCTTCTCGAAGTTCAGTCGCACCAGGAATTGCAACAATTGACATTTATACAATGGGTTAATATTTATTGCGTTAACGACGATAGTACTTGCGTGACTTTCGCCCCCCTCCTACACGAGCAATGACTGGATTATAAAGTTGATACGCATTGGCCACTCCTTGAGGAAGAGACCATGTGGAAGGAGATTGGGAAAATCCAGCGGAAGGGTTGGCATAGACGGGGAGTTCGGAACCGGATCGAGCCAAGCAAGATGCACCGGTGTAGGTGCTGCCACCCCCGCCACGGTGCTTTCTACGGGTGCCACCCACCATGTTGGAGCGGATGGAAGGGGCACATCCGTTAGGACCAATTAACGCTCCAACATTGGGTCCTTCCCCCCCAACACTCACTCCAGGATTCGTTTCATATCCTCCCTTTCCTGTAATACCATACATCAAATTGCTCATAGAACCGACGGGAGCATAGGAAAGGCCACCACCCCTTTGCCCACAGCAACCACCGCCCCTCTGCATTCCACAGGAACCACCGCCCTGCATCTTCCTGCGAAGACGTTCTAGACGCTTCCTGCGACCACCAGCCATAGCAACCTGCGCCAACGCCGGGTTAGGTTCATTCACCAACATTCCATTCCTTGCATACGCCGTGCCCTGTTCGGGCTGCCATTGAATAGTTTCACGAGGGGCCATAAATCCTGCAGGAGGGAAGAAGCTGGTGGGATTGGTGGAAAATCCACCGCCTCGTAACGCACACCGTTTACGGGTAACATTTCGTCGCTGACGATTCTCCATTCCTACTAATAGTTTATAAAATTGATTATGTATTTTCTAACATTTAAATACTGCCTAAAATATCATGCCTGATGCATGGACAACTTTCTGCGCGTTTGTTATCATCCTCATGTGTGTGATACTTGTTATATTTTGCACAGAGCCTCCCGCTCCTCGCAACTGTCATCACAACATGAACATGGATACACTTCGCTGCCGAACCTGTGGAGTGGTTGCGCCCTTTGGATATGATGGCTATAACATGAATCTTGAACAACATCCTTACCCAAATGAAGGAAATTCTGAAGAGGATTATATTCAGGATGATCCGTATGAGATTGACTCTGATTAGAGGTTTTATTCAAATCCTCCCGCTTCACGGGGGGGATGAATAAAATTGAACACGTCCAAAGAATCGATCCCGTAGGGATCGATTCTTTGGTCGTTTGAAATTTTATAAGTATACTCGCGGCTTTGCCGCGAGTATACTTATAAAATTGAACACCCTTTTTCAACATATAGAATCTATTCCCGCTTTCTTCCTGCGAATGGCTATCACACGCTCCAACTCGAAGAAGACCACCCCCCCTCGCAAGATCAGCACATGTGTCCCCCCTCTCGCCCCCTCTCGCAAGGGAGGGGCCCGAAACAGGGTTCGTGGCGCAGGTCGCAACTTGCTCGGCGCATTTACCGCTGCTCTCACCCCTCGTACTCCTGTGCAACGAAGCCCTGTGCTCCGCGCCCCTCCTGCGATTCGTCGCAAGGGATCTCGACCCTTCCACCACTCTGACGGTCGCATTCTCTTTGCCGAGACGCCTCGCAAGATGACGCCCTCTGCGCTCCTTGCGCCAAACGCGCCGCTGAAGGCGGCAGCCCCGCCTTCCATCTCCTATGCGGAGGTGACGACCTTGGGACATATTCTCTACGAGTCCCTTCGCTGCCGTGAGGCGTTCTACGCCATGCATGACCGTCTGCCAGAAACCTCTGCCGAACTGGCAGAGGCACAACGCATGTAATATATATATTAGTATGTATTTTTGAATAAAATTGAAGACATTTTTTTACAATATAGAAGATATCCTACTCAAAATGAGTCTGAAGGAACTATCCATGGATCGCGCCTTCCTCTCGCACCTTCCCAGGGGCCTGAAGTGCTACTTCCAGGAGAGTCCCGCATCCCCTGTGATGACTCTCCAGCTCTACGATGCGCCCTGGGGCCATCCCAAGAACAACCTCTTCTTCAACTCTGCCGCTCTGGGTTCAGGGCGCTACACAGAGAGCGAGGTTCGCGCCTTCTACAGGGAGAAGCACCCTGATGCTGTCAGTTCCAAGAGCGACCTGGAGTGCATCTTCGTGGAAACAGGACTCCATCGAGAGGAGAGCCTGGCCTCCCTTGCACACCTGGATCCCGAGGAACTCGCCCGTGTCGGCACCTCCTTGGGAAAGTCCATCAGTTTGCGAGTTTCTCGCATGAAACTCCTTCCCAAAGGCCTCAAGCTCTTTGCCGTCGTTAACGGGCGCATCGAGACAGGCTTTGACTTCACGGAACTCCAGCGCTACTATGAGAAGACCGGTCCCGTCCTTGGTTACAGATACCTTCCCACGAAGCTCAAGGCCTCGCTCGAGGAGGCTTCTGACCTTCTCGCAAGTGTCTTCAACATGCGAGACTACGAGGAGCCTCCTGGCACACGCGGCATCAGCAACTTCTGGGTCCAAGAGGGCAACTTCAAGAACAGCCGTTTGATGGACCTTCTGGATTGGCTCGATGACCGTGACCTGCCCACCGTGGGACTCGAAGCGCCTAAGGAGGATCCCCTCTTGGCTGCCAAGGCCCGTTTGGAGGCCGAACTGGCCCTCATCCAGGCGGAGCTCGACAAGAAGCGCTCAGAGATTGCGGCCCTTGAGGCCGTCCAACAGGCCAAGTTCAAGTTCGCCGTGGATGAGAGAGAGAGGTCCGTCAGCCGAAAGGAGCTGGAACTGGCCGAAGAAAAGGCCGCGTCTCTCGTGCCTTATTAAACAGCAACTAAATCTTATGTGTACCTGTACTTTAAATTTTTTGAATAAAATTGATTACTATTTTTAAAATATACAAGATAACCTAATTAAAATGAGTTCTCCAAGGCCTTCCTTTCTGGAGGAACTTCGTGATCCTATCACGGGACGAATCATTCCTCTTAAATCCAAGCTCTCTTTGCCTTCAGGTGGTGGTGGCAGTATGGTTGCTTCCGCTCCTGAAGTGGAAGGCCCTACCGTTTCTGCCATACTTGAACATGCAGAGTGGAGCCCAGAGAGGCCTGGTGGACCGCAATTCTCCCCCCCTGGATCCCCTGAGGAGAAAACTCCTGCTGAACGAATTCGTCCCAAGGAGTCTCCTTCTCTTCAACGTCCTCAGCCTTGCATCGGACGAAAGAAATTTCTAGATATAATAGGATGCCCTCCTGATGCAGAAAGCCTTGTGCCTCCTCCTCGCATTCAGCGACGTCTTAACCTTAAGGGGGGTCTTCAGTCCTTTCCTCCTCCTGAGGAAGAGGAGGAGGAGATAAACCCTTCCGCTCCAAAGCGCTACCGTGTTTCAATTGATTAATCATTCGAGTAATTATTTTTTTACTAAAAAAAATAATTACTCAAAATGAGCAGCACCGGCACCAGCCGCAGGACCAGTTGCACCACCGGCGGCGGCGGCTGCTCCAATCGCCATGAGGTCATCCGCGACAGCAGCAGCGGGAGCCGTTGCTGCAACAGGAGCAGCAGTAATGGCCGCACCTGTAATCCTTGCCACAGCAGCAGCAAATGTGCTTGTCGCGACGGCCGCAGCAGCGGCAGCCGCTGTAGGCGGTGCGGCCAAACTGGCCGCAAGAGCTGTAGCGTTCATCTCGTTCTTGATCTTGAGAAGATCAAGCAGTCGCTCACGGTTAAGAGCTTCCTGCGCTTGATGTTGAATACCGGCTTGACGCTCCGCCAGAGCAGATGTCTCTGCGATGGCTGCGGTGACGTGGGCCTTTGCAGCCTTCAGTGCGGCCATCATCTCGTTGATACGAGCCAACTCGGCCTGAAGCGTCGCAAGTTTAGCCGCAATGATGCTTTCGGCGTCGGTTTCCTCTGAGGCGGTCATGAGTCGAATGATCTCGGCCAGATCCTCCACACGCTCCTCACGGATAAGGTTGCTGAGAATTAAATACACATTCATGTGTGCATCGGGACCCTTTGCAGGGTACAGAAGCTTGAGCGGCGCAATGCCGTCGTTGCCGGTTTGGTGGGAAAGCATATCCAACCGTATGCGTCTAAGCATGTTGGGTATCCACACATCATATCTGTAATCTTGCTGGGATAGTGTACAGGGCTCAACCGTTCCATCTCCCATAACAACACAGAATTGTGTATTATGCAGATCCTGGTCGCGCAATAAACGAAGCATGTATGCCTCATCGTCGGCATACATCTTTGTTTTCAATTAGGCTTTTGTTTATAATTGTACATTTTAAGAATCAATTTTTTAAAGCACTTCCACAATTTCCCACTTCTTAAATCGTTCATGCCATTGGCAACGAACGGGAAAGGTATCTGGAGTTTTTACACGCAAGGCGCGACTGACAGCCAAGGATTGGACACAAGCAATCCCATCTGATTCTGTAGAACCTTCTTTTGAAACGGAATAGACATCAGGACCTCGTGAAGGTTCACGAGTGGCTACCCATCCCACTTCTTTCAGAGGTTTTTCGGACTCTAACATCAAGATCAATCGTTTTTGCCGAGCTTGGTTCGGAATTAATTCAAGTATCATACCTTCTGGAGGGGAAACCATAGCACTTAACGAAGTGTAAGAGGCGATGGAGATTTTTTTTCCTTGCAACTCTGTATCCACTCTCCACTCTTTTAAAAACTCTTTCAAATAATTCCAACGAGTTTTAAATACCTCTGTACTCCATACATCTTTTCCTTTCCAAAGTAATACATCCTCTAACATCAATGAATCTTCATATTCATAAGCTAGAAAGACTGTACTACCTTCTTCATAAAAGGAATCTTCTAATCGAAGTCGGATCGGTGTGATCGATCCCATGGAATGAAAGTGGGCTGGTTCAGAAGGGGTGGTGATCACGAAGAGTCCTGAAAGGATCCCACGTGGTCGAGTTCCCGCGAAAAAGGTTCGAGTACTGACAAAGGAAGCATCCGTTGGTTGCCAGGGGCGATGAGGTCGCCACGGAAGTTGAAAGGATTCCATTTAAAAATATCTAGGAGGATTGGTTTAAGTTAGCCATAGACAAATGTATCCTCTCCTGTCTGAACAAATCCAAATTTTATATACCAAGCACGAACAGAAGGTTCCTTCACAGCTGTTAAATAAATTGTAGAACAATTGTTTAACACCGTGTTGAGAAGGTGACTTCCTATTCCTTGATTTTGAAAAGATGGGTGAATAAAAATATATTCAAGAGTTTTGGCCTGGACAATGGTGGCACCGACTAGCACATCGTCCATCCAATAGCCTACACTAGCAGTAGGATGTCGATATTTCCACGACTTTATAAAATTAGAATCTTCGTTACACATGAATGTATCTTGAAATAAACGCTTGACTACATGATAATCCAAGAATGTGAGAGGTTTGATCATTTTCTCTACTTATAAAATTTAAAATAATCTTAGCGTCGTCCAGCACGACGACTCTTTAATGAACGACGCCTAGATTTACGCTGCTTTCTTGATGAACGCCGCCGTCCTCCGCGTTGACTCCCTGCAGGACAATCTGCTAATTCTACAGTGTCAAATTTATCCGAATTAATTTCATATAATCTACCATCAGGTTTGAGCTTCCATTCACCATTTTCCCAACGTTTATAAAAAATAGATGTGGGAGGATTAGGGCTACTAAATCTAAACCCTGCTACTTTTACCGAATTTTCTTCTCCAGGAATTTTTATACAATCACCCTCTTGTGTGTAGGTATTTGTATCATCATCGTACCTTTCATCAAGTAATGTAATTTCAGTACCATCACTTTTCGTTAAGATCACTCCTTTAGAAGTTTTACCGGGTACTGCCCAACGAAGTGATGCCATTTCTAAACTAGATAAAGAAAAAGAGCTCCGCTCCTTTCTATTTAAAGTGCAGAATAAGCCGTTCCTTCCACAGATCCATCAAATGCAAAAATTCCTTTCATAAATTCACCAGCATTTTGAGCTGTTTCACTACTATAACCAACCGCAGAATTGCCTCCAGGACTGCTGACATGACTTCCCATTCCTGAGGCGGCAATGTATCCATCGGTAGCAGGAGCTCTCATTTCAAAGGCTCCTTCAGGGTGACGCATGTTATCACCAAATTCAGCTGGTTCATAGGCGGGTCCAGCATGGGGATCTTTGGGCCCTGGTGAATTATAGCGATAGGCGGGGGCCGTGGCTTGAACTGGATCGGTAGAGCGCAGATCTTCTTCAGTTTGCCCAGGAACGGACGGGTAGTTTCCAGCAGAATCTCGGGAGCCACTTGGTGAGTCATAGTCCGGTCCTTCCGAAGGGGTTTCAAGTCCACTTTCGGGATCCTGGCTTAGTAAAGGTGCAGATTTAGTGTAAGAGTTAATTGAAGTTTCTGTATCTGTTTGAGTATAAATAGTGCGACCAATATGGTATGTGAAGAAAAGAGCAATTCCTACAAGGACAAGGACCACCAACCAAGCCACAGAAATCCGGGGGATGGCCATACAAGTTACTATTCACAGATGCGTTTTTTACAAAAGAGTTAAAAACTCATTGTATAATAAATGGAAGATACTATTACAAACCATACAATTGAAGTTAATATAACGAGTCTTACGAGTCTGAAAGAAACTCTATCGTCCGCAACAGATTTGTTGCACCTTTCTCCTTCTGAACAGGCGGAGCTCCTGCAGATTGTTTTGAAGGATATGGAACCCGTCGCACCTGTAGAACCCGTGGCTGCTGTGGAACCCGTGGCTGCTGTAGAACCCGTCGTTCCTGTGGAACCGGTACCGGTCGCTGCACCGGTCGCTGCAACGGAGGTGATGGATGCACCGGTCGCTGCAACGGAGGTGATAGATGCACCGGTCGCTGCAACGGAGGTGATGGATGCACTGATCGATGTAACGGAGGTGATGGATGCACTGGTCGCTGCACCGGCTGTTGAACAGGTACCGGCTGCTGCAGCACCGGTCGCACAGGAGGTAAAGACAGTTCCTTCTCGCACATATTGGTTATGTTATTGTCAATAGGACACCCAAGTGATGTAGCTAGAGCCAATTTTTCTTTATAATTTTTAGAACTCATACGAATCTGTAGAAAAGATCCTTCTATAGATTGGTAGTCTCCATGATCCATAATTGTTTCTTCCCAAGCATCATCTACCGTAGCAGGAGGAGCAGCACGTTTTACTGATATACAACTTTCTATAAGGGGGGATTCATGAAGACAGATATGCTGTTCAGCTGTCCAATCTTTTGTAATCGGATTAAAATATCCTACAAATGTTCCCCATTTATATACCCTTCTTATATGACTTTCACCCGATTTAATTGGATTTGTTGATTTCCAAGTAAGAATAATTTCATTCATTTGTTATATAAATAGTAATTATAGTTTAAGCATCGTATAATATTGAATATTATATTTTTATTTTTTATTAGCACCTAAAAAATTGGTCCATTCTTTCGTAAATAGGGGGTGTATCATAAAATGTCGACCTCTTGCATTGTATTGCAACAGAAGGGGACCATTCGTCAAACATCAATTGAAAGTTTAGAAATTACAGACATTGCAAAAGTATTGCGACGGGTTCAACAACCAGAAAAGATTGGAGAATGGATTTCAGAAGAAACGCATTATGCAATTTATGGATATCTGAAAGGAAATGCTGGTACTAAAAATAAACATGTACTTCTTTCTCCTTACGATGAGACTGAATTATATGGAGATATTCTAATTCTAACGTATACGGAAGACGGAGCTCTTCATGATTGTACGACTAAACTATGGGAAGCCTTTCTAAAAGAGCATACTGAAAAGGAAGAGGAGGAGGAGGAGAATGAATCTGAGTCTGAATCTGAAAGTGAAAAAGAGATAGAAGAAGAAAAGGAAGAGGAAGAGGAAGTGGAAGTTCCTGTGGAGGAGGAGGAAGAGGAGGAAGCTCCTCCACGCCGTCGTCCTCCTCCACGGAGCAAGAAACCCAATCGGCGTCTCCCTGCTTTCTTTGCTCTTTCAGAGTTAGAAACGGATGCAAGTCCTGATGTAGAAAATCCAATTCGTGAAAGTATTCGAAGTGTAATTGTATCAAAACTATCTATGCTATCTTCTTTGGATCAAATTAATTTGGAAAAGGGAATCTTTCGATCAACCTTGGAAACATGTCGAATGCATCATTGTTGGAGGCGCTGGGAGAATCCTGAATTTCAGGCTCAGTACCAAGTGATTGCTCGTCGAACAATTACTAATTTGGATCCCGCAAGTGATGTAAAAAATACATATCTTCTACCAGCAGTTCTCTCCAAGAGTATTGCAATTCAAGAAGTACCCTTTCTTCCTATGACAGAACTATTTCCTGCCAAATGGAAGGCTATGGTGGAACAGCAAGTGAAACAAGAAATTCGTACTCTGGAAGGAGACAAAGATATGGCCTCTAACATGTTCAAGTGCAAGGGCTGTGGAAAATCACAGACAACTTATTACGAATTGCAGACTCGTTCTGCAGATGAACCGATGACAATTTTCATTCGCTGCATTCCTTGTGGGAAACAGTGGCGCCAATGATGAAGCTCCCCGTAGGGGAGCTTCATCATATGGCACGATCCTATTTTTGATCCGCGGAGCGGATCAAAAATAGGATGGCGGCAATGATCCTGCGCGAAGCGCAGGATCATTGCCTTAGCCTATGATTTGCAGCTTCGCTGCAAATCATAGGCGGCGGCAGTAATGATCGCGTTCTAATATTCTTAAATAATTTCGCGATGGTATTCCACCACGAATCCATTGAATTTCACTTTTTGAACTTTGTACGATTGTACCAAATTGATTTGGGCTAAATTGATTGCTAGAAGAAACGATTAAATCTGGTTTAATCGTAACTGCAGCAGTAAATGGCGTGGGTCTGCGGTATATAACGGATGACATATTAACTGATTGATACTTTGTATCTATTAGTTATTATTTTAATCAATTTTTAAATACCACGAATAACAATGGTAGGAGGGGTTGTTTCACCACTTGGAGAACTGCCTTCTTTTGGTGTAGGAGTCTTGGTAAGTTCTGCCACTGTAACTTTTGTAATTTCTTTTACTCGTGTATCAAGATCTTCCAAGACTAATGTTTTTAATAATTCTTTTTTACGTTGGATCATATGAACAGCTTCTTCTGCAACTCTAACAAATCTTGAATCTCGATCGGCATGAGCGGTGGTATGTTCTAATCCGTTTACTACCGCTGGTTTTTTCAAATCTGTATTTTTTTCAAATTTAGTTTGAAACTCTTTTAGAACGCAGCTAAGAATGGAAGGAGATTGTTCAATTAATCGGTTCATTTCATTTTGCATCATTTTCAAAAAGGGCATAGCATCAATACGTTCATTTGGATGTAATTTCATTTGAAATTCAATATTTCGTTGAAAGTTTCCCCAATTAACAGCGGCTGTATTATGCATTTCACCGGATTGTGCATATTGAAAAAAGGTGTCCAAAGTTCCAATGACTCCAACAATAATGCTAACGGATCCAATTACCATTTGAGCCGTTGTTTTATATTCGGAATTCTCACCAAAGAAGGAACCTAGTCCAAAACTAGCCGTTCCTGTTAGAGTGCTCAAAACAATGGCTGGTATTTTCATACGAAGATTTTTATTTGATTGAAGCTGTCGGGATCGTTCATGCATCCATTGATAACAGGAAGCATGATCGGCCCATTCAATTGCCAATGTTTCTAATTCTACGGTCCATCCATTATGAAACTTTTTACCAGGTTTTCCTTCATTTCTAGAACTAATCACACCATTTTGATTTATAGTAATACCAGGTGTATCAGGTTTGGGAGATTTGGAAGACTGTGGCTGTGTTTCACTCTCTGCTACAACTGGTTCACTCATTTACTTGGTCTCTGATATTTTTATTTTCTCTAGATGTTTTGAAAGAGGGTCGTCAGGAAGAGGAATGGACATAGAACGAACTTTGGGTCGAATCGGTTTAGGAATTACAATTTGTATAAAAGAAGGAATATTTGTAAATTTAAGAAGTTTTGGCATTTTATTTATATATTATTTTTATCATGGTAAAGTGTCAATTTTTTAATTTCAACAAGAGATACCGCCAAGTATTAAATTAAGCCCCTCCCCACTCGTGGGGAGGGGCTTAATTTAATACTACGGTCCCGTAAGAATTAAATTAAGCCCTGTCCAAAGGACAGGGCTTAATTTAATTCTTAACGGCATTTTAAAATTGGTTTTTACTATTTTAAAAAATAGATTTGCGTCATTTTTATGCGGTGGTGGCAGCAGCGATAGCAGCAGCAACTGCGGCGGCACGGTCTTCCAGACGTTTTGCGTAGGCTGCCTCTGCAGCCTCTGCTTGATTTTTTTTATTAGCAGCGTTTACAGCTGCACGGTATTCTTCGCGCATTTCACGTTCTTCCTTACGGACTAGGTATTTTTTATACCCCCTTCCTGACAGGCAACCGTCTTTATCAAAGTCACGATCGGAATACTCCGACTCTGAATCTGAATCCTCGAGATCAGAGGCCTCGGATTCAAACTCAATCTCCCAATTCCACGGTGTGGGAACGGTGGGAGAAATCTCTGCAGGTAGGCCAAGGGCTCGAAAGGTGTTCCTCATTCGCAGGAGGGTTTCGTACTGATTGCGTTCAGCAATACGCGTTTCACGTATTTCTTCATCGTAGGTAGCCATCGCCGCTTTTGCATAGCTTGGTATCGGCGAAGGATTGTCTGCGAGAAGACCCAATCCAATTTGTTCGGCGAGAGTTTTGCCAGGCTTCGACATCACTGTGAACCTGCGCGGGATTGTATTACATATATTTAAAATCATGTATCATTTTTTTTAAACTTAAGTAGGAGAGATGAATTATGAAATACTTGCAAGTCTTTTACTAATTGGTATTGTTTCCTATTTAATTTTTAAACAGGCCACACCTCTAACAGGTCGGTTAGATGCATTAGCTAGACGCAACCAATTCTGTAATGTATTGGAAACAATTCCCTATACTATTTCTGGGAAAGAAGTAGTATTCGAAATTATGGATGAATCGTGTGAGAGTGGTATGCCTCATACAACTGATATTCAAACGATTCGATTTCCTCAATCTCTTTGGAAGAAGAGAGATTCAGAACGATTCAAACAAGTTTTACGACATGAGATGATTCATTTATTGCAGCGACGATCTCCGACGGCGTGGAGGGTGCACTACAAACGATGGGGGTATACAATTCAAAAGGATGCACCGGCAGGAATCCCTGGTAGCATAGTGGAACGAGTTCGATACAACCCCGACATTGCCGATGCACCTTGGGCTATTTTTGAAGATCGCTATGTTACAGTTGCTTGTTATAAATCTCTTACAAATCCTCAACTACGAGAGACAGAGATTGTTATATGGGATTTGGAATTGGGGAAGAGAGTGGAACGTATGCCAGAGTCGTGGCCCTGGGGGGAAATGCATCAAGCAGAGCATCCTCATGAATTATCGGCTGAAATGGGGGCCGATCTTTCAAAGCAAGTCTATGTTCCTGATGGATTTAGGGAATTTTTAGCTGAGCAATTTTGTTACGATAAGTAGGGATTGCAATGAGTAATGCACCAGCAATTGCACCAGCAAGTGCATCAGTAAATACTAGTAAAAAACCAACTACGATAGATATTTCATTAATGATAAAAGACAAAGATGAGGAAAAACCATTTCCAGTTCATTTGACACGAGATAGTAATGGAAAACCAGAAACTGCTACATTTAGTGGTATTACAAAACCTGGTATGGCAACATTTGAAGTATATTATAATAATACGGGAAGAGTAAGTAAGAAAAATTTCTTTTTAAAAGAGGCCCCACCTCTTCCTGTTAAACCGATTGCACCATCCAAACCCCCGCCAATTCCAGCGGAAGAAACACCTGTAAAAATGGCTCGTCCCTTAAATGCAGAAGAAACATTGTTAAAATTTATTGAAAAAAACTATTATATATTTTTTAAATATAATACACCATCTTTTTCAGTTATACCAAATATTACAACTATGATTACTTCAATTAATAAAATATATAAAACGAATGATATTGTACCATATAGTGTAAACCTCGATCCTGCAGAAATTAAAAAAATTAAAGGAGAACCTCCAGAAATAAAATCAGAAAGAGTTGCTAAATTAGAATCTGTAAAAGCATACTTAGATACTGTGGCACCGGATGCAGGTGCAGCAGGTGCAAGTGGTGCAAGTGGTGCGAGTGCAGGTGCAAGTGCAGCAAGTGCAGGTGCAAGTGCAGCAAATGCAAGTGCAGGTGCAAGTGCAGCAAATGCAAGTGCAAGTGCAGTCTCTCCTGCACGTAATATTTTTTATGAAAAAGTATATCCACTTTATGAAAAAATACGTGATGGAGAGATAACCAATATTATTATTACAAATAAATTTAAACAACTAATTTCTGATACAACTATACCAGAAATTAAAAAAATGTTTGAAACTTTAGAAACTTCATATGAAAATAATAAACTTAAAAAAAGACATGTAGAATTAGTATTAAATCTTTTATCAGATTCTATAAAGGAATCTAATATAAAAGACTATTTAGATTTAGTGCAGTCTATTATTGACACACCTGACCATATAAATATTCTAAAAATACTTGGTGAAAATCTAGATATATATATTACATATTTAACAAATCCTCTATTACATGGAAAGGATATTATAATTAAATATATTAAAGAGAATACATTAAAAAAATATAAAAACTCTAATAAATATTTAGATCAATTATTTTATCTACAACTTATAGAGAAGGATTATAATAATATTACAAATAAATCGATCGCAAATCTTGCAGTACCTGCAGTACCTGCAGTACCTGCAGTACCTGCAGTACCTGCATCCACTGCTGCACCTGCGCTCGATTCTGACACTTTAGAAAAAAGAGCAAATGCAACATTTGCTACAAAAGCAGCAAAAAATACTGCATTAAATGTAATTAAAGCTATTGATCCAAAAAAGGAACTAATTAATGTAACAATGTATGGACAAAGAATTACAATTGCAGGAATGGCTGCAAATTATGCAATTGTACGTGATCGTACTAAAGATCAAGCAGCAAGTTTTTCTACAGCAGTTTCGAGAAAACTCGGTACTAATTTTGAAAGTATTTCAAAAAAATATACAACAGATGCAGAAATAGAAGCAGAATTAAATTTATATTGGGATGAAAATTTGGATGAAGCTACAACGACAATGTTTTTTAATATCCCTCTTCCTCCAAAACCTGCATCTGCTGCTGCTGCTGCAGGTTCTGCTGCTGCTGCAGGTTCTGCTGCTGCTGCAGGTTCTGCTGCTGCTGCAGGTTCTGCGGCTGCAATATTTACTCCATCCAACTATACCTATGATGATATTATAAATTTTACACATTTAGAAAAGGATTTACCTACAATTATTGCAAAATATAGATATGAAACAGTATCTTTTGAAGAAAAATATGAACCGGTTACTGAAGAAAAAAATGAATTGAAAAAACTTTTATCAAAAACATCCACAAAAAAAACTATGAAAGCGATAAAAGAAATACTTGAAGGTAAGGTTCAAGGTAGAAAAAGTTTGGAAAAAGACGAAAAAGAAAAGATAGCAAAAGCTGCAAGAGAAGCAGCGGAAAAAGCAGCAGAAGCAGCAGGAACAAAATTAGATAAAGAAGTAATTCAACCAGAAATGACATATGATGAACTTAATGAATATTTTCAAATTATAATATATGATGCAAACAAAAAGATATTAGATAAATTATTACTTAGTCAATCTACAAAGACAAAAGAAGTATCTTTTGATGATATTTTAAATATGATTACATATATTAAATTATTAACTGAAAAACCAATTCGTAGTGAAGAAATAAAAAAAAATAAATTATGTAAATTTAAACAAAACCTGAGAGAATCGGATGATAATTATTTTTTGCGTCTTAGTAGTAATATAGAATATATAACAGATGCCTCGTTATTAATTCTATTTTATTTGTATTGTCAATTATTAGTAAGTAATATAGATTATAAAATAAATAAAATAAATAAGATAATAGATATATATACAATACCTAATTATTCAAATGATCAAGATATTGCTGGTGTAATTGAAGCTTTAAATGAACCCAAGCAAAAATTATTAAGTTTACCTGATAAAACAAGATTTCTTATAAATATGAATCCTATGTATAATATTTTTGATTCTTCTACAATAAGTTTAATGACTATAATATCAAATAAATGTAAAGAAATGTTAGAACTATTAAAATTAATTAATACACAAATTTTAAATTATGTATTTTTATTACCAGGAAATGATGCAGCATCCTTAATTACTGCACAAAAATATTATATGATGTTAATGAATCCTGCAGTTGCATCATCTGCATCATCTGTAACATCTGCTGCAGATCCGGCATCTTTATTAGCAGTTATCGCAGCTAGACCTACACTCAGAAAAACCCCAAAAACACTTAATCAGATTGATGCAGAACGAAGTGCTGCTCAACTAGCTGGATTGGAGGTGAGTGGTAAAAAAATTGCTGCACATGCAAGTGCTGTAGCAGCTGCAACAGCAGCTGTTACTAAAGGAACACATGGAAAGACCCCTACACCAAGTTCAAGAAAACGATCAAATACAGTAAATGTACTAGGAGGAGATTTAATGCACAGATCATCTATTCAATTTTTAAGAGGTGGTGGTGGTCCTGGTAGTCCGAATGTAGGAAATGCATCTGCAACTCCTGCTGCTGCTGCAGTAGCTGCAGCAATAAATGCAGCAGCAAGTGCTACGAGCGATCCGAGTGCAGCAGCAAGTGCTACCCCAAGTGCCGATGCAGAATTTATTGAATTAGAGCGTGAGATTTCTAAAATTAATCCCAATACAACATCTGTTATATTATACGAATGGTTATATAAAAGTTATCCGTCATTAGGAATAGATTTAATTATAAGATTAATGGATTTACATGGTGTAAATAGATCTATTCAACAAAAATTTAGAGAAGATCAAAAATATTTTTATTTATTTAAAAACAATGATAAAGAAATACGTCGTAGGACTGAAGAATTATTGCAAACTAAACAACCCACAACAACCGCTTCATCAACACAAAAAGCAGAAATTGAGAAGCAAAATAAACAAATTGATGAGGAAATACGTAAAATAGATCCTCCTAAAATTTATATTTTATCAGAGCCACCTGTAGAATTTACTCCTGAAGAAATTACATTATATACAGATGCAATGAAAATATATGAACCTATAAAAATCAAATATGATCAAGACAAGGTGGCATATACTCCTAAAAAAGTAGCATACGATCAGTTAATGATAGAATACGAAGCTAAATTAGCACAATATAATATTGATATGAAAAAATATACTGAGGATAAAAAACTATATGATAAAGAAAGTCCACCAGCACCAGGAGCTCCTGGTCCTGGTCCTGCTGGTGGGCGTCCTCGTCCTACTGGTGGTCCTGGTGCTCCTCCTCGTCCTGGTGCTGGTGCTCCTGCTGGTCGTCCACCTGCTGCACCGCGTCCACCTAGTGCACCTGCTCCTGCTGCTGCACCTGCTGCAAATGCTCCTCCTGCTGCACCTGCTGCAAATGCTGCAAATGCTCTTGCTGCTGCACCTGTTGCTCCTGGTCCTCGTCCTGTTGCACCTGCACCTCCTCGTCCTGTTGCACCTGCACCTCCTCGTCCTGGTGCACCTGCACCTCCTCGTCCTGGTGCTCCTCGTCCTCCTGCTCCTGGTGGTGCTCCTGGTGGTGCTCCTCGTCCTTCTACAACAGTATCAGATGAAGCAAAACTAAACGAATATGCTAAATTCTATGAAATGCTTAGAAAAGGTCAGTCATTGGGTATGACTGAAGCAAAAATGCCATTTGGATATGATAAACAATTTTTTGAAGAACATATTCCAACAAATATAAAGCTAGTGCAAGGCGGTGGCGGCTACTATTCCCCCTCTCTTGGCTATCGAACAGAGCCTCTGTTCAAGTTACCCCCATGGAAACCAGAGCCGCCCCCTCTGCATCTTAAAATCAACAAGAATACACGGAGAAAGACACGCAGTAGTAAAAAACAAACTATACGGTCAAAGCTTTCCAGGAAATAGGAAAATGCGGCATCAAGAGATCTTCCAAAGCACGTGCATAGGCCTGAATTTCTCGCTGGGCACCTGGATCCGTTCGTAGTCGCCACAGTCTAGCATAGGCCGCCAACGAAGCCGTTTCAATAAACTCGGTGTACATTCCTTGGGGGAGGATGGCACGAGCAATTTCAGGAGCCACACTCCTTTCTAGCAATGATTTATAGGTTAAAAGAAGCATCTCATTGGTTGTTTTAATCTCTTCCACAATTTCAACAGCATGTTCTACTGGTTCCTCTTTACTCCCTTGTTTGAGTTTTGGATCTCTTGCACGAAGTCCATCCGGTAGAGGAGTCCATAGTTCAGGTGTAGAATCCACGTACCGACGGCTCACTTCATTTCTAGCAAATCCAATGGTGTGTCGATACCATTCACGAGCTACAAAAATAGGCATCTTCACACGAAGTCGAATCTGTGGGTGAAAAAATGGACTCTCATGGTGATGCTTGGCCAAATAGTTAATAAGTCCAGCATCCCTTTCCACAAATTCTTTTGATTCTTTGGCAAAACTTACACGTGCTGCGTTGACAACCGTCAGATCATTGCCAAACACCTCCAACACTTCAATCGATCCAATTCCGTCCGCTGCTTTCCACATTTTATCTTTCTAAGAGGGAATGGTTTAGATTTCCTTTTCTAAATTTAGAATGGTCCTGGAACGAGAGGTGCCTGTTTCCACAAGTCCTTTAGAAAAATCAGTAAAACAACCCATTGTTAAACAACATTCTCTCCGAACTGTGACTCCTAAGATGAAAGTACATTCTGTAAAAGAACCTCCTCCCCTTATAGATCTCCGATCCATTTTTGCATAATGGACAATTTTTATGAATATTGCAATAAAGACTGGGAGGAGCATACGCTCATCCCAGCCTATCGAGCAGCCTATGGTGTCAGTGAACAACTTGAAAATGATATTAGCGATACTTTTGTAAGTTTAATAAAAAAATTACCTTCTTCAAATTCTCTTTCTATTATGTGGACATCAGCTCATCATCGAGAGGATCCATCCAATGTTAGAGCTGTTAAATCTCTCTTCCATCGCATAGCCTCTCTTAGCACTATTGAAATGATTGGACGTGGTATTGGGTTTTTTAATCGATGGCAATTGCGATCCCCTCTAACATTCTTGGTTAGTCGTGATGCATTTGATAGTTCCCTTTGTAGAATACACATGTATGAACCTGCATTAGGAATCCCCAGCTATGTAGCCTATCAATCCCGTTCGAATTCAACTCTAACCGCCTATCGTCATATGTTAAAAGAAGCAGGAACTAACCTAGGATTTTCAGACTTAGATCAGGTCGTTGAAATTGAACAAATAGTCTATAAATATCTTTCCAATGAGGGAGCCATGAATGATCCTTCTGAAAGTCATTTTACATATACTTATGATTCATTTACCAAAGAATATCCTTCTATACCTCTAACATCCATGTTAGAGTCGTGGGGATGTTCCTCCTCCGTTATCCACTCCACTACATTTGTTATAACTAATCCACGATATATGAAAGCCTTTGATCGTATGTGTAAAACGTTTGAAATGGGTGCATTTCACATTTGGTTGCAATCCTATGCCTTTTTAACTCTTGTAAATTATTTACCCAATCCTTATCAACATATAGGATTTGAATTTTATGGAAAATTTTTACAAGGAAAAACGGAAGAGACACCTATTCAAGAATTTGCAATGGGAGTATTGCAAAAAACAATGTCACAATTTTTAGGAAAACTCTTACATGATCATACCCCTCATGTACGGGAAATTAAAGAAACAAGTACATCCATTGTACATCATTTAAAACGTGCAGCTGTTCACCGCATCAATGCAGTCGAATGGTTATTACCTGAAACAAGGGCAATGGCGATTAAAAAACTCCAACAAATGCACGTTCAAATTGGATATCCACGGGCGTGGCGACATCCCAGAGTTTCTTTACACCCAACAACTCTTCTTGAAAATGTAATTGCATTAGGAGAAATTGATACCAAACAATCCATTTCAGAACTTGGTCATGCCTGTTCCAAAGATGATGGAATTTGGGAGGATGGAATTTTTATTGTAAATGCATTTTATTATGCCGATCAGAACAAAATGGTAATTCCTCTAGGAATGTTGCAACCTCCCTTTTTCGATCGTAAAAAATCAATTGGATGGAATTATGGTGGTATTGGGTGTGCGATTGCTCATGAAATGACCCATGGATTTGATGAAGGAGGCCGAATGTATGATGAGAACGGAAGTTGGAAAAATTGGTGGTCTTCTCAGGACGAACTTCATTATCATGAACAAACTAAAAAACTAGTAAAACTCTTTGATAAACGAGAATATAAAGGGGGACACGTTAACGGAACACTCACATTGGATGAAAATTTAGCAGATTTAGGAGGCATGGCTATTGCGTTACAGGCCTTACAGGAGGATATTACTAAGAGGGGAGACACGTCAAAACGGATACCGTATTTACGTGACTTTTTTAAAGCCTATGCTACTTCTTGGAGACTCAAAGATCGATCTAAAAAAGCAAAACAAGCCTTGGAAATTGATCGCCATGCACCTCCAGAATTTCGTGTTAATTTAATTGTTTCACAATTTTCTGAATTTTATGAAGCCTTTGAAGTTCCCGAAGAAAGTCCTCTGTTTGTAGCTCCTGAAGATCGTATTAAACTATGGTAATTACTCCAAAATGATTATATCCGTTAGGCGCCAATATTCATACGTTCCATTGGGAAGAGGACGCTTTAGAATATAGGGTAATTTCTTTTCCTTTAATTCCAGTTGTGCAATCTCGTAGGAAGAAGTAACTCCTTCCGGTACTGCAACATAAGGATGTCCCCCCTTCTCAATTTGACTAGTACGAAGAGACAATAGTTGTGTCTTTTCATAATTGGAGAGAAATGGATAGGTTTTGTGGTGTTTATCACCTGGACCGGATGGGATCAATACTTCTTTTACAGCTTCCTCAAAGGGAATCCAAATATTGGGATGTTGCTGAACCAATTTATTTACATCTGCCCGTTCATCTGTTTCGGCTTCCGTCAATTCCTCTTCCAGCTCTTCCCCCATCTCTTCCTCGTAATAGTCATCTCCACCTTCATCATCGCCCATTCTGTTTTATACCAATAGAAAAAGAATGCGGATGACCTTCAACTTTCTTCGTAATCTAGAGTAGGAGAGTTTAAGTCATGTCTAGTTCAATTCTTCAAATAGGAGGAGGAAAAGGAAAAAGAGGACAGCAGCAGCAGCAGCAGCAAGGAAAGCAAGAACCAGAAATGTTTAAATCAGCTCGTGGGAAGATACAAAATGCAGGAGGTGATATCAACAAGATTAAAGACGCTCTTAAAGAATTATGGGGAAAAGTAAATTGTCCTGCTGGAAAGACAAAACCGAATATAAATTTAAATTTACCAAGTGATGGACCTGGTGCTACTAAAAATGCACAGCAACAAATTACGGATTTACGAAATGCATGTGGATATCAGAATACTACTACTGCAGCAGCGACTGAACCCAAACAACCAGATGTAAAGGTTGGAGATATTGATATACTTTCCAAACGTATTTTAGCTTCTTTTCGAGATATTAACGGGCGTCTTGAAGTATTGCAAACAAAAATTACAGAATTAAAAATTGGAAGTAAAACATTATTACAAGTTGTACGGGACTATGATGGTGTGGAACAGGGAGTAGAACGAGCAAGAAAATTTACATCACGATTATTTGATTTGCAAACAAAAGAACGCAACCTTACGGCTGAAGTAAATCAAATTGTAGAATTTGCAAGAAAGGGAACCGCAGCCGATGCAGGACTTTATTTGAATGAATATTACAGAAGTTTGTTAGCAGTTCAAAGTATATTAACAGGAGCTACAAGTACTGATTCGCGTACAAAAGAGTTTCCAGGAGCTAAGGAATCGGATGATCGAATCAAACAGCAAACAAAGGATCTTATGACAAAGCTTACCACATTGGAATTGGATGTTCAAATGGCAGCAAATACTCCTCCTGAAGAAGTAGCTGCTCCTTCCCTCAAAGGAGAACCGTTTCCTGTAAATTTTATTACAAATACAGATTTACGCGACCCAGTTAAATTAGATGAATATTTAACATCTACAAAACCGTATTATTATTTTGATATGGAAACACCTCCCAAATATAGTGAAGGAGATAAAATTGTATACTCTGGAAAAACAGGAACGATTACAAAAGTAATTCTTCCTACGGTGCCATCCTCTGGAAAACCCGCTACACCTCCTACCTATGAGATAAGTGTTAATAAGGATCCTGTTACTGAAGCCACTCTTACATTGGAAGATCCTACTTTAGTAAAAGATGGTTATAGTAAAACTGAAGTGTATAGAAATATCAGAGCTGTAAATGGATTTGCATGTTTACAAACAATTGAACACCATAAATTTATGATGGATAATTTAGATTCATCTGATAAATTTGCATTTATAAATGATTTGTGTACATTTTTATTTAAATTACCGAGTGGAAAAGAAACATTTTCTTATGAAGCAGCAATTAAAACAGGACCTTTTAAAAAGCAGCTTCCTCTTTTAGCAATTATCCATCATATTCATTTTATTGGAACATTAATAAAGAGTGGGAAAGGACAAGAAGCATCAGGCGAAGATACATCATTAAAGACTGGAGAAAAGGAGGATAAAAGTAAAGAGATTACAAAGGCAAATGAAGATATTAAGACGACCAAAGCAACTGTAAAAACACTATCAGATGAATTAGTAGAAATTAAAAAACGCATGAAAGCTGCTGCAGATGCTGTAAAAGGAAGTCCTCCTATGAAAACTATGTCAACTGATGAAGCACAAATAGAACTTACGATTAATTTTATAAACTCAACATTAAATAATATGATACAGCAGAAAGAAAGTGACAGTCAAACATTAAAAATTGAAGAAGAAAAATTAAATAAATTAGAAAGTGAATTAAAGTTGTCAAATGAGGCAACTCGAATGGATAAACTTGTTGCATTTGGAGAAGTTCAAAAAAGTGTAAATGATAAAAAAGATGCATTGGAAAAACAAACTCAAATTATAAACAAACTTTATACATCCTTTTACGATTTTCTTGATTTTTATACAACTCCTTATGCAACTCCTACTGAGTTTGAGGAATTAAAACCATTTTTTAATGCAACCCAGCATGTATATAAGATCAGTAATTATGATATTCCACCCTTAAAAGATGCTGTAAAAAAAGCACAAAAAGTAAGAGATGCAGCAGCGGCAGTCAAAATATCGCAGTTTGGTTCAGCTAACTGGGTTAGAGAGAGAGATGCCAACAAAGCTGCTGCTGTTGCTGCTGCTGAAGCTAAATTAGCTACTGCTAAAACTACACTAAATACTGCAATAGATGTCACATTAGCAAAAGAAATTTCATTACTAGAAAAAATAAGAAACGAAGCATCAGGAACTCTTAAAACAAATATTGAAAAGATTGATCAACTTAAACAAAATATTGAATTAAATGATAAGCTTAAAGAAAACGGTGGTGTACCTATATTTGGTATAGAAACAAAACCAGTTGCGTTAGCTCTAATTAAAAAATATGATCGAGTTCAAAAACAAAAAAATGAAAAAGAGAAGGAAATTGCAGATGCAAATGCAGATGTTGAAGCAAAAACCGCAAAACTTACTGCAATATCGGCAGAGCATAAATCAATTGATAGTTCGATAGAAGGGGTTAATAAAAAGTATGTAGTTCCTGAATTTCGTGGAGATCTTGTTGCAAAATACAATTATACAACGATTTTTAAATTAAATGGAGGTTTATCTATCAATTTAGATAAAATAGTTCAAAATATTTATAGAGAAACACAAGATGCTACATTTGATATACAAAAATTTAAAAATATACAAGAAATGCTAAAAAATAAAGGTATTCTTCCTCCACTGGGTGGACCTGGAGGACCTGGAGGACCTGGAGGACCTGGAGGACCTGGTGGTGGACCTGGTGGAGGACCTGGTGGTGGACCTGGTGGTAGACCTGGAGGAGCTGGTGGAGGACCTGGTGGACCTGGTGGTGGACCTGGAGGACCTGGAGGACCTGGTGGTAGACCTGGTGGACCTGGAGGACCTGGTGGAGGTACAATTGATTCGATGGACAAGACTAAAAAATTAAGTGAGTTAGAACAGTTACAAGCAAGGCGGCGTAAACAGGAGGAGCAAGAAAAGAACCAAAAACTTGATATTATTATTAAATTGGGAATAGATTTTATAGAAAAGTATAGTACTTCTGTCAGAGATGAAATTCTTGCAAAACGATCTGCAGCCAAGAAATCAGATCAATATACCTATGCAGAAATAAATCTTATGGTTGAAAGTGCTAAAACAAAACTTCCAACAACTCCAACGCTTCCCTTATTTCCCAAATACAAGTGGGAGAAGGCGCAACAAGAATACAATCAACTGAAGGGTCTTATGGCTGATTATGAACGCATCGAATAAATAAAATACCTTCAGAATGAGTAGGATTTTATGCATTCACTTGATCAATATGGATTAGATGGATGTTATTATATTACATCGAATGTGTATAATGTTCCAGAATGGGATCAGTTGCACACTTTGTACCCCGTGAAAGAACGTGTTTATGCAATTGCACCACTCTTACATGAAATGAATACTCAATATGAATTTGGGTCTATTCTTGCAGTAGGAACCTATGGTAAAGTATTTCATGCAAAACGGGCCCGATCAGGAGGAGAACGAAATATTGTTATCAAAGAGCACGAGACAGCAACCCCTTCATCCTATACACTTCATGAAGCTATTCTCCATGCAATTGTTCACAAAACATTTACAGACATTGGATTGGGCTGTGTGATTCCTGAATTATATGAAGTCACCACGCGTACACCTCATTCTCTTTGTATGGCTATGGAATGGGTACAAGGTTCCACTCTTTTACACTATTTTCATATTTACTTAACACCTATTCGAAATGCATCCACCACTCCTACGTTGCCAGAATCATTGGAACAAGCTAGAACCAAGAATGATGCATTATTGTTAGATGTTTTAGTACAGGTAGCAATTTATTTAACTATTTTACAAAAAAAATTGCAGTTTAATCACCGTGATTTAAAAATTAACAATGTGCTGATTCGGCATACATCCTCTAGAAGTCGTTCTATAATACGAAAATTAGATCATCCACTTTTATCAAAACCGTGGAATTGTCGACATGATGTAGTGGTGATTGATTTTGGATTTTCTTGTATGATGGGGCATTCTTCTTTTGAAGCTGGAACTTTTTTTAAATCCTATCCACCTTCTATAAATGCAGGAAGAGATTTAGCTTTATTTATTTATTCTATTCATGCATTTTTTCCATTAAATCAATATCTTTCACCCTCTCTTTGGACATTTTTACAATCTTGTATGATTATATCCATTGGATCTAGGACTGTACAATTATTGAATGGGATTCGAGCAAATGGAACTCCCTGTTCACCAGGATCTACGATTCCATTTGATGAAGGAATTTACCACTTTTTACAACAAAAAGAGGTAGATTTAACTTCATGTGACCCCTTTGTCTTCTTAAAGAATGTGAACCATAGTATGGGAGGAGGATAAAATTGATACTTTTTTACTTATTATATAGTCTATATAATACGTAATGACATCTTTACATACCTTTCTTAACTCTTATCGAGTTGAGAAGGGTGCGGCGGAATGGAATTTATTAGGGATGGGGTCAGATCTAGGATCCTATAATATCCCTCCTGAAGAACATGAAACATTTCTAGCACTTCATCGTACGCGAGTCTTTATTAACAAGCAGCCCTCTTACATGTTGGAAAGGCATATGGATGGCAAGGGTCCACTCATTGTGGATCTAGATCTACGTCACCCAGCAGGAGTTCCTCTGGAACGTCGATTTACAATGGATCATCAGCATCAATTTATTGAAGCCTATGCATCAGCTTTGGCAAGATTTGTAGATATTAGTCAACTTCCTACTGATTTGAGTTTCTACGTTCTCACAAAACCAGGGCCAGAACATGCAAGTGATCATCATAAGGATGGCATTCATATTCAGTGTCCTTCCATTACTGTAACACCAGAGTTGCAATATGTGATTCGTGGATATTTATTGGAACAGAAAGCAATTGAAACTATCTTTGCAGATACAGAAATTACAAATGAAGCAACGGATTGTTATGATGTTGCGGTAATTCATCGCAACAGTTGGTTCCTTTATGGAGCCGGTAAACCGAACAAGTCACAATATAAAATTAAAGAAGTTATTACTATTCCAAGAAATTCTCTAAAGGATGTTTCTGCTGCAGAGATACCTGATAAAATAGTTCTCGAAGAGGATGCGATTCCCTCCAACACGTTAGACATTACAAAATTATTGTCGATTCGACGAAATCATGGTGCCCTGACGCCTCTTGTTATGCGAGAGGAGACAGCTGCAGAATATAGAAAATTAGTTGCGGCGTGGGGGCATGGAAGAGCAGTACCTTCAAAAGTGTCTGCACCTCTCACACTTCCTTCCGTGCTTCGTCACGAGGCTGTCTCGGATGGAGGGAGTGAATCTCTTGTTGGAGTCCCTGCCAATGAGGAAGAAATTGCACGAGCCTATCGTTTGGTAAAAGAATGTTTAAATCCTGAAAAACGCTGCGGCGAATATCACGATTGGATTAATTTGGCTATTTGTTTAAAAAATATTTCAGATACCGAGGAATCTTTTATCGCCTGGTGTGATATTACACGCCGTGTAGATCCTCACCACAAGAAAGCCACCTTTTCAGATATAGAATTAAAAGCAAAATGGGTCAAAGTCTCAGCTGGACGCCACGATCATCCTATTCGCATTGCCACGCTCAACTATTGGGCTAAACAGGACAATCCTGAGATCTATGATAAAATTTTGAGTGAAAATATTCGTGATTGGATTATTGCTAATGGCACGGACACGCATGTGAATGTCGCTACGGTTGTACATAAAATGTATCAACATGAATTTGTTTGTTCTATTAATGCAAAACATGTAGAATGGTTTCAGTTTGTAGGACATAGTTGGAAATATCTTCGCTCTTCCTTTGAACTTCGAACCAGGCTTAGCAGTAACAAAGGTGTATGGGGTCAATATATGATAGCTGAACGATATATTTCTGATATTATGATGACTTGTAAGGAGACGGAACGTGAGGGATGGGGATCCAAGCAAAAATATATTGGCAAGATTCGAGCAAAACTCGAAGTAACTACCTTTAAAAATAATGTCATGAAAGAATGTGAAGAAAAGTTTATGAATGAAGAATTTATTACGACTGTAAATACAAATTCTCTAATTATTGGCGTCTCTAACGGAGTGTTAGAGTTGAGGCCGACCGTTGCCTTTCGCCCAGGACGACCTGAAGATAATATTACCTTTGTGATGGGTCGTTCAGGGGAAGATCCAGATGGAATTCCCTATATTCCCTACGATCCAGAGCATCCTACCCCTGAACATCTTCAGGTGTTGAAATTCTTTACAACTATTTATCCAGATCCATCTTTGTGTAGATATGTGTTGATAAAAGAAAGTGCTTGTTTGGAAGGGGACAATCGAGAACAAAAAGCATGGGTTGAAAATGGACGAGCGTCCAATGGAAAATCAATGAAACAATATTTAATGGATATTACATTTGGAGAATATTCCGCAGTAATATCTACCGCTATATTCACACGAGCACGAGCCGATGGTGGCAGTGCTAATCCAGAATTAATTGCCCTTCGTGGCAAACGGTATCTTCATGCGGGAGAGCCTGACATTGGAGAAAAGTTTAAAACGGCTATGATAAAATATGTTACAGGAGATAAGTATCTCAGTATAAGAGGATTGTATGGAAGTCAAGAAACTATTAAAATACAGTTTCGTCTTTCCTTTGCCTGTAACGATCTTCCTCAGATGGATTCCACGGATGAAGGTGCATTGCGTCGTTGGGCAATTATTCCTCACGTTGCTGTCTTTGTAGATCTTGACAAGCCAATTGATCCTAAGAATCACATTCATCACAAGGATCGTGATTTAGAAACCAAGATGAAGAACTGGCGAGTTGCCTTTCTAGGTATCTTAGTTCATTATTATAAGATCTATTTGACAGAAGGTCTTGTAGAACCCGAAATGGTAAAACTTGCTACAAATAAATATAAACTTGACAATGATTCTTTTAGTGCCTTTGCCAATGATAATTTGGTGGTAGAGGCGGGAGCGGGTCCTATTCGGATGTCAGATGTTGTTCTCAAATATAAAGAATGGAAGAGAACATCAGGAATGTTAGAAATTAAAAAAGCAGCCTTGCTAGAACGAATGAAAAATATTGCTGCAAAGGGGTCCACGGATGTGGAATTCAGAGGCGTTCGATTCAAGGAAGACGGAGAGGAGGACCGACCTGCACTTTCCTCTACACTTTCTATACTGTAATTGTTGTTACTAAAGATTGTACATCAAATAGAAACAGACTATAGGCTGCACAAAAATAAGCACCTGCTCCTGCACCTGCTAACAAAATTAGAATTCCTATAATCAATAAAGACATTGATACCGAATTTTTTAATTTTAAGTAGATGACTGCTGAAAGAAGAATAAAGAAAAAACTATAAAAACTTAAAAAAGAATACATAACTCCTTGTTGAACGTTGGATGTTCCAAACGGTCCACCCTTTGATAAATCAGGCGTTGCAGCCATACTTATCATTGTACTATTTGCATTTGATGCAATCTGTTTTTGCATGGATGCATTTTGTATAGATGTTGCAGCTAATTGACCTTGTAGAATTGTTTTATAATCAATTAATGGTTGCGTTGCAGCAATTAATGCTTTAGTACTTGTAATAAGAGCAGTATAGGTTGTATTTTGATTATTAATTGCATCTATAATGGGAGTAACTGTATTCGTTCTTTGAGTTCTAGGATCTGGAACAGGTTGCAATCTTTCATCCACTGCAGGATAGGTTGCATCTGTTCCAGCACATTGTTCATAGGCCTTTGTTTTATTTGCCATTGTAATTTTTGCAGTAGTATATTCACGATTAGCTGTATTGCAGGTTTCTGATACAACCATCCCTATTTATCAAAATGTTTTTAGGGACTAGAAGATGCTACGACAGGGGGGCACTTGTTCTTCGGGGCAGATCCTGTTTGATAGGCTCTTGCTTGATCATCTAATTCAGAAAAAGCACCTTGTAGTTTATTGTTGATACTTTCAGCATTTTGGGTAATAATATCGGGGATGAGATTCTTCAAATCAATGACATAATTACCTTGTGCATCGCAGTGACCTTTAGCATTAGAGGTATTTCCCTCTTCAGCAGGGAATGTACGACGGCTCCAGGTGTGAGGATCCCTTGTAGAATTGGTATAACTCCAACGAATATAGCCTACGTATGCAACAATTAATAAAAGAATTACAGAAAGACTTCCTGCAACTGTACTAGAAATATATCCATTTTTAGATAAAAAAAGAAATAGAACTAATACTAAAATGCTAATAAAAAGAAGTTGCAATAGAAATAATGTTTCTAATTTGTTATGATAGGCCCATTCATTAATTTCAAACTGTCGTTTTGTTAACTTTTTATCAGAATCAATACCAGCTTCATATTTTGTATTCACATCAAGAATTACCTTTTGTAATTTATCAACATCAGAAGAACGTGTTTTATAAAGCTGAGCATTATGATCCATATCCATGTAACGACCTGTATCCAATAATGTTTTCTGGAAAGCATCCCGCTTTCGCTGTAAAGTTTCAGTCATCAATTTATCTACATTTTCTTTTACATAGGCCTGATAGGAAGCCGGATCTGATTGAATATCTTGGGAAAATCCAATAGCCGCTAATTCTTGGGCATTCAAAACGTTTTGTTGAGCTTTCGTTGACATTCTACTAATAGTGAAGAGAAATTCATTCGGGATTTCTCTTCACTATTAGTAGAATCCGAAGATAAAACAAAGAGTGCAAAGCACTCTATATTTTACCTGATGCCTCTCTATTAAAGAGATCGACTTACAAAAAAAATCATACCGATTGCAGCAATATTTAACGCAATATATAATCCAATTTGATTTGAAGTAGCAATATTTTTTTCTTTTGAAAATTCAACCATACTTGTCTGTCGTAAAACTGTTTTATCATCTTTTGTAATGCGATTATATTGATCTTGAAGACCGGATAGTTTTTTACTGATATCCTCATTCCATTTATTAATAGACTTTTTGTTAGTTTCTACATTTATTGCACGTTCTTGTGACAAATAATTCATAATTTCCAAAAGACTATTTAATTGAAGATTGAGTTGTGTAACTCCTGCAAGTTTAGTTTTAGCTACTTGATTTAAAGAAGTATCTGTAGAAGTAGCATCATTTAAATACGATGATAAAGCAGTTTTATATTGCGCTTCATAGTAACAATATTCTGTTTGAATGGCTGAATAAGACTTGGCATCAATATTAATTTGATTACCCAAATCACCAGGAACAGGCGTTTCATAAGAAGCTGCCCTGGGTAATTTTCCACTTGAACGGAGGGACTCAATGTAAGCGTCGACTTGAGCAGCTGGAACCCGTCCTGTGGTTGAATCGGGAGTTAACGATGTGGTAGAGATTCCTTTGGAAGGATCAAAAGAAAGGGGGGGGGTAGGACATACCATTGTTACAGACATCTCTTCTATACTGGGGGTCGTTTTCCTCCTTTCATAGAACTACTGGATATACCAGAAGACGGATCCAAATACATATAGACTAAATATACAATTAATAAAATACATAAAATACCCATTACAACTGTTATAGTTGTATATACATAGAAAGTAATTGCTGACATATTTCCAGTTGCTTTTGATTGCAAATTTTGTACATTTGCATTTACAACATCAAGCCTATTTTGCAATTCGTTTGCTTGTAGTTCGGTTGTATTAATATTAGAACGAAAATTAGCGTATGCAGATTGATTTATATATTCGGGAGTAGATCCGATAAGAGTGCTTTGATAACTTTGCAATTCTGCGATTTGATTGCTTAATTTATTTTTAAATGCAATTACTGCTGATAATTCACCATTTCCATTTATATAATTATTAGATGCTAAATTTAACTTAGTTTGATCATATGCAATATCAGGAAACTGTTGTGAAAAAGATGCTAGAGTATTTACATTGCTGCTACCGCTACTACCGCCGCTGCTGCTACCGCCGCTACTACCGCTGCTACCACCGCTGCTAAGACAAGTTGTATATTTAATTTGTGCGGTAGTAGCGGCTGCATTATCACCTTTGCACATAGCTGTATTGAATGCAACAGCTTCATCACGACATTGTATATTATCTGGTATAACCATTGTACAAAAATCAATTGAACCCATTCTACTCTTAGTATAAAAAATTATAAGAGTAGAATTTAATTCTTTACGGTAATAGTGTAGAAACTCTATTCTAAGGAGAACAAATGCGATAGACTTTGTACTCTCCTACGGTAGAAGAAGGTCGTGTAATTTCTACAATATCACCGGGAACTAGTCCTAGGATTCTGGCTTGAATATCAATATGATATTTAATATGGGGAAGTTCCATCTTAGATTTTACAAGAAGTGTTTCCAAAAGGGGTTCCATTTCATCGGATGTAATTTTTCTATGAGGGGGTACCATCGTATGATGAATTGGATTGGACATTAATTGACGAATATCAAAGAAACTGACTCGTTCTTTTTTATCAGCCCAGCGTCGAATAGCCATAGCATGAAATGCTTCGTGCAAGGGTTCGTTTAGGAGAATTATAATTTGATCATTTTCTGCAATCCCTTCGGGGAGAAGCTTTTCAAATTTTTCTTTGTCATTTAATTTGTGACGAACCACACCCATCCAATAGAGTACATGGGCCTTGTCTTTTCCATCTTTGGAAGGGACTTGAATTCGTAGAAGTTCCAATTCAATTTCATTGAGGAGAGGAGCTCCTGCTTTTGCAATAAGATCTTTGGGGAGTTCGTGCTCAAAAGGAGTTGTATTAAATCCTCGATCGCGCAACACCTCTAACACGATGGGTCGAGATCGTAGAATATTATTCAAGGCCATCTCTGTTCTTATACTATAATTGAAAAAGACCCTTAGGTCTCATTTTTTAAAATGAAAAACATTGACAGAATAAAGTTTCGCATGGGTTAGCACCGCAATGCGGTAACTTCCAATATTTCTCATGTTGCACCATTCTATTACAGACCGGGCGACGGTCATTATCAGGAAACTATATATACAGCTCCTATCTTTCTCTCACTTGGAAAAAAGGGGTTTCAATTTTTTTCGAAAAAGATACCCAGGACGCAGAGCGTCCTGGGTATCCCTTTCTAAAAAAGTTTCATTGTCAGAAAACCATCCGCAAAGCGGATGGTTTTCTGACGATTCAATTTTTTTCGAAAACAAGAAGGAGCGGCGTAGCCGCTCCTTCTTGTCCACGAATAAAAATTAGTGGATTCTCCCCTCGGTGCAAAGCACCGAGGGGAGAATATACCAATTTTTTTCGAAAAAACGGAAGAGAGAATAGACATAGTCCATTCTCTCTTCCGTTTTCACGATAAATAATTCCTCGGAATATCCCTGTCCGCAAAGCGGACAGGGATATTTCAGCAATTTTTTTCGAAAATTCCCACGAGCGCTTACATTTATCCAAGCTTCAACACGGTAACATGTTCATTTGAAGTACCAGCTTCATCTGCTCCTTTCCACGTAATTCTACGACGAGGTGGAGGTGCAGCAGCAAGTCCAGCGGCTCTGCCGCTGGACTCGCTGCTACTGCCTTCCCCCGCGAAGCGGGGGAAGGCTGCAGCACCACCACCCACTTGAGGAACCAATGTTAGAGGTGCAGCAGCAGCAGGAGTAGCAGCAGGAGTAGCAGCAGGAGTAGCAGCAGGAGTAGCAGCAGGAGTAGCAGCAGGAGTAGCAGCAGGA
>Ga0114974_10000138_pt1 | contig 62270 bp, 60 predicted proteins | sample S_130206_EF_Meta_FD_87318 | JGI IMG/M metagenome (GOLD analysis project Ga0114974, IMG submission 87318) | Freshwater microbial communities from Lake Simoncouche, Canada to study carbon cycling - S_130206_EF_MetaG | ecosystem: Environmental > Aquatic > Freshwater > Lake | place: Lake...
AGCCGCGGCCACCGACAGGATAGGATATTCGTCGATCATCGAGGGGGCGCGATCGGCAGGGACTTCAACGCCCTTCAGGGCCGAATGGCGGACAATCAGATCGCCAATTTCTTCGCCGCCACTGGTCCGCTTGTTGGTCACGTCTATCTTCGCGCCCATTTCCAACAGGGTCTGGATCAGGCCGGTGCGGCGGGGATTGAGCAGGATGGCCGGCAGTTCGATCCGCGAGCCCGGCACGATCAGGGCCGCCACGATGGCGAAGGCCGCCGAGGACGGATCGCGCGGCACTTCCACGCTGCAGCCGGTCAGCCTGGCGGGGCCTTCGATCGCGATGACCTCGCCGCCTTCGGGACGCGCCGACACCGTGATCTTGGCGCCGAAAGCCGCCAGCATCTTTTCGCTGTGATCGCGGGTGAGCGCGTCCTGGGAAATGCGGCTGACACCCTGGGCGTTCAGCGCCGCCAGCAGCAGCGCCGATTTCACCTGAGCGCTGGCGGTGGCGACATGGGTGGTGACGGCCTTCGCCCCTCTGGCGCCATGCAGGGTAAGCGGCATCAGCGCCTTTTCCCCCTGCCCTTCATAGGTAATGCCGAAAGCCTTGAGCGGGGCCACCACCCGCGCCATGGGGCGCGACTTCAAACTGGCGTCGCCCGTGAAGATAGCGGTGATCGGCGTGGTGGCCATCGCCCCCATCACCAGCCGCGAGCCGGTGCCCGAATTGCCGAAATCCAGTTCCGCGGCGGGGCTCTTCCAGTTCCCGACCCCAGTGCCCTGGACCCGCCAGCGGCCAGGGCCTTCCTGGGTCAGGGTGGCGCCGAAGCCTCTTAGGGCGCCGGCGGTGGAATGGACGTCGCCCGATTCCAGCAGGCCGGTGATGCGGGTTTCCCCATCCGCCAGCGCGCCCAGGATCAGCGCCCGTTGGGAAATGGATTTGTCGCCCGGGACCTGGGCCGTCCCTGTCAGGGGTCCGGCGCGGCGGGCAGTCAACGGGGAGGAATTGGCGTTATGCATCAGGGGCTTCAAAAGACCTTTACAGGCGGGGCAACCCGTGGCAAACGCGCCCCTCCAATAACCCTCTTCTTGCGGGAAGCATCATCTTGGTCAAGGCAGATCTTGGAACCAAACGGGCATGCCCCAGCTGTGCGGCGAGGTTTTACGACCTCACCAAGCGGCCGATCGAATGCCCCAAGTGCGGTTTCAGCTATGAGCCCGAAGCGCTGTTCAAGCAGCGCCGCAGCCGCGTGGCCGAGACGGTAGAGGCCGGCAAGGTCGTCGCCGCCGAGAGCGAAGACGAGGACGAAGAAGACGAAGGTGAGGACGAAGCGTCCGAATCCGACGAAGAGGAAGAAGAAGCCGAAGCCGTTGTCGAAGCGCCGCTGAAGATCGCGGCCACCGGCGAGGACGAGGACGAGGAAGCCGAGGAAGAAGAAGCCGAAGCGGAATCGGGCATGTCCGTGGTCGATGCCGACGAAGCCGAAGGCATCGAGGACATCGAAGTCGAGGACGACGAAGACGAGGAAGACAACGATCTTCTGGGCGAAGTCGAAGACGAGGAAGACGATGTCTCCGGCATCATCGATCCCGGCATCGCCAAGGACGAACCCTAGGTTATAAGTTCGGACCGGACACCAGACCGGTCTGTCATTGGTACGGGGCCATAGCTCAGCTGGGAGAGCGCCTGCATGGCATGCAGGAGGTCAGCGGTTCGATCCCGCTTGGCTCCACCAATTCCCGCCTACAACCACCCTCACAGAATCTGCACCGCCCTCACGGGGCGGGACTTGGTGGAGCCAAGCGGCTGAGCGCCCGCGCGACAGCGCAGTGAGGGCGCGAAGCGCGCAGGCACCCTGCCCAAAACAATGTTCGCGAGGGTGACTCGATCTATCTCTGACGCTACTCTCCCCACCATGCGATTTTCCGACAAACACGTAGTAGTCACCGGCGCGGCCTCCGGGCTGGGGCTGGCCATTGCCCAGGCGGCGGAAGCCGAGGGCGCCACCATCACCGCCATCGACCGCGTCGCCGCGCCCTTCGCCACCAGCCGCATCTGCGACATTGCCGATGAGGACCAGGTCAAGCGGGCGCTGTCCGGCCTGTCGCGGATCGATGCGGTGGTGAACAGCGCCGGTATCGCCCGCCGCGCCAAGGTCGATGAGACCGACATGGCCGATTACGATGCGGTCATGGCGGTGAATGTGCGCGGCGCCTTCCTGGTGTCGAAATACGCCCTGCCCCACTTGCGCGCCTTTGGCGGCTCGGTGCTGCATTTGTCGTCGGGGGTGGCCACCACCGGCACGCGCAACCGCGCCGCCTACAGCGCCAGCAAGGGCGCCATCATCTCGCTGACCAAGAACATGGCGCTGGACTATGCGCAGGACAAAGTGCGGGTGAACTGCATCTGTCCGGGCTTCGTCAACACGCCGCTGCTGGCCAGCCTGACGCCGGAACGCCGCGCCAAGCTGACGGCCCTGCATCCGCTGGGCCGGATGGGCGAGCCCGAGGACATCGCCCATATGGCGCTGTTCCTGATTTCCGACCAGGCCACCTGGATCACCGGCCAGGCCATCGCGGTGGATGGCGGCTACAATGTCGGCCACAGCGAAGACATCTAGGATTTCCGTTTGAGCGCCTTTGTCGACGCCCGCACGCTTGCCGCCGGTACGGTGCTGACGCCGGATATCGCCATTGTCGGCGGCGGGCCGGCGGGCATCAGCCTGGCGCTGGCGCTGGCCGCGACCAAGCTCGATATCCTGCTGCTGGAATCCGGCAGCATGAATCTCGATCCTGCGGTTCAGGACATGTATGCCGGAAGCCAGAGCGGCGACGATTATGCATCGCTGGATGCGGGGCGGCTGCGCACGTTGGGCGGCGGCACCAATCACTGGGGCGGCTGGTGCAGGCCGCTGGATGCCAGCGATTTCGAGAAGCGCGACTGGGTGCCCCATTCCGGCTGGCCGTTCCCGCGAACCGCGCTGGACCCCTACTATCCCCGCGCCCAGGCGCTGGTGGAAGCCGGGCCGTGGATCTACGACCAGGGCGATCGGCTGGCCTCCGCCAAGGCGCCGATGCTGGCGTTGGGGAATGGCGGGCTTTACACAAGCTGGTTCCAGTTTTCCAAGATGCGCGGCGACGTGCTGCCGACCCGTTTCGGCGTCCGTTATGAAGCCGACATCAAAGCGGCAGCCAACATCAAGCCGCTGCTGAACGCCAATGTCACCGCCATCCGCCTGACGCCGGATGCCAGGAGCGTGGACCGGCTGGATGTGGCCACGCTGACCGGCCTGCGCTTCACGGTAAAGCCGCGCCATGTCGTTCTGGCGGCTGGCGGCATGGAGAATGCCCGGCTGCTGCTGGCTTCCAATGACGTGATGAAGGCCGGGGTCGGCAACCAGAATGATCTGGTGGGACGCTTTTTCGGCGACAATCCGATCCCGCGCGATGTCGCCACCCTGGTGGTGTTCAGCGGCAAGCGCGGCCCCTATTACGGAAACAATCTCAACATGGGCAATGGCGCGATCATGCGCGCCGTATTTGCGCCCACCGCCGCCTTCGCGCGGAGCCGGCATGTCATGGGCTCGCTCACCACCATGGAGCATCCGGTGGAACTGGACGAGACCGGCAAGGCTGCCGTGATCACCGCCGCCATTGCGCTGGGCGTGGACGCGTCGAACGCCCGCGCTTTTTCCGTGGGCTGCGGCATGGAACTGATGCCCGATCCCGACCGGCGATTGACCCTGACGGGGGAAAAGGATGCGCTGGGCCTGCCGCGCCTGAAGCTTCACATGCGCGTCACCGATGACGATTTCGCCCGGTACCGCCTGACGCTGGCCGAGCTGGGCCGGCAGTTGCTGGCCTCCGGAGCAGGCCTGTTGCGGCTCAATTGCAGCCGCCGCGAAGAGTGGCTGAAGAACATGGACTGGGGTCATCACCATCTGGGCACCGTGCGCATGCACTCCGATCCCAAACAGGGCGTGGTGGACGGCGACGGCAAGGTGCATGGCCTCGCCAATCTGCATGTCGCGGGCAGCGCGGTGTTTCCCACCTATGGCGCATCCAACCCGACCCTGAATCTGCTGGCCCTCACCCTGCGCCTGGCCGATCACCTGAAAAGGATCGCGGCATGAACCGCAGGGCGTTGCTCGCAGGGCTGGCGGCGGCAGGCGGTGCGTTGGCAGCGGGCCTTTATCGCTTCACCGACCTGTTCGTGAAGCATTACCCGCCCACCGCGCATGACGATCTGCTGGAACAGCTGGGGGACCGCGATCAGGCCGCCAGGCTGGGCGCGGCGGTGGACAATGCGCCCGATGCAAAGGCGCTGGCGGCACGGCTGCGCACCAGCCTCCAGGGCGATCTGGCCACGGCGGTGCAAGCCGATGTCGCGGCGGGACGGCTGACCGAAGTCAAAGGCTGGCTGCTGCCGCAGACTGTTGTGCTGTTGTCGGCGCTGGCGGCCAAAAGCTAGATGGTTTTGGCCGGGATCAGGCCGCGCAGCGAATTGCCGAAGTAAAATCCCCTGTTCAGGTCATTCGGCATCAGCGTGGCTTCGCGCGCCCTGCCCTGTTCGATCAGTTCGGCGCGCAAGCGTCCGTCCAGCACCCCGGCGGCGAGCGGCGGCGTCAGCAAGATGCCGTCCCGCTCGACAAAAATATTGCTGCGGGCGCCCTCGGTGACTTCGCCGCGTTCATTGCAGAAAATGACTTCGTCCGTCCCCAGCCGCCTGACTTCATTTTCATACAACTCGCGCCAACTGGTCTTGTGACGCAGCAGCAGGTCGGCGCTGTGGGTCGCCTCCGGCGACATTGCCCAATTCCAGTTTTCGGGATTGGGCGGCAGGTCATGGGCGCCGGCGTCGTGATGCCCGCTTTCATTCAAGGTCAGGCGGACGCGCCGGGCGCCGGTCTTTCCCGCCACGGCGTGATGCAGCGCGATCCGGGCGGCGCAGGCGTCAAACTGCAGTCCGAAGACTTTGGCCGACGCTGCCATGCGGGCGAAATGGCTGTCCATCCGGACAAAGCCGCCTTGCCAGCGCAGGGTTTCAATCAATTCCAGCGGGCGGCGTGCGCTTTCAAAGAAACGGGCCTTGAGCAGGCATTCGGCATATTCGCTGGAGCCTGCCGAGTCCTGCACCACGCCGCCGCCGATCCCCAGTTCGCCTGCGTTGCCGGCAATCGTCAGCGTGCGGATGGCGACATTGAACCGCGCCGAGCCGTCGGGCGCGAAATGGCCGATGGCGCCGCAATAGGCTTGGCGCGGCGATGTCTCCAGCTCGTGCAAAATCTCCATGGCGCGTATCTTGGGCGCGCCGGTGACCGAGCCGCAGGGAAACAGCGCGCGCAGGATGTCGGTTGGCCCCACCCCGTCGCGCTTCCGCGCCGTCACGGTGGAAACCATGGCGTGCAGGGTCGGGTAACTTTCGACCTTGAACAGGTCGGACGCCTCCACGCTGCCGCCCTGGGCGATGCGGGACAGATCGTTGCGGATCAAATCCACGATCATCAGATTCTCGGCGCGGTCCTTGGCGCTGGCGGAAAGATGCATCCGTTCCGCCTCGTCATTCCCGCCGCGCGGCGCGGTGCCTTTCATGGGACGGGTGGTCAGCCTGCCGTCGGGTGAAAGATCGAAAAACAATTCCGGCGACAGGCTCAAAATCTGGCGCGTTCCGTCATCAACGAAGGCGCAATGCGGCGCGCCGCTCTGGCGCCGCAGCTGCTCATACAGCGCGCGCGGCTCACCCGCGAAGGCAAAGCGGGCGCGAAAGCTGAGATTGGCCTGATAGATGTCGCCGGCGGCGATATAGTCCTTCACGCGCTCGAAGCGCGCCCCATAGGCGGCTTCGTCCCACTCCAGGGTCAGCGGCCCGGCATAAGCCCGTCCCAAGGCCGGCGGCGCCTCACCGGGGGCATCGAACACCCCCAGCTGCAAAAGCGGTCCGGTCTCGGGCGCCAGGCCGGCCAGCTTCGGCTCCAGGACAGTCCCCAGCTCGTAGCCCAGCCAGCCAGCGACATGCTTGCCCGCCGCCAGCGCGCCTTGCAGGCGCGCCAGGGCGTCAGGGACCTCGGCCGCCCGGTCGGCCCGGATGACATGCCGTGGGGCGGCAAAAACCTGCCGCCCGGGACCGTCATCGAGGAGAACCAGCATATGCAACCTTTGGTTGTTCCCACGGGGAACGGCGCCTTGAACGAGAACGAAGCGGCACCATATCAGATCAGGACCGGGCCGCCCCGAGGGGGGCCAATGGTCCGCGCAGCCGCTCAAGGAGGGCTGGAATGAACAGGCATGTGACCTTCGCAAGCCCCTATCTGCTGGGCTTTGAACATCTCGAAAGGCTGCTGGAACGCAGCATGCGCGGGGGCGGGGATTCCTATCCGCCCTGCAATATCGAGGAGCTTTCCGACGGCGGCATCCGCATTGCCCTGGCCGTCGCCGGTTTCTCGAAAGACGAGCTCAGCGTCACCGAAGAGGACCATCAGCTGGTGGTCCGCGGCAAACAGGCGGAGCCCGAGGGCAAAATGTTCCTTCACCGGGGCATCGCGGCGCGACAATTTTTGCGCAGCTTCGTTCTGGCCGACGGCATCGAAGTCCGCGCAGCCGAGTTGGAAAATGGATTGCTGAAGATCGATTTGGTCCGCAGACAGGTCCAACCCAGCCTGCGCACCGTAGAAATCAAGACTGGAGGTTCATAATGACGAACAGATTGGAAATCGACGATGTGGAGGACACCGGCCTGGTTGCCGGCCGCATCGCCTACATCAAGCCCACCGGCAGCGATGAAGCGCACCGCCTGGGCCTGATTCCGGAAAATATCGATCTGCCCGCCGGCGTGAAGCTCTACGTCCTGCATGCCGAGGACGGCAGCGTGCTGGGCTTCACCGACGGCTACGCATCCGCCTATGGCGCGGCGGTGCAGAACGAACTCACCCCTGTCAGCCTGCACTGACACGCGGCCATTCACGAACAAAAAGCCGGGCGCTCACGCGTCCGGCTTTTTTGTTGGGCAAAGCTTGCTAGTATGCCCGCCATGCGCACCACACTCTTCGGCCTTGCCGCCGCCCTTCTGTTCACCCTCCCTGCCCTGGCCCAGAATGGCGAGCCGGAGGCGGTCAACCCCGCGCCGCCCCAGCCTGTGGCCGTGACGCCAGCGCCTAGCAATCCGCCCATGACCGGGCCCAAGCTGCTGATCTCCACCGCCATGGGCGACATCACCGTGCAGATGGATTCGGTGCGCGCGCCCAAGAGCGTCGCCAACATCCTGGGCTATGTGAAGTCCAAGCATTATGACGGCACCATCGTGTACCGGGTCGCCACCGGCTTTGTGATCCAGATGGGAAGCTGGGAAGCCAATGGCAAAGGGCGCGGCGTCCGCCCCGCGCCGGTTCCGCTGGAAGCCGCCAACGGCCTTTCCAACCTGCGCGGCACGGTAGCGCTGGCGCGGGAAGAAGCGCCCGACACCGCCAAGGCGGAGTTCTTCATCAACCTGGTCGACAATGTGCGGCTGGACCACAATGCCAGCGATCCCGGCAACAACACCGGCTATGCCGTGTTCGGCCAGGTGATCTCGGGCATGAATGTGGTGGATGCGATCGGCGCCGTGCCGGTGGGCGACAATGGTCCGATGCCCGGCCAGGCGCCGGTGACGCCCATCCTGATCAAGCGCATCGCGGTGGTGAAATAACGGCTAGGCCGCCGAGGACGCGGCGCCGTTCTTGTCGCCGGTCAGAATGGCGTACATGGCTTCGGCGGTTGAGGCCGAGCGCAGTTTTTCGCACGTGCCCTTGTCGCGCAGCAGGCGCGAGACGCGGGCCAAGGCTTTCAGATGATCGGCGCCGGCATTTTCCGGGGCCAGCAGCATGAACACCAGGTCTACCGGCTGGCTGTCCACCGCTTCATAATCGATGGCGCTTTCCAGCCGCGCGAAGATGCCGATGATGGTCTTCACTTCGGTCATGCGGCCGTGCGGAATGGCGATGCCGGTGCCCACACCGGTGGTGCCAAGCCGCTCGCGCTCGACCAGGGTTTCAAAAATGCGGCGTTCGGAAATGCGGGTCAGCGCGTGACTGCGCGACGCAAGTTCCTGCAGCAACTGCTTCTTGGACTGGACCTTCAGCGCCGGCAAAACGGCGTCGGGCGCGAGCAGATCGGCGATATTCATCAACAGTCCCGGTAAGGTCCGCGTGCGTGATTGTTCCGCGCGGACAGATGGTACCGCCCTGCGCCGTGCAGGGCCCCGCTCAAAAGCGGCGGGTTCATAGGCCGCTGTCCCGGCAATGTCAATCTTGACTTAAACGCTGGTAAACAAAGGAGACACAGGGCTTTCAGCGATAGCCCGCGGCCTGCGGCATATCCCCGGCTTTCAGCCTGCGGCGTTCCACCGAAGAGGGAATCCGCAAGGCCTCGCGGTACTTGGCGACGGTGCGGCGGGCGATGTTCACACCGTCCGCGGTCAGCAGCGAGACGATGCGGTCGTCGGACAGGATCTCGCGGGGTTCCTCATTCTCGATCATCTCCCGGATGCGGTCGCGCACCGCTTCGGCGCTGTGCGATTCGGCGCCGCTCACCGACTGGATGGAGGCGGTGAAGAAGTATTTCAGCTCGAACAGGCCGCGCGGGGTGGAGATGTACTTGTTGGAAGTGACGCGACTCACCGTGGATTCATGCATCGAGATGGCGTCGGCGATGATCCGCAGGTTCAGCGGCCGCAGGTGACGCACGCCGTGGGTGAGGAAGGCGTCCTGGTGGCGCACGATCTCGGTGGCGACCTTGAGAATTGTGCGGGCGCGCTGGTCCAGGCTTTTGACCAGCCAGTTGGCGTTGTTGAGGCAGTCGGCGAGATAATTCTTGCTGTCCTTGTCGCGCGCCGTCTTCGATACCGTGCCGTAATACTGGTTGTTGACCAAGAGGCGCGGCAGGGTGTCGGAATTGAGTTCGATCAGCCAGCCGCCATCGGGACCGACCTTGACGAACACATCCGGCACCACCGGCGTCACCGGCTCCGAGCCAAAGGCCAGGCCGGGCTTGGGATTGAGCTGGCGAATTTCGGAGATCATGTCGGCAATGTCTTCGGCGTCCACGCCGCACAGCGCCGTCAGCTGGCCCATGTCTCGGCGGGCCACCAGGTCCAGGCGGGTCATCAGCGCTTCCATGGCAGGATCGAGACGATCCTTGGCCTTGATCTGCAATGACAGGCATTCGGCCAGGTCGCGGGCGCCCACGCCCACCGGATCGAAACCCTGCAGCACGCCCAGCACGGCCTGCACATCCTCGATTTCGCAGCCCAGCCGGTTGGCGACGTCCATCAGGTCGGCGCGCAGGTAACCGGTCTCGTCCACCGCATCGATCAGCGCCAGGAGGATCATGCGATCCTCCGGCAGCAGGGCGGCGATGGAAAGCTGGCTTTCCAGATGATCCTTCAGAGACAATTGGGCGGCGACGGAGGACTCCAGGCCGTCCTCGCCCTCATAGGCGTTGCCCGACTTCACCGTGGTCCAGTCGGTCAGCGATCCGGACTGCGGACCTTCGGCGGCGCGGGTGGTGGGAATGTCGCCGTCATACATATTGTCATGCGCCGCCTCGTCCATGTCGGCGGTCTTGGAGAAATCGTCGCGCGACAAAGCCTCGTCGGCACGCTCACCGGCAGCGTCCGGGGCGGTATCGGCAACTTCCTGCACGGGCGCGCCCTCGCGGTCGTCGCGCTCCAGCAGCGGATTTTTTTCCAGCTCGGATTCGCAATATTCGGCCAGCTCGATATTCGACAATTGCAGCAGCTTGATCGCCTGCTGCAATTGCGGCGTCATGACCAGCGACTGGCCCTGCCGTATCTCGAGTCTTTGCCCAACCCCAGCCATGACTACAGCGAGAACTTTTCTCCGAGATAGACGCGCCGCACATCACGGTCGCTGACGATCTCGGTTGGCGTGCCTTCCTTCAGCACGCGGCCATCATGAAGAATATAGGCGCGATCGATCACATCCAGCGCATCGCGCACATTGTGGTCTGTGATCAGGACGCCGATGCCCCGGTCCTTGAGATGGCGGACCAGGTCGCGGATTTCCCCCACCGCGATGGGGTCAATGCCGGCAAAGGGTTCGTCCAGCAGGATATAGGAGGGATGGGTGGCCAGGCAGCGCGCGATCTCGACGCGGCGGCGCTCGCCGCCCGACAGGGCCACGGCGGGCGTGTTGCGGATATGGGTGATGCCGAATTCCGCCAGCAGCGCTTCGACCATGGCTTCCAGCCTGGCGCCATCGGGTTCCAGCAGTTCGGCGGTGGCGCGGATATTCTGTTCGGCGGTGAGGCCGCGGAAAATGGAGGCTTCCTGTGGCAGGTAGCCGATGCCCAGCCGGGCACGGCGATACATGGGCAGCCGCGTCACGTCATGGCCGTCCACCTCGATGGTGCCGGTATCGGCCGCGATCAGGCCGGTGATCATGTAGAAGCAGGTGGTCTTGCCGGCGCCGTTGGGGCCGAGCAGCCCCACCACTTCGCCGCGCTTTAACGAAAGGGAAACCGATCGCACCACCGGACGCTTGTTGAAGCTCTTGCCGATGCGCGTGATCACCAGCCCTTTGCCGCCTTCCACAAGACGCAGGGAGTCCGCGGCGTTTTCGCCGTCTGCCTGCCCGTTTTCTGTGCTTTCGTCGGTCATCGCAAAAATCATGCCTGTTCGTGTTTAAGGAACCGTGAATTACTGGCTGCTTCCACCGCCGGAATTGGGATGGAAAACGCCCTGGACACGGCCACCCGGCGTACCCTGGCTTTTCACGCCGCCGCCCAATGTCGCGCTGCCCGTCACCAGATTGACGGTGAGCCGGGCGCCCCGCATCACATCCTTGCCCTTCTTGAGCACGACATTGCCGTTCAGGGTGACGGTCTTGGGCTTCACGTCATAGACGCCATTCTCGCCGGTGGCGGTGCCGCTGGCCGGCGAATCCACCACCACATTGCCGGTGGCGATCACCTTGTCGGGATCGCCATTCAGCGTCGTGACGCGCACGGAGCTTGCCCGAAGCTTGATGTCGCCCTGGGTGACGATGACATTGCCGCTATAGGTGCCGGTCTTGGCATTGAGATCGGCCTGGAAGGTGTCCGACGACACATTGATGTCGGCATTGGCGTTGTTGCGCTTGGCGGCGGGCTTTGCGGCAGGCTTGGCCGCCTGTGCCGCCGGAGCCTGGGCGTGAAGACCGCTGCTGATGCCAGCGCCGAACGCGAAGGCCAGGGTGAAAGCCAGGATGTTTTTCATTTGCGCGATCCGTGAAGCGTCATCTGGACATGGCCACTGAGGGTGAGAAGGTTGGTACTGCGGTCGGCGTGGAAGCGGTCGGCTCGCAGGGTGCCATCAGGACCCTGCCCGGTCACGGAGCTGTGGCCATGCACCACGCTCTGTTTGAGGTCCATCGAGGCGCTCTGGCTGTGCAGTTCGTAGCCGGTGTCGGTAAAGACATCGATGCCACCCGTCAGCTCCAGCTTTCCCACCGCCATGTCCACCATGCCGGCGCGGGCGCGGGCGTTGACCCAGCTGTTCTTGTCCAGCGCCAGATCGGCCTCCAGGTTTTTCAGGCTGGCCTTCTTGGCGTTCTTGGAATCCTGCACCGCGATGTCGGCGGTGATGACAAAGGGGTTGCCCTTTTCATCGGCGCCGGTCAGCCGGGGCTTGACCATGGCGAGATCGTTTTCGATGCGGCCCAGCCTTTCATAGGACATGGCGAGCTGACGCGGCTGGCGCTGGACGAAAAAGAAGGCCAGCACCGCGGCAATGATCAGGAAGGCGCCCAGCGACAGCACGCGCTTCATCAGATGGACGAATTTGGAATAGCGCAGGGCTTCCAGCGCGGTGGTGCGGACACGTCCCGACCAGTCATAGTGCGGAGCGCCGTTGTCCACTGCCATGCTCATGCTATTCCCGCGCGCAGGCAGTCATGGATGTGCAGGATGCCGACCGGCGTCTTGTCTCCCGCCTCCAGCACGAAAAGGCGGGTGATCTTGTTTTCATTCATGAAGGCCAGGGCCTCGGCGGCCAGCTGGCCGGGCGTGGCGATCTTGGGATTGGGGGTCATGACGTCGGATGCCTTGCGCCCCAGGAAATCGTCGCCATTGATGTGACGCGACAGGTCGCCGTCAGTGATGATGCCGGTCAGGCCGCCCCTGGAGTCCACCAGGCCGACGCAGCCGAAGCGGCGTTCCGCCATCACCAGCAGGACCTCGCGCATGGAAACGTCTTCGCGGATCAGGGGAATTTCGTCTCCGCCATGCATCAGGTCGCAGACCCGGATCAGGGCGCGGCCGAGACTGCCGCCGGGGTGAAAGTCGCGATACTGGTCGGGTGAGAAGCCCTTGCGTTCCATCAGCGCCACGGCCAGGGCGTCGCCCAGGCTGAGCATCATGGTGGTTGAGGTGGTGGGCGCCAGGCCCATGGGGCAGGCTTCGGGGGCGCGCGGCAGCAGCAGCTTCACATCGGCCGCCTTGATCAGCGTGGAGTCCGGATTGGCGCCGATGGCGATGATGGGAATGCGGTGGCGCTTGGCATAGGTGATGAGATCGGACAGTTCCACCGTCTCGCCGCCCCAGGACAGCAGCAGCAGCGCGTCCTGGCGGGTGATGGCGCCCATGTCGCCATGACTGGCTTCGGCGGGATGGACGAAATAGGCGGGCGTGCCGGTCGATGACAGGGTGGCGGCGATCTTTCGGGCGACATGCCCGGACTTGCCCATGCCGCTGACGATGATACGGCCCTTGGCGGCCAGCATCAGGCCGACAGCGCGGGTGAAGTCGCCATCCAGACAGTCCGCCAGACTGGCCAGCGCGGCGCTGGCCGTGGTGAGCACCCGGCGCGCGGCGGTCAGGTCGCCGGTGGCGGTATCGCCGGTGACGGGCGTCAGGTTTGCCTTGGGCGGGGCCATTCAAGCCTTTGATATTATTGCGTGTTTTTATACGCCATCAGCTTAGGCCAGCCAGGTTACGGCGGCGTTAAGCGAATTTCGTGCCAGTTTCGCGCGAAATGGGACCGACCGCAAGGCGGACCGGTTTATGGTGCAAACGCTCCGTACACGGTGCATTACTCAATGGGCGAAGATGTCGGTCTCGCCCCAACCGGCAAGATCCAGCTCGGCGCGGGCCGGCAGGAAATCGAAACAGGCCTTGGCCAGATTAGTGCGCCCCTCACGCGCCAGCATGGCATCCAGGATGGTTTTCAGCTGGTGCAGATGGGCGACGTCGCTGGCGGCATAGGCCAGCTGCTTTTCCGAAAGCTCGCTGGCGCCCCAGTCGGACGATTGCTGCTCTTTCGAAATCTCCACGCCCAGCAGTTCGCGCACCAGATCCTTGAGCCCATGCCGATCGGTATAGGTGCGCACCAGCTTGGAGGCGATCTTGGTGCAATAGACCGGCTTGCAGTCCACGCCCAGATAGCGGCGGAACATGGCGATGTCGAAACGGGCAAAATGGAACAGCTTGGTGGTGCCCGGGTCGGTCAGCAGCTTTTTCAGGTTGGGCGCGGCATAGCTGTCGGCGGCGAACTGCACGGCATGACAGATGCCGTCACCCGACGACAATTGCGCCAGGCAGAGCCGGTCGCGAAACGGTTTGAGACCCAGTGTTTCGGTGTCGATCGCCACCACCGGCCCCAGATTGAGGCCGTCCGGCAGGTCATTCTGATGGAGCTTTATCTTCATGACGGCTCAATAGCGCAGGAAGGGTTAAATTAATAGACTGGGCCGATGGAGACCAGCCAGGTCAGGCAGTTGCGGGAACGTTGGGGCGGGATCACCTTTTCGCTGCTGCTGCACGGCGCGCTGCTGCTGGCCGCGCTGTGGTACCTGGCCCATCGCCCCGACATGCAAAACACGATGTTCCGCAGCCTTCCGGTCGAACTGGTGATCGGCGGCACCATGGGACAAGGCAGCGCCACGCCGGCGGCGCGGATGCAGGTGGCAAGACCGCGTCCGGACAGCGCACCGGAGCGCACCGGGACAAGACCCGACAGCGTGCGCCAACCGGTGGATGCTTTTTCCGCCCGGCTGCAGGCGATGGCGCAGTTGAAAACACCCGATGCCGCATTGCCTACCGCCGAGAATGGCGGCGCACCGGGCAATGGCGGCGCGGGCGGCGGTGACGGCAATTACGCCCTGAAGGATTTCATCCGGGCGCAGATCCTGCGCCGCTGGCTGCCCGATCTCACCATCCGCGGCGCCCGCAATATTCCGGTGCTGGTCCAGGTGCGGCTGCTGCGCAGCGGCGTGATCGAAGATGTCATCGTGGTGGACCAGGTGCGGTTTCACAACGACAGCGCCTTTCGCAACATGGCGCTGAGCGCGCGGGATGCAGCGTTGCTGGCCTCGCCTATCCAACTGCCGCCGGGGCGCTATGAGCGCGCGACCTTGCTGACCATCGATCTCGATCCCAAGGCAGTACTACGGTAAATCGCGCGCCAGCCGGAAACCGGTGAGGGTCGAATAATCATAATCCCCTGCCCCATTTTCCGAGGCCCCTGCCCGCGAGGCGCTGCGAATGAAGATCGGCACATTGTTCCAGGAGCCGCCGCGAATGCTGCGCTTGGTGCAGAAAGAGTCCCGCCAGGCGCGGCCATCGGCGGGCGCCCCGACGTAAGAGGGATGCCAGCAATCCGCTGTCCATTCCCAGGCATTGCCCAGCATCCCGACAAGGCCGAACGGATTGGGCGCGAAACTGTTCACCGGCGCCAGCAGGCGGTTGTCCCACTGGCTGCCACAGCCGTTGCAGTTGGCATTGCCGATGCCGATCTCCTCGCCCCACCAGCGCGCGGTACTGGTGCCGGCGCGGGCGGCATATTCCCATTCCGCTTCACTGGGCAGGCGATAGGGATTGCGACCCGCCAGCGCAGGACGGGCAGCGCGGGCGCGCGCATTGACCCAGGCGATGAAGGCTTCGGCATCCTTCCAGTCGAGACAAACGGCGGGCCAGAGCGGCGGCTCGACATCGGTGGGAGTGGCGGCCTGACCGCGAAACAGTTGCTTCCAGCCCAGTCCCAGCAATTCGTTGCAGGGGCGGGGACGGTAGCCGGTGACATTGAGAAAGGTCAGGAATTGCTCGCTGGTGACGGGATACTTTCCCAGCGCAAAAGCCTTCACCGTGACCGCATGCTGCGGCCCTTCCGAATCGAACCGCCCCGGCTCGCGCGCCGGGCTGCCCATCAGGAATTTGCCCGCCGGAATCGCCACCATTTGCGGACATTCGGGACATTCGGTGAAATTGCGGTCTTCCCTTGCCTGCCCGCCCAGGAGCAGGACGGCAGCGAACACCAGGGTGATGCGGAACCAGGCCATGGCGTCATAAGAGCAGGAACGGGGAGCCATGCAACGTGTTTTGGCTTACAGAAAGGACAGGTCATGGGCAGCATGGATGCCGGCGCAACCATCACATTCTGCGCGATGGATATGGGCACAGGGCGGTTTCGCGGGCTGAAACATCCCTCTATAACCGCCGGCCATGCACATCCTGATCGCCTGTGATTCCTTCAAGGACGCACTTGCCGCCGACGGCGTCTGCCGCGCCATTGCGGCGGGCCTGCGCCAGCGCCATCCCGACGCGCGCATCACCGAGATGCCGCTGTCGGATGGCGGCGAAGGGCTGCTGGACGTGCTGCGCGCGCCGCTTGGCCTGAACTGGATGGAAAAGGACGTCGCCGATCCGCTGGGCCGCACCATAAAGGGCCGTTACGGACTCTCCGCCGACCGTCAGACCTGCGTGGTCGAAATGGCCGAGGCCAGCGGCTTGCAGTGCCTGACCCTGGGCGATCGCGATCCGCTCAAGACTTCCACCTTCGGCACCGGACAATTGCTGGCAGACGCCAAGGCCCATGGCGCCAGGCGCGCCATCCTGGCCATCGGCGGCAGCGCCACCAATGATGCGGGGATTGGCGCCGCCGCCGCACTGGGCTGGGGTTTTCTGGACGCGAACGGAAACACCGTGCCGCCGGACGGCGGACACTTGAAAAACATTGCCCGGCTGGTTGCCGCGCCAATGCCCTTCGAAAGCATGGAAGTGTTGTGCGACGTCACCAATCCCCTGTTCGGGCCCAAGGGCGCCGCCTGGGTCTATGGCCCGCAAAAAGGCGGCACCACCGAAAGCCTGACCTTCCTGGATGAAGGACTGCAGCACATTGCGAGCCTCGTGAAAGATCAACTGGGCCGCGACATCGCCCAGACCCCGGGCGCCGGCGCGGCGGGTGGCCTCGGCTTCGGGGCAATGGCGTTTTTCGGCGCGACACTGCGGCGCGGTATCGAAATCGTGCTGGACATGACCGACTTCGACGCCGCCGCCAGGGATGCCGACCTCATCATCACCGGGGAAGGCCATCTCGACGGTCAGAGCGCTCAGGGCAAGCTGATTCAGGGCCTGTGCAGCCGCGCCGGCAAGACCCCGGTGATCGCGCTGGCCGGCAAGCTGTCCGCCTCGCCGGACCAGGTCCGGGAGATCGGGCTGAAGGCAGCCCATTGCATCAACCGGGAAGAAAAGCCGCTGGCGGAGATGCTGGCCAGCACCGCCGCAAACCTGCAAAGGACCGCCGCGGAATTGACGTTCTAATAAGCGCCGAGCAGCGCGCTGTCTTCCAGCGACGGATCATGGAAGGCGCCCGATACCGCCATGTCCAGCACCATCGGATGGTGATCGCTGGGCCCCTTGGCCAGCACTTCGGACGCCGAACAGACCAGCCCACGCGCGATGCAGCGGTCCAGCCGCAGGTTCACGATCTTGCCGGCGCGATGGGTGCGGCGGCGCGGCCCGATATCGGCAAAGCCCTGCAGGCCGACCGGACCCACGGCATTGAAGTCGCCGATGATGGCGGCGGGACCTTCCATCTGTTCAATGATGTGGCGCAACTGGAAGCGGTTGAGAAACTGGCCGTGGCTGAGATGGACATTGGCGAAGGTGACGCCGCGAAAATTGATCAGTTGCGCCAGGCGCGGCGGCACCCGCCCCGGCAGGATGGAGGCCGGCAGGCGGATCTCGGTGGAGGCGGGAAAGGGGTGCGGGCTCCAGGCCGCCAGGCCATAGATGCGCGACTGCATGGGATGGCGGAAGAAATGCCCGCCCACCAGCGACGGCAGGGTGACGATATCCTCGGTGCATTCCTGCAGCAGCAGCAGGTCGGGATGGTGGCTTTTCACCAGCCTGGCGACGTCCTCGACCCCTGCCCCGACCCGGCGCAGGAGATTCCAGCTCACCACGCGCAGGGAATGGTCGGCGGAATGATTCGGGAAGGAAGGCGCCATATTCGGCCTGTAATGCGTTATAAAAGCAGGTGATATTCAAACTGACGAATTGTGAACAAGTTTCAAGTCTATAGCCCTGAATAGCATAAGAAAAACGGTACCCTAGGGAAAATGTTTCCAATCTCGATAGAATGGTCGTCCCCGCTGCTCGAAGGGCTGGCGCTTGCCCTCCATGTCCTTCTGGCGGGACTGGTCACCATCGATGTCCTGCTGAAGAAGAGCGACGTCCCCCGCGCCCTGGGCTGGATCGGCCTGGTCTGGCTGGCGCCGATGTTCGGCTCGCTGCTCTACTATCTGTTCGGGATCAACCGCGTGACACGGCGGGCCGTGAAAATGCGGTGGCGACACGCCCGCGCCGGCGGTCCCGGCACCTCCCGGCCCGAGGCACCTGAGAATATCGCCCTGCTCTGCGATGCCAGCCAGCGCGTGACGGGCGAACCGCTGATCGCGGGGAACGCGGTGACCCCGCTGGACAGCGGCGAAGAAGCCTATCCCGTCATGCTGGAGGCCATCCGCGGCGCCAAACAGTGCATCGCCATGAGCTCCTATATTTTCCGCAACGATGCGGCGGGGAGCGAATTCGCCGATGCCCTGATCGAAGCCGCCGGGCGCGGCGTGAAAGTGCGGGTTCTGCTGGACAGTATCGGCGCCGGCTATTTCTGCCCGCTGATCCTCTACCGCATGCGCGCCGGCGGCGTCGCCTGCGCCCGCTTCCTGCACATCTGGCTGCCCTGGCGCATGCCGTTCCTCAACATGCGCAACCATCGCAAGGTGCTGGTGGTGGACGGCCACCTCGCCTTCACCGGCGGGATGAATGTCGGAGCGGAGAACCTGGCGCGCTGCGTCGGCAAGCGCGCCATCCGCGACACGCATTTTCGCGTTACCGGCCCGGTGGTGCGGGTGGTGATGGATGCCTTCGCGTGCGACTGGACGTTCACCACCGACGAAATGCTGGATGACGATTGCTGGTGGCCGAAACTGGAGGCCGCGGGCGACGTCTTCGCCCGGGGCGTGCGGTCGGGACCCGATGCCGACCTCTACAAATCGGAAATGATCCTGGGCGCAGCGCTGTCGCTGGCCAGAAAGCGCATCCGCATCGTAACCCCGTATTTCCTGCCCGATCCGCGCCTGCAATTCGCCATCGCCCAGGCGGGCCTGCGCGGCGTGGAGGTGCAGATCGTCCTGCCCCTAAAAAGCGACCAGCATGTGATGGATTGGGCGATGCGGGGTCACCTGCGCTTCTTCCGCCACATCAATGCCTGCATCATCACCACCCCGCCGCCCTTCGACCATTCCAAGCTCTGCACCGTGGACGGCGAATGGAGCTGGATCGGCTCGACCAACTGGGACGCGCGCAGCCTGCGGCTGAACTTTGAATTCGACCTGGAATGCGCCAACCGTGAACTCACGGCCCGGCTGGACGCGGTGATCGACCGCAAGATCGCGCGGGGCCAGCAGCTGGATCCCGATACCCTGGCGTCGGAGCGGGTGTGGCTGAGGCTGCGCAATGCGGCGGCCCGGCTGCTGATGCCCTATCTCTAGTAGAGAAACTTGCGGCCGCGCGGACGCCGGCACAGCTTGCGCAATGCGAAAAGCGCCAAGCAGACGCCGAACACGGCGTCAAAAATACTGAGCGGCATGCGGACCGTGAAAGCCAGGCCGATCAGCACGATGCTGGAAATCAGCACCGTCAGCCACAGGATTTTGCTTTCTATATGGTCCGTCATTGGAATACTCCGCAAAATCAGCGGGCGTTCCTCCCTGACCGGATCATGCTAGCACCGAATATGGCCGCGCGACATTACAAAGCGCGACAGGTCGCAAGGCATTTTCGTGACAGCCTAGCGCCGCGCGACCCACCAGATCGCCAGCCCGGCAAGCGCCAGGCCCGCACCGACCACGCCGCTGGACGCGACGCCGAACCCGGCGGCCATCACAAAACCCGCCAATAACGGACCCAATGCATTGGCAACATTGAAGGCGGAATGGTTCAGCGCCGCCGCCAGGGTCTGGGCCTCACCCGCCACATCCATCAGCCGCGTCTGCAGGATCGGTCCCAGCGCCCCGCCCAGCCCGATGGCGAAGACATCCAGCATGACCAGCCAGAGATTGGGCGCGGCCAGGGTATAGAGCGCCAGCATGACGGCCGACCACAGCAGCAGCCAGCCTGCCGTCCGCATCAGGCCGTGATGCACAAAGCGCGGCACAACCACCAGGCCCGTGGTCATGCCGGCCCCGAACACCGCGAAGACCAGCGGGATGATGGCGGGATCGGCGCGCGTGACCTCCAGCAGGGTGGTGGCGAGATAGGTATAGACCGCGAACAGTCCGCCGAAACCGACGGCGCCGATCGCCAGCGTCATCCAGACCTTCCTGTTCCGGAGCGCTCCCAGCTCCCGCAAGGGGCTGGCGTCTTTCGCCGGCGGCTGATGCGGCGCGAAAAGGGCCACCAGCAGCGCGGTGAGCAACGCCAGCAACGCGACAATGCCGAAGCTCCAGCGCCAGCCCACCACCAGCCCCAGCCAGTTCGCCGCCGGCACGCCGACGATGGTGGCGACGGTCAGCCCCATCAACACCCGCGCGCTGGCCTGGGCACGCCTTTCGCTGGGCACCAGCGACGCGGCCACCAGCATGGCGACACCGAAATAGGCGCCATGCGGCAAGCCGCTGAAAAAGCGCGAGGCCAACATGGCATGATAGGACGGCACCAGCCCCGTCAACCCGTTGGCCAGCGCGAACACGCCCATCAGTCCGATCAGAAGGCTGCGGCGGGAAATCCGCGCTGCCAGAACCGCGATCAGCGGCGCGCCCAGCACCACGCCCAGGGCATAGGCGCTGATCACATGCCCGGCGGTGGGCGCATCGATGCCCAGGTCGCGCGAGAAATAGGGCAACAGGCTCATGGTGGCGAATTCGGTGGTGCCGATGGCGAAACCGCCGACCGCGAGCGCGAAATGCACCAGGTCGGGATGAGACTGCTTTGCCAAAGACATGGCACGGAGCTATCCCGGCAGGGCGCGCCGGTTCAACCGCTATATTGTCTCATGCCTAGTTGGGGCCGGTTGGCGAATGGGCATAGAGCCCGATCATGGCGCCGACAAAACCGCCCGCCACCTTGGTGCTGAGGATTGTGCCGTCGGCATCGCTGAGCAGCGGCGTCCAGCCACCCTGCCCGGTGCGGTAGCTGAAATCATAGCGCCCGCCCCGCGCACGAATTTGTATTTGTGCGGCGGCATCGGCGAACGGCACCGAGGCGAGGACCGCGCCGTCCACCGCGTCCTTGGCGCTGGCGCGACGCTCCACCCGCAGCACGCGCCGGCCATCGTCATTGACGATGCCGATGAAATAGTAATGCGCGTCATCCTGATAGACCGCGAGCCCGGCCTTGTCGCCGGGGCGACCTGCGTCAAAGCGCAGGGAGGTGGACGCCGTCATGGCGAGATGCTGCTGGCGGCGGGCGATGAAGCTGGGCTGCAGCTTTTCGCCGATGCGCTGCTCGCGGGGCGTCAGTTCCAGTGTTCCAGCGCGCAAACGGTGCCAGGCGGATTTCGGCACGCGCGGCGTCATCCAGTAGGGCGCCAGGGTCTTGCCATCGAACTCCTCGCGCAAAACGAAATTGCCGCTGGTGGGCGTGGCGGGCGCTTTCTCGCGCGGCAGATCGGGATGACGCACCACCGGCGCGATCCCCTGTCCCGGCGCAGTGATGACGGGCCACCCGTCGCGCCAATGCACCGGCAGCAGGAAGGTCTCGCGCCCGGTATTGTAGAGATCGTCGCCATAGGGCCGCGTCGCCAGGAAGGTCGCCCACCATTCGCCATTCTGGGTTTCGACGATGTCGGCGTGACCGGCAGAGGTGACGGGATAGCGCCGCAGCGGTTCGAGATCGCGCTGGGTGAGGATAGGCCGGGGATAGGCCGTCCAGGGGCCTTCCGGGCTGTCGCCACGATAGACGACCTGGGAATGGTTTATGGCGGTGCCGCCTTCGGCGGTGATCAGGTAATAGCGGCCATCGCGCTTGAAGATGTGCGGACCTTCCGCCCAGATCGGCTTCTGCGAGATATCCACCCCGCCATCCACGATCATCCTGGCCGGGCCACTGGTCTTCAACGTCTTCAGGTCGAAGCGCCGTATCCAGATGGCCCGGTGCCCTTCATAAAGCACCGGCCCGGCAGGCGCGGCATTGTTCATCAGCCAGGCCGCACCGTCATCATCGACGAACAGCGATGGGTCGATGCCGCCGACGTCCTTGATCCATACCGGGTCGGACCAGGGACCGGCGGGGTTCTTGGCGGTGATGATGAAATTGCCGCCGCAATCCACGCAGGTGTTGACGATGTAGAAGATGCCGGCGTGATGGGAAATGTCGGGCGCGAAGACGCCGCGCGAAAGGCCCAGCCCGTCAAAGTTCAATTGCCCCGGCCGGTCGATGGCATTGCCGATCTGGGTCCAGTGCACCAGATCGCGGCTGCGGAACACCGGCAGGCCTGGAAAATACGTGAAGGTGGAGGCGGTGAGATAATAATCATCACCCACCCGCGTCACGCTGGGATCGGAATAAAAACCCGCCAGCACCGGATTGCGATATTCGGACGGGCCGGCCGGAAAGTTGAAGGTGGTGTCGTCGCCGGCATATTCGAACCAGTCAAAGCGGGCCGGCTGCGGCCCCTGCGCCCTGCCCGGGACGGCCGCCAGCAATGCCAGCGTCAGCCCGGCCAGGACAAGGTGCAGTTGCCTCATTTATTTGGGCGGCGCTTTGACGAAGGCTTCGACATCCCGCGCCGCCAGGGTCTCGACGCCCGGCTTGTTCAGGAAACCCAGATCGCGGAACCAGTCGGTGAAGCGGGCCGGCCATGTGCCCAGCGCCGTGCCTTCGCGATAGCTGAGGCCACGGCCATGTGTACCGATGGCATAGATGTGCATCTCAAGGTTGGGGATGCCCGCATGCAGCATGGCGGAGAAATACTCGTCCGCCCACACCGCATGCACCTTGTCGCCCCAGCCCGGACAGATGAGGAAGGATGGCGGCGCATCTTTCGGGATCGGCGGCGTGCCGCCCTTGGTGAACAGCGAGGGACCGGGATAGATCGAACCCACGAAATCGGGGCGCGAAGTGATGCCCGCCAGCGGATCGCCGGCGCCGTTATTCTTGGCGTCGAACTCCGGATACTGGATTGCCGCCGCCATGGTCAGCTCGGCGCCCGCCGAAAAGCCCATCACGCCGATCTTCTTGGGATCGAGCTTCCATTCCGCAGCATGCGCGCGCACCAGGCGGATGGCCTGCTGCAGGTCGTACACCGCGTCGAGCTTGGCGTCATAGCCATCCTTGCGCAGCCGATTGCGCAGGATGACGGTGGTGACGCCATAGTTGAAGAAGAAGGGCACCGGATCGATGCCTTCGATCCCGACCACCAGGGTGTTGTGACCGCCGCCCGGCACAAGGATGATGGCGGCGCCGGTATTGTCGCCTTGCCGCGCCAGATGCACTTCAATCGAGGGATTGTGAATGTTGATGATGCGCTCGACCCGGCCGGGCACGAATGGGTCCATCGTGTAAATTTCCGCTTCGGAAACGCGCTTGGCGTTCAGGAAGGGCGAGCCCGCCGGCCAGAGCGGCATCACGATACCGCCCGGCAGCAAGGTTTGTGGCGCATAGGGCTTGCCCTTAACCATCGGACCCGGCTTGGGAATGCCCTGCCCGCCGGCCACTGGCGTCGACGGCACCGGCGGCGTCTGCGCCATCGCGGCGGCAGCCGTCAGCAAGAATCCCGCGGCAAAAAGAATGCGTTTGTCGACCCAGCCCATGCATTTCCCCTTTTTTGATTTGTTGAAGCGCGTCAGATCGCGTTCGCCTTGACCTGCTTGACGGCATAGTCGGCGGCCCGCGCCGTCAGGGCCATGAAGGTCATGGAAGGATTGACGCAGCTGGTGGACGCCATCTGCGAACCATCGGTGATGAACAGGTTGGGCGCGTCATGCGCCTGGCTCCAGCGATTGACCACCGATGTCGCGGGATCTGCGCCCATGCAGGCGCCGCCCATCTCATGGATGGCATCTCCCGGCACGTGCGCGTCACTGGACGATCCGACATTCACCAGGCCCGCCGCCTTCAGCATCTTCTCGCCCTGGATGGCGGAATCGCGCAGCAGCTTCATCTCATTGTCACGGAAGGTGACGTTGAACACGGCCAGCGGCACGCCGAAACGGTCCACCTTGGTGGGATGCAGGGTCAGGGTGTTGTCCTTGTACGGCAGGCATTCGGCGAAAGTGGTGAAACGCAAGGTCCAGGGGCCGTACTCACGCAAGCCTTCTTTCATGGTCTTGCCGAAACCGACCGGCGTGGCCACGTTGCGGCCGGCGGCGCCCTGCATGCCATAGCCGCGCACGAAATCGGCGTCCGTGTCCTGGCCGTTGATGTTGCGGAAACGCGGGATATAGACGCCGTTGGGACGGCGGCCATAAGCGATATAGGGATCGAGCTCGCCCTGCGGCACCGAACCCCAGAAGGATGTGCGGAAGGCGTGGTCCATCATGAATCGTCCCAGCGTGCCGCTGGAGTCGGCAAAGCTGCGGCCGCTGCCCGGCAGGCGGGAATTCAGCAGTATCTGCACCGACGCATTGGTGGAGGCGCACAGGAAAACAATGCGCGAGCGGTAGACCTTGGCCATCTTGGTATTGGCATCCACAGCGCGCACGCCGGTGACACGCCTGGTCGCCGGATCATATTCCAGGTTTGTCACCACCTGGTCCGACAGCAGGGTCAGGTTGTTCGTCTTGCGCGCCGCCGGCAGGGTCACCGCCTGGGTTGAGAAATAGGCGCCGAAGGAACAGCCCCGCGCGCATTGCGAGCGGCTCTGGCAGCGCATCCGCCCCTGCTCCGGCTTGTCCTGCGTCATGTTGGCGGTGCGGGTGGAGATCAGCTTGCGGTCCGGCATGGCCTTTTCCAGCCGATCCTTCGCCCAGATCTCGGCTACATTGAGCGGATGCGGCGGCTGGAATTCGCCGTCGGGCAGTTGCGGCAGGTTTTCCTTCGAACCCGCGATGCCGGCATACTTCTCGACATAGGAATACCAGGGCGCGATTTCGTCATAATTGATCGGCCAGGGGCTGCCATGGCCGTCACGCGCATTGGCTTCAAAATCGATCTTGCTCCAGCGCAGCGCCACGCGGCCCCAGATCAGCGACTTGCCGCCGACCTGGTTGGGCCGCACCCAACGATAGGGCTTGGAGCCTTCATAATCGAACGGATTGAGGCGGTCGTTGCTGTAATAGTGGGTCTGCGCGGTATTGGCGGCGCCGCCCCATTTGGCCATGGGGAAATCGCGCTCCACTTCAGCCGGCGGCAGGGTGCCGCGATAGGGCAGTTCCCACGGCCCCAACCCTTCGGTGACATAGTCGGCCTGGTGCTCGACCATGCGGCCACGCTCCAGCATCAGCACCTTCATGCCCTTTTCGCACAATTCCTTCGCCGCCCAGCCGCCGCTGACTCCGGAACCGATGACAATCGCGTCAAAATCGTAGGTCGCCATTCGCGTGTTTTTTCCGGATCAGGAGGAGAAGATTCGCCGCACTTCGGCATAGGGATAGGCGCCGTCATAGCGGCCGGGCACCGGCAGATAGACGCGCTCCTGCTTGCAGCCGATCTCGGAGGAGTAATAGCCCAGGATCACCATCTGGCGGCAGTGATCGAAGAAGCTCCGCGCCAGACCCGGCACCGCATTCTCCATCGCCAGGCTCAGGATGGCATCCTGCGAATCCGGCGGCAGCTGGGCGAAGGGTCTGGCATAGCGCACGCGGGCATAGCCATCCACGATTCCGATGCCCGCCATGAACTCGTTGCGGTCGGTCGGCCCGTACCAGTCCGCCAGCATCATCTCGATGAAGGCGGGAACCCCGGCGGCGATGGCGCCCGGCGTATCGGTTGTGGGAATGATGCGCTCGCTTAGCGCCGCAACCAGCGTGCGCTGCTCTTCGGTAAAGACGGCGTGCGAAGCAGTAAAGCCGGCCGGCGATCCGGCCGCTGTTGCGGCCCGGGCCAAAGGCGCGACCAGGGACGATCCGAACAGCACCACGGCGCCGGCCAGAAGATCGCGCCGGTTGGTATTCAGCATGCTTCGCCCTTTTCCTCGTATTTTAACCGCAGGTTGGCCCGTATGGACGAGCACTGTCCACCGCATTTTCCGCTCGGTCACAGCATAGAATTTGTGCAGTTGCGAACGCCCCATCGGCGGCAACGCGGCAGGCGACAATCGCCGCCGGACGGGGCAAAAGGACGGCGCATGCTGAAATTCGCCGCCAACCTGTCCTGGATGTTCAAGGAGTGGTCCTTCCCGGATCGCTTCGCCGCTGCCGCGGACGCCGGCTTTCAGGCCGTCGAATATCTATTCCCTTACGAGCTTGCGCCCGAAGAGATTGCCCGGCTTCTGGCGCGCCACAAGTTGAAGCAAGTGTTGTTCAACATGCCGCCGGGCGACTGGGCGGCGGGCGAAAAAGGCATCGCCTGTTTTCCCGAGCGGCGCGCGGCATTCCGCGCTTCCGTCCAGACCGCCCTCACCTATGCGCGCGCGTCCGGCACGCCGCGCCTGCATCTGATGTCCGGGATTGCGCCCGGCGACACAAGCGGCGCGCTTGCCGCCTATCGCGATTCCATCCAATGGGCCTGCGACGCGGCGGACGGCATCGATATCCTGATCGAGCCGATCAACAACCGCGATGTCCCCGGATATCTGATGAACAATTTCGACATGGCCGCGCAACTGATCGGGGAGATGCAACGCCCCAACCTGAAACTGCAGTTTGACATCTATCACCGGCAGATCATTCACGGCGACGTAACGCGCGGGCTGGAGACGCTGATGCCGATCACCGGCCATATCCAGATTTCGTCCGCACCGCTACGCCACGAGCCGATGAGCGGAGAGCTGGACGACCTGCGCATCCTTGAGACCATCGAACGGCTGAACTATGCCGGCCATATCGGCTGCGAATACAATCCGGCCGCCGGCACACTGGCGGGGCTGGGCTGGATGAAGCGTATCGGCTAGCGCGGCGCCGGCACGAATTTGTCGATCGCTTCCCAAAGCCCGTTCAGATAGACCGCGCCGAGCGCCCGATCATACAAGCCGTACCCCGGCTTGCCCTTTTCGCCCCAGATCATGCGGCCATGGTCGGGCCGCGCATAACCTTCAAAGCCGACATCGTGATAGGCCTTGACGATCGCGGCCATGTCCAGCGAGCCGCAATCGGATTTGTGCGCGGTTTCTTCAAAGTCGCCGGCTTCATTGACCTTGACGTTGCGCAAGTGCGCGAAATGGATGCGGCCCTGGCCGCCGAATTCGCGCACCAGCGCCTCGACATTGTTCTTTGGCCCTGCACCCAGCGACCCGGAGCACAGGGTCAGGCCATTGGCCGGGCTGTCCACCACCCGCAGCAACCGTTCCAGATCGTCGCGGTTCTTGACGATGCGCGGCAGGCCGAAAATGGGGCGCGGCGGATCGTCGGGATGGATCGCCATCTTGATGCCGCTGGCTTCCGCCACCGGCACGATGGCCTTGAGGAAATGGCCGAGATGGGTCCAGAGCTTTTCTTCGTCTATCTGGGCATATTCGGCCAGCAGGGCTTTCAGCTCATCCGCCTTGTAGCTGGTGTCCCAGCCCGGCAGCGAAATGCCCTTGCTGACATCGATCGCGTCCACTTCCTGGGTGCTGAAGGTGAGTGTGGTGGAACCATCGGGCAGCACCTTGGCGAGGCTGGTGCGGGTCCAGTCGAACACCGGCATGAAATTGTAGCAGATCACTTTTATACCGCAGCTTCCCAGGTTGCGGATGGTCTGCTGGTAGTTGGCGATCAGTCGGTCGCGGCTCGGCTTGCCGAGCTTGATGTATTCATGGACCGGAACGGATTCGATCACGTCCAGCGCCAGGCCGTGCGCTTCCACCTTGGCCTTCAAGGCCCGGATCTGTTCCACCGGCCAGACTTCGCCCACCGGCACGTCGTAAATGGCGGAAACGATGCCGTGCATGCCGGGAATCTGCCGGATGTATTGAAGAGAAACCGGATCGCCGTCGCCGAACCAGCGGAAAGACATTTTCACGAGGACCACTCCTTATCGGGCTTCGACCCGTTGATCCGGATTGATCAGCAGCCAGGCGACGGCGGCCACGGCATAGATGCCCGCCAGCACCAGCAGCGGGAAATTCCAGTTGTTGGTCGCGTCCACCAGATAGGCCAGCACCAGCGGGCTGAGGATGCCACCGACCTGGCCGACCGTATTCATGGTTCCGGCGGTGACGCCGGCATGGCGACCGCCCACATCGACCGCCGTGGCCCAGGCCGGCGCCAGGGTCAGCATCGAGCAGGCCCCGCCGATGGCGATGAACAGGCCCGCGGCAAAGCCGCTGCCCACCTGCGTGGAAAGAAAGATGGAGAGCGCGGCCAGGATATAGCCGCCGACGCCAAAGGCGCGCCGCGCGCTGCGCAGCCCGATCTTGCGGGCCAGCCGGTCGGAACCCTCGCCGCCCGTCAGGTCGGCAATGAAACTCAGCATCAGCGGCAGGCCCGAAAAGATCGCCAGCTCCGCCCCCGTCATGCCGCGCGCCTGGCCCAGATAGGTCGGCAGCCAGGTGATGAAGAAATAAAATCCGTAACTGTTGGCGAAGGCCTGTACGCAAAGCGGCGCAACGGTCGGCGTCTTGAACACCCCCGTCCAGCTGCCGGATGCCTGGGCCTGGCCCGCCGCCAGCCCGCGCGTCGCCTCGATATGGTCGCGCTCCTCAGCCGACACGGATTTGTGATCGCGCGGCTCATCGCGGAACCAGACATACCAGCAGACCGCCCACAGCGCGCCGACCAGCCCGAAGACAATGAAAATCATGCGCCATTGCAGCCAGCCGGCCAAAGCGGCGACCACCAGCGGCGTCAGCCCGCCCGACAAATGCGCGCCGGCGAAGAAAATGCCCTGGATCCGTCCGCGCTCGGTCAGGGGAATCCAGCGCGAATAGACACGCGCAACGGAAGGCCAGGCGCCGGCTTCACCAACCCCGAACAGGAAACGGATGACCACCATGGACAGGAAATTCCAGGCCAAAGCCGTCGCCATGGTGAAGCCCGACCAGACCAGCACCACCCAGGTCAGCACCTTGCGCGCACCGTCTCGGTCGGCCCACCAGGCGGCGGGTACGCCGAAGGCGGCATAGGCAACCGCGAAGGCGCTGAATATGTAGCCCATCTGCACCCGCGACAGCTCCAGTTCGGTGCTGATCTGGGGGGCGAGGACGGCGATACAGACCCGGTCGAGATAGGTGACGGCGGCCAGCGCCATGGTGAAGGCGACGACGCGATTGCGAATTGCCATGTGATCCCAAACCTTGCGGGGCGCTGTCGGGCGCATGCCCGGCGGCTCTGATGGCCGCGCCCTGGGACCCACCTTAATGCCTATCGTGCTTCACTCAAGATGTCGGCGGGGGATTCGCTTCCAGCGCGGCGGCACGGTCGCCGTAAAAAATGCCCCCCAGAAGAGGACACGGAGCTTCCTGTTAAGCCATTGTTTTCGTTGTATTTATTCACCGGAAAATCGTGATGCCAACACCGCACCAACAACTTGGCGGGCGTGACGCGGGTAAGAAAACCAGATTCGCTTAAGATGACTTTCTTAGCTGCCGAAAATCCTGCGTCTCAATACTTGGTCGAACAAAAACATGCCGGGAAGCGATGCGCCAAACTGCGGCAGCACCACGCCCATCACTGCCATGATTGTCACCATACCGGCCATCCTCGCATCCGGCACCCGAGGCGTAGCCGCCAGCTTCCCCCTGCGGGCAGAAACAACCGGCAACCGCCAGTCAACCCCACCTTCGACAGCGCGTCGGTGATGCGCCCCCACTAAAGCTCGACCAATGGACCTTGGGGCTACTTCGTGGCGACAATTCGCACACCACCAAGCTTGCGCTGTTGTATGAGATCAACAAATCGAACATAGGATGCATGAAAAGCAACATGTCCCATCGGAGTGCCGGCCTGTCTGGCCTCCTCGCGTAACCGCTGATACATCGCAAGGCGCTCCTTGAGAATTGGGGCCCATTCGGTTGTCAGATCAACTGCGACAACTGCTCTGAACCCAACATTTTCGACGATGTCTCTATATTCCGGGATCGAACGAAGTGGCTGAATTGCCATCCCGTCCCACATCAACTTCGAATCGTCGGTTGAAAGCGGTTCGTTCGCGATCCAATCCGTGAAAGCCAGCCGGCCTTCGCATTTTAGAATTCGAAATGCTTCTGAGAGCGCCCGCCTTGGATCTGGTACATGACAAAAGGCCTCTTGACTAACGACGGCATCCATCGCTGCAGGATCGATTGGAGCACTCATCACGTTGCCCTCAATGACCCGGGCTCTGTCTTCAAGCCCGACCCGTCGCGTCAGGTCCTGGGCCCCAGCGACGCGTGACGGTGTCAATTCGATACCAGTGACGTCAGCGCCATACTTGTAAGCAAGATATCGTACCGTCCCGCCCAGCCCGGCGCAAAAATCCGCCACCCGCGATCCGTTCGTGATGTGCGCATTTCGGGCCAATTCATCAGTTGCTGCGAGGCCACCAAAATGGTCCTGGTCGTGCGGAAAAAGATCGTCCGGGCGCAAGCCATCAAGATGACCGCGGCTTGCGCGAAGCTTCGCCAAAATAATGTCCCTAGAAATTGGATGTCGGTCATAAAAATAGACCGTTTGTGCTTTTGCATCGCTCATCCGATCGCCGCCCCTCCTGCTTCCAGCATAGTCAGCATCCACATTCAAAATGTTCTCTGCAAGTCGGTGCATATGAATCAAAGAGGTCAAACAAGTTGATTTTACGCTGCAGTATTTGAGTATCGGCAAAAGGTGTTTTGCCACTATTGGCGCGTAGCGGCCATTTTCCTGTCACGATCCCGCCCAGCGCAGGTGCACCCTGCGGAGGCTTGCGCAGGCCCTGGACGACGCCAACGTCCTATCTGGATGGAGCGCCAGCTCAGCAATAGTCTCAGGTGCGCTGGTACATATATCCGGCAGCCCTAAGTAGCCTTAGCGGAATCTTTCCAGCACGCTGCGGTCGATCTCGATGCCCAGTCCGGGACCGTCGGGAATCTGCACTATGCCTTTTCGATGTTCGATGGGCGCTAGCAGCAATGCTTGGCGGATAGGATGCTCGGTCCGGTCGAATTCGAGCATCGGCTCGACCGGATTGAGAGAATGGGGCGTGAAGGATGGAATGACCGCAAGGAGCTGCAGTGCCGCGGCCAGTGCTATGCCACTGCCCCATACATGCGGTGCATAGCGAACATTATAGGTTTCGGCGAAGTCTGCGATTTTCTTGCACTCTGAAAGTCCGCCGGCCGAGCAGGTGTCCGGCTGCACGATATCCACGGCGCGGGTGGTGATAAGATCGCGGAAGCCGAAGCGGGTGAACTCGCATTCGCCGCTCGCGATCGGGATTGCCAGCGCTTCACGAACCTGGCGATGGCCTGCAACATCTTCCGGGGGGACCGGTTCTTCGAACCAGCCAATATCGAGCCCCTCTATCTTTCTGCCCAATTGGATCGCTGAAACCGCATCGTAGGCGTGGTTGGCATCGACGAGAAGCCCGACAGTCGGCCCGATTGCGTCGCGGACAGCCTTGGTGACCCGCGCATCCTCGGCAACGCCAAAACCGACTTTCAATTTTACCGCATTGAAGCCTTCGCTGGCATATCCCACCGCCTCTTCGGCGAGGTACACATCCGGCCTGCCCTCGTCGCGGCGATAAAGACCGGTGGCATAGGCGCGCACCTCGGACCGCAAGGGGCCGCCCATCAGTCGATGTATCGGCTGGCCAAGGAATTTCCCTTTCAGATCCCAGAGTGCGATGTCGATTCCACTGAGCCCCTGGATGATCGAGCCTTTTTGCCCGTGATCCCGATAGCGGGAATATATCTCCCGCCAAATCCACTCACCTCTCATGGGGTCCTGCCCAATCAGAAGCGTCGAAAGGCTTTCCACTACCGCCGCGTTTATCCTTGCCGGTCCATAGCACTCACCCCATCCGACGAGACCGACATCGGTTTCGATCTCCACGACCATTGTGGTTCGGGTGGTGTAGCGGGCGCGGGAATAGGCAAAAGGCTGACTGAGTCTCGCCTCCAGGACATGGGCGCGAACTTCGGTGATTTTCATTTCACTCGATCTCTCTGTTTTAAACCGAAAAATGCCGCCCAAGATGGCCCCTCTGGCGCGTCTGCCGTCGGGCTAGGGGCATCGAACACCTCGCGAACGAAAGGCGATTTCGTACCAACAGAAATGAGAACGTCGGTTTGTTGGCACCAACAAAATACCAACAATCCGCACGGGTAGCCAAGCGCGCGGGCGAACACCCGCGAACACTAAACCCATTATTATGTTGGATATTTCGCTTTCAGCGAACAGCGGCGAACATCGCCGAAAGTGCAAATGGTGCCCAGAAGAGGACTCGAACCTCCACGCCTTGCAGCGCTAGTACCTGAAACTAGTGCGTCTACCAATTCCGCCATCTGGGCACATCGGGCAGCCGCTTTTGAGAAGCCGTCCGAGCAAGGGCGCGATGTTTAGGGGCGCTCCCGCCCCAAGTCAATTCCCGGATTCGGGGCGGAAAAAGCCCTGTTCCATCCGCTCCCGCCCGGCCTAAATTGCCTCCGGGCCCCGCCGACTTCTATAAGGGGGCTGATTTGGGACGCGAGCGACATGAACACGAAACTGGTGACGATTTTCGGGGGGTCCGGCTTTCTGGGCCGCCACACGGTGCGGGCGCTGGCCAAGGCCGGCTGGCGCATCAAGATCGCCACACGGCACCCTGCCCGCGGCTTCTTCCTGCGGCCCCTGGGCACGGTCGGCCAGATCGATTTCGTCAAATGCGACGTGGCCGAGGCTGACAGCGTCGCCGCCGCAGTGGCTGGCGCCGACGCCGTCATCAACCTGACCGGCATCCTGTTCCAGAAGGGCCAGACGTTTGAAGACGTGCAGGCCACCGGCGCCGCCAATATTGCGCAGGCCGCCACGGCCGCGGGCGTGACTTCGCTGGTGCATGTCTCGGCCATCGGCGCCGATGCCGAATGCGATTCCGACTATGCCGTCACCAAGGCGCAAGGCGAGCAGGCCGTGCGCGAAGCGTTCCCGGACGCGGTGATCCTGCGCCCTTCCATCATCTTCGGGCCGGAAGACGGCTTCTTCAACAAGTTCGCCGGCATGGCGCGCTTCCTGCCCGTGCTGCCGCTGGTGGGCGGCGGCCACACCCGCTTCCAGCCCGTTTTTGTGGGTGACGTCGCGGCGGCAATCGTCACCAGCCTGATCTCCCCGGCAGCGCGCGGCCGCAGCTTTGAACTGGGCGGACCCAGCATCTATTCCTTCAAGGAACTGCTGCAGATGATCCTGCGCGAAACCGGACGCAAGCGCCTGCTGGCGCCCCTGCCCTTCGCGCTGGCGAGCGTGCAGGCGGCGTTCCTGCAGCTTCTGCCCAACCCGATCCTGACCATGGATCAGGTGAAGCTGCTGAAGAAGGACAATGTCGTGGCGCCGACCGCCGCCGGCCTGGCCGACCTGGGCATCACGCCGACCTCGGCGGAGGCGGTAATCCCGTCCTACCTGTGGCGCTTCCGGGCCAAGGGCGAATACGCCACCGATGCGAGCCAGCTAAGCCAAAGCTAGATAGCCCAGTATCGCCAGCCCTGCCACGATCCGGTACCAGCCGAACGGCGCAAGGCCATAGCGGCTGATGAAGCCGATAAAGCCTTTGACCACCACCAGCGCCACGGCGAAGGACACAACAAAGCCGATGGCGATGTCGTTCCAGGCGGCGGCGGCCAGCGCATCGCGGCTTTTGTAGATATCCAGCACAGTGGCCCCCAGCATGGTGGGCACCGCCAGATAGAAGGTGAAAAGCGCCGCTGCCGGCCGCGACACGCCCAACAGTTCACCGCCCAGGATGGTGGCGCCGGAACGCGAGACACCGGGAAAAATCGCCAGCACCTGGCAAAGGCCGATCTGGAAAGCCTTCTTGTACGGCAGGCGGTCGCCATCGCTGAAGCGCGCGGCGGGGCGCATCCGTTCCAGTACCAAGATCAATATGCCGCCCGCGAGCAGCGAGAAGCCGATCACCGGCGCCGCCACGCCCGGCGTGAACAGCACATTCTTGATGAAGCCGTGCAGCAGCAAGCCCGCCACCACCGATGGCGCAAAGGCGATCAGCACCGTCAGCGTGAAATGCCGGGCATCCGGAGAGGTCGGCAGCCCGATCGTCACGTCCAGGAATTTGCGCCAATGCACCGCCACCACCGCCAGGATGGCGCCAAGCTGGATGACGACGGGAAAGACCTCGCCGGGGGCGTGAAAGCCCAGCACCTGTTCGGCGATCAGCAGATGGGCGGTGGAGGAAACCGGCAGGAATTCGGTCAGGCCCTCGATGATGCCCAGGATGACGGCCAGAAGGGAATTGCTCATGCGCGGGCCTTGGAAAACCGGTCAAACACCTATCATTCCGGTGGGCGCGATGCCATCGGCGCGCCGCATGACTTTTTGGTATGCTGGCCCATGGGCTGGGGAAGATTCGCGAGGGTCTGGAGGGGGCGTGGCTGGCTGTGGCGCAGCGGCCTGGTCCTGTTCACCCTTCTGGTCCCGGCCCCCATTCTTCTTCTTTTGATCTTCCGCTTCGTGCCCATCCCCGGTACGCCGGACATGCTGCGCAGCCTCGTGACGGGCAAGGGCGTGCATTACGTCTGGTCCGGGGACATTTCGCCCCGGCTGGAGCGGGCGGTGATCGCGGCGGAAGACCAGAATTTCTGCCGCCACAACGGCTTCGACTGGGAGGCCATCGACAAGGCCATGAAGGACCACCAGCGCAACCCCAAAAAGCGGTTGCGCGGGGCCAGCACCATTTCCCAGCAGGCGGCGCGCACCCTGTTCCTGGTGCCGATGCGCAGCTGGATCCGCAAGGGGCTGGAGACCTATCTGACGGTGCTGATCGAGGCCTTGTGGCCCAAGCAGCGAATCCTGGAGGCCTATCTGAATCTGGTGGACTGGGGCGACGGGATCTTCGGCGCCGAAGCGGCGGCGCGGACCTATTTCGGCACAGATGCCAGTTCGCTGACCAGCGCCCAGGCGGCGCGGCTGGCCGCCATCCTGCCCAATCCCCACCGCTGGCGGGCCGCAAGGCCGGGCCGCTATGTCGCCCGCCGGGCCGCGAATTTGCAGGGCCGCAGCGCCATGGTGGTGCGCGACGGACTGAACTTTTGCGTTAAATAGCGGCCTCGCTTACAAAACCCGCCCATGCGCCGTTTGATCCATTTGATGCTGTCGCCCAGTTGCCGCCTTGCCCGCCTGATGGTGGGGGAAAAGCGCGTGGCCTGCGATCCCAAGCTGGCCGAAGACCCCAAGAATCCCATGCCCATCTTTGTCGATATGGATGGAACTTCGATCGAAGGCGTATGGGCGATCCTGGATCATCTCGAGCATCACTATCCCGACTATCCTTTGGCCCCCGCCGACGATGCGGCGCGGCGCGGCGCCCTGCGCTGGGTGGACTGGGCGATGGGCCCGTTCCACGAACAGGTGACCCAGCGCATCGTTTACGAAAAGGCCGCCCCCAAATATACCGGCGCCGGATTTTCGCGCGCGCCCGACATGAATGTGATCCGCGCCGGACGCGAAGAGTTGAAGACCGCGCTGGCCGCCATCGGCAAGGCGGCGGAAACCAATGGCAACCTCGCCTGCCGCGAGACCACCTTGGGCGATCTGGCGGTGGCGGCGCATCTGTCCACCCTGGACTATTTCGGCGAAGTGCCGTGGCATGATTTTCCCGCGGCCAATGAATGGTATGTGCGGATGAAGTCGCGGCCCGCCTTCCGGTCCATCCTGGCCGACCGCGTGCCGGGCCAGCCGCCGGTGGCCCATTATGCCGAACTCGATTTCTGACCAGATAAAGGCGCGCGCCAGAGCCGAAGGCTTCGATGCCGTGCGTTTTGCCGGCGCGCAGGCCGCGCCGCAGAATGCCGCGCGCCTGGGTGAGTTCCTGGACGCCGGTCATCACGGCGAAATGGCGTGGATGGCGGAGCGCGCCACCTGGCGGGCCGATCCGCAAGGCATGTGGCCAGCCGCCCGAAGCGTGATCATGCTGGGGATCAATTACGGACCGGAAGCGGGAGACGATCCGCTGGCGATCCTGCAGCAGCGCGACCGGGCGGCGATCTCTGTCTATGCCCAGGGTGATGATTATCACGACGTGGTGAAGAAGAAGCTGAAGGCGCTGGCCGGACATATTTTCCAGACATTCAACGCCGAGGTGAAAGTGTTCGTGGATACCGCGCCGGTGATGGAAAAGCCGCTGGCGCAGAAGGCCGGGTTGGGATGGCAGGGCAAGCACACCAATCTTGTGTCGCGCGAATTCGGCTCCTGGCTGTTCCTGGGCAGCATCTTCACCACCCTGGAACTGCCGCCAGATTCGGCGGAAGACGATCATTGCGGCAATTGCCATGCCTGCCTGGACGTCTGTCCTACCAATGCGTTCCCCGCGCCCTATCGCCTGGATGCGCGGCGCTGCATTTCCTATCTCACCATCGAGAATAAAGGCCCGATCCCGCGCGAATTCCGCGAGAGTATGGGCAATCGCATCTATGGCTGCGACGACTGCCTGGCGGTGTGTCCCTGGAACAAATTCGCCAGCGCCGCGTCGGAGATGAAGCTGGCGGCGCGTGCGGAATTGAAAAATGCGCGCCTGGCCGATCTGGCGGCGCTGGATGATGCGGCTTTTCGCGCCCTGTTCCGCAAGTCACCCGTCAAGCGCATCGGCCGCGACCGCTTCCTTCGCAATGTGATGATCGCCATCGGCAATAGCGGCGACGCTGCTCTGGCGGGCGCGGCGCGCGCGGCGCTGGATGATGCGTCACCGCTGGTGCGCGGCGCGGCGGTGTGGGCGCTGTCGCACCTGCTGCCGCGGCAGGATTTCGCGGCGCTGGCGCAGGCCACGCAGGAAACAGATGAAGACGTGCGCCAGGAATGGTCCGCTACGGCCTGAGGCTTTCCAGATTTTCCCGGGCTTCCGCCGCCGCCTCGCCCGAGCCGCTTTTCAGCGCCGCCTGGAAATCGCGGCGCGCGCCACCGAGATCCCCCAACTGACGCCGCAGCAGCCCGCGCTCGACCAGCGCCTCGCCATCGCCGGGCCTGAGCTTCAGCGCCGCCTCGATGTCAGTACGCGCCTCGGCATAGCGCTTGAGGGCGCGGCGCGCGCTGGCCCGCAGCACCAGAAGATCGGTTCGGCGGGGCGAAAGCTGCAGCGCGGTGCTGAGCCTGAGTTCCGCTTCCGACCAGTTTCGCCGCATCGCCTGGGCGCGGGCGAGATCGGCATAGAGATCGGCGTCGCCCGGCGACAGCGCCAGCGCCGCCGAAAAACTTTGCGCCGCCTTGGCGCCGTTGCCAGCCAGCAGCCAGGCATTGCCGGCCTGGGTGGACAGCACCGCGCGGAATGCAAGGTCCGGCACCGCGGGGTCGGCGGCGGCCCGGTCGAGCCGCGCGCCCGCATCGCCATAGCGTCTGAGCTGTATCAGCGCCAGCGCCGCACAATGCAGCGCGGGCGCACCGCCGCCCGACTTTGTCCAGCTGTCCGCATCCGCCAGCGCCGCCGCCGGCTTGATGCTGCTGACGGCCAGGCAATCGCGGTATCGCGCCGAATCCGGCGGGCTCGCCGCCAATGCGGACAGCGGCAACAGGCAGGCCATAAGTGCCGTGATCGCGGCATTCTTTGCGGACATTCCAGCAGCTTAGCAGCAATAATGTCTTGGGCAGGCATGAAATCCTGTTAGGCTGGAGGCCTCGGGGAAACACCAGATGTCCTTCGCACGGATCACGGCCGCCGCGCTGCTTTTCATCACTCTCGCGCTGCCCGTGGCGGCGCAGCCTGCGGTGCCATCCGCGCTGCTGGGTCCGCGCGCCGCGCCCACCGCCCAGATCCAGGTCGGGACCTTGCCCGTCATGGACACCACACCCACCTTCGACGCCCAGGCGGCCACCCGCGCCTATCTTGCCAAGGTCAGCGGTGAGGCCCGCGCCAGGTCCGACGCCTATTTCGAAGGCGGCTATGTCCTGAAGGTGGTGGACCTGTTCTATGCCTTGTGCGTAGCCGGCCTGTTGCTGTGGCTGCAAATATCCAGCCGCATCCGCGACTGGGTGGAAGACCGCACCCACAGCCGCAGCTATCAGGTGATGCTCTATGCCGCCGCCTATGTGGTGCTGACCACACTCGCGGCACTACCTCTTGCGGTGTACGAAGGATTTTTCCGCGAACACGCCTATGGCCTGTCCAACCAGAGTTTCATGGCCTGGCTGGGCGACTTCGGCATCCAGTCCGCGATTGCCCTGGCGACCGCGGTTCTGTTCCTGCCGGTTCTATATGTGGTCATGCGGCGGACGCGCGAAAGCTGGTGGATTTGGGGCGCCGGCCTGGCCATCGCCTTCCAGATCCTGATGCTGGTGATCTATCCCGTCTTCATCGCCCCCCTTTTCAATCATTACACACCTCTTCCCGACGGTCCGATGAAGGCGCGCATCCTGTCGCTGGCCCGCGCCAATGACGTGCCGGCGCAGAATGTCTGGCTGGTGGATGCCTCGCGCCAGTCAAACCGCATTTCGGCCAATGTCTCCGGTTTCCTGGGCACAACCCGCATCAGCCTGAACGACAACCTTCTGAAACAGGGCAGCCCCGACGAAGTGCTCGCGGTGATGGGGCATGAAATCGGCCATTATGCGATGGGCCACATGCTGCGCCTGGTGCTGCTGACGGGCCTTGTGACGATTGTGGGGTTTGCCTTCGTCAATGCCGGATTCCTGGCGGCCTGCGATGTCTTCGGCGGCCAGTGGCAGGTGCGCAAGGTCAGCGATGTGGCAGGCCTGCCCCTGCTGGCGGCGCTGTCCGCCATTTTCTTTTTCCTCGCCACCCCTGTGACCAATTCGATTTCGCGAACCACCGAATTCCAGGCCGACCTTTTCGGGCTGAACGCCGTGCGCAAGCCCGACGCTTTCGCCACGGTGATGCTGAAACTGTCGACCTATCGCAAGCTGGAACCGGGGCCATGGAAAGAAGTGATCTTCTTCACCCATCCCTCAGGGCGCACCCGCATCGAAACCGCGATGCGCTGGAAAAAGGAGCATATTGCCGAGCCCGACATACGGGACACGGCGAAGCTGCCCTGACGTGGATCTGAAATCGCTATTCCAGCAGGCCCTGGCCGCCCATCAGGCCGGCAATCTCGCGGCAGCCGAAACCCTGTATGGCCAGCTGCTGGCCGGCAAGCCCGGCCATCCGCAAGTGACCTATCTGCTGGGCGCCCTGCGCGCCCGGCAGGGACGCACCGCCGAGGCGGTGGAGCTGCTGGAAGCCGCGCTGGCCGCCCAGCCGGACAGTCCCGCGATCCTTCTGCATCTGGGCAACGCCCTGCAGGACCTGAACCGGTTCGAGGCGGCGCTGGAAAAATACGACCGGGCGCTGGCGATCAAGCCGGGCTATGGCGACGCCGCGAACAATCGCGGCAATGCGCTTGCCGCCCTGGGCCGGCTTGACGCGGCGCTGGCCAGTTTCGATGCAGCGCTGGAAGTCCAGCCCGGCGATGCCGGCGCCTGGTACAATCGCGGCGTCGCGCTGCAAAAAGCCCTGAGACTCCAAGAGGCGATCGCCGCTTTCGACCGCGCCCTGGTCCTTCGCCCCGACATGGCGGAAGGCTGGAACAACAAGGGCAGCGCCCTGCTGATGCTGAAACGCGCCGCCGACGCGCTCCCTGCTTTTGACCGGGCGCTGGCGCTGCAGCCGCAGAATTCTCAGTTCCGGATGAACCACGCCACCGCACTGCAAGTGCTGAAACGATATGACGAGGCGCTGGCCGACTATGACCGGGTGATGGCGGGCGATCCCGATTTTTCCAATGCGTGGGGGGAAGCCGCCAAGGCTACCCTGTATCAATGCGACTGGGCGCGCCGGGCAAGGATGGAAACGGAGTTGCCGGCGCGCATTCCATCCGGCGCCAGGATCAATCCCCTGGTGCTCATCAGCTATACCAGCGACGGCGCGCTGCAGCGGGCTTGCGCGGAAGGCGCGATCCGCGATGCCGTTCCGCAAGCGCACGCGCCCCTGTGGCGGGGTGAAAAATACCGGCATGCCCGCATTCGGCTGGCCTAAATGTCCCCCGACTTCCGGGCCCATCCGGTGGGACACCAGCTTGTCGAACTGCTGGAACGTCACGACCGTACGCGCTTTGAAGTCATTGCCATCGCGGCCGGGCCGCCGGAAGACAGCGATATCCGCCGCCGGATCGAGGCCGCCTGCGACCAGTTCCATCAGGTGGATGAGGATATGGGCCGCACCGCTGAACTGATGCGACGGCTGGAAGTCGATGTCGCCATCGAGCTGGGCGGTTTCACCGAAGGCTCTCTGCTGACCGCTCTCGCCCATCGCCCCGCGCCGGTGCAGGTCAGCTGGCTGGGCTATCCCGGCACCAGCGGCGCGGACTTCATCGACGCCATTATCGCCGACGCTATCACCTTGCCCCTGTCACAGCAGGATTTCTATTCGGAGCGGATCATTCATCTGCCCGGCACCTTCTTTCCCATGGATACCACGCGCGTGATCGGCGCACGCCCAAGCCGCGAGGAGGCAGGGTTGCCGGCCGATGGCTTCGTCTTCTGCTGCTTCAACCATAATTTCAAGATTACCCCGGAGGTATTCGATATCTGGATGCGGCTGCTGGAGCAGGTTCCCGGCAGCGTGTTGTGGCTGCGCGAGGGCGCGGGCGAGACGTTGCGCCGCGAAGCCGCCTTGCGCGGCGTCGCGCCGGAGCGACTGGTGTTCGCCGGTCCCGTGCCGCTGGACGTGCATCTGGCCCGGCACGCCCTGGCCGATCTGTTCCTCGACACCCTGCCCTACAACGCCCATGCCACGGCGGCGGATGCCCTGTGGGCCGGGCTGCCGGTGCTGACGCAACTGGGCACGACCTATCCCGGGCGGGTGGCCGCCAGCCTGGTGACGGCGGCGGGCCTGCCGGAATTGGTCACGCATTCCGCAGAAAAATATGAATCTCTGGCGCTGGCTTTGGCGCGCGATCCGGCACGAATGAAAACGCTGCGGGACAGGCTGGCGGCGAACCGCGCCACCGCGCCGCTATTCGATACCGCCCGCTTTACGCGCAATCTCGAAGCCGCTTACCTGGCGCTGCTGGAAAAAGCCTAGGGCAACTGCTTTGCCAGCGTCGCATACAGCGGGCTGGCGGGATCAAGTTTCGACAGCAAGGCTTCGCAGGATGTGCGGACGTCTGGCCCCCAATCGGCGGTCAGCGACGCGGCCAGTTGCGCCTGGCTTTTCAGGATCACGCCGTCATCCAGGATCTTGAGCCCATTGTCCTTCAGGGTCGCCCCCGTGGTGGTGATGTCCACGATTACTTCCGCCGTGCCGGCCGCAGGCGCCCCTTCGGTGGCGCCGGCGCTGGGCACGATGCGGTAGTCCGAAATTCTGGCCTGGGCGAAAAAGCTGCGGGTCAACTGGGCGTATTTGGTCGCCACCCGCAGACGGCGGCGATGCGTCGCCGCATAGGCGGCGCAGACATCATCCAGGTCGGCCATGGTTGAAACATCGATCCAGTAGCCCGACACCGCCACCACGACATCGGCAAAGCCGAAGCCCAGCGGCTTGATCAGGTGCATGCGGCCGGTGAGTTCCGGCGCTTCCTCGCGCAGCAGGTCTTCACCCGTGATCCCAAGGTGAATATCGCCCGCCAGCAGCGAAGACGCGATTTCACTGGCCGACAGCAGCATCACTTCGACATCGGGGAAACCGGCAAAGCTGGCGCGATAGCCGCGCGCGCCCACTGTCTGCTCCATGGTTACGCCCGCAGACGCAAACCAGGCGTTGCAATTGTCCTTCAGCCGGCCCTTGGACGGGATTGCGAGAGTCAGCATCACGCCACTCCCGCGAAAGTCTTGGCCGCCAGCACCCGCTCGGTGCGCAAAGCCACGCCGATGGCGCTGACGGTTTTTTTGGCGCCCAGCATTTCCATCATCGAGTCGTAACGGCCACCGCCCGCGATCTGGACGGGACCTTCCTTGTCCCGCGCCCACAGTTCAAAGACGAAGCCGGTGTAATATTCCATGTTGCGGCCGAAATGGGCGGTGAACTGCACCCGCGCCGGATCGACGCCCAGCGTCTTCAGCGTGGCGAGCCGCGCATCCATCGCCGCCAGCTGGGGGTCGAGATTGATGCCGGCGGTCTTCAGCAGTTCGCGAATGCGAGCCAGCGAGTCATCCGCCGGACCGGAAATATCCAGCAGCTTGGCAATGGCATCGGCCACCGCCGGGTCCAGATGCAGGGCGGCGGCTTCGGCGGCGCGGTCCATGGCGCGGGCAATGATCTCCTCGCGCGAACGCCCCGCCATCGGCGCGTCGGCGCGGGCGTCCAGCAGTTCTTCGATCTCGGCGCGGGTTCCCGGCAGTTTGGCCTTGCCGTCGCCATGGCCCAGCCAATAGAGCAAGGTTTCGACATAGCCGGCGCGCCAGAAGTGGCGCTTGAGGCGCGCACGCCATTGCGTGGGCAACGCCAGCGCGTCGACCAACGCGCCGAACAGCGCCAGATCGCCGATGCGCAGCGAGAAATCGTTCAGCCCCGCTGCCCGCAAGGCTTCGATCGTCAGGGTGAGAATTTCGGTCTCGCCCACGGCCTTGTCTTCCAGTCCCAGCAATTCCACGCCGGCCTGGAAGAACTGGGTCGGCCTGTGCGGCTCGCCCGGCTGGTGACGGAAGACCAGCCCGTTGTACGCGATACGGGCGGGGAATTTGCGCCCCTCCTGCACCGCCTGGCGGCAGATGGGAATGGTGAGATCTGGGCGCAGGCAAAGTTCGCGGCCCGACGGGTCCATCAGGGTGAAAGTGCGGCGGCGGATTTCCTCGCCCGAACGGTCGAGGAAAATTTCCGCCGGCTGCTGCACCGACGGCTCTTCGCAGGCATAGCCCTTTTCGCCGAACAGCTTGAGCAAGGTCACGGCCTGGCTGTTCAGCGCGTCTATCGCGGGCGTGTCGTAATAGGGAAAGGCGGCCATCAGGCCCGGCCTTTCAGCATCGCCTTTACTTCTGCCACCAGATCGCTGCGCTTGACGCTCTTCTGCGCTTCGCGGTTGCCCACCCATTCGGCCCGGCTTTCCACCGACTTGGCCAGCTCCGCGCCCAGCGCCAGATCCTTCAAGGTGACTTCGCCCCGGGCGCGTTCGTCGCCGCCCTCGATCACCGCGATGGCGGCGCCGCGCTTGTCGGCATATTTGAACTGGTCGCCCATCTTGCCGTTGCCGACATAGGCTTCGGCGCGCAATCCGCTGGCGCGCAACTCCTGCACCATGGCAAAGCTGGCCGCGGCATCATTCTTGTCGAACACCGTCACCACGATCAGCGGCGGCCTGGCGGCCACGGTCAGGCCGCGCGATGTCAGCGCCGTCATCAGGCGCGAGACGCCGATGGAAACGCCGGTTGCCGGAACCTGCTGGCCGGTAAAGCGCGCCACCAGATCGTCATAGCGCCCGCCGCCGGCCACCGAGCCGAACACGACCTCATCGCCGTCTTCATTCTTGACCGGGAAGGTCAGCTGCGCCTCGAACACCGCACCGGTGTAATAATCCAGCCCGCGCACCACGCCGGTGTCGAACAGCACCCGGTCGGGACCATAGCCGCAGGCTGAGAGCAGTTTGACGATCTGCTCGAGTTCGTTCAGGCCCGCAGCCCCGATGGCGCTGCTGCCCACCAGCGTGCCGATCTGCTGCAGGTGGGCCTCTTCGTCCGCCGCATCGGGCGCGACAAAGGCCAATATGCGATGGGCCTGATCGGGAGTAAGTCCCGCGCCCTTGGTGAAGTCGCCGGATTCATCCTTGCGGCCCGGACCCAGCAAGGCCGATACGCCTTCGACGCCCAGCCGGTCCAGCTTGTCGATGGCCCTGAGCACGATGCCGCGCCGGGCGCGGTCGTCCAGCGCGATGCCACTGGCTTCCAGCACACCGTCCAGCAGCTTGCGGTTGTTCAGCTTGACGATGTAGTCGCCGCGGCTCAGGCCCAGCGCCTCCATCGTGTCCGACAGCATCATCAGCAGTTCGGCATCGGCCGACGCGCTGGCGCTGCCCACCGTGTCGGCATCGAACTGGGTGAATTCGCGGTAGCGCCCAGGACCCGGCTTTTCGTTGCGCCACACGCTGCCGGTCTGGTAGCGGCGGAACGGCTTGGTCAGGGTCTGAAAATTGGCGGCGACATGACGGGCGAGCGGCGCGGTCAGGTCATAGCGCAGACTCATCCACTGCTCGTCATCGTCCTTGAGCGAGAACACGCCTTCATTGGGACGGTCCACATCCGGCAGGAACTTGCCCAGCGCGTCGGTATATTCGAAAGCCGGCGTTTCCAGCGGCTCGAAGCCATAGCTTTCATAGACGGCGCGGATGGTGGCCAGCATCTTCTGCTCGGCCATGATCTCGCCCGCGCCGCGATCGCGGAAACCCCGCGGCAGCCTGGCCTTTGGTTTGGATTGCTTGGGCGAAGTCATGGAATCTGCTGCAAATCTGAAAGTGCGCGGGTTGTACCGGCCCCCCGTCATGGCGGCAAGGAACCGGGTTTCGCCCGTCATAAAACATGACAAATCAATGGGTTACAAGCGCCGCGGCGTGGCCCTTGCCAGCAGCCATGTTGCGGTGCGAATAAAAACCAACCAACAAGGACGCCTCTCTTGGCCCAGAGCAAAGTCTATCCCGATGCGACTTCCGCGCTTAAGGGCGTCACATTTGACGGCATGACGGTGATGTCCGGCGGCTTCGGCCTGTCAGGCAACCCGGAAAACCTGATCACGGCACTGAAGGAAGACGGCACCCGGAACATCACCCTGATCGCCAACAATTGCGGCGCCGACGGGCTGGGCCTGTGGGTGCTGCTGAACAACGGCCAGATCAAGAAAATGATCTCGTCCTATGTCGGCGAGAACAAATTGTTCGAGGAACTCTATCTCACCGGCAAGCTGGAACTGGAACTGACGCCGCAGGGCACCCTGGCCGAACGCATCCGCGCCGGCGGCGCGGGCATTCCCGCCTTCTACACCCGCACCGGTGTCGGCACGGTGGTGGCGGACGGCAAGCCCACCGAGGAATTCGACGGCCTGACCTACGTGCGCGAGCGCTGGCTGAAGGCGGACCTGGCCATGGTCAAGGCCTGGAAGGGCGACACCGAAGGCAACCTGATCTACCGCAAGACCGCGCGGAATTTCAATCCGATGATGGCGACGGCAGGCAAGATCACGATCGCGGAAGTGGAAGAGCTGGTGGAGCCGGGCCAACTCGATCCCGACAAGATCCACACGCCGGGGATTTTCGTGCAGCGCATTCTGCAGGGCCGCGACTACAAGAAACATATCGAGCGGGTCACCACCCGCCCTCGTCCGGAGAAGGTCTGATGTCCTGGACCCGTGAACAGATCGCCGCCCGCGCCGCCCGCGAATTGCAGGATGGCTTCTACGTCAATTTGGGTATCGGCATTCCCACCCTGGTGGCCAATTACATTCCCGACGGCATGAAGGTCACCTTGCAGAGCGAGAACGGCATGCTGGGCATGGGTCCCTTCCCCTATGCCGGCGACGAAGATCCCGACCTGATCAATGCCGGCAAGCAGACCATCACCGAATTGCCGATCACCAGCTATTTCTCCTCTTCCGACAGTTTCGGCATGATCCGCGGCGGCCACATCGACCTGTCGGTCCTGGGCGCGATGGAAGTGTCGGAAGACGGCGACATCGCCAACTGGATGATCCCCGGCAAGATGGTCAAGGGCATGGGCGGCGCCATGGACCTGGTGGCGGGCGTCAAGAAAATCGTTGTGGTGATGGAACACACCAACAAGGCGCACGAATCCAAGATCCTGAAAAAATGCGATCTGCCGCTGACCGGCACGCAATGCGTGGACATGATCATCAGCGATCTGTGCGTCTTCACGCTGGAGCGCGGCAAGCGTGGCCTGACCCTGGTCGAGCTGGCGCCGGGCGTGACACTGGACGAGGTCAAGGCCAAGACCCAGGCGGCGTTCGTTTCCGCCCTGTAACACTGTCCGGTTTGCCCCTAAGCTGACCGCAACAAGAATATGCGGGGGAATGCATGCGGCTGCTGGCGACGGCGCTTATCCTGACGGCGACTGGCGCGTTTGCCGCCACGGTGCCGCCGCGCGAAGGGCCGGCGGAAAACGGATCGCCCGCCTGGTTCCTGCAGCCCTCCTCCGCCGATCCCGCCGGACATACCAGCGTGGACGATTCCGGGCGCATCACCGTGCATCCCCATGTGCCGGGCGATGAGACCTTCAACGGCTTTCGCTGCACCAAATCCACCATCTGCCAGAACCGCTACGGCCCCGGCCGCCTGACCCTGGACCGGGTGCAGTGGAAGCAGACCATGGGCTACACCTTCGAATATCCCATCCGCTTGCCACCGGGCGATGGCGGCCCGCCGGCGGTGGGCATCGATTCCAAGGGTTCTATCTGGGTCTATCAGCGCAAGGCGCCGGGCAATCCGCAGCTGTTCAAGTTCAGCCCCGATCACAAGTTGATCCTGACCGTGGCCGAAAGTGTGATCGGCCACCAGGACAAGCCGCACGGCATGGCGGTGGATGGCGAGGACAATGTCTGGCTGTGCGACATCAATGGATCGACCGTGATGAAGGTCAGCCCCGAGGGCAAGCTGCTGCAGACCTTTGGCCAGAAACATCATCGCGGCGACTGGGACGAAGCCAAGGGCCAGCGTTTGCTGTGGCAGCCCATCGCCATCGCTTTCGGCGCCAATGGCGACATCTATATCGGCCAGGGCCACGGCAATGAGAGCCCCAACGATGTGGAGTCTGACGATCCCGCCAACATCATGGGCGCGGCGCGGGTGCTGCAGCTGGACAAGACCGGCAAATTCATCCGCCAGTGGTTCGGCCATGAAGCCGGCCAGGGCAAGTTCGACCAGATTCACGGCCTGGCGGTGGACCCGAAAACCGGCGATGTCTGGATCGGCGACCGCGAGCAATACCGCATCCAGGTCTATAGCGGCGACGGCAAGTTCCTGAAGACCATCCTGACCCGCAATCTCAGCAGCACGCTGGGTTTCGACACGGACGGCTTTCCCTGGATGGCGACGGGTCAGGACGGCCAGGTGCTGAAGCTGGACCGCAGCGGCAAGGTGATCGGCGCCATCGGCAACGGCATGGGCATCGGCCACGGCCAGTTCATCGAGTCGGCCTATTTCGACTTTGACCGCGACGGCAACATCTATGTCGGCGACACCAGCACCGGCCGCGTCACCAGACTGGTCAAGCCGAGGAAGTAACTACTTCAGCACCCCGCCCACGGTGGCCGATCCGGTGCCGCTGCATCCCGCCGCGCCATAGCGCAGGAATTTCTGGATTCGCTTACCGTTGTCCACTTCGGCGGTATAGATATTGCCCTTGGTGTCCAGGCTGACCTGGTGCAGCCAGTGGAATTCACCCGCCATGCGCCCTGCCCGGCCCAGCCGTCCCAGCTCCTGCAGGTTGCTGCGATTGAGCAGATAGATGGTCATGTTGGTGTTGTCGCCGACATAGAGGCAGCTCTGCGCCTTGTCGGTGGAGAAGTTCATCGACACCGCAGTGCCGGGCAGCACCGTGTCGGTCTTCTCGCTGACCAGCGTTTCGCTGACATAACCGCACTTGCCGGCGATGCCGGTGGGGTTGTTGCAGGGTTTGCCCAGTTCGGGGCTGTTGCGGTCGAACACCTGGACGCGATTGTTGCCGCGATCGCAGACATAGATCTTGCCGTCGCTGGCCACCTTTACGCAATGCACCGGGTTGCGGAAGAAAGCGGGCTTCCTGTTGCCCTTGAGATAGTCGCTCATCCAGCGTCCGCCCGCGGCGGCGGCTTCGTCATTGACCGGATTGGAGCCGTAGGCGCCGAAATGCCCGATATACTTGCCGGTATCGGCATCCACGATCAGGATGCGGCGGTTGCCATAGCCGTCCGCGACATAGAGGCGGTTGGTGGTGGGATCCACCACCATGTCGGCGGGCAGGAACATCAAGGGCGTGCCATTGAATCCGCCATTGGTGTCGTTGCTGGCGGGGCCGGTGGGCGTGCCGCCGATGCGCAGCTTGAAATTGCCGTCGCGGTCGAACTTGAGCACAAAACCGTCGCCGCCCTGCTTGTGGGTGGTCCAGGCGGAATTGGGGCTGACCGGCGCGCGGCCGTTGCCGGCGATATAGACGTTGTCGTTATGATCGACATAGATGCCGTGCTCGCTGTTGGGCCATATGCAGCCATCGGCAGCCTTGCAGCGGTTTTGCAGAAAGCCGGGATCGGCGGGGCCGCCCCAGGCGCGCAGCATCTTGCCGCTGGCGTCGAATTCCATCACCGACGGGGCGGCGTTGCAGCAATCGCCGATGGCGCCGTTGGGACGATCAAAGCCCAGCCCGTTCTTGCCGTCCTTGAGGTCGGCGGTATCCAGGGCCGCCTCGTCATTGGTCATGGTGCGGGGACGGTTGGAAATCCAGACATGGTCGTGGCGGTCGACATAAAGGCCAGCCACCTGTCCCAGCTGCCAGTTGTTCGGCAGCCTTTGCGGCCAGGAGGGATCGGCGACAAAGCCGGGCGCGGCGCCGGTGGGGGATTTGTTGTAGACGCCGGTCTGCTTCACCAGGCGGTCCATCACGCCCTGGCGGACGGCATCGCTGCCCTGCGCCAGTGCGGCGCCGGAAGCCAGCGTCACGGCCAGCATCAATAGAATCTTGCGCATTCCCCACTCCTGCATATTTTTCTCCTTCATAGCCGAACGGGGCGGAAGGGGCCAGCGCCGCCATTGGCGAAACCTCTATTGACGGGACGGGATACCCCTGCATGCTGTGGCTTAAAAAAAGGGGAGACGACCATGCCGCTTCCAACCAGACACTCCGCCCTGGCGGGCGCCACGCTTGCCGTCCTGGCATGGGCCACTTTGGCCGCGTACGCCCAAGGGCAGAGCGGCACAACAGCGGGCCGGTTCACGGTCGAGAATCCGACGCTGGAGAACCTGGGCTTTGAATGGGCGATCACAGGCGACACCAATCGCAATGCCTCGGTCGCGGTCGAGTTTCGCCGCACGGGCGAGACCGCCTGGCGCAAGGCGTTGCCGCTGGTGCGTGTCGGCGGCGAGCGCATCTTTCGCGATGTTGAGCACCTCAGCTACATCGTCCCGGATGGCTTCGCAGGCAGTATCCTGGGCCTTGCGCCCGGCACGGAATATGAGGCCCGCTTCACGCTGACCGATCCTGACGGCGTCTCGGGTCAAGCCACACAGACCGTGCGCGCCAAGACGCGCATCGAACCGCAGCCTTACGCGGGCGGGCGCACGCTTCACGTCTATCCGCCCGGCTACAAGGGCGAGAAGAAGCAGCCGGCCTTCGACAGCCTGCTGCAGGCTTATTACGGCGCCGGGCTCGGCGACTGGAGCGTGGTGTGGGAGCGCCGCGCCCAGCCTGGCGACACCATCCTGATGCATGCCGGCCTCTACCGCAACGAACGCCTCAATTACGTTGACCCGATGGTGACGCCCTTTGACGGGACAATGTGGCTGACCCTCAAAGGCACGGCGGAAAAGCCCATCACCATCAAGGCGGCCGGTGACGGCGACGTGGTCATCGACGGCGCGGGAAATTCCAAACTGTTCGACGTGCAGGCGTCGACCCATCACATCTTCGAGGGCATCACCTTCCGCGACACCGACGTCGCGATCTTCGCGGGCATGAAGGAAGTGGGAGGCGCCGTCGGACTGACCGTCAAGAACTGCCGCTTCGAGAATATCGGTTTCGGGGTCTGGACCGAGTATGCGGGCTCGAGCGACTTTTACATCGCCGACAATGTCTTTCTCGGCCGCCCCCAGGCGCGCAACATGCTGGTCGGCTGGAACCGCCAGTTCCGGCAGCCGGACGAGCCGGGCGGCGCGGCCGGCGTCTACGGCTCCCACGAGATGCGCAGCTACTACGCCATCAAGGTCTATGGCCCGGGCCATGTGATCGCCCACAATGCGATCGCCTATTTCCACGACGGGATCGGAATCTCCACCTACGGCACGCCCCCAACCGATCCGCTCCAACGCGCCTCGTCAATTGATATCTACGGCAACGACATTCACATGTCCGGCGATGACTTTGTGGAGACCGACGGCGGCGTCCATAACATCCGCGTCTACAAGAACCGGGGCGTGAACGCCGCCCATAGCGGCTACAGCGCACAACCGGTCTTCGGTGGACCGGTCTATTTTATCCGCAATATCTCCTACAACGTTGCGAACGCCTTCAAGATAAATGCCAATCCCGCCGGCCTTTTCATGTGGCACAACACATTGATCGGGGAACAGTCCGGGGGCGCGGCCTCCAACATGCATTATCGCAACAACCTCTTCATCGGCCGGGGCGCGGCCCAGGGGGTGATGCGATGGATGAACGTAACGGGCGCCTACAGTTCGGACTATAACGGCTACCGGCCCAATCCGGGCGCGACGGAGCAATATCGCTGGCAGGCGCCGGGCGGCACGACGAACTTCGCAACGCTTGCCGCGCTGCGCGCCGCAACCGGCCAGGAGCGGCACGGCGTTGAGCTCGACCTCGACACTTTCGAGAAAATGACGCTTCCCGACCCAGCGAAACGCCACCAGGTCCATCATGCGATGGACCTGAGCTTCACGCTTAAGCAAGGTGGAAAGGCCGTGGACGCCGGAGATCGCATTCCGACCGTCAATGACGGATTTGCGGGCGCTGCCCCGGATATGGGTGCGCTCGAATTGGGCCAGCCGGAACCGCACTACGGACCGCGCTGGCTCGATACCCAGCCTTTCTACCGCTAGGGCAGAGGAAAGGGGTCAGGCGTCCTTGCGGCCGCTCAGGGCTTTTTCCTGATCTTCCTTGGTGCGCTGCGCCAGCGGAATGACATTGCCCTGCCCGTCCTGCTCCAGGCCCGGCGGCGCGTCACTGTGCGGCGCCATCTTGGCCTTGGGCGGCATGGGCGCGGGATTTTCCGCTTCCTGGTCGGGATTCTTGGTGGTGCTCACGATGAATGCCTCGCGGTGGTGGCGCCCAGCAGCGAACCCTGGTGCCGCCTGAGCAGGAAAATGCCGGCTTCCAGCGCCAGGGCGGCCAGAAAGGGCGACATGGCGACCACCACGCCGTCTTCTTCCTCCTCGACCTTCCACAGCGTGCCGATCACGCACAGGCCCAGTCCGATCATCAACAATTTGCGCATCGCCAAACTCCGCCGTTGCAACACCCAACGTGCGAGCCATGGCCAAAGTTCCCGCTGGCGAAATCAGATCGCCATCAAGCCCATTTCGATCAGCTGGCGGCTGCCCTGCAGCCGCACCGAATTGCTGTCGCGCAGGGTCAGCGCCGGATTGCGCGCCAGCAGTTCGGCATAGAGCTTGTACTCAAGACCGCCGGCGAAATGTTCGCCCCGCGCCGCCTCGGTCATGGCCCGGCTGTGGAAGTCGTCCAGGAACTTGAAGTGCAGCAGCGCGCCGGTCATCTGCGCCAGCCGGATCGGGGTCAGCGCATGGGTGCACAGCAAAAACCGCATCCCGGCCCGCCAGCGCACCAGCGGCACCTTGCTTAAGGTCGGCGTCACCGAACCGGAAAAACCGAACACCCGTTCGCGCACCCCGCCATAAAGCTGGACATGCGGAAAAGCGGCGGCCTGAACAGTGCGATAGGGCGCCGGATCGAACCAGGGACAGGCCGCGAGCAGCGAATCGCCGGCGCGATAGCCGACATCCTTCAGCGGCCCATCGGCATACATGTCCAGCAGCATGCAGAAGAGCCCTTGCGCGTCCAGATGATCGAGATGGGCGCAGACCCTGGGCAGCGCGACGCTTTCAAATCCGGGATAGGCCAGCAGCTCATCGGCATCCACCGTCAGGGTCCAGTGCCCGTCGCCATGCGCATCCAGCAGGCCGTTGATCCAGTCCATGCCGAAGCCGCTACTGCCGAAACTGCCTGAGGTGGAAAACAGATGGACATCGGGCTGGGCCAGCAGGAACTCGACCGTGCCGTCGCTCGAGCCATTGTCCACCACAAAGAAGCGCGAGACGCCCAGGGCACGGTGATGGCGAAGATTGTCCGGCAGCCGCAGGGCTTCGTTGCGCACCACCAGGAAGGCGCGGATTTCAGCGCCGCCTTGCGGAACCGGCCGATTGTCGAGGCGCTGAAGAGAGGGGTGCGGGCTCATCAGGAGGCTAGGCTGGAAAAGCAGTTATCGGGAAAATGGTACAGTTGGGTGGGCTTGAACCACCGACCTCCGGATCCACAATCCGGCGCTCTAACCAACTGAGCTACAACTGCACACGCGGCCTTGCGGCCAACTCTCGAGCCCTTGTCCGGCGGTCTTCAGCCATGGCCCAGACCGGCGCTTCTATGGTTCGGCCATAGCAAAAGCAAGGCTTTAGGTCGGCCGGGCATGGCCAAATTAACCGTTCATTAACTATCTGGGGCGACCTTGGAGCCGATATTCGAGGGGCTTGCCATGCGCGCGTCTAAGACACTGATCGCGGGGCTTTTTCTGCTCTCCGGAGCCCCGGCCTGGGCCCAGCCCGGATTGATCGATGCCGACCCCGCCTACCAGCGTGCCTATCAGCCCATGCCGGAAGGCCCGCCGCCGGAAGAAGGCGGTGGTCCCAGCTGGAATTCGGGTTTGAACGGCTAAGTCGGATTGCGCGGCAGCCTGGCACTGAACAACAACAAGGTCACCACCTATGAGCCGGGCGCGCCGCCCGCCGCCATTCGCGCCTCTTTCGCCACCGGCGGCGGCGGCTCGGTCTATATCGGCACGCGCCTGCCGCTGAACTTGCGCTTGGAGCTGGAAGGCCTGTACCGCTGGCAGCCCCTGTCGCGCGTCAACCTGGCCGGCGTCGAGGTTCCCGGCTTCGGCAGCACCAGGGTCGCCGCGCCCATGATGAACCTGCTGTGGGACATACCGATGCCCGTAGATGCCCTGCTACAGCCTTTTGTCGGCATGGGCGTGGGCGCCGCCTATACGGAAACCAACGTCTTTGGCGGCGGCAACACCTATATGAAAAGCAACCGCTGGGACCTGGCCTACAGCTTCATGGGCGGGGTGGCGCTGCCCCTCAACGATTCCTCCCGCCTCACCGCCATGTACCGCTGGATGCAGGTGCGCAATGCCGGCCACAAATGCGCCAGCAGCGGAGCCACCCAGAACGTCTGCCTCAACAACAATGTCAATTCGCTGGCCGTCGATGTCGGCCTCGAAATGGACCTGTAATTCTCTGATCCCGTCAGGTTAATCTGGCGCCGCGGCTTTTCCCGCGCGACCGGAAGAGAGTTATGCGGCGTTCCCTGCTTCTCGTCATTGCCGTCCTGCTGATCGCGGGAATCGCCGCGCTGTACTGGTTTTCGCGCCCGCTTCCCGTGCTGACGGTGACGACCTGGGCCGGGCCTTACGGCCGCGCCCAGGCTTCCGCCCAGATGCGGCCCTATGGCGCGGAGCGGTCGGTGGATGTACGCCTTGCCCAATGGGACGGCAAAATCGCGGAACTGGAAAAGGCCGTGGTTTCCGCCAAGTTCAAGGGTGACGTGATCGATTTCGAGCTGCCCCGTGCGGTGGAGGCCTGCGAAAAAGGCCTGCTGGAGAAGATTGACGCCGGATCGCTGCCGGACGGCGCGGATGGGGTGCCCGCGAGCGCCGACTTCGTCCCGGGCGCCATTGGACCATGCTGGATCGGCAGCATGGTCTATTCCCAGGTGATGATCTTCTCGCCCAGGCTGAAGCGCCGGCCCGCCACCCTGTCGGATTTCTTCGACCGCCAGAAATTTCCCGGCCGCCGCGCGCTGAGCCGCGCCTCGCCAAAATACAATCTCGAAATGGCGTTGCTGGCCGATGGCGTCGCACCCGGCGGCGTCTACAAGGCGCTGGAAACGCCCGAAGGGCTCGACCGCGCCTTCAACAAGCTGCGGGCGCTCAACCCCATCTGGGCCCACGACAGCATCGGCGCCCTGCGCTGGCTGGCCAATGGTCAGGCGGTGATGGCCACGGCGCTGAACGGCGATGTCTATGATTCCAGCCGCAAGGACTTCACGCCCGGCATCATCTGGGATCACCAGCTTTACGAATTCGATGTCTTCGCCATTCCGTTCGGAAATCCCAACAAGAAGCGGGCGCTGGATTTCATCGCCTTCGCCACCGGCAGCGGCCCCCTCGCCGGGGTGGCGAGCTGGGTGCCGTATGGGCCGGCGCGGCGCTCGGCCCTGGCGCTGGTGAAAAACAATCCGGACCTGGGAACCCCAATGCGTCCCTGGCTGCCCACAGCGCCGGAAAATTTCCGCCACGCCTTTGCGGTGGACGATGCCTGGTGGCGGGCGCATGAAGCCGGCCTCACCTCCCGCTGGCGGGAGCTTGTCAGCCGATGATGGGATATGCTCTTCGGCGCCTGGCAGGCGCCATACCCACCATGTTCGTGATCATCACGCTGGCCTTCTTCATGATGCGCGCGGCGCCGGGCGGGCCTTTTGATTCCGAGCGCCGGCTGCCGCCGGAGATCGAGCAAAACCTCAAGGCCGCCTACGATCTAGACAAGCCGCTGGTCCGGCAATACGCGATCTATCTGGGCAAGGCGGCGCGGGGCGACTTCGGTCCCTCCTTCAAGAACAAGGATTTCACCGTGGCGCAACTGATCGCCACCGGCCTGCCGGTCAGCGCCCGGCTGGGCCTGTGGGCGATGGCGCTGGCGCTGCTGATCGGCACCACGCTCGGGATTCTGGCGGCGTTGCGCCAGAATCGCTGGCAGGACTATTCGGTGATGAGCGTGGCGATGCTGGGCATCACCATCCCCACCTTCGTCACCGCGCCGCTGCTGACCCTGGCTTTCGGCATTTACGGCATCACGCTGTTTGGCCAGGAATTCTCGCTGCCGGTGGGCGGCTGGAACAATGGCGCCTGGCGCAACATGGTGCTGCCGGTGACGGTTCTGGCCCTGCCGCAGATCGCCATCATCTCGCGGCTGATGCGCGGCGCCATGGTGGAGGTGCTGCGCGCCAACTATATCCGCACCGCCCGCGCCAAAGGCCTGCCCGCCACCCAGATCGTGCTGTCTCATGCCCTGCGCGCCGCCGCCCTGCCGCTGGTGAGTTACATGGGCCCGGCGCTGGCCGCGGTGCTGACCGGATCCTTGGTGGTGGAGCAGATTTTCGGCCTGCCCGGCATCGGACGCTACTTCGTGCAGGGCGCGCTCAACCGCGACTACACCTTGGTGATGGGCGTGGTGATCTGCTACGCCGGCCTGATCATCACGCTGAATTTCCTGGCCGACATGATCTACGGGATTCTCGATCCCCGGGTGCGGCTGAAATGAGCGTGCCGGACATCGCCATCGCCATGCCCGAACCCCGCGGCCGCAGCCTGTGGGTGGATGCGCGCCGCCGCCTGCTGCGCAACCGCGCCGCGATGGCCGGCATCATCATCCTGGCGGCCATTGTGCTGCTGGCGCTGCTGGCGCCGCTGCTGTCGCCTTTTGCCTATGACGAAGTGAATTACGACCTGATCAGCTGCGCTCCGGGCTGGTGGCCGGTGGAAGCGGCCTGCAGCGCGCCGGGCCACATCTTCGGCACCGACGCCATTGGCCGCGACATCTTTGTGCGGGTGCTCTACGGGGCGCGGGTCAGCCTGGCGGTCGGACTGGTGGCCACGGTGGTATCGCTGGTGATCGGCGTGTTGTACGGCGCCACCGCCGGCTATCTGGGCGGGCACATCGACGGCTTGATGATGCGCGTGGTGGATGTGCTTTATTCCCTGCCCTTCATCTTCTTCGTCATCATCCTGATGGTGGTGTTCGACCGCAATTTCATCCTGCTGTTTGTCGCCATCGGCGCGGTGGAATGGCTGACCATGGCGCGGATCGTGCGCGGCCAGACCCTTTCCATCAAGCAGAAGGAATTCATCGAAGCCGCGAAGGCGGCCGGCGTCGGGCCGCTGGGCATCATCACCCGGCACGTCATTCCCAATGTGGTGGGGCCGGTGATGGTCTATGTCACCCTGACGGTGCCCACCGTGATCCTGACCGAAAGCTTTCTGTCGTTCCTCGGCCTGGGCATCCAGGAGCCTTTGACCAGCTGGGGCGTGCTGATCTCGGACGGCGCCGACCAGATGGAGACCGCGCCCTGGATGCTGCTGTTTCCGGCCCTGTTCATGGCGGTGACGCTGTTCTGTTTCAATTTCGTGGGCGACGGATTGCGCGACACCATGGACCCCAAAGACCGATGAGCGCGCTGCTGGAAATCGCCAATCTGAACGTGCATTTCGCCACCCCCGACGGCGATGTGCACGCGGTGAAGAATGCCAGCCTCACCATCCAGGAAAGCGAATGCCTGGGGGTGGTGGGCGAAAGCGGGTCGGGCAAGAGCCAGCTGTTTCTCGCCGCCTTCGGCCTTCTGGCCGGCAATGGCCGCGCGACGGGCAGCGTCCAATATCGCGGCGCCGAAATCCTGGACGCGCCCACCGCCCGGCTCAACACCTTGCGCGGCAGCGCCGTCACCATGATCTTCCAGGACCCCCTGACCTCGCTGACGCCGCACATGCGGATCGGCCGGCAGATCATGGAAGGCCTGATGCGCCACCGGCATGTGCCGCGCGAGGCGGCGTACAGCCGCGCCCGGGAGATGCTGGACTATGTCCGCATTCCCGAAAGCGCGCGCCGGATGCGGCAGTACCCCCATGAACTGTCCGGCGGCATGCGCCAGCGGGTGATGATCGCCATGGCCACGATCACCGGGCCCGACCTGATCATCGCGGACGAGCCGACCACGGCGCTCGATGTGACGGTGCAGGCGCAGATTCTGGAAATCCTGCGGGCCCTGAAAAACGACCGCAAGACGGCCATCGCGCTGGTCAGCCACGATATGGGCGTGATCGCGGGACTGGCCGACCGGGTGCAGGTGATGCGCCATGGCGAAATCGTGGAAAGCGGCGCGGTGGATGACGTCTTCTATGCGCCGCGCCACGACTATACCCGCATGCTTCTGGACTCGATCCCGAAGGCCGGCGAAACGCCAGCCCCCGTGACGGCCGTGGGCGCACCGCTGCTGACGGTGGACGATCTCCAGGTCAGCTTTCCCGTCAAGGATGTTGGTTCTTTTGGGGGCCTGTTCGGCAAGACCCGCAGCTTGCGCGCGGTGGACGGCATCAGCTTCACCCTGCATCAGGGTGAAACTCTGGGCGTGGTGGGGGAATCGGGCTGCGGCAAGTCCACCTTGGCGCGCGCCGTGCTGCAACTTCTTCCCAAGAGCGGCGGCCGGGTGGTGTGGCTGGGCCGCGATCTGGACGCCGCAACCCAGAATGACATCCGCAAACTGCGCGAGGATTTCCAGATCGTGTTCCAGGACCCGCTGGCCAGCCTGGACCCGCGCATGCCGGTTGGTGTTTCCATCGCCGAACCGCTCAAGGCGCTGGAGCCGCATCTGCCCGGCGATACCGTGCGCCAGCGGGTTCGCGCCATGATGCAGCGGGTGGGGCTGGATGCGGCCTGGATCAACCGCTATCCCCATGAACTGTCCGGCGGCCAGAACCAGCGTGTCGGGCTGGCGCGCGCCATGATCGTCGGGCCGAAGATGCTGGTGTGCGACGAGGCCGTGAGCGCGCTGGATGTTTCCATCCAGGCGCAGATCGTGGCGCTGATCCGGGACCTGCAGGCCGAGACCGGACTTGCCCTGATCTTCATCAGCCACGACCTGTCGGTGGTGCGCCGGCTATCGCACCGGGTGATGGTGCTGTATCTGGGCCGGGTGGTGGAAATGGCGCCCAGCGATGCGCTGTATGCCGGTCCGCGCCACCCTTACACCCGCGCCTTGCTGTCGGCGGTGCTGTCGCCGGACCCGCGCCTGGAACGGCAGCGCAAGCGCGAGCTTCTGGCCGGCGACCTGCCCTCGCCGCTGGACCCGCGCGCCCAGCTCACATTCCTGAAATCAAGGCTGGACCAGCCAGACTACCGCCCGCGGCTGATCGAAGAGGCCCCAGGCCACTTCGTTGCCGAGCATGACTAGCGGATGCGCTTGACCTTGTAGGATCGGTTCTCGTCACCCACGACCAGGTTGAAGGTGCCCATGGCGCCCTGGCTGATGCTGACCCGCATCGAGTTGGCCGGCTGGCGCCAGCGCACCGGGCGCTTGATGGCGTCTTCCTCGGTCTGGGCCCAGACCTGGCCATCGTTCAAGGTGACGATAAAGGCGCCGTTCTTGAAGTCATAAGCGCTCAACGGCGCATTGTTGACCAGATCCGCGCCGCTGAACACCGTGAAGATGCCGGAGCGCTTGGGCATGGGCGGCGGACCGGTGCGGACGGCGGCGCGCGCGGTGGTATTGGGAAGCGCCGCCGAAGCGGTTCGCGACTGGTTTGCCAGAAGCTGGATCTGCGCCTGGGGGGCGGGCGACAGGCCGAGCTGGGCGCGCAGCGGCTGGGCGGCGCCGTAATAGCAATCAAGCCACTGGCGGTCGTCGGTCAGCGCGGCGCAGCGCGTGACGCCGGCAATGACGTCCTCGCGCGCGTCCGCCAGCGCCGCAGCGGGCGTGAGCGCCGCACCCGCGGCCATCGCGATAATCATTCTACGCATCGTTTCCCCCTGAAGACCTTTGCCTGCGAAAAGCATTGAATTATCCGCCGCAAACCCGGCAAATATTTGGCTGAAGGCATGGTAGAAGGTCTGTATGGCATCGGGCAAGGCATGGAACCGCCGTCTCGCGCTGGCGGGCGGCGCGGCGCTGGCGGCCACGGGCGGGTATTTCTGGCTGCGCCAGCCCTCCCAGTCCGTTCATCATAAGATTACCGACGCCGGGACCTTCCTGCGCGGCAATGTGGCAGAGCCCGAAACCCTGGACCCGACTCAATCCTCCGGTACGCAGGAAAACGAGATCATCGGCGATCTGATGGTCGGCCTGATGACCCACGATGTGGCCTGCAAGGCAGTTCCCGGCATGGCCACGCACTGGGAAACCTCGCAGGACGGCCTGACTTGGACCTTCCATCTGCGCGAAGCGCTGTGGTCGGACGGCGTGCCGGTTACGGCGGAGGACTTCGTGTTTTCCTGGCGGCGGCTGGTGGATCCCGCCAGCGCCTCCAGTTACGCCTATTTTCTGCATCTGGTGAAAAACGGCGCGGCGATCAGCGCCGGCAAGATGCCCGTCACCGCGATGGGCGTCACGGCGGTTGATGCCCGCACCTTGCGGATGCAGCTAGAGCATCCCGCACCCTACCTGCTGCAACTGCTGACTCACACCACCACTTACCCCCTGCCGCGCCATGTGGTGACGGCCAAGGGCAAGGACTGGGCGCGGCCGGGCAATTATGTCAGCAACGGCGCCTTCGTCCTGAAAGAATGGATCCCAAACGATCACGTTCTGGTCGAGAAAAACCCCCGTTTCTACGATGCGGCGAATGTGGCGCTGGACCGGGTATACTTCTATCCGACGAGCGATTACGCCGCCGCTTTGCGGCGCTTCCGGGTGGGCGAGCTGGATTACCAAGACCGCCTTCCGGTCCAGAAAATCGACTGGATCCGCAAGAACATCCCCCAGACCATTCATCCCGTACCACTGCTCGTCACCGAGATCATCGGGGTCAATCACAAGCGCAAGCCGTTCGACGATGTGCGGGTGCGCGAGGCGATCAACCTGGCGCTGAACCGCGAAGTCATCACCGAACGCGTCCTGCGGAACGGCGAGGTACCCGCCTATAATGTGGTGCCGCCCGGGATCGCCAATTATCAGGGCGGGCTGGCGTATGATTTCAAATCCCTGACCTACAGCCAGCGCATCGCCAGGGCGCAAAGCCTGATGCGCAAAGCAGGATTCAGCGAAAGCAACCGCGTCCGCACCACCTACATGATCCGCAGCACGGCGCCGGGTGCTGGGCGCGCGGTGGCCGCCGCCATCCAGCAGATGCTGGCGCAGGTCTTCATCGACATTACCATTACGCCCAACGACATGCAGGTCTTCTATCCCGCCATTCAGGAGCATGATTTCGACATCGCCCAGGCCGGCTGGGCGGCCGATTTTAGCGACGCCTCCAATTTTCTCGACTTGTTCCGTACCGGTGCCGGCAACAATTGGGGCGAATACAGCAACCCCGCTTTCGATGCCGCGCTTGATGCCGCCCAGCGAGAGCCCGACATCGCCCTGCGCGGCGAAAAGCTGACCCAGGCGGAAGGCATTTTCCTGAAAGACCACGCCGCCATGCCGATATGGTACTGGGTCAGCCTCAATTTGACCTGGCCCTACGTCAAAGGCCTTGAGTCCAACCCGCTAGACTTCCACCGCTCGCGCTGGATCAGCATCGATCAGGCGGAGCGTATCAAGCAGTTCTCATGAGAGCGGCGCTCCTCGCCCTGCTGTTGCTGACCCTGTCCGCATCGGCACAAACGGTGCTCAACCGCGGCAATGGCGCCGAACCGGACTCGCTCGATCCCGCCGCCGCCGGCAGCCAGGCGGAGACCAACATCCTGGGCGACCTGATGGTCGGCCTCACCACGCTGGATGCGCGCGGCAAACCCATCCCCGGCATGGCGGAGCGCTGGGAGGTTTCCAAGGACGGCCTGACCTGGACCTTCTTCTTGCGCAAAGCCCAATGGTCGGACGGCGCACCCGTCACGGCGCAGGATTTTGTGTCCGGCTGGCGGCGGGTGCTGGACCCCAAAACCGCATCGCGCACCGCCGCCATGCTGTGGACGATCAAAAATGCCCGCGCCATCAGCAGCGGCGCCCTGCCCCCTTCGGCCCTGGGCGTCACGGCCCCGGATGCGCGCACTGTGGTGGTGGCCCTCGAATATCCGGCGCCTTACCTGCCCGAGCTTCTGGCGCACCCCAGTGCGTCCCCGCTGCCGCGCAAGGGCGTCTTCAATGGGCCCTATATCCTCAAGAGCTGGAGGCCCAACGACCACATCACGTTGGTGAAGAACCCGCGCTTCTACGACGCGGCGTCGGTGAAGATCGGCACCGTGAATTATTTCCCCACCGCCGACACACTGGCCGCCTTGCGGCGGCTGCGGGCTGGCGAGCTGGACATGCAGACGCCGCTGCCTTCCACGCAGGTGGCGTGGCTGCGCCAGAACATGCCGCAGGCTCTGCACATCATGCCGTCGCTGGCGCTGTCCTATGTCGCGATCAATGTCCGCGATCCGGCGCTGCGCGATATCCGCGTGCGCCGCGCCCTCAATCTTGTCTATGACCGCGAGGCGGTGGCGCGCAAAGTGATGAAGCTGAACGAAATCCCCGCCTATGCCTATGTACCGCCCCATACCGCGGGATATCGCGGCGGTCCCGTGCTGGATTTCAAAGCCATGCCCTATCCGGCACGGGTGGCGCTGGCCCGGCGGCTGATGCAGGACGCGGGCTACGGCCCCTTCAACAAATTGCGCCTGACCTATGCGGTGGCGTCCAGCCCCGACAGCCGGCGGCTCGCCGCCGTGTTCCAGGCCATGGCGCGGCAGGTTCATGTCGATGTTCAGATACAGGTGACGGATTTTCAGATTACCCTGCGCAACATGCGCCTGGGGCAATACCAGCTCGCTTACACCGACTGGCTGGCGGACTATGACGACGCCACGACCTTTCTCGACCTGCTGCGCAGCGGCAATCCGCGCAACTATGCCGGTTATCGCAATCCCGAATTCGACGCCGCCATGGGGAGGGCTGAACGCCAGCCCGATCCCGTCACACGCGCGACGCTGCTGCAGGCAGCGGAGAAAATCGCGCTGGCGGACATGCCCTGGCTGCCGATCCGCTATCGCTCCCAGAGCCTGGCGGTGAGCCCGCGCGTCGGCGGCTATGTTGAAAATGCCGGCAACGTCAACCGCAGCCGCTGGCTCTGGATCAAATAGGCAGCAGCACTTCGGCGTTCCAGGGATCGAACGGCACCAGCGCCTGAACAGTGGGGTCGGGCCTGACGAGGCTTCGCGCCTTTTCATTCAGCATCGCCGCGGTGAAGGAAAAGCTGCTGTTGGAAATCGCCAGGTGACGGGCTCGGGACAGCACGTAGTGGTCCAGATAGAAATCCAGCCGTCCCGCGCCCAGATCGCGCGCATCCACCGGATTGAAGGCGGAAAACTCTGCGCTCACGCCGGGATCGTCGCTGGCAATGTAGAGAACGGGCGCTTCCAGCCCATTCCACATTTCCGTCAGCCATCTTGCATACCAGTCCGCCGGCGCGATCCAGAATTTTCCCTGACCGAAATCGCCGCGCCGGATATGCAGGGCGACCAGGGTCCTGCCGCGTGCGGCCAGTTCAGCCATGGCGGGCTCCAGCCATGCCTGGACTGCAGGCCGGGGCTGGAACAGGGACCGGAACGCCGCCTTGCGATCCCCCCAATGCGCGGTGTGGCCGCAGAAGTAGCCGCTGAGATCGCGATCGGCATGGACCGGGCCTTGCCCGTTCAGGGACGCGAACAGATCAGCCTGGCTTTCGTCCAGACCGGGAAAATTGCGGACGGGAAAGGGATCGTCACAGCCAAACAGATCGCGCCCGGCCCAATCATAAGTTTGCGCGCCCAGGCCATGCTGGCGGGCATACAGTTTGAGGAAGGCATATTGCAGAAGCTGGTTTCCGAACCGGCCATTGGCGCCCAGGGTCCGCATGGAAATGGCGGCGCCTGCCGGCAGCGGCCTGGGCGGCGGCGGCGGGCCGAAGCGGGCACGCAGGGCGGCCATTGCCTGCAGCGAAAAGGGAATGCCATGACCGGGATTGCGCGCGGCGGCGCGGTCGGCCACGCTGAGCGCCTCTTCCAGGCTGCCGCCCTGGAGCAGAAGTTGACCCAGTTGCACCAGCGCGGCGAAGTCGCCCGGATTGACGGCGAGCCTCTGCCGCAAGCCTTGCTCAAGCGCCGCGATGTTCCGGTTCATCGGATCCTTCAAGTGGTGACCCCAGGAAGACTCGAACTTCCGGCCTACGGTTTAGGAAACCGCCGCTCTATCCTGCTGAGCTATGGGGTC
>Ga0114974_10000139_pt1 | contig 62245 bp, 95 predicted proteins | sample S_130206_EF_Meta_FD_87318 | JGI IMG/M metagenome (GOLD analysis project Ga0114974, IMG submission 87318) | Freshwater microbial communities from Lake Simoncouche, Canada to study carbon cycling - S_130206_EF_MetaG | ecosystem: Environmental > Aquatic > Freshwater > Lake | place: Lake...
ACATTTTCTACTCCTAAGTTGTTGTTACTGTTACGACACCTACCACACAAGATGGGGCAAGATCATTTGGTGTTAAACCGTTATCTCTAGCACCGCCAACAGGGTTCCATCCCCACTGAAATACTCTACTGCCCCCTTGGGGTACTCCATTAGCATCTGGGTTAACGCTATTTGTTAATATTACCTGTAAACCGTTATTTCCAGAAACTTGATAACTTACATCTGGTCTTGGTTCCCGAACCGCTTGTGGGTCATCAACAGGATACATACCTAATGATAACTGCGGTTGGTCTGGTTCCCAACACTCAGGACAAACCTTTATATTCTTCATTTGCTGCTTTACAACCAGCTTTCTAAGCTCTTTTAGCTTATAACGCTGACCGCATCGATCACATTCCGCAATGGCAAACTTGCCACTACTGTACTTATTAGCCATAGAAGGTAGTCCTTGGCACGAATCTAGAGGCGGCTTTCTCCCTATCCTCCGTAGATGCCATCAACCATTGTTCTTCGTACTCGCTTTTTAAAAATTGCATTCTTGGTAAAGCATCTGGTAACTTCTGGCACAAATAGAAAGCCAATCCCGCTACCATGCAAGGCAGCAAACGGAAAGGAATATCTGGCTCTACCGTGCCGTTAGTGCCAGCGTCTTGTATTCTGCGTAATCTCCAGTAAACAAATGTATAAGGACTGCCACCAGCATCGGGGGTGGGCCAGACGTTAATACAAGGAAGGTTTTGTACTGTAATAGCTGCGCCTGTTGTATGGGCAGCTGCTGTAGTACCGTTTTGACCACGATAGCAGTTTGTTAATACATTGCCTACAACGTTAGCGTAGCTAATGGTTTCGTTATCAATCTTAATAAATCCACCAATAGGAAGGGCACTAGCGTCACTAACAGTAATAGATGTGGTCGTAGCATTAATTGTGCCATTTAAGGTCACAGAGGTTAGATTAGACTGCCCTGATTGGCGGTTAAACCACATCTGAATAGGGCGACCAGTAGTTAACTTATTTGGAATAGTAGAGTAAGTAGACTCTGAAATACGAGTAATATTGATGTCTATTTGAGTGCTTTGAATACCGTTATTTTGGCGAACAACAGTATCTAAAAGATCAATCGTATTGACGGGAACAGGATAAATAGCTTGTCCAGTAACCATTTCAATCTGACCTTGTTCAATAGTCCATAGGTTAATACCACGATTAGCCCACTCAATTGTCATTAGATTCAATGACCTACGAGCAGTACGCATATCATAACCAGTACGCAACTCTTGACCACAACGCTCAAAAGCCTCTTCAATGAGGTTATTAAGGTCTAGGTTAAATGTAGTTGAACCAGATGTGCTCATATTTTCCTAAATGGCTTTACTTTTGCTTTTACCTTTTGCGGCTGCGGCACGAACTGCTGTCCCCGTGCTTTTCCTGCTCGTTTTGCTTTTGTCGTTGCTGCGTACTCCTGCGGACTTAGGGCTTCTATTGCTTTTTTTGGCAGGTACCGTTCCCCCGTCTTGGACGATGGTTTCCCTGACTTGGTTGTCCACTTCTGGTCTCCCCAAGCCTTTAAAGATTTTTGCGATTTTGCTAATCCACTCATTTATATCCACCGCCAGCCGCCTTATATTTTTTTGCTACTAGTTGAGCTTTACGAGCTGACCATTGACCAGCGCCAGTACCATGTGTTGCAGCTGCTTTAACTTGAGAAACAATCCGTTTACGTAAGCTGGGTTTTGTATAATTACCCGCAGCATTAACCTTACCGCCTTCTTTAAATTCAGTAAAGTCGGTGTCATCCCTACGGGCTTTCTTTTTCCCGCTAGGCATTTTAGAGGGGGAGATAGCTCCCATTCCTCTGCTCGGTCTCATACCATTTTTCCACGGGTTTTACCCTTAACACAGCATCCGTCTGCACGTTTAGAAGCAGAAGACACTGTACCGCCTTTAGCTTTTTTAACTGGCTCTTTATATCTTGCTGGCTTACCTTCGTAAACATCTTGCAAACTGCGCTGATCCATCTTATCGGTGGTTACCTGTTGCAAAGTGCGTTGATCCATCTTTCCTAAAGCATCTTTAGCTACTTGCTCAAGGCTACGTTGATCCATGCCTTTAACCTTATCCATTACATATTCTTTAGCTTTACGTAATGGGTTCAAGATTAGATTGCGAGTCTCTTCATTCTCTTTACGGTCATCTTCGTAAGTCTGGTCATATCCATTTTTAGCCATGATTAAGCCCTTGTCTTTCCACGAATTGCACAACCATCAGCACGTCTAGATGCTGAGGATACAGAACCACCACGTTTAAACGCACCAGATCCACCGTCATCCGCCATACCAGATCGTTTAACTGGGATCTTTTTACCAGATTTATTTAAAACTTCTTTAACGCCCATGTTTTCGGTTGACCCGCCAAAGTTTGGCTTGCCCTGTTTAACAGGAATATCTTTGCCTTTAACGCTTACAGTTCTGGTTGGCTTTAGTGCATCTAATGCCTCGGATGGGTTAAATCCTTCTTCAGCTCTACGAGTAACGTTTTTAGCTGCGCCTTCAGCAGCTTCTTTAGCTGTACGTTTTGCGCCCATATTAACTACTTGCTTGAACATACCTTTAAGCAATCCAGCGCCAGGAATGTAGTTTTCTGGCTCAACACGCTCAAGAGCTTGTTTTTTAACTAAGCTGTCCATGCGTGCTCTTTCAGCATCCATGTCTACTGCTGGTTTAGCAGGGGCTACAGTTTGAGAAACTTTAGAAGTACTTTTGGCGGCTGAACGAGTTACAGGTGCGCCAATATTACGAGACTCTTCACTAGCATTTTCCACAAACTTCATGGCTTTGCTACGAGTGTCATCGTCAATACTAGGAACTGGATTCTCTGGATCTACTGTTGAGTACCCACCATCAGAAAACTTACGCAGTTTCTTTCTCATGTTAGCAAGCTCCGCCAGACTTCATAGTAATCATTTTGCCTTTGGTGTGACCTTTAGAAACGCATCCATCAGCACGGGTTACACCGCCTTTAGCCATCTTGTGCATACGCTTCTCATGCCCTTTAACTGCCTTAGCAGCTACTTTTTTCATCATTGGCATATCTTCTTTAATATCTTCGTGTTTCATCATCCCGCCCTTTTTAAATGTTTTACCTTTGTCGGCAGCAGCAAAGTCTTTGCCAACGGATTGAGGAACGCCTACTTTTTTAGCCATTTTGGGGCTATTAGCAATCATTTCCATAAAATTGTGTTGTTTTTTAGAGACACTTGGCATTATTTACTTCCTAATAAGCTCATCAATTTTGCTTTCAAGCTTGTTAAACCTTGCGTCCATATGTTCAACAATGCGCTCAACTTCTGCTTTAGTAACGTTATCACGAGCCACCTCTTCTCTTGTTTTGTTTAACAAAATATCAATGCGTTTTAGTTCATTGAACTTTTCATGCATCATATAACCAATTAGGGCTACAAATATAGTTAACCCGCCTGTCCAGAGTTCCATCATATTTAACATTTCCACCTCGCTAAAGAGGCAGCCTTTCTGGTTGGTCTGCCTTTTTCATCCTTCATTGGACCTGGCATACCAGACATACGGGCACAGAATGATTTCTTACGAGCACCGCCTTCAGGCTGTGGAGCTTTTAAATTCGAGCCAGTAGCCGCATTATATTTAGCACGACCTTTGGCGGTAAGCCCAGCACCCTTAGATACAGGCAACTTTTCACCACGACCAATCGCAAGAGAGACTCCCTTTTTCTTTTTAGTAGCCATTATGCAGCATCCTTTTTGGATTCAATAGACTTCATCAATGGATATAAATAGTCTTCGCCAAAAGCTCCAGCAAATTCTTCCATGCCCATATGACCTAGTTTAATTGTTGGGTCAATCCATACTTCGTAACCCAGTTCTCTGGCACGATCACAGAATAAGAAGTCTTCTCCGATGTACTCGCCATCTTTGAGTGCAAAGTCAAAGAAAGCAATTACTTCATCTCCAACCTTCTTTTCATCGTGGTAAATCCACTCTGGATGCGCATCTTTTAATTTCTCAAACACTTCTCTACGAATCATCATAAAGGCAGTGGCTACACGTTTGGCTTTAACCAAACCCATGTAGTTCATAAAGATATTGTCTTCTTCGTCAGTATCTAATGTAGAGATATAGACCTTGCCTTTTTTACGGGCTACTGGAATACCAGCAACAATACCCTTTTTAGGGTCGCTATTCCAAGCCATCAGGCGAAAAATGTCTTCCGCTTCAAAATTGATGTCTGAATCAATAAACATCAGGTCTGTGCAGTCTGAGTCTAAAAAGTCTTTAGCAATTAGATTGCGTACACGAGACACTACGGAGCATCCAGAAATATTGCAAATCTGAATATCTACACCGTGTCTTTGTGCTTGAACACAAAAAGAAGCCAGCGAAATAGCCAGCTTTGCAGTCACTTTGAAGTCGTAGGTTGGAAGACCTAACATAATCTTCCGCCCTGCTAAGTCATATGAACCCTGAGCTTGAGTCGTTTCTGACATTTTTTATCCGTAGAATACTGTTACAAAAGTTGTGTTTGTAAAATTTACGTATATGCCTAGAGCCGCTAAAATTCCTTCTCCTGGCAAAAGTACATTTACTGGAGTTGTTTGGCTGACTATTGTGGCAAAACTAGTTAACCATTTAGCCCCGCTATTTACATAAACACAAGCAGTACCAGGAGTAACAGTTCCAGAATTAAAGTCTGTAATTGTAAAAGAGTTGGCATCTACCTTAGTAATTGTAAAATTACCGTTAGTAGCAGAAGCTCCAGAGGCAGCGCTATACGCAATACCAATACGATCTCCTGTTTCTAAACCGTGAGATGATTTAGAAACTGTAACTAATGCGCCAGAACGACCATAAGTTGCAGAAATTGGGGCAGCTGTAGTGTCAAAAATATCAATTACACCAGCACCACCGCCACTAGCTTGATAAACGATACCTTTTACACGGGCACGACCATTGGGAATAATAAACCCAACAACGTCCAGATGTCCGCTTTGAATATCCGTTTGCATCATAATTAATCTCCTAAAGATTGAATGGGGGTACTAGACCCCCGTAAGATTAATTTTGTGTGCCTGATGGGTTTTGAGCGCCATTAGAACCACGGACAGCGTAAGTAACAATAATTGTTGCAGCACCAGTAGATAATGTAGTACCAGCTAATGTGTAAGCAATAAACACATCAGAAGATCCAACGTTTAACCAGCCACCAGGAGTGGTTGCATTAGCGCCTAAAGTTACAGAACCAACAGAGGTAATTGTGCCAGTAGTTGTAAATGCTGTACCGCCAATATTTAATACGCAAGTTGTAGCAGCATCAAATACGGTTGTAGTAACTACTTTAACGTCCACAATCTGTGAACCAGCAGGAACAGCAATTAAATTGCCAGTTAATGTTCCAAAAGCAACGTTAGCAGACTGAGAAACAACAGTACAGCCCATGTTTTCAGTAGTGGTTGCAGTGGTGCCAGAAGTGTAGCGGTTTGTACCTAATAGCCAAGGACCTAGGTGAGTAGCGAATCCCATAATGTTTTCCTATATACAAGTTAAGCCTATTAATCGGTATATCGTCTGCTGGGGCAGTTTAATAGGCTGGTATCACCCAGATAGTTACATCTTACTACTTTTTTAAATATATGCAAGCGTTTAAACAAAGAAAATGCCCCCAAGCCTTTTGAGCAAGGGGGCTACTAATAGTCGAAACCATTAGCGGGGTATTACTTAAGCGCCTTGGCTTCCCCACATTCCTAGTGGATCAGACCAGCCGAAGCTGTAACGCTCACGAGACTTGTAACGAACGTTACCAGTGTCAAAATCACCATCCATGCTGTTGCTCAAAGGTGTACGAACAAAGTGCTTCATACCATTTGGAACATCAGTTGTCAGGAAGTAACCATTTGGATCGGTCAAGAAGTTGTTAACTGTGTAACCTTCTGAAACTGAACCGTTGTTTACGATAGCGTTGATGTCGTTGTCGGTTGTACCAACACGCAATTGAGTTTCGAGCAAACGAGTTGCAACGAACTGCAATGCTGGTGGAACAATCAACTTCTTAGGTTTTGCAGCGATCAAAAGACCACGCTCGTCTGTCCAAGCAGCGATTTGAATAACGGCAGCTTCCAAGGAAGTTTCGTTCAAATCAGCCATTGTGGACTGAGTGTTGCTGTTTGTACCGCCAGATACCAATGGGTGAGCAGTGCTGAACAAAGGTACGCCATCACCACCGTAATAAGCGGCAGAGTTAGTGAATCCGTTGTTTAAAACAGCAGCAGCTTTAACCTGTTTGGTATAAGCCATAGCACGAGCCAAAGCCTTTGTATAGCGAGCTGACAAAGAATCGTAGAGGTTGTCTTCGATTGCTTCTTCAGTCAAGCTAAAGCCAAGGGCAATAGTTTCGTGGTTGTAACGAGCTGTAAATGCCTCTTGAGCATTGTCGTAACGAATAGCAGAGCCTTCGTTTTTGACAGGTGCTGCGGAGAAGCCAGACAGCTTGGTTTCTTCTTCGAACGAACGCTCAGAGGTCTCTGTATCGTAGATCTCTTTGTGTTGTTCACCATAGCGAGCGTACTCAAGTCCGAACAATGCGTTCAGTCCAGGGAGCAACTCTTTCAGTAGTTGTGCACGTGAAATAGCCATTATTTAGCTCCTTAAGCTGCTGTTGCTACAGCTGCGTTGCTGTAGTAGGTGTGGACACCGAAGTTAAACTTAACAATAACCTCAGTAAAAGAACCCGATGCATTAACTGTTTCTGGAATACCAGCTACGATACGCATTGGTAATGCGGTACCTGTACCAGTAGTTGCTGAAATAGATGCATTTGAGTCACCAGATGTTGTGCTACCAGCGGTCAAGATTAAAGCTGAATTTTGACCAATAGCTGCTTGTGTTACACCAGAAATTGTTGATGTGCCAGCAGCAGTAACCGCTACTTTGAACAATGCATCTGGGTCATCCAATACAAAAGCATTGATGTCAGAAGCCACTGTTGAAGCTGGGTAGTACTGTTGTTGCAACAATTGCTTGGTAGTTGGGTTTGTAAACTGACAACCCAAGAAAATACCAACGGCATCGGTTGCGGTAGCTGTGGTTGAAACTTTGCTTAATGTGCCACCAGTGTTTAAACGCACGACATCACCAAAGAAAATTGATGTGCCAGAGCCAGAAGCAATGGGGATTAAGCGAGTTTGACCAGCAAATACCTGACCACCGATCAAATTGATCGGCTGAAATCCGTAAGGACCTGAAACGGTAGGATAAGCCATTTAGAACTCCTAAATTAAAATTAATTACTTGCCAAAGGAACTTGAGGACTTACGCTCTGAGAAGAGTGGCATCCTTGCATCACTTTGACGCATCAAATTATTGTCTACAGCTTCCGCCTGAGCATCGGTTTGTTTAGCATAAAAATTATTACGCTGTTCAACGAACTCTTCTGGAGTCTTGCAAAGCAATAACCCACCAATCTCAATATTGTCCTTAAAGCGACTATTGGGATCAATTAACAGTTGCATTTCTGGTTGTTCTTCCATCGGTACAGGTTCCCATTTTTCTCTCAGTTTCGCTGACAGGTTACGTGGATCTGCTGCTCCCAATGTTGAAATACGTACCCAGTGGTATTTATATCCAGGAATCTTTACAGGCTCTGGAAGTAATTCGGCTGGTGCCCACTGCTGAAGGCGCTCGCTTTTATCACGGGTTTCTACTTCACGGTCAATTCTTTTCGTAGTCATTTTAGATTTCCTTTATTAGTTCACGGGCGTATTGCTCATTGGTTAGTCCTAACTTCTTGGCAATTGCTTGCTGGGAAGTTGTCAGGCGCACCTTCTTGGAAGATGTGCTGCGACTAGCGGAGGCTACAACAGTGCTAGGCTTTGCCTTGCTCTGAGGTTTTTCGTCTTCTACGTCCTCGAAATTCTCAGGGAATCTCTTACGCATAGTTTCGTCTATACGCTTGTAATACTCATCGGTAGTGGCATAAGCCATACCATTTTGCTTAACAAGCTTTTCATGCAATCCCAAGGCTAAACTGGTCATCTCGTCATCTTGACCAAACCAAGAGTTTTTCTCTTGCCAACCTTGGGCTTTCGTATCCCGCATTGGCTGTTGCACTGGCTGTTGTTGTATTTGTACATCATTTTCACGCTCTTGTAAAGCCCTTCTTTGATTTAAGTTTTGGGTAGCGTCAAAGACTCTATCCAACTTAATCTTAGCGGTGGTCATTCTCTCCTGAGCTTCGACTAATTTATCGCCATCCCCAGACTCATAAGCATCTCGGTATTCTTTCTTAGCCATAGCCAGCTCTTGCTCTGCACTCGTTTTAAAGGAGTCCACAGCTACTGCCTCGCTGGAGTTAACCTTGCCTTTTAAAGCCTTATTTTCTTCATAAAGCTTCTTGGCAACTTCAATTGCTTCCTGACGCTCTCGCTCTGCAGCATCTTTTAATCTGCGCTCGTCATGATAAATCTTGCGAAACCCTGCAATTTTCTTCTTTGCTTCCGCAGAATACTCATCCAGCTCATCCCGCTCCAAAGATTCTACAAACTCTGGCTCAGAAGGGGTCTTGTTGCGATCTTCTGGTGGGGTGTCGTCTTCAACTTCAACTTCAAAATCGTCTTCGTTGTCAGTGTCTACTGACTTTACTTCTTCTTCATCGGGAAACTTGTAGTTTTCCATTCGTATACTCCTTATTTTCGTTTACTTGCGTTTAATACCACGGGGGTCATCTACTACGCCTTCCACAGAATCATCGTTGATCATGCGGAATTCACGTCCATGAATGACTAAACGGCTACCAGCATAAGGTTTGACAAGGACAAAGTCGCCCTGTTTACACCAAGCACCGCTCGGAAAGCGGTTTTTATCTGCATAGCAATCTGGTCCTAAACTAACTACAAACAGCACAGTGGTTAGAGTTTCTTCGACTCGCATTGTTTCGTCTGCCTTTGCGATACCGCTTTCAAACTCTTTTTCCTGCTCTGGGATAGCGCATAAAATGCGATAACCAGAGGGTTTAGGAAGCTGTGTTGCCTTTTCTTCGTCTGACTTATCAAGCAGATTCGTAAGATCTACTGCTTTTCCTAAGTCGATTTGATTACTCATCCGAGTTCTCCATTCTGTCTTTGAGGTCTAATACGTATCCACGAGCAATGAGCAGACCTCGAATCTCACCACACGATTTTTTGTAATCCTCGAAGTTTTCGTAATTTCCAAGGACTACTGCATCTTTAAGTTGGTTAATCTTGTCGTCAAATTGCTTAACCAACAGTTCTAATTCGGTCATTTTTTGTCATTCCCCTTGTTAGAGTTGTTTCTTGCGTTCATTTCAGCGGCTATGAGCTGTGCGGCTATTTGACCCTTCTGAGCATCTATCTGTTGCCGTTTATGAGCCATATCTACGCCTAGTTTTGTGCCATCAAACTCAGATTTACGGTCTAAAGCAGTCCTATCCTTCTCAATATTGACTCCAAGGCGGGTACCATCAATTTCTAACTGACCTTCTACCCGTTGGCGCTCGATAGCTAACTGCTCCACCCTTAATTGAGCATCCACTTGGTCTTTTTGAGCTTTACGTTGCTGCTCCTGCGCCTTAATTTGCAGTTCTTGCATCTGCATTTGGACAATAGGGTCTTCTGCCTGTTGTTGAGCTTGCTGTTGAGCAGCTGCGGCTTGATTTTGTTGCAACAATTGAGAAGAAGCTTGTGCCACCAGACGTGAAATTTGGATTTCGTAGTCCTCTGGGAGGGCATCTTGGTCTTCGTCCTTCATATAAGGCAGTGGAGCGCCTAGTTGTTGCTCGATCATCTGGCGGTACTTGAACCCAAAGTGCTCTGCAATGTGCGCTTGGAGTGCCGCAGTCATCTGTTGAGCTAATGGATTCTGCCCAATCACTGCCGCAGTGGTTGGATCTTGCAAGAAGTTAGTGTGCGCTGCAATATGAGCGTCCTGATCTTGATACATAAACGCTTTTAATGGCTTTTGACTTAATACATCCATGTTTTCGGTAATTGGATCCTTTGGTTTCTTGTCTTCTTCCAATGGAATGAGCTTCTGAGCGTTGCGAATTCCCAACACATCGAGCATTTGGCGGTGCAACTGGGGCATATTGTAGATTTGTGGGGCACCTTGAGCCAATTGAAGCACGGCTTGGTACTGAACAATCTTCTGCGCCATCGTTGCAGCGTTAGGATCAGACACAGGAATAACTGTAACAAGTGAATAATCTGATTTTTTAGCTCTTGGACGACCATCTACAGGCTCATAATCATATTCTTCTGGGGTGTAGTCCCGAATAATGTCTTTTAACAGACGTAATTCCTGCTTCATTGAGTAGTGGATGCGGGCTTGTACCGCACTCATCACCTTTAAGGTACGTTCCAGAATAGCTAGAGTGGTTCCAACAGGAGCATTAGCGCTCATGTCGGAAACTTTCATGTCTGCTGCGGAAGCAAATCTACGACCTTCTTCTACGATAGTGCCAAGCAACTGATACAGAACCTGACTAGGCTCCTTGTATGGCAGGGTCATTAAGTTATCTTTAATGGCTCCGCTAGGCACGTCCACATCACGGAATTCACCTGGCGCTATCGGGGTGTCGTCACCTTTGACACGCAATCCACGGGTCTTAAAGCCGCCTGGCAAGTTGCTAAGGGTTCCTGCGTCAACGAGCTGACGAATAAGAGACGTTCCAGACTTTGCAAAGGCTCCAACCAAATGGATGAGACCAAAGCAATAAAAGCCAAAACCAGGCACGTAGCCGTAATGAACGAAGTGTTGCCGTTTTTGTTTGGTTTCATCTTCTGGTCTCCAGTTACGTCTAATAGACAGGATCTCTTGGGTGCCTTTTTCCATCGTTACTACGTATGGAAGCGCTATTCCTGTTGGTTCTCCGTCTTCATCTACGTCCTCGTAACCTGGTAGATCTAGGTTAACGTGGATCTCAAGCAGTTTAAACCTGTCGTCTGAAGTGGCTCTAAAGCCCATCTTCTCCGCAATTTTCTTTTCTACTTCATCTAAAGCGCCAGTAGGCTCATCTAGATCTACGTCTCGGTAGAAACCCTCATACTGCAAACGCTTGAGTTCATTTTGGGTTTTACGCATGACGTGAGTGACACGAGGGGCTTGCTCTAGACTTGAAGCACCGTAAGGAACTACGATGTCTTCCGCTGGCACAAACATCGATACCTGACGGTTTAGGGCAGGGTCAAAGTAAACCTTTTTAAATGCGTTACCCGAAAGACCTAAGCCCCAGATCATTCTTTCATGTTCAGGTCGGAATTCCTGCATCACATCTGTTAATTCATAGTTCATGTCATCTTGGACACGAGTGGCGGCTTCTTTCTTTTCTACGGTCTCTTTGCCAATGATCTGTGTTTTAACAGGTCCTGCCGCAGGGAATGATTCCATAATGGTTTCAGCTTGGAACTTGACTAAAGCTTCAGACAGGAGGGGGTGGTAGACACCACAGGCACCTTCCCAAGGGTCAGTACGCTCTTCAATCTTCATACCCAATAGTTCTAATCCGTCTACATAGGTCTGAATCCAGTCCTTACGGGCGCTGATGTCTTCTTCAAAGTCTCCTAGCAAATCTCCCGCAATTTCGGTTAATTCGCCTTGGCTCATGTACTCGGCTAAGTTGTCATCAAAGTCTTCGTCATCTGAGTCTTCTTTGCCTAACTCAATTTCTAAATCGCCTATCCCAATTTTTACGGACTCTGGGTCTTCAATCTCAATTTCAATTGCTGGCTCTTCTGTTAATGAGTCTATCCCTAAAGGGGCTTGATAAAGACTTTTTTCAATTGACATAATCTATCCTTAGTAATACGCAACTTTTCGTTTTGGCAAATCATAATCAGGCTCATCCGAGTTAATACGGATAAACCCGCCTTGGCGGAACCTTAAGAGGGCTTGGGACGTTGAGTCCACCAAGTCGTCATGGTCTCCGTTAGGAAAAGAAGCACACTCTTCCATTACTTCCTCCGCCCATCTGGTATTGGGACACCATACAAACCCTGATGCAAATAAGTCTGAGATGGCGTTTACACGGGCTATCTTATCACTTCCTTTGCCTGGTGTATATTCCTGAAGCGGGATTCCCATCCGCCTCATTTCATAAATTAATGGCGCACCCGCAGCTTTTTTCTCAATAATTAAAGTGTGAGGTTCATATTCTTTGTAAAGCTCGAATGCTTTGGCTTTTAACTCAGGGAACTCCATACGCTCTTTAAACGCATCAAGCAGGATAATATGAGCCACTTCCCGCCCTTCTGAATCGGTTTTATGGAATATTCCCCACGTGGTACAGGCGGAGTAGTCGGCACGGTTATTCTTCTCAAAGGCGGTATCCCATGACTGAATGATGTAATCACAATATGGAGGCTCGTCATCTTCCCAGATCTTCCACATTTCCCGTTTGATGATTGCGCCCTCTTCTGAGGTCGGATTCTGCTGATACTGGGCTTCCCACTTAGAAACAGGGATTTCTGCCTTGATTGCTTCTAGTTCTTCTTTTTTCCAGAATTGGGGCCAGAGCGGGTTTCCTGAAGGCATCAGCGCAGGGAACTCAATCACTTCCCATTCATCACCTTCCCGCTTAATGGAGTTGGCAATGATCTGCCCAGTAAGGTCTCGTTTAGACCAACGGGTCATCACAATCACAATAGCCCCGCCTGGTTGCAGACGCTGACGAGGACCAGAACCATACCACTCAAAAACCCTATCGTAGACCTCTGGGTTGCCTTGCATGGCTTCTTGCTCGGAATGAGGATCATCGATAATTAAGACATCCGCACCCTTACCAGTAACCGCTCCGCCTACACCAATCGCAAAGTAATCACCACCCTTGTCTGTATTCCAGCGCCCCGCTGCTTTGGAATCCGAAGATAGCTTGGTAGGGAAGATGTCTTGATATTCCTGCGTATTGACAAGGTTTCGCACTTTCCTTCCGAAACCTACTGCCAGTTCTGCGGTGTGGGCGGTCTGAATGATCTTCTTCTGCGGGTATTTACCTAGGAACCAAGCGGGGAACAGATAGGAAGCAAACTCCGACTTAGTGTGTCTTGGTGGCATATTGATAATAAGACGCTTTAAAGTCCCATTGGCAACTCTCTCAAAGGCATCTGCCATATCTTTGTGGTGCTTGCCTGGTATAAACGCAGCCCACATACTATTGACGAAGGAAAGGAAATGCTCTTTGCAGCGCTCCTTTTGGTCTTCTTGCAAAATGACCTTGATCTTCGGGATCTCAGGAGAGTCCTTGGGCAGGGTGTCTAGTAAACCCCTGTAACGCTGTAACTCCGCAGTGCTTAGTAGACTCAAAGCGAGGTCATCTTCTCAACGGTTTTGTCAATCGGGACAAGACTACGGATCTTATTGGGTTGAACCTTTAAGAGTCCTCTGTCCTTGAGGTCATGAATGATGCGGTGGATATTAGACTTACTCTTCAATTTAAGACCAGTGGCTATATCAGCATAACTAGGGGAAAACCCTCGGTACTTAATAAAGTCTTCTATGAAGTGCAGAACCTCCATTTGGCGCTCAGTCATGGTCGCTTTGCTCCATACAGTCCTTCGGACTTTCTACTTGAAAGGATAAGGGGATAGTCTCGTAGTTCCGTTGTTTAAACATCTTCCAAGACTCTTCATCCCAATTCTTTAACTCTTCTAGCATCTCGTGGTCAGTCATTTTGCTCTTCCTTATGCCCGTACAGGGATTTGATAAGGCGGAGTAGTCTTTCTCTTTCCGCATGGGTAAGGCTTTGTATAAAAGCCATAATCTCGTTAACCGTCTTCATAGGGGCATATAGTCCAAATACACAGGGGTGTGCTCTCCCATATAAGCTCCAAGGATATTGAACTCGAAGTACTCCATAGCTTCATCTAGGTTCATATCCCGCATCAGGATCTCAAGGATCTTATTGCGGTCATAACAAACCACTAGCAGGTCACAACGCTCCACGACTCCAAGAATGGCTTCATCAAAACCATCGAGGGTAAGGAGTTCAGGGTAATCCTCCGCAATACTCATTTGAGCAGCTCCAAGGCTTTTCTGACACTTGCTATAGCACTAGTCATTTCCGCCCTTTCTTGACCCCTTAGCTCGGCTTGTAGAGCCATCATAGAAAGCACGAGGCTTTTTAACTTCTCAATCAATGCATCATTCTTCACTTCTTGCTCCTGTTTAAACGTTCGTGGTATGTTACCACATTGCTAAAAAAATATATATAGGGGGGTGGGGGGTGTTTCACGTGAAACATAAGGGGGGGTTCGTATTGGATGGGATTGTTTGTGTGGATTCGAGTGTAAGGTAAAGCACGCAAGACGTGGCGAATTGACGGGGGTGGGAGTGGGTGGGGTCGCCCGCAGAGCCTTATATGACAGATCCGCAGGGTTATTCACTTTCCGATTAGCGCAATAGACTTATCTAATTCTTGCTTGAGCGTGTCGATGTCGATAGCCTCGGTGACTTGCTCTGCTCTAGTCTCGAACACACCTGATGCCTTAGCCATCAACTCTAGCGCTCTCAGACGTACGTTGATTGGGACTGCGATGTCCTCGCTATGCTTGAACCATTCGTTCATTACGTATCTGCGTGCCATGCGATCATCGTTAATGATCATCTCTTTCTTGGCTTGAGTGAGAGGTTGTAGTAGTAAAGTGATATTCGCATCTGCGAGTAAGTCGTTCACTCTCTGCTGAATCGTTGCGCTTGTCAGGTGGTCACACTTGAATGCTCCCATGTAAGCCGTTATAGGTGTCATGCCATCTATGACATTGCTTGCAAAGTTCAACTGACGTTTAGTTAATCTCTTATCCCTACCGCTTGGTTCATCAGTCTCTTCTGTGTGTAATCCATATGGCAGTCCATTACTCTTAGTCTTCACCTCTACTGATTCTATATATGACCGCCTCGCTTCGCTATCTTTCCCCCGCTTTGGAATGTCTACATCATTCTCAGGTTGCGTGTTCACATTCTCTTTAATCACATCTGCCAGTAATTCAGCTTTACTCATTGCATTCCCCTATAGGTTTAAACGTGTTGGTCACTAGCTCACATAATGAGCCTGTCGCTCTAGCTTGTCAATCCTGTTTCTGATTTGTTCACTTCTATGTCACCTATGCAAGTTAACTAGCTCATAGCGTGAGCCTTTACTACCTACCATAGATTTGCCTGATCGTCTTCGACTCTCGATCCCCCGATTGCTTAAATATTAGGCAACTACTGTATGCCCATACATACCGCTCAAACCGATTTAAACGCTCTTAGAGACGTTTTGTGTCTACATGAGGCAAGTGCATTAGTACACACGTGAAAATGCCATAGCGAGCCTCGTCCTTATTCTATAAGGCTTGCGTGTCGGTCATCTATAAGACCTAAAAACAGGCTGAATTCATCCCTATATATAGCGTTGATTTGTGGCAATAACCCAACGAATTACTCAAGTAATTTAATCAAAGTGTTTACACGTTGCAATTGATTGTGTGTATACTGTGATGTCGTATTGAGTTGATAGGAAGTGCGGTGGCTAATCCACCCAATTACCCAAAGATATTTCTTAGCCCATATGTACTAGATGGTGTGCAGTCTAGGTGGCGAATGGCTCTTGTGTACCCCCTAAACAGGGATCCGAGTCTCAGGAATGAGGGTTTTAGATATTCCATCTCATTGGACTCGCACTAAGCACCCACCTACCTATAGGGGCTTGACCTGAGTCTAAGAGGATGCAATCTCGCATCTACTTAGGAGGCTTTATGACATATGGTGAATACGTTAAGCAGTATGTAACCCTTGACAATGCTCTTGAATACGCAAGGCTTACCGACAAAATGGCTTTTGTGTCTGACATTACTGGACTATCAATTGACCATCGCTTTATTGGTGGTCTTGAAGATCGCCTAATCAGCATCACCACTACCAAGGTGGGAGCTATTCCCGCTAACTTCTTTTTCTCACTCTAATCGGAGGCTTTATGTTTTGGACTAATGAGCAAATTAATGACTATTACGATAGTCACCCCAATTTACTTTTATCTCAACTTTCTGCCATTACTGGCAAATCCATCAAGGAATTAAAAATTATCCTGATGGGTGAGTAAGACCTATCCTCATGCCCTAGTGGGCATAGGGATGCGCCTTGCATCTAACTTATCAGGAGGGCATATGCCTCGCAATTTCGTAGCTAAACACGCAAAACGTAGTGGAGCGGGTAGTCATACTGCCCGCAAGTATTCTCGCAAACAAAAACACAAGGAGGTTCTATGACCCAAGCTTTACGTGAGCAATGGCTCAACAATGCAGTAACTTCGGTGCGTGGCATTTTCCACGCTAATGGTTTCCCTATTCCTGATCACGTCAGGGTCTCTTGCGGTTTCCCATCCAAGCGGGCTAGATCCCTGTACCGCAATGTCGGTGAGCATTTTTCACCTGATGCATCTGAAGATGCGACTCATCAGATCTTCATCTCCCCTGTACTCGATGATTCTGTCGAGGTTCTTGGTGTACTGGTACATGAGTTGACCCATGCGGTAACTGGCTCATCGCATGGCACAGAGTTTAAACATTGCGCCCGCAAGGTGTGGCTAGAGGGCAGTCTGACTCAAACCAAGGTAGGCGCTCAGTTCCGCAGTAACTTTGCCCCGATCCTTGAGTCGCTTGGGATCTACCCTCATGCCAAGCTGAATGTAGCTAGTAGCTATAAGGTGCAAGGCACACGCATGATCAAGGCAACGTGCCATGAGGACAATGGCAGTCTTACTGGTGGTGAGTGTGGCTATACCATACGGCTCAGTAATAAGTGGGCAATCAACAGTAAGGGTGAGACCACTACCCCTGACTGCCCATTTTGCAAAGTGCAGTTGACTTTATCTTCTAAATAATTTTTTCTCGGAGGCTTACCTTGAATATTCCAAAAACTATCTCTCTGCTCCCACGTACTGTGGTACAGGCGGTGCTTGATCAGCATGGCTCTAAACTTTCCCCGCCAGTAGCGTTTACTGGTGATCCAATCGTTGATGACAAGGCGATTACCGCCTTGATCACTCAGACTAATTCGCAAACCCCCGCCATTCTCACCATCGATCAGGTGCGTGCCACCAAGCCATCGGCTATCTCCCAAGCGGGTGTGCCTGACGATGTACGCAAGGCGGTCTACGATGCCCAAGCCAAGGTGGATCAAGCCTTAGCCCAAGTCGAGACCCTCCGCACGACTGCTGACAGATCCCTTGATTCTGCGTTGCAACAGTCAACACAGATCGCCAAGGACTTCAAGACCTTGACAGATCGTTTAAACGTCAAGATCGATGCAGTAGAAAAGCCTGATGCCAAGGTGATTGAAGACACCATTCGCACCGAGGTGTCCAAGCTATTCGCCTCATTCAAAAAGACCGCCACCAAGGAAGTGTTGGCTCAGGTGGCTCAGTCAGTACCGAATGTCAAGCGTGTCAAGGTCAAGAATATATTCGATGGCGCACTCAGCTACGAATATGGTGGCGAGACCATCGACTTTGCCAATCTTGAAGTTGAGGTGTGGGGTGACCCATCCGCTCCCGCACGTGTCGATGACTACGTCTTCGATCCTAAGCATTTGCATCAAGCCTTGGTTGCTTTGGACGATCAACTCCCTGACAACGTATGGCTTGCGGGTGAGCGTGGTACAGGCAAGACCGAGTTCGTCACTCAGCTTGCTAACCGCCTCGGACGTAGGTTGTTTCGAGTTAACTTCGATGAGGCAATGGAGCGTGCCGAGTTCATCGGTGGCAACACCATCAAGGACGGCAACGTGGTGTGGAAAGCGGGTGTCATCACTCAAGCTATCCAACATACTGGTGCGCTGATCATCCTCGATGAGGTTGGCTTTGCAAGGGCGCAGTCAATTGCAGTACTGCACTCGCTCTGTGAGCGTAGCCCACACCGCTCGATTGTTATCGCTGAAACTGGTGAGCGCATTGCAGTTGCCTCGCACGTTGCCTTTTTCTGCGCTGATAACTCAAATGGCTTTGGCGATCAGTCAGGTAATTTTGCGGGTGTGCGTGATCAAAACACCGCATTCATTGATCGCTTTGGTTACACGTTGCGCTTTGAGTACTTGCCCTTTGCCGATGAGGTCTCGCTTGTGTCCAAGCGTACTGGCTTGCCAGTAGATGCCTCCGAGGTGTTGGTCAAGTTCGCCACAGTTGCACGTGAGAAAGCTAAGGCGGGTGTGCTGACTCAACCACCAAGCCTACGTCAGTTGTTCGCTTGGGCTAGAGCAATCACCAAGGGTGTGCCTGTTGGTATCGCATTCGAGAATGCAATCATCAATAAGTTCCCTAGTGACTGCGAGGCTGAGTTGCGTGGTGTCTTCTCTGCCACCATCGATGTAAACAATCTCAAATCATTCCTAACTAAGTAAGGAGGCTTTATGTTAGCAATCAATGCTAAACGTGGTGTCGAGTCTACTGTCGAGCGTGTCTTCAATTCGACAGGCAATGCATTCTCCAAGCTACAAGTACTGTGGACTGGATCTACTGCGGGCATCATGTTTAAACGTGGTAGTGTTGGCGTGGATGCCAAGATCATTTTCCCCGCCATCGATGAGGGTGCGGAGATGAAACGCTCCACCTTTAATAACTTGATCGGCTATGCAATCCACGAATTAGGTCATGCATGGTTTACCGCTAATGAGCCTTGGGATAAAGCCCGCAATGAGCATGGTCAATTCGTTGGTAACTTGATCAATGGTCTTGAAGATCCCCGCATCGAGCGCAAGGTAATCGAATCAGGCTATGCCCCGAATTCAAAGGCATTGTTTGAAGAGTTGCTTAACTCGATCCTCAAAAAGAATGGTTACGTTGAGGCTGACGATCTAAAGAATGTCCCATTCCTCCTTGCTGTGGAGGGAAGACGTTTAAACGGCTATCAGGTTGACGTGCCGAGCATTGTTGATGATGCCCCTTGGTCTGCTGATTTACGTTGGGCTTTAGCTGAGGCGCAGTTAGCATCGAACACTCATCGTATTGCAGAGATCGCAATCGAATTGTTCAAACGTCTTAATGACTTCGAGCCTGAGCCTACCGAGGGTGAGGATGAGGGCGAGGGTGAAGAGGGCGAGGAGCGTGGTGGCTATCCTATCAAGGGTGACAAGCCTACTGAAGATGGCGAGGATGGTCAGGGTAATGAGCCTACCGACAAGCCTACCGAGGGTGACGATCAGGGCGGTGACAAGGGCGGTCAGGGTGACGAGAAAGGCTCTGAGGGAGGCGATCAGCCATCCGATGGGGGTGAGCCTACCGATGAAAACAAACCCGCTGAAGAGGGCAAAAAGAATGGGGGCGGTAAGGACTTTGCGGGTGGACGTAATGTCGAGCCTAATGAGTTTATCGAGGGTGAATTAAACGATCAGAAGACTAATCTCAGCAAGCGTTTAGATCATCGTCCCAGTTCAGCTAAACCAACATATGCCACTTTCGAGTGGGTCTAAGGAGATATATGCAAATCAATAAAGTTAACGCACAGATGAATTACTCTGTCGAATTTAACTCTGAGCCTAGTGGCTTAGGCGCAACCAAGGCTACGATCCAACGCATCTTGCGTAGTCTTGATCTTGTCGGTTGGAATACGCATGAGGAGACAGGGCGGTTAGATCGCAAAGCGTTTACACGCTACGCAACAGGCGGTACTGCGATCTTCTCTAAACGTCATCACGTTGAGGCGCAAGCCTCTGCGGTCACAGTACTGATTGACTGCTCGGGATCGATGAGCAATGGGCGCAGAATTCAAACCGCTCAGTCAGTTGCGATCCAGTTAAGCAAGATGCTTGACAAGGCAAACGCATCATTCAATGTAGTTGGCTTTCAAGGCGGTCAGGGTGGCTTACGTCAGAATCCTACTGGTGCTAGTAACAAGACTATCGACTCACTCATTGAGTACACCGAGTTTATCCCTTTCAAGGGATGGGCTGAGTCGTTGACCAAGGCATCTGCCAAGCTTGGTGCTATTCGCTACTGCGCCAATAACTCAACACCCGACTACTCTGCCTTGACCATGACCTTGGAAGACTTGAGCAAGCGGGAAGAGCAACGTAAGATCCTGTTCTTTCTGACCGATGCTGACTCATATACTAGGTCTCATATGATTCACGTCCAAAGTATTGCCGACAAGCTAGGTATTAAAATAATAGCCATCGGTATCGGCAACACCGATGTTGAGCAATGTTTCAAGATCGCTCAGAATGTAGAGAATGTCAGCGATCTAGCAGATGCATCGTTCGGCAAACTACTTAAGGAGTTGCGCTAATGCGGGGGGCTATGCCCCCCAAGGGGGAGATTATGGAAGATGATAGTTCTCAGTTTGAAAGCCTGATGGCTTTGATGGGCAATCAAATCAACGGCAAAGACGTTGACGTGGTTGTGTCTGTCCTTGCCCTGTTACTTGCTAATGCGGGTTGCATGGGCGGTCTTTCACCTCAGTCAGTTTTAAGTTACGTAAACAGGATCGTCTATCAGGTGTATGACGATAACGATCCAAGCAATGAAACCATTCACTAAGTTTAAACGGAGGCTTTAATTATGATCTGCGGAATCAGAAAACAAAAAGTATTAAACACTTACTGGAACAATACCAATCGCTCAAAAGAATATCGTGGCAAGCCTGTTGCACGCTTGACCGCTAGTCTTTATGCTAAAAGAGAAAAGGCTTTCAATCGTAAACGTGTTGGTCTCAATGAGTTGATTGTTGACAATTATTTTTTAAGAGTAAAAGTCAACGCAGATGCACCAGTATGTCCAATGAGAATTTATAAATAATTTTTTTACAAGAGAGGCTTAGATATGACAATCATTCGTGTATCAATTTTGGTAGACATCGACACTACCGACACCGACATCGAGGATCTCAGAGATGACATCTTAGATGTTGCATTTGAACAGGCTACAAACAATCCTGAGTTGTTTCTACTTAAACCACTAGACCTAGACGATGAGTCCGACTATGAGGACTTTGAGGATCACCCATCAATTGAAGAGGAGGCTTAATTATGTTTTGTAATACAGATTTGTTGGATGAATTTTCCGATCTTGAATTTGGTCATGCCGATTGGCAGATGGATTGGGATGCCAATGGTAATTTCATCGTCACATTTTTTAAAGAGGCAAGACCTCAGTTCTTAGCAGATCTTGAGGGCGAGGATGATGAAGAGGATGAGGTTCATCCATCTTTTGATCCAGTATTTAAAAACGAAAGGTGATTATGTCAAAAATTAAATCATGGAAGTTGGAGTTAACTTGGGATGACGGCACAGTCAATGATGTAAGTAACTATGTGCCTGTGTATACCAGTAAAGCAGTAGAAGAGTTCATCGATTATTGGGAAGAGCGTTACAACGATGATGACTATGGCGATGATGAAGAGGAGGAGCTACGCTCAGAAAGGGCTTGCAATGAATAATCTTTCAGCAGAATGCATCGAGCAAAACGATGCAAAAGAAAAGGTGTTGCACGTTATTCGTGGTGACATCGATGGTGAGAAGTACAAGATTCAATTTAGTGCGCCATGCCCGATGACTGCAATCAAGATCGCAAGGTGTGTGCCAATTGCTTACTGGGAGAAAGAATGAAAAACTTTATAAATCGCCTGTGGGATGTTTCGTTGTATTTTGTTTTGGTTGTATTCGTTGCCAACCTGATTCGTGGTGCGGTTTAAACGATGCGTACCAATCGTGTTACACCCGTAGTAAAAGTTGCAGATCGTGAGGCTCAACGTGTGGTCTATAAAAAGTCTACACGTTGGAAACTCTTTCAAGAAATTATTAAACGTGAAATTAAGGAGAGAAAAGATGATCAATCCTGATCGTTGGTTACAAAGTTGTGCAGAAGATTCAATGGATGATGAGGTTCGTTGGGAGGAAGAGAACGAAATGATTTACAAGGAACTTCGTCAGTTTGGTGCAGATCCTAGTGAGTGTGACTTGCATGGCAAGGTTTACCCCTTGCAAAAAGAATTAATGCAAGCACTTGCAAAGCGTGACGATGCAACCATCTTATCCATTATGTATTCCATATTCGATGTTGAAGTAACAGAGATGACTGATCGTGCAGTTGAAAACTACTAAGAGGGCTTATGGACATTCAATCTAGATTTAGACTTAACAGAGTTGCATTAGATATACAAACAATTGAACACTTGTTAGCTATAAACAAGATCAATGAGCGAGATGCTTTGCGTAACCTTAATCATGCGTTTGATGCTTTGATTGACATTCGATACGATTGCCCCGATGAAGATGTTGAGAGCTACGTTGCAAGAGCATGGGGTCATATCGAAAGATTGACCATGAAATGATGATAGATCCTCCCCCCTTTGGCTTCGGTCATCGGGGGGATTTTTTTTGGCTTCAGGATGTTGAGATCGTTTAAACAATCTCATTACTCGTGCTTAGTGTGACGTGTCACTCGTGTCACCCGTAGAGCTGAAGCTACAAGCCGTTTAAACTCTCTGAGGTTGCAGGTTAGAACGCATCCTGTTCAAAGTATGTGCCTGTGACCTTGTTGTATCCCAAAGTAGTTTCCCCCTGAGTTCCTATCCAACGATAGCGACACTTCCAAACGGCTAACTCGACCCCATGATCCTTTGTACGATGGATTGTGATACCGCAGTCAGCCTTAGCCCACCATGCCATCGATCCGCTGATCGCCATTCCGTCAGGTCTTGGTAGATCCATGCCTGATCGAGTGATCTTGCTTGGATGGGCAACAAACCAAATATGTACCCCATAAGCCTTAGCAAATGCCTGTATGCGTGTCAACATACCTGAGATAAATTCATGCTCCGCTTGACCGCCCTTGTTTTCAATGTAGTTGTATGGGTCAATCACTAAGCCACGTATGCCCATGCGGACTACCGCTATCTTTGCCCGCTCTAGGATTGAATCGATTGTTGCGGGTTCAGACCCCTCGGAATCTAGGAACAAGAAATGCTCTTCAACGAATTTAAACGCATCCTCCCGATCAGCGTCAGTCATCCTGTTGCTACCATCAAAGAATCGTTTCTCTTTATAGATCTCCATCAGGCGGGAGATATGAATCTCAGGTTGGTTTTCAAAGGAACACAGACCAAACTTCCAATCGTGGGCTTTGGCTAAGTTGATCATAAGCTGATCCACAAAGTTCGATTTTCCACAGGACGGATACCCAGTAACAATGGTAAGCTGACCCTGTGCTATGGTATAAATTTCATCGACATTTGAATAGCCTGTAGATAGACCTTTGCCTGTCCCCTTCCCCCACAGGTCGTTTAAACGATCCGCAAACTTGCTGGCGGAAGACAAGCCCGCTACTGGATAGGGTTCTGCCCTTTCGATAATTTCAATAACGGCATCCTTGCCATCTGCCAAAAAAGCCTCATTCAAATCTTTATATTTGAAACTTGCAATACGGCACTTGTCTTTGCCAATACGTCTAGCCAGTTCCTCAGCCAATGCTTGACCCGCAGTATCAGTATCAGTTGCAATCGTTACATACGGCACTTGATTCAAAACATCTACCGCATTCCATACGAATGCAAACTTCTTATCCTCCGATGCATCTACTTTTCCGTCAGATACTTTCATTGGCGCACCGCTTGGTACTGAAAGCACATTTTTCAGACCGCACTCAAGTAGGGTCAACGCATCAATCTCCCCCTCAACAATAATTACAGGCAATGACAGATCTATTTTGTCTATGCCAAAAAAGTCTTGAGCACCACCCGCATCTTGCGTAAAGTCTTTGGATTCAATTGAACGATACTTCGCAGAAACAAACTGCCCATTACGGAAATAGGGAAAGCCGATTGCATCAGTCTTCTTTTCTAAACGCTGAAAAAATTTCTCAGCGGGGAATAGTTTCATTTCATCTGCAATACGCTCCGATATACCTCTTGTCTTTAAAAAATCATAATGTTGGGTTTGTAATTTTGTTGTGTCTAATGTTCTCATTGGAATCACATTGTTCTCCGCTCTACGATAGGTTGTTGTTTTATGAAATGGTACGAAACCACCGATGTGGCAATGATGGCAATGGTACTTCCATCCATCATTGGTGGCATCGATAGCAAGTTCTTTAAGGTTGTATTTCTTCCGCTCAGGTGAGCAGTTAGGGCAGATAGCCCGATGGGAAGTATCTACGTGCAAAGATGATACTAGTTGTTCTACTGCACTCATTAAGCCTCCTACGTTTTACTTCTTGGGTTTGTTTATTTTAACACTATGATTGCTATTCCTTGAGAAAGATCTGTTAGATGATGCAGACTTTACTCGTAGATTTTTTGTAGTGTTAGTTCCACCTTTGGATAGTGGGATGACGTGGTCTACTTCTTTGCCATCACCTTTTTTAACTTTGCCCGCTTTCATTGCATCTCTTCTTGCTTTGTTTCTTGCTACACGATTCTTCACTTGCTCAGGTGAGTCTTCGTACTTCTCTTCTTTTTTGTAGTTTCTTGGTTTGTTTACGAAAGGCATAACTGTTCCTATTATTTATATACTGTTTCTATACTGCCCTCTTGGAGGAGGGCAGACCTAGCCTAAACTAGGTTGCCTTCACAATCTCTGCCCACATTGGTATCGATTGACCCGAAAGACTTTACGTGCAAAGGGTTCTTTCTTCGCCACCCTTTTCTGATCTCTAATGCACTAACCCTAGTATCAGCAATCTACGTTCCACCCCTAGTGTTTTTCATCGCTAAGTGAAACAGGATTCTATCTTACTGAAATTTATATGCGGGTGGCAAGCGAATTCTAGAAACCAAGGGTAATTACTCACGAACGTTGTTTAAACTTTGAGTACACAGCCTGGCTGTGATCGCCTGGCTGCGGGTGGGTGTTTAAACATAGGGTACGTTGCTGGTAGCGTACCCATTCTTTTCTTGACAAAAAAAAGAGAGTACCTAAGTACTCTCTAAACCATCATCGTGAGGAGCTTCTATGAAACAGTTCCATTGTATTTCAAGTTGTGTATAATTACAACACCATTGCAGAAGATCTAAGCCTCCGAAACTTGGTAGACCAGTAGGTCGGAGAGCCACCCCTCAAAAGGTGGCTTTTTTTATTCCCTTGCAGATACCTCTATCTCGCACCTTGGATTCTCCTTATCCACACCCATCCAGTAGATATGCTTTTCTTTTACCTGACGATCATTGGCATAAGCCACGTCTTGCAGTAGATCTAGTATTAAGGATTCATCTAAATCAGGTCTGCGTGATGCGTACCATATGCGAATCGTTACTACAACGTCTCCAGAAAACAACAGTTGCTTCTGGCTTTCTGCCTGTAGTTTAAACGTTTTGCTATACGACAATGCCTTTGCAGACTTAATAAACATGGATTTACCACGAATAAAAACTTGTCTACGTGAGTTAGCTTTACTGGCGGGTTCACCAAATATTTTTAGTAATAACATTTGCATTCTTAAAAAGTTTGTATTAACATCTAAGTTCGTATTAACAATTTGGAGGCTTAATGAAGATCACGAACAATCACAATGTTCCCGAAACGTTGGTGGCTCTCGCAAGTAGAGACTACTACACTAAGGGCGCATCTGACTACTCAGTCACAGAAATCATATCCCCGCCACGTATACAGAGGCTCAGGCGCAAGCATTACGCTGAGATGGAGCAAGATGTATCCGATATGCTTTGGATGCTCCTAGGGACTGCTCTGCACGTTGTAGCCGAGCGTTCTGAGGTAGATGGTCACACCAATGAAGAACGTCTATCTGTTGACATCAACGACATCGTTCTCTCAGGTGCTATCGATCTGCAAAAGAATGATGCGGACGGCATTACCATCACCGACTATAAGTTCACTTCCGCATGGGCATTGATGCATGACAAGCCTGAGTGGGAGCAACAACAAAACATCTATAAGTACTTAGTTGAGCGGGTCAAGAAGACCCCTGTCAAGGCTCTGAAGATCTGCGCCTTTGTGCGTGATTGGTCTCGCAGAGAGGCTGAAGTCAAGCCTAATTATCCGCAATCTCAAATCCAAGTAATCGACATCCCGATGTGGACATTTGATCGTGTCGAGCATTACATCAAAGAGCGCATTGAGATGCATCGTGATTCTAAGGTGAGTGCAGATTGGAATGAAGAACTTCCATTGTGTACTGAAGAGGATCGTTGGGTACGTGAGACAAAGTACGCATTAAAGAAAGAGGGTCGCAAGACTGCTATCAGAGTTTTAGATACAGAAGAAGAGGCAAAAGCAATGCTTAAAGAATTGCCTGAGAAAGATAAAGGGTTCATAGAGATCCGCAAAGGTGAGGCAGTACGTTGTACAGGAAATTATTGCGGAGTATCGCAATGGTGTAGTCAATTTCAAGCAACATTGGGAGAGGAGCAGTTATGAGTTACATGGAAACAATTTTTAAAGCGATTGAAAAAGGGAGTATTCCTTCGGTTGGGGTTTTGATGCCACAGATTGCTCATGATAACTGGTGCAAGATTTATAAAGGCAAGCCTTGTAACTGCAATCCTGATATATCAGTTGAAACAGATGATGGGTTAATTTTTTTAAATGAAGATGGATCTATAAAGAAAAAAATATGATAACGAGTAAAGACTTAGCGTGTGGTTTGCAAAACATGGTTACAAATCTTTTATCCGACAGGGTTCTTTGTGATCAATCAGCCTTGCGCTTGATGGCATTAGAAGAGGAAATTAAATTTTTAAGAAAACAATTAGAGGAAAGTGAAAATGAAAGTATATAAAAAACTAAGCGATGCCCGCATCAAGTTACAAAGAACAGAGTTGACCAAGTCAGGTCATAACAAGTTTGCGGGATACAAGTACTTTGAGTTGGGAGATTTTCTCCCCGCAGTACAGTCAATTTTCAATGAAGTGGGATTGATTGATGCTATTTCTTTTACCGAAGATCTAGCGACTATGGTGGTATATGACGTGGATGATGGAAGTTCAGTTACCTTTACTTCCCCTATGGGTACTGCGAATCTCAAAGGTTGTCATGAAGTGCAAAACATTGGTGCGGTTGAGACATATCAGCGTAGGTACTTATATGTCACCGCCTTGAGCATCGTTGAGCATGATGCGCTTGATGCGGTTACAGGCTCTGCACCAGTAGAAGTAAAACCAGTAGTAAAAGAAGTGCCAAAAGAATCCGATGGCGATCTTGCACCACTCGCAGAAGTGCTGATTACCTTTGGTGATACTTGCGAAGACCTAAAAGAGTTGTCAAGTTTTTGGAAAAAGAATCAGGCGGGAATCGACAGAATGAAGTCGCAGAAACCTGAGTTGTTTAAAACTGTGCAAGAAGCCTTTGCAAAATACAAATCTAAATTTAAGGAGTAATACATGGCTTACGATAAACCATACGAAGAGAAACCAAACACAGGATCATTCTTTGCTAACAAGACAAAGACAAATCCTAAAGCCCCTGACTATCGTGGCAAGATCTTGCTAGATCTTAGCGCATTCGATGTAGTCAACGGAACAGTTACTGTTGAGTTGGCGGGATGGAAACAGACTGCTAAGTCAGGCTTAACTTATTTGCAGATCAAAGCACAAAAGCCAAGAGAGCAACAGGCGCAACAAACTAAAGCAGAGGAGTTGGACGATGACATTGAATTCTAATCTTCCTAAAAAACGTGGCAGACCATTGGGGTCTAAAAACAAACGCACTAGAACAGTTGCGGGCAAAGAATATACCTTCAAAAAGAAAGCGTTTAAACGATCTACTGCTTCTGGTTCTAAGCCCAAAGCACCAAAGTCTATTCCGCTTGGTGCGTTTAGTTGGGTAGATGCCTACGAAAAAACATACACTAATTTAGAGCGTGCTTGTGAGCGTTTAGTTGAACTGCAAGGTGTTAAAGAGGAGTTAGAGCAAACTAAAGCAGACGTTATTGGTCTATCCACAATTATCCATTACTTAGAACTCCGCTTAGAAGAACAGTACAGGAACGCAAAATGAACGCACTTCAGTTTGAAGCAGTCAAGATTGCCCTTAAACAAGACAAGACTGGTTTCGTGCTGACACTTAATATCCACCCTGACGAGATCCCCGATGAATTAATGCGGGATTTTGTTGGGGCACGATATGGTGTGGCTATGGCACGTATCGAAGACAACGAGACTGCCAAGCACTACGACAATCGTGTTAAGAAAGCGGGCATCTTAGGTCGCTCTAGACAGTTTCAGTTGTGGCTCAAGAAAGAAAACGAGTTAACAGTTGATAGTGAGGACGATGCGGTAGAGGCTATTCATAGAATCTGCGGTATTAATTCACGAACAGAGCTTAATGGCAACAGAGATGCCCAACAAAAATTTGACGAAATGGTAAATGATTATGAGCAATGGATCGAAGAAGAGCCTTTTTAACGAGCGCAATTCCATAACGATTTACCTTGAGCAATCCGAAAAAGACCGCATCACTAAGTTTGCAGAAAAATCGGATATTAGCGTAGGTCAATTGGCAAGGGAGGCATTCAAAATGCGGATGGCTGGAGGAAATGACCCGTTCAACAAGGGCTTTAATCAGGGTTTAAACGAGGCTATCCGTATTACAAATTCCTGTGAGGGCGCAACCATGATGTTTCCATCGGGCAAGACGTTTGCCAAAGTTGTTAGCGATGACATCGAGAAGTTCTTAAGAGAGCATAAAGATGAATGAACAAGACTTGCGGGACTGTTTTGCTATGTTTGCAATGAATGGAATGTTATCTAGCGGGCTTAACGACTATTCCGTAGCAAAAACTGCATACAGGATGGCAGATGAAATGTTAGAGGCACGTAGGGTCAAGGAAGAGCCTCAAGGGATTGTTGCAATCAAAAAGAAAAGGACTGCAAAATGAAAGATTGGGAAAAAGGTTACTGGCTAGGAGTGTTGGCGGGTAGTGTAGGAATAGGATTGTTAGCGTTAGTGCTTTTTTATTCTGAACCCGCTTGCGCTCAGACCAGTTGGGAGAACAACCCACTTAACTATAAAAACAGTCCTTATAACTACGACAACAGTCAGTACAACTATAAGAACAGTCAATATAACTGGGAGAACAGTCCTTACAACATGGATTCTAAGCGTGGCATTTATAGCAACGATGGTAGCCGTGTTGGCTACGAAGTGCAGAATAGTCAGGGCACTCGCAACATCTACGACAACAATGGCAACAGAGTAGGCTACGGAAGATGAACCGCATCGAGTTCGGAGACTGCCGTACCATCATGGAGGATTGGCACAAGCAAGGCATTACAGTACAAACTTGTGTCACTTCTCCCCCTTATTTTGGACTACGAGACTATGGAGTCGATGGTCAGATTGGTCTTGAGAAAACAGTCGATGAATATGTCCAGTCAATAGTCGAAGTGTTTAAACGGGTTAAAGACATTCTGGCTGACGATGGAACAGTTTGGTTAAACCTTGGCGATAGCTACTATAACTACAGAGGTGGCAAGGGTCAGGCTTTGGTTAAGCAAACTGTTTCTAATAATTTACAAGACCTACCGCAAGTGTGTGCTAGACGTGGAAATAAACAGGCGGGACTCAAGGAAAAAGACCTCATAGGAATCCCTTGGCGGGTCGCCTTTGCCTTGCAAGCGGATGGGTGGTATCTACGTCAGGACATCATTTGGAGCAAGCCTAACCCCATGCCTGAGTCTGTGCGGGATCGTTGCACCAAGAGTCATGAATACATCTTTCTACTTACCAAGCAACCGAAGTACTACTTTGACAACGAGGCTATTAAAGAGCCTGTTAAAGAAGATTGGGGTACAAGGGATAGAAGTGATGGCAAGTACCACAACGAGGGATCAGGGCTTAGTCCCCATTCGGGACTAGAGAAGAGCTACGAGATGGCTAATAAGCGGTCTGTATGGACTGTTACTACCAAGCCATTCAAGGGTGCGCACTTTGCCGTATACCCGCCCGAATTAATTGAGCCTTGCATTCTTGCAAGTACCAAAGTAGGAGACCTTGTGCTAGATCCATTTATGGGTTCAGGAACTACGGCTGCCGTAGCACAGCGTTTAAACAGGCTGTATCTTGGCAGCGAGCTGAACCCTGAGTATGAAGCGTTACAAAAAGAAAGACTTAAACAACCATCCTTGGAGCTAGTATGAATATATTTTTGCAGTCTATTTGGGATTTAGCTTGCACCATTATTTTGTGGTTTGGACTAATCCTTACGTTTTTTGTTGGGCTATTCTTAATAGGTATTACTTTTAAGATTCTTGTTAATACATTTATGGCGGGGTACTATTTATTATGAATTTATATGAAGAATTTTGTCCAAAAACACCACACAAGTGTTATGTTTTGCGAGATCTATTGTACGTCCCAAGTTATATAGATAAAGGTATCTACGTAGGGTTAACCAGTAGGAAGTATCAAGAGCAACAGTTGATTGATGCGGGCGCAAAAGAAAAAGACGAGTTTCTTTGGACTAGACGATATTTAAAATGATTGGCGCATACAAACCATTTGACCAAGAGATTCACGATGCTTGTGACCCGCCATCAAGAATGGTGGTAAAGAGGTGGGTTGAATCTCATTGGAACGTCAAAGCTGATGACTTTGAAAAGTACAAGGTAGATTTGGTTTGTAGTAGGGATGGAGCGAATGTTGGCTATATAGAGATAGAGGTACGGCAATGGTTTTGTGGTTTTCCTATTATGTATTCAACAATTCATATTCCATCTAGGAAAGCCAAGCTATTTAACAACGATTTGCCCACCATTTACTTTGTTGTAAGCGGAGACTTTAAACATGGACTATGGATAAACACAGATGAAATTCTTAAGCATGAGCAGATTGAGGTAAGGAATACTGCGATTGCTGAAGGAGAGTACTTTTATGATGTGCCTACCGATAAATTTAAATATGTATTTTTTGATAACAGATCCCTCAAGGAGAAAGCATGACAACATTTACAACTGAAGATTGTTTAAACGCAGAGACTCTACGGGATCTTTTCCGAAGCGTTTCAAAAAAAGTTTCTAAAAAAGAGTTGCTGAAGTCTAGCCCTAGCAACACACCCTATATGACTTCTACTGGTATTCAGATAGGTAAGTATTACAAACCGCCCAAGTATGTGGAGGAAGATAGCGATATGTTAAGGCTACAGTCTTACCTTATTGGTGATCCCGCCATGCTTAAACGGCAGTATTGGCTTGGTGTAGCTTACAAGGTTGGGCTTATTTGTATTGTGTTAATTCTTGTATTGGCAAACAAATGATCTCAATTCTAATGACTGTTTTTGCCCTGATAGGGATTGCCGTAACTTGTTTTTTTCTTTATGTTTTATTTATTATCTATTGCGAGGATTAAATGGAAAGAGAACCAATACCCTTTGGCGGTTGGATGCAATATAGTGACGATACTGTTGCTGAAATTAAAGCCAAGCACGACCCTGTTAATCACCCTAGGCACTACACCGCCCACCCATCGGGGGTAGAGTGCATTCAGATTACCGAACACATGGGGTTCAATCTTGGTAACGCTATGAAATACATATGGCGGGCAGACGAGAAAGATAATGCGATAGAAGACTTACGCAAGGCGGTTTGGTACGTCCAGCGTGAAATAGCTAAACGCATTAAGTAACGTTTAAACATGGCAACCAAAGATGAAAAAGAACACTTTAGGAAAATCGCAGAGTTTGGTTGTGCGTTATGTTACAAGCTCGGCTACGAAGGGACTCCAGCGGAGATCCATCACATTAGACGAGGTGGCATACGAAGCAAGTCTCCTGTTATCCCGCTCTGTACAGAACATCATAGAGGAAACTCCAGTATTCACGGATTGGGTAGAAAGCAATTTGAGCGCACCTTTAAAACGACAGAAGAGGAACTCTTGGAAATGGTATCAGCCAAGTTCCCGCCACCAAATTTATAAGGAAAGATAATGGATATAAAACAAGAATTAAAGAAAAACATTAGATGGATTGCTCTTAAATCAGGCAAAACTAATAAACAAGTCATGGATGATATGAAAAAGTTTGAAAAAATTATTTTTGGGAACGATAGAAAGGCAAAAGAAAAATGAATTATCCAAAAGAACAGTATGAAATGAGTCAAAAGCAAGTGGCAGAAACAATGTTTCTTGGCAAGAATACTGTTAGTAACATTGAAAAGCGGGCACTAGAAAAGATGCGAATGATACTGGAAGAGCGTGGTATATCAGCCCAAGATATATTGGGGGACAGATGAACTCAAATGAATCTTTTGATAGAACTGCAAGCCATATGGCTGGTGAATATGTGTCTTATAAAACAGAGTTAACAGATGAGGAAATAGAGGAAGTTTTTTTGTTGAATTGCAATCTTATAAATGAAACTTTTGCATATAGGGATTTTGCTAGAGCAATACTAAGAAAGGCACAAGAGAAATGAACATAGATCAAATTAAAGTATTAGAAGATGCTTTAAAAGTAATTGAACAATTACAAGCTGAAATAGAGTATTGGAAAGAGATGTTTGAAAAAGCAATGGAGGTTAATGAAAAATGATTGAAACAATAGTAAAACCGCAACCTTTAGATAACGATATTGCGGTTATTAAGATACTCCAGCTGCTTGGGCAGCTGAGTTTAAACGACATACAATATATTTTGAAGGTTACTTTACAAGTCTATGGAAAGGTGCAAAATCATGACGTGGAATCTACGACTAGTTGAGATGGTGGAGGAGGATTGCGCAGACGATCTATATCTTGAGATCAGAGAGGTTTTCTACGATAACCTAGGGAAACCGCTAGGTCATACTAGAGCCACGTCTGGTGGAGAAAATATAGAAGAGATTAGGCGATATTTAACGTGGTCATTAGAAGCTTTAGATAAACCAATATTAACTTTTGGAGAAAGTAATGGAGATAGCAGTCAAGATAATCAAGGAGAATAAAGATGGTTCAGCCAACGCTGAAGTTAAGTTTGACAAGCAAGGACTCGAAGTCCTCATCCAATGGGGAATTGTCGCTATGCTTACCAAAGCAGTTGATGAGTACAAAGTTAGACCCGATGATGCTGAAGTATCTATTCAACCCAAGTCTAAAAGAACAGTTGCCAAAAAGAAGTCTTTGGCGAAAAAGAAACGGAAAGAAGAAGACCTAGATGGTAGATGCTAATGAACAATGAACCAGTAGCGTATGGGATGCTGACCTTTTGTAAAAACTGTGGGGAACAGAATCCTTATTCATTAAGAGAACTAACAGATGAGGAAATAGATTCAATAGGTGATGAAGTTTCAAATCTTATTGACACCTATGCTGGTAGACGAGAATTTGCTAAAGCAATACTAAGAAAGGCACAAGAGAAATGAAGTTCTTTGGTGTAGTAGGGTTTACCCTATTCCTAATTGCTTTCTTTAATCTTATGGATGTTGGGGTTCAAATGGCTTTGAGAGAGCCTGTTTACGCTTGTTCTGAAGTTACTAAGCAAGACCCTATAAACGTGCAAAAGAAGTGTCGTAAATGAGTAGTTGGCTCATCATCCTTACAGGGCTGATTTATTTGTATATAGCCTGTGAACAAGGATTTAAAGGAAATATGGGGATGGCTATCTGTTATGCGGGATATGCCCTTGGAAACGTGGGTCTTTACATGATGGCTAAATAGTGTAAAATGGTGCATCGCAACATAACCTTATGGAGATAACCATGTTTGATTTTGAAAAGCAATACAAAGATGCATTAGAAAAGTTTGAGACTGTAGCCAAGCAATCTAGAGACTCTTATGAGTTTTGGTTGAATGCAGTAATGGATTCTTGGAAAGATTTGTATACCAAGAAGAAGTAACAGGTTCCAATTAGTACCCAAAGGTTGCTTTTTGCAACCTTTTTTGTTTCTCAAAGTGTACAAAATGTGTAATTAGTTACACATTTAAGTGTACAGATGTCACATTTTTGCATGAATTTTTATTGAAATTTCATGCACTTTTTTGATAAAGTTATGGGCAAAGGATAAACCTGTATAAGATTGCTATAAATTTATACATATAGGTACCAATGTATATACAAAATATATACCTTTGGGTATCAAAACTTTACAATATGTTTCTCAAACTTTACAATTCCAGCGGGTCGAAGCCTAGCTCGTCTGAAATAACCTTGGTGCGCCTACGAAACTCCGCATCGTGATGTGACCATTTATTGGTCTTCCAACGGCTCATATGCACGCATTCATGGCATAGCACCCGAATAACTGTTGCTAAATGACCACACTTTTTGGTTGAAATAGTGATGACGTGTTCAAACTGCTCCCCATCGTCATACAGATAAGTGCCCATCACCTCTGGGTCTTGGTCAACTATAAAGCTAATTTGCTCAGGCAAAGGCATATCCCAGCGATCAAACGGCTTCATGCAGTAGATCGCTGAATACAGATTACGCAGTATTGACGAGGTAAGCTTCATGTTTAAACCTTGTTGATGCAGCCACGAAATTCAAATTCATCTTCACCACAAACTTGTATTAGCTCTGGAAGCATTAGTCTGCCCCGTTCAAACGATAGCAAGGCAAAGCCTGAGCGCCAATCTTTTGGTCCGTCTTCCGTGTAATGGATGAATTGTTCCGCATTTGGGTCAGCCAATGTTCCAGTCTGAATACCATATCTGGTTCCATTATAGTCACTCAGCGGATGCACGGTGAGCTGGTGCGTGTGCCCAGTTACTATATTGACCCCGCTGTTTAAACTGTTTGAACGACCAGCAGACCAACCGCCTTTCCAGCGATGCTTAATGCACGTATCCTCGTTTATCCAGTATGACCAACATGGTTGCCAATGCGGGAAATGGTCTTTAAGGGTAAACCCTGATACACCTTCATATTGTGGTGCTTGGGCGGCTAGGAACGTTTCAAAGCGGGCATCATGGTTACCCATCGTCCATATGAGTTCAGCGCCTATAGAGGCTTTTTGGATGTTCTCCATGAAGTCTTGACAGGCTTCTAGCTCTTCCTTGACTGTGGGACTGTGAGTCCAGCCAATCCTTGGATGCCTACTGTTTTGACTGCCGTCAAAAATATCTCCGTTAGCAATAACCACTTTAGGGCGGAACTCTTTAATAATCATTAGTAAAGCTTTGTAGGCGGTAGTGTATTGGTCGGGCCAAAAATGAGCGTCTGAGAACACGACAACTCTGCCTTTTTCCATCTCTATGCCACGTCTAGCGTTGCCTATGACTTGTTCTAATTTTTTAAGCGGGGAAACCCTATTATCGTCTAGGGTCGGTAGCTCAATCTTTAATCTATTTTCAATAGACCGCCTTCTGTTATATACAGAACGGACATCCATTCGATGTTCTGCCGCAAATCTTTGCGGACTACCTAATTTTAACCAAGATTCTATGAACTGATCATCTGTAAGGAAATACTTTGCCATCAAAAGCCTCCGTAAATTATTGAATTACAACAATAAATTACGTACATCATATATGCATTTTGTGACAAATGCGAATCATTTATCGCACACCTAGGGTATTTGCTAACTTGACACCTTGCTCTGCTACCCGATTGTATTGGGCGGTCAGTTTGTTAACCATTTCTCTACGATCATCAGGCGGGATATTTTGATTGTTATTGGTGGCTTCAATTGCCTTGCGGATAGCGGTCATGGATGTAGCCACTCTACGTAAAGCGGGAGCAGATGCCATTAGCTTGCGCTTGTCTTCATCTTGCATTAGCTCTACTGCTTCCTTACCTAATCCAGTTTTAGTCATTGTGCTGAACTCTTGTGCTACTTGATTGGCGGTCTGCTCTATTTGATAGAAATCGGCAACAGCTTTATTAGAGTTTGGATCAGTTAAAAATGACTTAAAAAATGGTTGTTTAGCCAAATTCTTGGAGGTAGGCTCTTTGCCCTGTACTGTAGTGATTAGCTGATCAGCCAAGGAGAATGAGAATGTACCAGCTTCTGCAAGGTAGCCTTGCATCAGAGCATCAATCTTAGCGGGGGATAGACCTACTGCACCCAAGCCAGACTGACTTAAGAACTTAGCGGTTTCACTAGCGTTTCTGCCACGCATTTCAATTGGTAGTCTGCTCTCTCCAATGCTTTCAATTGGGTTACCAGTAAAGAATGAGTAGTTAGTAATGACTTCCAAGGCTGGTTTAATTGCTTGCGGTACAGGAACTCCGCCAGTAGGTAGGTTATGCAAGAAGCCATCTTTATAAGACTTGAGCATTTCTTTGCCTGTTGAGTTGCCAGCCAAGCCACGTATAGCCACCTCTGGCAATGTCTTGAAGAGGAATCCAACCTCGTAAGGAACTGCCACTTTAATAAAGCCTTCGCCTAGCGGGTTCTTAATCAGCCAGTTATTGTCTTTGATGTAGTCAGGTAGCTTCTTGTACTCGTCATCATCTTGCATCAACATAGCGTAGGCAATGCTGCTGCCGAGCATTAAAGCTGCACGTTGTTTAAACAACTTCTGTGCCGCAGCCTTTTCTGCTGGTGGCAAGTTGTATCCTGTAGCTGCACGGTATACAGTATCTAAAGAAGTGATGGACGCAGATAGGAAAGGAATCATCTGACGTAAAGCGTTTAAAGTCTTTGAATTACCATGAATCATAAAGTTAATGGACTCACGGGCTTTCATAACCGCAAAGTTAGTTGCTTGTTCTTCGGTCATGCCTTTGTTTAAACCAGCTTCTTTTTCTTTCTTGAAGATAGCGATACGAGTAGAAGCATCAGATGCTTCGTGGATCTGCATTAACTTGTGGAAGAGCTTGTTTAAATTGCCTTTAGGAAGCTGTTCTTTGCCAGTTTGCTCAAGGTAAGTATGTAAGTCTAGGGTGCTATCGTACTGTCCAATAACTCCACGTTCAGCCAAGATACGAGCCTCTGGCGAGTTATTTGCAAGCACATTGATAAACTCTTTAGCAGAATGGAACGGTGTTGTAATACCGCTATTAGCCACCAAAGCCGCATGGATTGGGTCACGAATAAGCTGACGTATCCAGAACATTGGGTTGATCAAAGCACCCGCACGGAGAACGTTAGTAGCTCCACCAAAGAACTTAAGCAATGGGGATAGCTCATAATGATGTGTTTCAAAAGCGGCTAAGTCTACAGGGTTGTCCACTATGACATGAACCACACCCTTGTTATCTGCCAATGGATTAGTTGGGTCTTTGTAACGTAGGTTGATGCCTTCAGCTAAAGGAGCGCCAACTGTCTTGCCATTCTTAATCCTTGAGGGAATACTAGCCGCACCAGCACCAATCAATTGCTCTACCGCAACTTTACGTACTTGGTTTTGATAAGCACCAGCTAACATAGATGCATATTGCTTGTCGATGTTTTCCCAAATGTTGCGTTCTAAATCAGAAGAGCCTTTGAGTTTATGGATCTTGGGAGTGGACTTTAAACCAGCGGCAGTATAGCCTAGTTGGTTTTCCATCATCTCTTCTAGGTCTGCGTTAGAAGCCGCTAGAGATACGTAGTACTTCTTAGAGCGGTACTCATCAGCTTGTTTCTTATCTAAGAGACCTACTTCTTCCCATAGATTTAACAAGCCAGTATTGACGTTCTTCCAAATATCAAAGATTTGTTCTAACTCAGGAACATTTTTGATTTGTTGCTCTGCCCACGCAATCTGCTCAGGCTTAATCTGCTTCTCTCTGTTTACGTGGTTCTTGATGTTCTTCTGTGTTTTGTTAAACGCAGCATCTTCTTGCATAATTTCTTTACCACGAAGGGCACGGGCAACTTCAGCCACATAGCCTCTACCGCTTAAATCAGAGTCTTTAACATACTGGTTGTCGTTTAAACGGTCTGCTATTGCCTGGCTGTTGGCTAGGTTGTTTACGTCATCTCTTTGGATGATGACAGTTCCATCAGAATTAATGATGGGAATCCCCGTTTGCAAACCATTACGGATAATGTTGATGGTTTGAGCTTTGCCTCTAGCCAGCAAATCAGCACGTAGAACACCATTCGCATCGTAGCTTGGGCTATCTTTGAGGCTTCTTGCTAGTCCCGAATTGGGATCAATAAACGCTATGCGGGCTTTAATCCGTCTTTCTGGATCTTTAAAGAAGTCTACAACGTTAGTGATGGTATCGGTTAAACGCTTACCAGCAGACTCATTTGGTAAAAGGGTTGTAAACGTGCCTTGTGGAGGAGCGTTAGGAGCTAAAGATAGTTTCTTCTTAACACCCAGTGTGCCAGTTTTACGTGGTTGACCTTCAGCCATTTCTTCAATTTGATTTGGCGTAATAGCTTTAGCTTGTTTAAACAATTTAGGCACTTCGGACTGGACAATGTCGCCCTCTTCGTTAGCTCGTACAGATATACCTTGAGCTTTTAATCCTGTCTCTTCTACTGGTGGCTGGATGTTTCTACCACTCCACTTAGGGTTGCCATATCTACGTTGTACGTTTGGATTACTGTACATAGTAGTGACACCGTAAAAACCGTTCATTGGAGTTACAACCATTGCATCATCGGTCTGTGCGTCATACAGAATGAATTGTTTGCCATCTGCGTAAACACGATTAAAGCGTTTAGACAGGCTCTCAATATGAAGGATTGTGTCTTCTAGGGCTTCTTTGGTAACCGCCACTGGGCGGTGAGCAACGTCTGTCAAGGCACGTTCAAGGATGTGTTTAGCACCGTAGGCTTTGCCCTTTTCATCTCCTCTGGTTCCTATCTGAAGGCGGATAGGACGTTTAGGGAATGGCGAGTTAGTAGGCATAAACCCTAGGTTGCCTAGAGCATTAGGGTTTTTGTCAGAGGTTAAGAATGTATCTGGCGCAATGCTATCTAATGCAACAGAGAAACGAATGTCTTTAGATTCTTTGGTTGGTGCTTTGTTAAATGCAGACTTAATTTGACTTGAGTCATAAACCGCAAGATTTTTTTGACCGCCTTCTGTTACATAAAACCCGTCAAATCCAGCACGTTTAATTGCTCCCTGTGCTTCTGGGCTTTCAATCATATTCCAAGATCCAAAACCAAAAATTCTTTTTAATCTTTCTGGATCAAAAGAAGCGCCTTGCAACATTTTTTGCATTTCTGCTGGCGTTGCGCTATCTAATGCTTGTTGTATATGAACAGGATTTTCATAGTCAAATGGATTATTTGCATAAACATATGCTGGAATAATGTTTGCACGACTAGGCAACTGCTCTCTTAACACTTGGTTCATCGCATCTTCTGGCGAATCTCCAAATTCTCTAGCAAGTTTATCGGCTTTTTTTGCAAATGCTAGCAACGCATCAGTAGATAAACCTTCCTTAAACTGTTTAGCCATATAGTATTCGCTGGCATCAGTAAAGTCTTCGGCAAAACTAGGTGTTGGAGACAAGAAAATAGCATTTGCTTGCTTAGGTTTAAACTCGGTAATGTCTTGTGCAGTACCGTGGTAGTAAATCCTTGGACTGCCATCTTCATTGACAATCTTAGAATCGCCCTCTGGACGATTCATAAACTCTCTTACTTCTGGTGTATTAGGTGCGCTTAAGGAGTATTTGGGCGCTTCTGGGCTTGGCTCACCCATCTCTGTTGTGTCGGTTCCGCCTTCTGGTTGTCCATATCTGCTAGCTGCTGCTTTAACATGGTTACGTATTGGTTGTCCGAACCATACTTTGCTTCTAGCCTTTGTATCTTTTCTGGCAGAATCTGAGCCAATGATGTAGTCATTATAATTTTCTTTCCCTATAACAAGAGTATCGTAATACATTGGGCTGGCTTGTGCAACTCCGTCCATGCCCGATATTTCAGCAACAATGTCATCTAAAGCATCAAATTTTTCTTTTAATACTTTGCTTAAATATGCTGGGTTTGCCAAATCTCTGCGTAAATCTTCATCCCAACGCATAGAAATTTCTGGTACATATTGCAGTCTAACTCCAATATATTGACCTTCTTTTGCACGTGGGTCAACAACTAACGTAAAGCCGTCTTGACCCTTGGAGGTAAATTTGTCCAATATTGGCTTGACATCGTTTAAAGCTTTTTCATCTTTAAAGTAAATTTCAACGCCAGGTCGTGCATTGTCGCTAACTTCATTTGGAGCTAAAACTTTTGATACAAATAAATCGTATTGCTCATTAACTAAAGCTTGGTTTGCCAAGGCTGAAACAACTTGAGTAGGATCAAACTTATCTTTTTCTACAACCCATTCTGTATCTAAAGCTTCTTCTACAGTACCACCGTATAAACCCTTAGTTGGCATTGCTCTGACAGCAATAACGGTGGGATCACTCTTCAATACAGAAGTGATGGAATCTTGCATTTCCTGTACCGCTTGTTGTTTTGGAGCAACATCGCCTTTTTGGGCTGATATACCAGCTAAGAAACGTGTTGCTGGGTTCTTTTCAAAGTTCTCTTCAAATGAACCACCTTCGCCAACTTTAGTTGTCCAGTTTTTCTTGCCCCATAACTCTTTTTCCGCAAACCAAGCAATAGCCTGTAAAGACGGTGGGTCAAGGTCTACACTCTTTTTAAGGTTTGTTCTTTCCTTGAGGAGCTTAGAAACCTTCTCTAGGACTTCAGCACCAAATCCATACTCACCAGTAACTGCAGTTGCTTTTGCATTCCACAGACCTGTAACACCTTTTTCAGCTGGTGGCGGTATACGTGGTAAATCTATACCTGGCAGTAAGTTGGCAGAACGTCTGAGCATACGAGCAGCCCATACATCAATGGTAGCCATGTCAGACTTGCCAATTAAGTTAGCCGCAAAGTTTTTAGCTTTAGGCGCTTGACCAGCTTTAATGCCTTTCCATAAGTCGGCTAACGCTTCCATAGCCCTTACGGAATTCATTCCATATAACTTACCGCTTATTTGGCGGATCTTGTTTTCGTCTGGAAATTCAGAAACTTTCTTTTTGCCATCTACGTGTTTAACAAAAGCAGCCATTTCTTTATCAAAGTCGCCACGCACAAAACGTCTCATTACATCCATAGAGAAATTAAAGTTAGTGTCTACTGGAGTGTTTGGACTAGTTGATCCTAACAAATCAGCTACTATGTCACCAAATCCACCGTATTCTTGTCTTAATAGTTTTGCTACGTTTTTGTACCAATTTTGATGGGCAATAATGTTTTTTGCATTTTTATCACCTTTGTTGGCACGTGCGTATATTTTAACTATCTCTTGGGCAAACTTAGTTGCAACTTTATTAGCATCTGCTTTGTTAAAACCGTAAGCAATTGCTTGATAAGATGGAGCAACCTTTAAGTTGCCTTTTTTATCTATACCAGCTTCCAAACCTTTAACGGTTAAATCTGCCCATCCCTCTGATGCTGGATAACGTTTTTTAGTGTCAACAATATCTTTAGTGGCGGTGTCTACTATCTTTTTAGCTCTAGCATCTACTTTATTTTGATCTAATGCCTCATCTTCAGCTAATTGCGATGTTAAAAAATTTTCTGCAATTTTCTGTGCATCATTAACGACTGCATTGCTTTCTTCATCATTTAAAGAAGCAGTTTCGGCAAGCTTGCGAACTTCACGTTTAATGTCTAGTTTGTATTTGCGCTCATCGCCTAATGAATACTTAAAATCTTTCTTTGAGCCAAACTTAGCGTTTTTAGCCAGCACGAGCGGACCAATTTGGATTACTTCATCGGCACTCAATATTGGCTGGGTTGTCTTGCGGTCATAGAAATAGCTATGACGCTCTGGATCCATACCTACTTGCGTCCATGCGGGGTCGTTTAAAGCTTTTTTTGCTTGAGCAACTGCTTGCTTTTCGTTAATTGGTTGCCAATTACCCATAATTCTGGCATCAGGATATTTGTTTTGTTCTCCTGTTGCTACCTTGATCATACGTTGTGGCACTTCAAATGTTGCATTTTTAACTGCGGAAACATTTGAATACATAGAGCTATAAGGCATAGCGCCTTTTTGGTCGCCACTAGCTTCGTTATGAATAGTGTTAACCCATGCACCTTTTTTAGTGTATGCGGGAATATCTAAACGTAATCCTACTGGATGACCTTTTGGAATTTGTTCAGTCTTGCCATAGCGAGCAATTTTCTTTTCATCAGATGCAGCTAAACCTTCCTCTGCCAACGCTCTTGGTGTTGGCTCTGGAACAAAGTCGTAGGCGGTAATTGTTTTGTAACGGTTAACCAGCTTATCGTATTGGGCGGCAGTCATTTCGCCAGCTTCTACTTTTTTGGCGGCTTCAGTCAATTCTGGCACACGCTTAGTAACATCTTTAAAATCCATGTTAATTCTGCGGGTATCAGGCTGAGAGAATCTAGCGGCATTAAGTACTTCACCCGCTGGAGCTACTTGATCTCTTGTGCCTGACTCAATACTTCTAAAGATACTGTCTGCACTTTGGAATCCAGCACCAGTAAAGCCATTACGCATAGCTTCAAACATTAGCTTAAGCTTCTCATAGATAGCACCAATCATGCCCTCTGGAGCGCCATTCTTGTCAAAGTATCTAAACGCTTCGGCAATAGCTTCTTCTTGGATATAGCTGTCAAAGCCAGCTAGTGTCTTGTTATCTTGTTGGTAGATCTTCTTGTACTGCTCGTACTTACCAGTATCTTTAATAAAGGTTTTAAGCCAGTCGCTCTTAGCTTTATTAGTTAAAGCTGACCATTCATTCTCTTGGAATCCGCCCAACTCTCTTAGCGCATGGATAGACTCATGGCGCATAGAACCCATAGGGTTAGGCTTGTCTAAGGCTACGTGGATCAGGTTATTAGCCCACATACCATCGGCTCTACCGTTTTCGATAGAATCCATGACCTTCAGACCTACGTTTTCCAAACCAAAACGCTTCATTTCGGGCAGTAGCATTGCCGCAATTTGAGGGGCACTTTCCCTGACCGCTGGGTTGTAGATATTAGGGTCGGATTGCTTGGCTAATTCCTCGGATTCTTGTGCCTTTGTAGGCTCTAAAACGGGCTTAGGAGGCGCTGTTTCACCACGTCTAATAGCTCCGATAGGGGCAGCTGTAATAGCGCCTATAGCGGCATCTCTAGCGGCTGATCCAATGACTCCTTGCATAGGATCTACGTCAAATCCTTCTCTGCCTAAAGCTACGTTAGTGGCATACTGTTCTTGACCAGCCTGTAGACCCTCAAATGGAGCTTCGGATAGAGCAGCCATTCCTGCTCGTGGCAGCATATTAGCGTTTAAACGGGTTGCAACGCCAGGCGTTACTAAACTCTCTGCACCGTATCGACCAGCAGCAGCACCTAAAACTGCCCCTAAACCAAGTTGGGGAGCGTTTGCCATTGAATATGCTTGGGCTTGAGAAGCCTTTTCAGCTGCTATTTCTGGACTTTCGCCTCTAGCCTCAAGTTTAGATTTAACGTTTTCGTAAATAGAACCTTTGATTGCACCAGTACCCTGTAGCGCACCTATGCCAGTGTTTATTGTTCTAGCAGCGGGCACTGCCAAGCCAGCTACTCTAGCTCCAGCACCTAATGCACCAGCCGCTACATAGGGGGCAAAAGAACCTGTTGCTTGGGCAATAGATTGAACTGGAGCTTCTGCTACACCACCTAAATACGCCTTGATTTCTTCAAGAGTGCTACCAGATTTAACGGCTTCATCTATGATTTGTTGCCGTCTTTGCATCTCTTCAATGCGTTGCGGTCTATATTGCTTGCCTAGTCTTTCTTGAATACCGCCAAGATATTGGGATGCAGCGTTATCTGCACCAGCTATATCGGTTAAAGACTTACCAGCGCCAACAACACCTTGTTTAAACGCAGTGCCAATGTCACCTAGGTTGCTGGTGTTTTGTTTTATTTGCTTTTCTTCGGTAATTCTAGCGGCAGTTGCTTGAATTACAGACGGATCTGTATTGTCTGGGAACTCTAATATGGTTCCATCAAAGAGTTCTGCATTAATTGGCATAGTTATCCAGCGATTTGCTTACCTTTTGCATCAAACCTTATCACGTTACCGCCTCCTGATGTGGCTGGTAAATCAGGAAAAGCTTGTCTACGTAATTGTAACGCTATTTGGCTGTTTTCTATGTCATTGATTGCTTTTTGTTTGGCAGCTGGATCTGTATCTAACATTGGATTTTTTGCAATTAATGAATTAAGCATATTTTTTACATGATTTTCATATTGATTAATAGCAATTTTTTGTTTTTCAGTACCATGTTTTTCAACATCTAATGCATATTGTTTTTCTTTCATGGCACGGTTGTACATTGCATTTTGCTTGTTAAGATCTTCTGCACCTTGATAGCGAGTAGCGTATAACATACTCTTATCTAAGGCTGCTTGTTCAGCGCCACGTTGTTTTTTAGATTCACTTAATTGTTGCACGCCAGCTAAAGCACCCTTACCAATATTTTCAAACGCATAGGGAGATGTACCGCCAAGCATTCCTAAGCCAGCGGTAAGCAAAGCCATGTTTTTATCATCGCCTCGTTGTGCATCTATTGCTTTTTCACGAGCGAGCATTCTTTCCATCATTTGCTCAAGACTAGACTTGGGAGCTGCTTGAGCCTGTACTGGAGCATTTCTGCCCATGTTTTCTGCTTCAAATAAAGCAGTGGCTTGGTCAAAATCTCTAAGCTCTTGATTTGTAGGAACGTTGCTACGTATAGGAACATTTCTAAGCTCTGGTGGCATGGTTGGCGGAATTACTTTGGTTGGATTGGGTCTTTTTGCCGCAAGTTCTGGAGCACTTTGTTTTAAGAATTCGTATTGATCTTCTTCTTGTTTACGTTTTTTAGCTGCTTGAATTTCTTCAATACGCAATCTATCCATATCATAATTGTCACCACCATAAACACCCATAGGGTCTACGTAACCCTCATTGGCAAAATGACGTACTTCTCCGCCTTGAGCTAAGTTAACCCCGCTAATGTAACCTTGAGTCTCTCTTGGTAGTCTGCGTGGGTCAGCGCCAGAGGCTAACCATTTATCTGTGGCACCAGGTCCCATGTTGTAAGCAATCATTGCTAACTTAGGGTCTCTGTAACGTCTTAGTAAAACACTAGCGTATTCATCGCCAACACGTCTAAGTTCGTTTGGATCATTGCTTTGTGCGGGTTTAATACCAAAACCAGGATCTCTAGCGGTTGCTGGCATAACTTGCATCTCGCCTTGAGCACCCTTATTAGAAGTCAATAGGTTACCGCTTTTGTCGTAACGTCTACCGCCACTCTCTTTACCCATGATGACGGCACGTAAACGGGCATCCATATCACCGCCCTGTTCTGGACGAACAGAAGCAATTCCTACATCTTTACTTGAATTTGCAAAAGTTTGTGGGGAACCTTTAGCTTGCCGAGTCTCAAACGTTGGAGTGTAGTCATCCTCTCCCGCATTCATAGCACGCTCAATCATGGAGTTATAGTCAGCCTCCTCTAAAGAGTCTTCGTAATCGTCATCTTCATAATCAGACATACCGCCATCAGCAAACGCAATAATTCCACCGCCAGCATACTGACGTTCTGGAATAGGCAATTGAGCTACTCCCATGTCTTGCGGCATCTGCTGAGGCATCTGAGGAGCCATCTGTTGCGGCATTTGTTCTGGCATTTGTGGTTGCTCTGCTTGAGCATTTTGCGCCATTAACTGCTCCATTACTGTCGGAGGAGTTTGTCCAGCATTTTGTAATGCGTTTTGTCTTGCAAAAGCATCCGCCATCTCTGCTTTACGAGCAAGAATTGGAGCTAACATCTCTTCGCTAATCTGCTTTTTTTGAGCCATTTGCATAATCATGGCTTGTGGCAAAGCAGCTAAATCATCAATTGAGCTATTTTGTTGTTTGATTGCGCTAAGAATACTCATTTATTTGCTCCCAAACATATTGTAGAGAGAGAGTCCAGTCATTCCCATACCAGCCAACTGACTTGCAAAGCTTGGCGGAGGAGTGGTTTGCGCTCCAGAAGTGCCCGTTTGTGTCAACGGAACACCACGCACTAAGTTATTCATTGTTTCAAGGTTGGTTACTGGATAGTTTAACTTAGCCATTAAGTCTTGATATTGAGTGTCCAATTGCTGTTGCTGAGTAGCACGTTGTAAGTCACCATATGCACCTTGAGTCTTAAGGCGGTCAATATCTGTAGCTTGTTGTGCAGTGCCTAGCTGACCAAGTGTCTGACCAAGCCCAGTGTAGCCAGCGGCTTGACCTAACTGAGCTTTTTGCGCTGCATCAAAAGCATTTTGCATACCTGTAGCTTGAATGTTGCCTAGTTTAGTTTGCAGATTGCGATCAGATTCGGACATCATTAGGGCATTACGAGCGCCACCATAGGTGCCTTGTTTAGCTGATGCCAAGTTCTGAGCAGTCAAACCTTTTTGAGCATCACGCAAAGCCTCTGCTTTGTTTACGTCAATTACATTCTGTTGATATGGAGACATATACATTGCGGTTTGCTCAGGACTAAGCATAGAACCTAAAGCACCCAAACCCATAGCAGCAGACCCTGTACCCATATTAAATTGGCTAGGGGTATTCATAGTACCTAGTTCGGTACCAATCTGTTGTTGCATTGGCGATAGACCAGCAACACGACCAGAACCAGCCAAGCCAGCCGCTTTGAGCGGATCGCCATACATGGTGTTGTAGTCTTTAGTTAAAAGAGTCTGTGCAGTAGGCAATACCCCGCCAGCACCAGTGATATAGGGTCGTAAGACCTCTGGGACATCCGTTAACGAGGTTGATATTGAGGTATTTGTTGCCATGTCTTATCCTTTACGCAGCTAAATATTTGCGTGGGTTAATTTGTTTGCCTTGAGACTTACGACCAGTACGTGCTGTACGCACCTTATCCATCATTGAATACAGTTGTTTTGCACCAGCCTTAGATGAACCGTTGCCTAAATGAGACACTACATCTGCTGGAACCACAAACTCGCCATCAGCAAGGCGAGCCTCTTGATTGCCATTAATTGTTGCAGGGATGTCATCGCTCATGCCATCTCCACCGCCAGACAAAAATCTTGGCTGTCCACCAGCTGCATAGCCAGTAATGCCACCACCAAATAAACCATTTTGCAGATTACCTTGGTTTAAACCACGGGCTTCATCCATGCCATATTCATCGTCCACTGAACCACCTACAGCATATAGTCTATCCTCCCCTTTCATGCGGGAATATAGGTTGTCAATTTCACCACTTCTTCCATAGTAAGTGGGATCCATTGAAGCATCCCTACTAGGGTCTGTGCTAAATGGGTTTTTGCTAACTACATCTGCAGCATAATCACGTTGACGGTTAATTTCCGATACTGCTTTGTCATATTCAGCTTGAGCTATATTACCAGCGGCTTTTTGTTGTTTAAGGTAATCAAGTTGTGCTTCTTGATCCATTAAGCTCATTGTTCCGTAGATGGTTCCAGCAGTAGACATCAATGGAGCCATAGTAGTGCCAGCTTTAACTGCTGCAGTAGCGGATGGGTTTATGTTGCCAGTAAATACGTTTTTAATACCAGAACCAGTGTCGCTTATGCCCTGACCAACATTTTTTAACTGACCGCTATAGTCATAATTAGCCACTGCATCTTTAGCGTTTACACCAGCCTTGTATATATCAGATGGGGCATTCATTAAGTCTGTACCAAGTTGAGATGCGCCTTCAGTAAACTTTGTACCAATCTGACCTGCCGCTTCACTAACATTCCCACTTAAAAGATTATCCATAAATGAGGTTGGTTGTGGTGCTGCTCTTAAAACATTGGCAGATTCGCTAGCTAATGCGTTAGTCATTTGATTGGCAGAATTTCTTGCAATTTCATCTGCGGTTCTTTCAACCGCTGTTGCGCTTACTGGAGCCACCCCTTCGGATACTGGCAATAAAGCTGTATCAGGTGCGCCACCAGCAGCTCTTAAATATTCACCTAGTTCAGATGTAGCATACGCTGTTGCGCCACCAATCATAGCGCCTTGAAGGTTAAAACTACCACCTTTACGCATTACACCAGAGCCATTTAAAGCACCTAAACCAACAGCTAGTGGTTGCATACCAGGAACCATAGAAGCAGCTACTTGGGCAACTGTGCCCCAACCGCCAGGAATAGCTTTGCCAACCTGTTTATCAAATCCTACCAAAGCTTGGTCAATAGGTTTAAACGCTTGAGTAGATACATCAGATACTTGTTTAATGCCAGGCAGGTTTTGGGTAGCTTTAACTGCTGACATACCTGCATTAGTTAAAGGTTTCATTATGTTTCTTTGAAACGCTCCACCAATGCCAAAAGAAGGAACCCCGTCCTTAGTCTGGATTTCATGACCAGTAAGTGATTTAAGTCCGTGGGCTTGACCGCCCTGTGCGTAGTAGTTCATATAATAGTCACCGTTACTGTCCCCACACTAGCTGTGGCAGATACTCCATATAAATAAGAAACGTTGGGTACAACAATCTTTAAGTTTTCCCCCACCTGAAATACAGTCCCATTTGGCAAATTGTACCCTGATGTTGGTAAATTTAACAGCCGAATACCATCCATTTGTAAAGGAACATCTGAATCCAACTGCGTAAAATAAAGCCTTAAAACAGCAATAAGCTGAGATAGTTGCTGTGGGTTGTATTCTTCTGGCACCAAAGGCAACGCTGGCGCACGGAATTTCTGCATTCCCATTAGCGTTTCCCATCTGGTCTGCCGTCCAAACGAGGGCTACCTAACTGCCATTGAACACCTAATTCTGTGGATGCAATCTCAACCGCCATCTGACGTGCCCTAGCCCGCATAAATATTTGGTCTGTATATACGTCTACAGAAGTCCTAATAACGTCCCCAGTTTCTGTGTTGGAATATGTATTGCCTGGAAAGTTTCTTGGCTTAATATACATAGTCACTTCTGGAAGGGCTGCGGTAGAACCATCAAAATTAACATCAGGGATGATTCTTTTAGTTAATATAAACTGCTCTCCGTCTACCAAATCAAAGTCAGAAGAGGCAATATTAGCCTCTAAAGGCAAGGTATCAGCGTTTACACCACGCTCTTGGTCATATACGATAGTCGAGGCTACAGACTGAGGGTATTCCCTCAGTGAAGAATCACTCCATGCGGTGCGCTCAATAGAGCCATAGTACCAAATCTTTTCTAAGTGGTTATAGACAATATAGGCATCATTAACAATGCTGTTGGCGGTAGGGTAGAACCACCAGATTTCATTCCAACCTTCATTGGTGCCCACAATAATCTGGTCTGCTTGTGCGTAGTTTAGGTTTTCAAAAACGTGGTTACGCAGGGTGCAAGGCAAAGTCTCTACCCGACCAGAGTAGGCATAGAACTTATCGTGACCGAACCAATAGGCGGTGTTATTAACTACGGCTACAGAACGGGAGCTAAGGATAGAGATGTTGTCTGATAGTTCTTGTAAACCGAACACATCTGTTGTGCCCAAATACTGCAGGGAATTGAGTGTACCGTCAGTAAATACTAGAATCTCTTGACGAGTAGCGATAGCGCAAACAATCTCAGAACCCCTAGAAACACGGATAAAACCAGCAGAATTGGTGACTAATGGAGTCCAGACATTAGCCTGACCTTGAGTTGCCCAACGAATAAGCAATGGGTCAAAAGCACCGCCACCGTAAGGTGTGGCTCCAAAAGCTAATAAATGCTTGTCATTCTGGGATAGATATATCTGTTTTGTTTCTAGTGGTACATCTGCTGGTGCAATGCCATCTATAGTGGTTGTGGCTAAAGGAGTAGCTCTAACTTGAACCCCATCTGTGTTCTTCCAGTAATAGATAGTGCCATTACGGATATTCATTACAAGGTCATTGTCAAAGTTATTAAAGAACCAATCCCTTTGCAACTGAACCACAGGAGTTACTGCACCAGAACCCCAAGTGCCACGACCCCAAACACCAGCGCCCCAACCATAACCATAGGTAACTGTGTCATACCCAACATCAATATCGTAATAAGCTGTAACTGTAGCCCCGCCTTTTGCTGTATCGGAAGAAGTAGCATTGACGCCTACATTGATAGTGTAGACCTTGGTAGTAGTGTTTACAGATACGATTGCGTAACCAAACTCAGCATTTAAAACATTGGCGGTAATGTTCCCACCAAGCGTTGTAGCACCAGAATAGGTTACATAATTACCAACTTCTGGGTTATATGCGGTATCGGTTGAATAAGATACGCTCAATACGGCAGAACCAGTAGTGGCTGTAAATGGACCAGCAGCTGCTCCTAAAGTGGTAGAAGTGTGCTGTAACGGGGTAATGTCGTAGAACTCTTCACCAGCTTCAATATAGACTTTTTTACTAGTTCCCATTGCAAGGTAGTTATCACCAAGAGTGGTAATCCAGTTAAACATCTGGCGGCAAATACCAATAAGCGTAACTGTGCCGTAACGAAGCCACCCACCAATCTTTTGTGGATACCCAGAGCGGAAACGAATCTTATCGCACTCATACCAACCGCCTTCGTTGGTGTAGTTGGTTTGGTCTCGATTAACGCCTGGTTTAAATTGTAGCTTTTGTAATGGCACAGGGTTTACCCTAATATGGTTAGAGTTTTGGCAATTTTGGCTTTACGGTCATCTAAACCAATTAAGCCGCCATTGATACGTTTAGTCATTGTCTCAAGATCTGAGGCATCTGCCAAGCTGTTTAAACCTTTCTTGTTCCAGAACCAGCCAGCACTTAATGCTGCATATCGTGGATCCAACAATAAAGTAGGGTCAGAAAGAAGATCAACACCAATACCAGATCCGCAGTTTGCATAGTTTTCTTTACCAGTTAACTGGATAAGTCCTCTGCCTAAATACTTAGAAGCCTCTTCCTCATTAGTGTTTCCTAATCTGCCGTTATAGACCTTGCCCGCTATTTTAGCTGGCTGACGTGCGTACTGGTCTGCAATCTCTTTTGTGGGAAAACGGCTGGGCCAAGTCTTCATTAGACCTTCTGCGCTGTAATTTAAGTTTTCTTGCAAAGTCTTGAAGTTTCCAGACTCGTGAGCGCACTGTCCAATAAAACAAGCCTGACGGACAGGCGTAGATATGTCATATTTGACAAAAGTTTCTTCTAAAGGGGCAAGCCATTTATGGTCAATCCCCAGTTTATCTAACTGGTCATACGTCATTCTTTAACACCTTTTCTTAAATTATCTTTTGCCTCAAGAATTTGCAAGTTATGGGCAATATGTAAACCACCTTTAGCTATAGGAACTATATGGTCAACATGAAAATTTTCACCTAATGACATGGCTTTATAAAAATCTCTTAAAGCATATATCTGTTTAATTTCTGGGGTTAATTTACCAGTCAATTTTGTACGCCTCATAGCGTTATCAGCGTGTATTCTGGATTTATTCATGGTTCTATCGTTACGCTTCCACGCAGATACTTTATCTGGGTTAGCTACTCTATATGCGTTATTACGCTGTAACTTTTTATCGTAGTGTTTTTCTGTAGACTTTTTTACAGACTCTCTATGTGCCAAAGGATTATCTAATCGCCTAGCTTTCATAAGTTCTGCATAACACGGTTTACATTTAGCCTGTACGCCCAAACCGCCACGCTTAGATGGACTATATTCAATAATTGGCTTTATCTGCTTGCAAGCAGTGCATTGCTTATTAGGCATTCTGCTTATCCTTAGATTTCATATCCATTACTTTTTCAACCGTACGTCCACCGAAATAGGCGAGGAACACAATTTGACCCCACTGACCTAGAAGCTGAACATAACTTTCAGTAGCATTAAATCCAAATGCCGACATCATGGCAAATAGGAAATAGCCAGCAAATATAGCAATTAAAGCCAATGGGCGAATGTTTTTAGACAGCCAAGAGTCGCTGGACATATCGGCTTCCCAGCGTTTAGTAATTTCCTGAGCCTCGGCTATATCAGCATTAATTTTTGCCAGCTCGCCATTCTGTTGCATCTCCAACAGTTTAAGTTTGGCTTGCTCTGCCTGTGCTGGGTCAGGAAAGACCTTATCAAGTATCTTACCGCCAATGTCTAATAGTGCGCCTAATGGAAACATAATTACCCCTTAATACCCCAAGTTAAATACCACGCTATTACAGCTGCTGCTGCAAAGCAATAAAACTGCACTCGTCTTACCGCTTTTAAATCATGCTGGTATTCTTCGTTGTCTTTGCGTTGCATATTCTCAATATCCAGCTTAATCTTTAATACTGCTTCCCACTCTTTAGCACCGTGCTTTTTAACAAAATCTATCTTTAGTTTTGCTTCTTCATCGGAGATTTGTTTCTTATGTTGCCATGACTCTAAAGCCTTAATTAATGCTCTTTCCTTCTTAAACTCTGCTTCTCGTCTTGCTCTAACACGTTCATTAGCTTGTTTCTGAGCTACTTCTGTTGCATCGTGCTGGGCATTTTCAATGCTTTTAGTTAGCCCTTTAGTAGCCTCTCTAGTTGCATCAAGGCTACCGCTAAGAGTTTTGACTCCTTCTGATAATCCATACGGGTCTGGCATAACTTCTCACCTTACATAACTCCGCCACCAGCGGCAGGAACAGATGTCGCATGGATAGAAATATGTTGCTTAAGGTTTAAAGGAGCGTTACAGTCTGAGCAGGTATCCGCAGAAAGTTCAGCTTCATCAAGGTCATAACCACACGCCAAGCACTCCACTTGAACTTCATGTTTCGGCTGAACCAGACCGTCTACAATCTGGGCTTCAATTACCTGTTTCATTACGCTTCGGGCCAGTTTGCAGCAACGGCAGCCAATGCGTCTACTGAAGTTGTAGCAGTAATAGCAGCAACCAAACGAGTGCATTCTGTAATTACAGCAGCACGGTAAGTCGCTACATCAGCTGGTACATCAACGCTACGCTCTACCTTACGGATAATCATCCAATCGGTTGTAGAAAGAAGACTGTTAGCTGCGGCTTTGGCGGCTGTGATTTCTGTAGTCTTTAGACCTTTAGTAACCAAACGCTCGGCTGAATTAACCATTGCGCCTTTACCGTTGTCGGCAGCTGCATCATAGACTTGTACATACATTGGGTTGCCATTTTCGTCTGACTCTTCACGGTCATCCAATAACTTAGCTGTGCCAGAGTAGGTAGCTTCTACTGTGCTGTTTGTCTCGTTTACACGATATGCTGGACCAGCAATCCAATAGTATTTGTCGTTAGGACGCTCACCGTGGATGATTTCCCAGATGCCAGCTTGTAGCTTTTCGGCAGGGGTTGAAGTGCGTAGGAACACGGCAGAATACTGCTGTGAACCAATGTTAAAAGGCATATCTAACGGGAGGATTTGAGTTACCTGTCCGTCTTGTACTACTGCAAAGTTGCTCATATTATTACTCCTGTTAAAAAATTGTTATCTTGCAAGTGCGGATTTAAAAGGATACTCCGCAAATGCCATGTAAATGTATGTGCTTCCACTAGCATTTAAACCATTGTATGTACATCTCATTTTTATACCGTTGGAAAGAAAATCTAATACAGGTCTATCATCGGTTTCAAGATAAGAAAGGTTTGCACCCAAATCTAAGCCTGCAACATTATATGTATCTCTAGCGGTATCAAGTAAAAACCAACTATCAGCAGTTCCGCTAGAAATTTTTATCATTACAAATTTAGGTCTAAACCCTGTATAAACAAATGAACCGTTAGTAGAACCATTGCCTGTATAGCTACCAAACTTACTAAAGCCAGCTATTTCTGACCAGCAGTAGGCTACTTGTGTCCATCCTGAACTATTTACATTGGCATTAGTGCCTATTGAAAATACTGAACTAGTTGGAGCAGTAGAATTGAATGTTGTTGTGCTTAAATCTTGTCCGCTAGTGTCATTTAAAAATAATCTATATGATGCAGATGTTAAATTAGAATTGTAAACAATCCAGTCAGATGTATTACTGCGGGATTTAATAATAATCATCTTAGGTGCAACACCTAAACCATGACCTACAGTTGCATTGCTTCCTGTACCTGTATAAGTAACAATACTAAACCCAGCAGTAGCATTAACGCTTACTGTTGATGTAATAGAACCAGCAGTATTTGTTGTGTTAGTTCCTTGACCAGCTTGCCATTGCCAGCCTACATAATTTAAGCCACTTTGATTGCAGTATGCGTTAGGATTAGAACCATCAGTTCCAGCAGTAACAGTAAATCCGTTGCTGTTAAAACTACTTGTATATCCATATACAGCACTAACTCCATATCCTTCTGCACTAGTAGAATTAGAACCTAATTCTTTGTTTCCACCAGCACCTCTTACAGAATCAAACCACATATGACCATATGTGTCATTTCTAACTTTGCTCCAAACTAAGTCAGGTTTAAACCCAGCAGTATTTGTGATGCTTCTAGGAGACGAACCATTACCTGACCAAGTAGTAACATCCATTACCAAGTTACCCTGTTGGATAGTAGGTGTTGGTAGGTTAGTTGTACAGAGAGACTTATAACCAGATGGCGGGGCGTATGTGAAAGCGTACTGACCGAAGTTTGCAATAGTTATGTTATTGAAATTACTATTTTGTTTAGTATTTAAGAAAAAACTAGCAGTAGAACCAATAGCATAACCACCTTGATTTGTTACAGGGTCTTGAGTTCCGCTTCCCAACCAAGTATTGTTTTTGCTATACCAAACCTTTGAATTTGCCCTATCAACGGCAATTCCTAATACAGTTCCAGCGGGCCATGTTGCACCAGTATCGTAAGAAAGACTGCCATTTACATAAATTTGTGCGTTACTTCCACCGCCAAAATAAAAGCTAGAAGAACCTGTGCTTAATGCTGATGTTGTGTATCCAGTTGGTGCAACTCCAACTCCACCAGTAAAGTTAGTAGTATCGCCAGCTAAAAATTCAGCATAAATTTTTACTGTTGATGGAATTTCCATTGTTGCATAAGCATTGGATTGCACTCCACCAGCAGTATTAATTTGACTTTTTAAATTTCCATCCGTTGTGGTTGTTCCAGTTCCAGTATTTAATGGATTCCACACACAATAGTTACCACGAATTACACCGCCTACATCGCCAGTAACATTGTATGGAGTCCACTGTGTAGGTACATCAACCATTGAATCGTAAGTAGTGCCAGCAGTTAGGCTAATGTTATTCGTAGTCCAAGTATTGTTATTACCTGAGAAGTCTAAGCCTAATGTACCTGTAGATGAGTTGTTGCTAAACGGCAAATAGAATCCGTTAGTACCGTATGTACCTGTGTATTTCTTACTTGTCCAATTGCTAAATTGGTCGTACTGCCCAAAGTCGGTAGCTGCTAATTGTTGACCATCAACGAAGTTAACTTCCGCCATGTAGCCATCAAAATAATCGCCATTAGGTCTTTTGCCTATGGTTTGCAAAGAAGAATTATTTATTCCGCAATCATAATTTTGGGCTGGATAACTAGCTGTTGCAAATGCAGTTACTTGAGAACCATTTACATATAATTTAACTCTATTGCTTGCAGTTGCTTGAGTGGTATCTACTGCAACAACAATGTGATACCAAGCGGATGGGTCACGAAATACTTGAGTTGTAGTTAGCCCTGTTGCACCTTCATCAAATAATATATAAAGCTGATTGCTTCCAGCAGATTCACTAAATCTAATTGCATCATCTCTACCGCTTGACTTTACACCACCAAAAAACGCTTCATAATTTGCAAAAGTTCCTCTTTTAATCCACGCACTAAATGTCCAAATTTTACGATTACCAGCCACCGCTGGGGTGCGGTTCAAATACGCAGACGCAGAGCTACGGAAACGCAAAGAGCGTGACATTGGGTTTGGCACATTAGCTACGGGCCAGTTATTAGTCTGTTGTGCTTGAGTTACATCCGTCATGCCCCATACGCCAGACGCAGAAGACTGGGTAGGTGTAGCTGGAGTTTTGCGGATTACACCGCCTGGGTATCTTTTACTCATTATCTCGCTCTAGCAATTTTGAAAGGGTTCTCTGCAAAACAAGCGTATATGTAAGTATCGCCAGTTTTGTTTGTTGCTGTAGCACTAGCTCTTGGTTTAAATCCATTAGAAATAATGTCAATATCACCGCCAGTTAATTCTGCACTAGTTAAATTTGCATTTAATACTGTGTTTGCGACATTGTATGTGTTTCTTGCAGTATCAAAAATGTACCAATCTGTTGTGCCATTGCTAATATTCTTAATAAGAATGTATTTAGGTCTAAACCCTGTATAGATAAAAGGACCATCAGAAGATGAATTTCCAGCGTAGCTACCAAATGAACTAAATCCAGCTACAGGAGACCAACAGTAGGCTACAAGCGTTGCTCCTGATGTGCTTGTTAAAGAACCACCACCGATGTTTACTACTGTGCTTGTTGGTGCGGAGGTAAATATAGTAGTACCGCCATCAGTTCTTTTTGCACCAGTTGAATCTAATATCAACCAATCCGAAGCCCAGTTCCATCCAGCTACATCAATACCAACCACCCAATTAGAACCAGCTTGATTGCGTTGTTTAATAATAATCATTTTTGGTGCAACACCAAGACCATGACCAAAACTACCAGCACTATTAGAACCATTATAAGTGGCAATACTAAATCCAGAGGTTGTATTTACAGAAACAGTAGAAGTAATTGTGCCATTAGTATTGGATGAAGTTACACCCTGACCAGCTTGCCATTGCCATCCCACATAGGTTTCACCAGTATTATTAACTGCAATATTCGTGCTTACATTAAATCCATTAGAATTAAATGCCGTTAATGTATCTGTTTCATTTTGTTCTGCCGCAGTAGTATTACTACGCATATAATTATAAACACCAGCAATTGAATTAAATAACATACTGCCTCTAGCAGTATTTCTGTCTTTAATCCATACAAAATCAGGTTTAAATCCACCAGCGTTAGTAACTGTTTGAGTTGAGCTATTACCGCTATATAAAGTAGCATCCATCACCTTATTACCAGCAGGGATAGTCGGTACTGGCAAGTTGTATGTATTGAGCCTGTTAAACCCTGTTGGTGGGGTGTATACGAATGGTTGTTGACCGCAATTTAAGGCAACGCTACTACCATTATAGTAACTATCAACAAACAATGTATGTGGTGTATTAAGGTCAATATAGCCAGACAATGATGTTAGTAATGTGTTGTTTTGATAGATATAAACAATATTGTTAACCATGTCCATAGCAACACCAATGACATCATTGCTTGCAAAAGTACCTAGAGCACCAGTGCCAAGATTGGTGCCGTACACATTCCAGCCACTATTAGTATTGAAGAATAATGTATTTGGGCCACCAGCTGATACCCACGGGCCGTTAGCTACTTGGGTTTGTTTAGATATACCAATACCTAAACCAGCACTTTGATTGATAGCACTGACCGTTAATTCCCAATAAAACTTTCCAGTTGGGGTGCACAGTGTGCCAATATTAAATCTGTCTGCATTGCCAGACATAGTAAGTAACAAATTGCCATTTGAGTAAGCAACAGAACCAGCGTTATAAACTACTGGGTTAAATGTGCAATAGTTAGCAATAGTAGAACTTGCATTAGACGGTGAGTCCAGCATTGAATCGTATGTAGTACCAGCGGTTAAGCTAATGTTGTTTACTGTCCAAGTATTACCGTTCCCGCTTGAATCAGTACCTAAAGTGCTTGTGCTGGTTGTATCTGTAAATTTTAAATAAAAACCATTAGTACCATAAGTGCCAGCGTAAGGAATAGATTGCCAGATACCGTTGGCATCAGTTGTTCCAAATGAGGAGGGGGTAAGCTGAACTCCGTCAACAAAGTTAACTTCGCCTAGGTAGCCATCAAAGTAGTCAGTATTTCCTGCTGTGTAATATAACGAGCCAATAGAATGAATATTTGAGCTATTAATATATAAATCTGCATTTTGACTTGGGTAATTTGCAGTAGCAAAAGATGTTTGTTGAACACCATTTACATAGAATTTTATTCTGTTACTAGCTGTTGCTTGTGTTGTATCTATTGCAACTACAATATGGTACCAAGCGGATGGGTCACGATAAAGCGCTGTTGTAACAAGTTGCTCATTTCCTGTTGCATTATAAAAATTTAAAGCATTATTAGAAAAATAAATTTGACCATAATTAGAACCACTTGTTCCACCGCCAAACAAAGTTCCTGAACTTCCAATATTTGACCTTTTAACCCATCCACTCCAAGTCCAAGTTTTACGATTAGTTGCACTAGCTGGAGTACGGCTTAAATAAGCAGTAGCACTACTTCTAAACCTTAAAGATTTAAGAATAGGAGTTTGAGCAGCTGCGGGCCAGACACCCTGACCTTGATACTGTAGCTCTTGTGAGAGCGTGTATACCCCGTTAGCACCTTGTTGAGTTACAGTCGGTGCAGTTCCTGAGAGTATCCCACCTTCATATCTATCTGACATTCAAGCCTCTTAGCTAATGTTTTCGTAGGACAGGACGGCTTCTAAGTAGTTAGCTGTTCCCGCTGTAATCACTACGGATTGGTTCTCCATTAAATAAAACGCAGTTGACTTATCGGTCACAATCAATGACGCACCAGCAGGTACAGATATTTGATATGCTAAATCGTAGGCTGTACCACCACCAGCAGCGGCTGAGTTAACAGAAACCGTTACAGTAGCAGCGGTTGAACCGTTGACATTAGAAACCACAATGTTGTTTACCTTGTATACCAAGCCGCTAGAAGCAGCGTTTGATAGGAAAGTGGTTGCACTAGTGGTAGATAGAGCAACATACGTGGTATTACCGTAAATTGCTGTGACGTTGACTATATTTGGATTTGCCAAGATGTACTCCTTAAATGTTGTTTACTATGCTATTAGCCACCAAAAATCATTGCCATAGCGATTGCCTTACCTGTTGAAATTCCCGCTGAACCAAAAGACAAAGTTCCTGAGCCGTTTGTTACTAAAGCCTGACCATTGGTTCCATCTGCTGACGGTAAGGTAAAAGTAACGTTAGAAGCAATAGTGTCTGCTGCTTTTAAAGCTGTATAGTTAGTGCCGTTATCGGTATCTTCATACAACTTAATATTAGCCCCAGCTGCTGATGTACCAGCCACATCCATTTGAGTAATACCAGAAATCGTACCGCCAGTAATTACTGCGGAAGGAGTAGCTAAAGCTGTTAAATAATTTGTTGCATCAACAACGTTTGTACCGTTATTAAACACAAACATAGTCTTACCAGCAGGGACGGCAATGCCTGTACCTGTGGTGTTTTTAATCGTTTTAGTGCCAGTAGTGGTGTTATTTACTAGGTACAACTTCTCAATTTGGCATCCAGAACCAAGGATTACATTACCAGCGTAGCCTATTCCAGCACCAGATTCGGTGAGGTTTAAACGCAGATTACGGGCTGTTTGAGTAGCATTGGTGTCTGTAAGAGTAAGAGTTACATCTGCGGCACTTGAAAATAGTGCATCAGCAGAACCTGTAATAGCCTCTTGGATTGCAGTTCCAATATTGGTATCCGTGGTAATACCCCAAGTACCAGCTTGCTCACCTGTGGTTATCAGCTCAAATTTTAATTCACTATACGTGGATGCCATGTTTTATCCTTTATGCTGCTATTTCTACCCAATTAGGGCTTTGTGTGTCAATAATATCACTCCAGACGGGTGTTTGCGAGTCATTTATGCCAGTCCAGTTTGCGGTCTGATTATCTGGAATTACCTGCCAAATTATGACTTGTCCAACCTGTCCTGTTGCACTTACACCCGTAACACTTACATCTACTCCAATACGTACAAGAACCGTTCCTAAACTAGCCGTAACTTGGAATCCTGTAACGCTAATATTCTGTCCAGCTTGAACGTTAACTGGGTTAACTACACCCGTTGCTTCTACTCCAGTTACACTTACCGCAGCTCCAGCTGTTGTAGTTACAGAACCTACGCTTACTGTGGCTAAAACACCTGTTACAGAAACGTTAGTACCTTCTTGTACCGTTACGCTTCCTACACTACCTGTAGCGCTTAATCCAGAAACAGGAGCATTTGCAGCTGCTTCTACGCTTACTGAACCTACACTTACTGTTCCCGCTACACCAGTAACGCTAAACGATGCATTACCCGTTACAGATGCACTTCCAATACTTCCTGTGGCGCTAACTCCCGTAACACTTATAGCAGTTACCGTTGTGACGGTGACAGATCCTACGCTTCCAGTACTAGTAACCCCAGTTACACTAACCGAAGCTCCAGCTTGCACTGCAACAGAACCTACATCTCCTGCTGAACTTAAACCAGTTACATCTACAGAACTACCAGCTTCTGCGGTTACTGCACCTACATTTCCTGTCCCACTAACACCAGTTAAGTTAACGCTGGTATTAGACTGTATTGTTACTGAACCAACTTGTCCCGTTGCAGAAACAGAAACACTTCCTTGTCCCCAAGGAGATACGCCCCAGCCTTGGTTTCCCCAGCCAGATAACGGAACAATGACATCAGCCACACCTCAATTACCCTTAAGCAATACGGATAATAGCGTTGCTTGCGTCAGCCGTTGGGAAAACAATCGTAAACGTACCAGCGGTAGATGTCTTAGCACCACCAAAGTCAAGGATACATACAGATGGGTCTCCAGCTGCTGTGTCGTTATAAATCATTGCGCCATATGCTGTAATGGTTGCAGATGTAAATGACAAGTCAGCAAAGTCGGTAAACGCTGTAGTGCTTGAAGATGTTGGGGTAATGTTAGTCAACGCACCGCCACCAGCTGAATAGCTACCAGAAGCTGCTACTTCGTTGGTTGCTGTATAAGCTGTAGTTGCTGCTGTAAATGACGCTGAGTTGTCATACATTGCCAGTTTAAAAGTATTACCAGTACTAGCCGTAAAATTGTGCGTTGCTGTCATTAGCTGCACTTTAAAGCTGGTACACATAAAATTGCCTGTAAAAGCCATTTTGGACTCCTATTCGTCTAAAAGTTTAATTAATTCGGGGTGACCAGCTTCCCTTAGCTTGTGAGCTAGTGTTACACGATCAAATTTTACTGCCTCATTCATGTAAAAAACCAACACACCACGGATATGATTACGGAAGGCATTTGCCTGATCACGAACCAAAGGATGGGATTGATCCCCTACTTGAATAATTTTATCTAGTGCTCTTTCAGCTACTTCCTCTGGCGTAAAGCCTCCATGATCTTTAGTAAACACATGGATTCCGTTGGATTCACCTAAACCTTGTACGCTAATCATTTTACTGGATACCTCACTTGACCGCTACGATAAGAGTCTTGACGATCTTTAGCATCACCTAATTGTTTGAGTTCTACCATAGCTTCATCGTAACGGGCTTTGTAATTTGTAAGAACATCTGCATCAGACTTCATAAATGTTGCTGCTTCTAAGAGCGCCCCATAGACCAATACCATAGAGAAATTGTCCCCAAGCCAGCTTGTACCAGCAGTAACAATAGAGGTTGGATAGTAAAAATAATGCAATTCTGTAGCGTAATTAGCATTTGGAGTAGGCCCCAAAATAAATGCACTATTGTCAAATACAGCGTAATACTCTGGCTCTCCGTAAAAAGCAGTGTCAGTATCTGGATAAGCCTCACGAATAAAGTTCACATCTTTGTTTAAAAGATAGTGATATTCGTTATTGGCATTAATTACTGCAAGGCTAAATGTAGCCAACCAATCCGTAGGAATTTGAAGATATTTATTGCCTGATGTCATGTTACCTGTAACGTTCTTACGGAACGCTGGCATCTGCACCATGTTATAGATGCGTTGTTCTGCCAACTGTACAAAAGTAGCAATCTGTTGCGCAGATGTAAACGACCCAACCGTTGCTGGGAAGTCGTTTTCAGCGTAACCTTTAATCGTAGAGGTTAAATCAGCATAATTCATTACGCCATTGGTCCTCTAGAGGTAAAACCTTTAGTTGCTGCACCAGATCCACGTTGTTTAATTCCAGAAGTTTTAATGTTATCAGCGGCTGGATTACCCATTGATACACGTTTTGCTGGCATACCAACTGTAGTGCTATCAGAAGAAACTGAATTTGGATCTACCAATTTTGCTGTAGAATTTTTCATAACTTTACCATCCATAGTGTGTGGTTTGGCATAGACTTTGGCATCGCCAACTTCTTTACCCATAACTTTTTTGCTAAACATTATCGACCTCTTCCAGCTTTCTTCTGGTTTGCTACACGAGCAAGATTACGACCCATATCTTTCATAGCCATAGAGCTAACGCCCATTTTCTTACTGGCACCCTTCATTGTAGCGGCTGTTGGACCACTATCGCCTAAATTTTTACCAACGGTTTTACCTTTGGATTCAATACCACCTGCGCCTTTTTTGAATGACATTTTCTACTCCTAAGTTGTTGTTACTGTTACGACACCTACCACACAAGATGGGGCAAGATCATTTGGTGTTAAACCGTTATCTCTAGCACCGCCAACAGGGTTCCATCCCCACTGAAATA
>Ga0114974_10000140_pt1 | contig 62242 bp, 74 predicted proteins | sample S_130206_EF_Meta_FD_87318 | JGI IMG/M metagenome (GOLD analysis project Ga0114974, IMG submission 87318) | Freshwater microbial communities from Lake Simoncouche, Canada to study carbon cycling - S_130206_EF_MetaG | ecosystem: Environmental > Aquatic > Freshwater > Lake | place: Lake...
GCCCCCTCATAACAGGAGATTAATTATGCAACAGACAGACGTAAAGGCGGCTCACTTAACTGCCGCTGGATCTTTTATATTGGGACGCACACGCCTCAAAGGTATTGTGGTCAGCCCTAAAGCAAGCACAGCCGCAACATTTGAGATTCGTGATGGCAGCGCTACTGGCGCTGTGTTGTTTACGATGGACATTGCCAGCGTTACCACGCCTGTGAACTTCAACATCACGATACCCGGTGAAGGTATTTTGGCAACTACAGGACTGCACTTGACAACCAGCGTTGGTACTGTTGTGGGCATTGAAGTGTTCTATGGCTAAGTCTCCAGCATGGACGCGCAAGGAAGGGAAATCCGAGAAAGGCGGCTTGAACGCCAAAGGTCGGGCTTCCTACAACAAAGCGAATCCGGGGAAGCCGGGGCTGAAAGCTCCGCAGCCCGAGGGCGGCAAACGTCGCGACTCCTTCTGCGCCCGTATGGAAGGCATGAAGAAGAAATTGACGAGCGAAAAAACCGCCAAGGATCCAAATTCGAGGATTAACAAGAGCCTACGGGCTTGGAAGTGTTGACATGACCGAACAAACAGATAACGTCAAAAATGTAATGGATTTTGTAGCGATCTTCAGCACGTTTGGCGCGTTTTTAGAAATGTTTAACCCACTATTTGCCTTGATTGGTGCAGTAGTGGGTGTCATGCGTATTTACGAGATGGCTACAGGCAAAGAGTTTTCCGCACTGTGGCGCAAAAAGAAGGCAGATGATGCCGAGCACGAGTAAGAAACAACACAATTTCATGGCGGCGGTGGCTAACAACCCAGCGTTTGCTAAGAAGGTGGGAGTCCCACAGTCGGTGGGTAAGGATTTTTCAAACGCCGATAAAGGCAAAACTTTTAAAAGAGGTGGTGATATGGCTACAAAAATGAATCCCGGTTTTATGGCAATGATGGCTAAAAAGAAGAGCGCACAAGAAGGCTCTAAAGCTGACATGGCTTCTGACAAAAAGCAGATGATGGGCATGAAAAAAGGTGGCATGAAGAAGATGGCTGCTGGCGGCTCAGCTTCCGCCCGTGCTGATGGCGTTGCTTCAAAAGGCAAAACCAAAGGCACAATGATTTCCATGAAGTCTGGCGGCAAAGCCTGTTAAATCCATGAGACCCTCGCGTGGTATGGGGGATATCAATCCCTCAAAAATGCCCAAAGGCGTGAAAAAAGCACGCCGGGATGACACGGACTTCACCCAGTTCAAAGAGGGTGGAAGTGTTAACGCCGCTGGTAACTACACAAAACCGAGCCTTCGTAAGAAGATTGTGTCTCAGGTCAAAGCAGCGGCAACTCATGGCACGGGCGCAGGGCAGTGGAGCGCGAGAAAAGCGCAGTTGGTAGCCAAGAAGTATAAGGCTGCTGGCGGGGGATACAAAGATTGAAAGCGCCGCAGACTTCCCTTAAAAACTGGGGCAAACAAGATTGGACAACTAAAAGTGGTAAAAAATCTTCTGACACTGGTGAACGATACCTTCCAAAAGCTGCGATCAAAAGTCTCAGCCCTTCTGAGTACGCTGCGACAACACGGGCAAAACGTACTGGCAAAGCTAAAGGGAAGCAGTTCGTAGCCCAACCTAAAACAATTGCAAAGAAAACGGCAGGATTTAGATAATGGCAACAACTTCCGGCGCATCATCGTTTAACCTAGACCTCACCGAACTGGTGGAGGAGGCGTTTGAGCGTGCTGGTTCAGAGTTGCGTACCGGTTATGACCTTAAAACGGCTCGCCGGTCGTTAAATTTGTTGTTTGCTGACTGGGCAAATCGCGGTATCAACATGTGGACGTTCGAGCAGGGCACGATCACCCTAACTCAAGGCTTGAACACCTATGCAATCCCCACAGATACCGTCGATTTGCTTGATCATGTCATCCGAACACAGGCAAATGTGGCGGCAACACAAGCCGATTTGACAATTACCCGCGTGAGTGTTTCCACATACGCTACTTTACCCAACAAATTGACCCAAGCACGGCCAATTCAGGTCTGGTATCAGCGTTTGGACGGCCAAATCATGCCAACAACGGCAGTTTTGTCTACCAGCATCAGCGCTACCGCAAACACGGTTGTTTTGTCCAACGTAGTGGGGCTTCCTGCCATTGGGTACATCAACCTTGACAGCGAAACCATCTTCTACAACTACATTGACGGCAATACGTTAAGCAACTGCTTCCGTGGACAGAACGGAACAACGGCTGCGGCCCATACTGCAAGTGCCAGTGCCAAGATTTACATCAACAACGTACCCCGCGTGACCATGTGGCCTACGCCGGACGGCTCCCAGACATACCAGTTTGTCTATTGGCGGATGCGTCGTGTGCAGGATGCCGGTAGCGGTGTCAATGTAATGGATGTACCGTTCCGTTTTGTGCCCTGTATGGTGGCGGGGTTGTCCTATTACATTGCTTTGAAGGTTCCCGGTGGCATGGAGCGTCTGGCGGTATTGAAACAGCAGTATGACGAAGCATGGATGACAGCGGCTGATGAGGATCAGGAACGCGCCGCGTTGCGTTTAGTGCCTAGGCAGATGTTTATTGGGGGCGGATAATGGATACGGATAGTCTTTTTTTAGCTTGGGCGGCAGGATTCTTTGACGGAGAAGGCTGCGTCATGGTTGAAATGTCCAAGGAAAAGGCTTGTTTGCACGGCTATAGAACCAGTTTGCACACAACTGTTACCCAAACAAGTTTGCCTTGTCTTCAATTATTTCTTGAGCGCTTTGGTGGCAGTATTTCAACTTCTGAAAACAGAACACCGAATGGTCGTCGTTGGGCAGTTCAACACCGCTGGGTTGCTCGTAATGAAACTGCATTGGAATTTTTGCAAGCAATTGAGCCGTATGTTGTGGTAAAAAAAGAGCAAGTGCAAGCCGCTTTGAAATATCAAATGCGCAGTCCCGATGGTCGAAAGTATGGCAATAGCAGCAACCCAATACCCGACCAAGTAATGCAATCAAGGATGGCTTTGCGAAAGATGCTGCAAGACATTCGCGCAAGTATGAAAACCTTAGCAAAACCCGCCAAGGTACAACATGGGCAATAGATTTGCATCCGGCAAAAACAGCATTGCGGAGTGTGACCGTTGCGGTTTTAGATACAAGTTGACTGTTCTAAAAAAAGAAGTAGTTAAAACAAAGCTTTACAATATTTTGGTGTGCCCTGAATGTTGGAGTCCAGATCAGCCTCAACTCCAGTTGGGTATGTACCCAGTGGATGACCCGCAAGGGGTGCGCGATCCGCGTCCTGACTTAAGTTACCAAGTTTCTGGCTTGTTAGCAGATGGGTACAGCGGCGGCGGTAGTCGAGTATTTCAATGGGGCTGGGGGCCGGTTGGCGGTTCGTCTAGTTTTGATGCGGTTCTGACCCCAAATAACTTGGCGATGGCAGTAGAAATTGGTACAGTAACGGTAAGCGTAACTTAGGAGTTAATCATGGCAAAAATGGAATCAGCCGCAGCAGATAAAAAGCAAGATGTTGCTTTAATCAAAAAGGCTTTTAAACAGCACGACACCCAAGAACACAAAGGTGGCAAGGGCACATCACTGAAGCTGGCCAAAGGCGGCAAGACCAACGAGATGATGAAGCAGTACGGTCGTGGTATGGCTAAAGTTGTTAACCAGCGCGGAAGCGCAAGGGGTAAATAATGGCTAAATTCAGCATGAAACAAGACGGTAAAGAAGTTGGCCCAGCCAGCGTCTATGCCGAGCCGCACACTATGGATGGCAAGGCAATGAAGATTTCCTCCAACCCCGGCAAAGAACCTAACCGCAGCAAAGCCGACACGGTCAACATGAGCGTTGGCAACATCAGCAAAGCTGCTGGCGACCAGCAAGTCAAAACCAGCGGTATCAAAATGCGTGGCACTGGCGCGGCTACCAAAGGCGTTATGTCTAGGGGCCCGATGGCATGAATTACACCGAACTCAGTAACGCTATTCAAGCGTATACAGAGAACACGGAGACTAGCTTCGTGGCGGAGATTCCTGTCTTTGTGGAGCAGGCTGAGCAACGTATTTATAACTCGGTGCAGTTCCCCTCAATTCGTAAGAACGTGACAAGCACTGTTGCGATAAACACAAAGTATTTGGACTGCCCTCTTGACTTCTTAGCTGTGTATTCTATGGCGGTCATTGATAGTAACGGTAACTACGAATACTTGCTTAACAAGGACGTTAACTTTATCCGTCAGGCATACCCAAACCCTACAACAGATGTAGGCATTCCCAAGTACTACGCACTGTTTGGCCCAACGGTATTAAATACTGTAATTTACGACGAACTCTCGTTCATATTAGGGCCAACAGCCGATGCGAGTTACGGCGTTGAGTTGCACTATTACTACTACCCCGAGTCAATTGTGCAAAGCCCTGTTGCTGTTTTGGGCGCAATTACTGGTGGCAGCGCATATACGGCGGGTACTTATTTTAATGTGCCCCTGACTGGCAGTACAGGTAGCGGGGCGTTAGCAACGGTTACTGTTTCTGGTGGCGCGGTAACAGCCGTGACTATTACGAATGGCGGCTTGAACTATACGGCTGGCGGGTCTTTATCTGCCGCCGCCACAAATATTGGCGGAACAGGTTCTGGTTTTTCTGTGCTAATTAGCACTGTAACTAATTCAGACGGTAGATCATGGCTGGGGGACAACTTTGACACGGTGCTGTTGTATGCATCTTTGGTTGAGGCTTACACCTATATGAAGGGTGAAACCGACATGATGGCTTTATATAACGGAAAATACACGGAAGCTCTTGCGTTAGCCAAGCGTTTGGGTGATGGCATGGAGCGTCAAGACGCCTATCGTTCTGGTCAATTTAGACAGGCGGTGACCTGATGGCGTTTACTGGTAACTTCTCCTGTAATGTCTTTAAGACCGGGCTGATGAACGGCACGTTCAACTTTACTTCGGGGACGTTCTATATTGCACTCTATACCAATGCAGCCACACTTGATGCCTCTACCACGGCTTATACGGCTACGGGCGAGGTTGTGGCTTCTGGGTACACGGCTGGTGGGCTGGCACTCACGATTGCGCAGGCTCCCACGGTAGGAAACTCAGGCAGCACCGCCTATATCTCATTTGACAACGCGGCTTGGACTTCGGCATTAACTGCTCGTGGAGCTTTAATTTACCAAAGTGGCGGCGGAAACCCCGCAGTTTGCGTACTTGATTTCGGTGCAGATAAAACTTCAACTGCAACATTCACGGTACAGTTCCCCGCTGTATCAAACACTTCAGCAATCATAAGGATAGCGTAATGGCACTTGTAACCACAACCAAAGGCGAAATGGATGAATCTTTGCTTGAGAAAAAAGAAGGTTCATTGGATAATGACAACGAAACAACCACATGGGTGGAGTATTGGTTAGATGGCGAACTTGTCCACCGTTCGGCGCATGTTCAGTTAAAGCAAACAGTCACACTCTCGGCTGAAGCCGCATCTATTACATAAGGAAAAATCATGGCAAATACCCAAGCAATGTGCACATCGTTCATGGGGCAACTGCTCAATGGCGGGCATCAATTTGGAACAATTACGCTGACTTCGCGTACCAGTTTGACTGCGCCCACTGTTGATACGTTTAAAGCGGCTTTGTATCTAACAACTGCCACGGTAAACGCAAGCACTACAGCATACAGCGCTTCTAATGAAGTGTCTGGCACTGGCTATACCGCTGGTGGTGTGACGATTACAGCATGGAATGCTCCAACTGCTACTAATTCGTCTACAACAGCGGGTACTGCATTTACTACGCCTACGGCTTCGATCACATACACAACTGTGACTTTGGCAACGGCGTTTGACGCAGTGTTGATTTACAACTCTACCCAAAGTAATACGGCTGTCAGTGTTCATACCTTCGGTTCTCAAACAATCACTGCTGGTACGTTTACATTGACTATGCCTGCTAATACCACTGCTGCTGCGTTGTTGCGTATTGCTACAACTTAAAGATAGTGTATGGCTAACGCATGGGGTTCCGAAGCATGGGGCGACGGCAGATGGGGCACTAACAGTTTTAGTTTGGTGCTTACGGGGGTCGACGCAACAGGTTTAGTTAATAGTGTTAGCTTTGTTGAGGAATACAGTGGTGCGGGCGTTAGTGCCACTGGCGCTGTAGGTAGCGTCACTGTTGCTGATCGTCTTATTGCTATAACAGGTGTTAGCGCTTCTGGCGCAGTGGGCACAGTAGTTAGCATAAATGCTATGGCGCTGACAGGCGTTGGAAGTGCAGGCAGTGTAGGTACGGTTGCGGTTATAAGTACTCTTGGCTTAACGGGCAATGAGGCTTTTGGTCAAGTAAACCAAATTATTGTGCCGGTGAATTCCAACCAAGCGTTGGCTTTTGTTGGGACTGTACTCAATGTAACAACCGTGGGATTGACCGGCATATCTGCTTCAGGCGCTTTAGGGACTATGGGGTTGATCAGGACACATAGTCTGACAGGTAATTTGGCAAGCGGTAGTGTTGGAAATGTGGTGGCTGTTTACTGGAAATTAATTGATGACAACCAGTCAACAATTTGGCAAAATATAAACACTTCGTAAGGAACGGACATGGCAGCAACAACAACTCTTTTGAGCTTGGTCACCCCCACACAGGGTACGCTCTCTGGTACGTGGGGCGACACAGTCAACTACGGTATTTCTGACTACCTTGACATTGCCATTGCAGGCACACTATCTTTTGCGGGTGACGGCGCTATCACGCTGGCAAACACCACAGGTAGCGCGTCAGGTAACGCAATAACTTCTACAACAGCCCAGTACATGGTGATCCGTATCACCGGCACACAAACTGTTACCAAGGTTATCACAGGCCCAAGCTACAGCAAGCTGTACATGGTGGATCACGCAGGCGCTACCAGCGCGGTAACTTTTAAAGCTGCCGGTCAGGCAGGTGTCTCTGTTGCTGTGGGCGAGAAGTGTTTTGTGTACTACAACGGCACTGACTACGTAAAGGTGGCAACTAGCACAGCTGGCACAGTGACAAGCGCAAGCGTAGTGTCCGCCAACGGCTTTGCAGGCACAGTTGCAACCGCAACGACAACGCCTGCCATAACGCTTACAACATCTATCACAGGTGTCTTGAAAGGTAACGGCACTGCAATTTCTGCTGCTACTTCTGGTACTGACTACTTAGCCCCACCCTCGGGCACTGCGATTCTTAAAGCCAATTCTGGTGGCGCACTGGCTAATGCTACTGCGGGTACTGACTATGTAGCTCCCGGCACGGCAACAACCTTTACAGCTACACAGACGTTCTCAGGCACATCATCAGCACTTGCGATGATCTTAACTGACACGGCAGAGGTAGCAACAGTCTCAGCTACAGCAGCCACTGGCACGATTAACTACGATGTCACTACGCAGTCTGTCTTGTATTACACGACTTCCGCAAGTGCAAACTGGACAGTTAACTTTAGAGCCTCTAGCGGTACTTCTTTAAATACTGCCATGTCTACGGGCCAGTCTGTGACTGCGGCTTTCTTGGTAACTCAAGGCACTACGGCCTATTACAACAGCGCGGTTCAGGTTGACGGTAGCAGCGTGACACCAAAATATCAAGGCGGCACTGCATATTCGGCAGGTAACGCAAGCAGTGTTGATGTGTATATGTACACGATTATCAAAACGGGTAACGCAGCATTCACTGTGTTTACTTCACAAACCAAATTTGCTTAAGGGACAACTATGCCATTAGTTCAAACTAGAGGTGCGGCATCGGCTCAAGGCTTTGGCGAGTTTGCAAAAAGCGGCCCTGTTAACTACATCGAGGATGTGTTCTCTACTTGGTTGTACACGGGTAATGGTTCAACTGGGCAAACAATTGCAAATGGAATTGATTTATCAACTAATGGTGGAATGGTTTGGGCTAAATCTAGAAGCAATGCTCAAACTGGTTTTATATTTGATACATCAAGAGGTAGTGGAAAATATTTAATTCCGTCAGCAACCAATGCATCCGCCAATGGAACGCCAAATGGAGTTACTTTTCTTACAAATGGATTTTCTACTGTTGATGGAATTGCGCCAACCTTTGCTAACCTATGCAACCAAAGCGGATACACCTACGCCTCATGGACATTCCGCGAACAGCCTAAGTTTTTTGATGTTGTGACGTATACGGGGAATGGAAGCACAAGCCAATCTATTAGTCATTCACTTTCGTCAACACCAAGATTTATAGTTGTAAAATCAACAAGTACTTCCGCTACAAACTGGAAAGTTTTAGCATGGGATGGAACAAATTATCAGCTTTTATATTTAAATTTAACTAACGCTGGCGCAAATGTAGGAACGCTTACTTCTTATGTTTCTTCAACCTCAATAGATTATGGTGGAATTAGTACGAATGTTGAAAGTGGTTTTAATACAAATGGTCAAACATATGTAGCCTACCTATTCGCCCATGACGCAGGTGGCTTTGGCCTGACGGGTACGGACAATGTGATTAGCTGTGGAAGTTATACAGGTGATGGAACAACTGATGGGTCTTACTTGGTATCCCTTGGTTATGAGCCGCAATGGGTTCTAGTTAAAAGAACAGATTCAAGTACTAATGGCGGCTGGCACATGATTGATACGATGCGTGGAATGCCAACGGCAACATCTGCGTCGTCAATTACCGCTTTATTGTTAGCCAACACTAGTGCGGCTGAAGTTTTAGATTCAACTGGAGGCCCAAAAGCAACTGGATTTAGTCCTGTTGCATCTTTAACAAACACAAACGCCGCTACCTACATCTACATAGCCATACGCCGTGGCCCGATGAAAGTGCCCACGTTGGGTACGAGTGTGTTTAACTCTTTGTTGATTACTGGAAACGGCGCAAACAGAACTGTTACAGGTGTTGGCTTTCCTGCTGATTTGTTTCACAGCAAAGCAAGAAACATAGGATTTGCTAATTCATTTTATGATCGTTTGCGTGGGGCAACAAAAGAGTTAGTTCCAAACTCTACAGCAATAGAAAATACTGATGCGACTTCATTGACTGGTTTTGACGTTCAAGACGGTGTCCGCCTTGGAACTGATAGCGTGGGTAACGCAACAGTAAATTATCCGGGCGGGTACGATTACGTTGAGCATTATTTCAGACGTGCCCCATCGTTTTTTGATGAGGTTTGCTATACGGGGAATAATGTTTCAGGCAGAGCAATTACACATAACTTGGCGGCAGTGCCTGAGTTAATGATTGTAAAAAGTAGAACTTCTAGCACAAGGGATTGGATAGTTTATGACGCTACCAATGGTGCAACCAAATACATGAATCTTAATAATAATTCAGCAAGCGGGGCTGGTTCGTTTTGGGTTAGTACTGCGCCAACATCAACTGTATTTACAGTAAGCGATTCAGCGTCAGTTAATGACTCTGCACAAAACTACGTTGCCTACCTGTTTGCAACCTGCGCTGGTGTAAGCAAAGTAGGCTCATACACAGGCAACGGAACAACCCAAACCATTAATTGCGGCTTTGGTGCTGGTGGCGCTAGGTTTGTGTTAATTAAGCGCACAGACTCCACTGGTGATTGGTACGTTTACGACACAGCCCGTGGCATGACGGTGTTGACAGACCCGTATTTGTTTTTAAACAGCGTAGCGGCTGAAGTTGCAACCCTTGGCTCAGTAACCACTGTATCAACAGGCTTTGCGCTGAACTCAACAATCTTGGCGGCAATCAATGTGAGTGCTGGCACATATATCTTCTTGGCAATCGCATAAGGAAACATCATGCAAATCAGAATCCAGTCAACAGGCGCAGTTATGTACGAGGCAGAGTTTCGTGCATACACAAAAGCCAATGGTGGCCCATCATGGGAAACAACAACAGATGAAGTCCTAGAAGCCTTGGGTGCTGACGTTGTCTTTGAAGGCCCACAAGCATCAGGCGGCACTGTCTACCAGTATTCACAAGCCTCTGGCGTAGAGGAGATCGGTGGCAAGTGGTATACCAAACATGTGCTTGGCCCTGTCTTCACAGACCGTGCGGCTACAGAAACCGAGCCAGCAATGACTGCCGCTGAACAAGAAGCTGCTTATAAGACCGCTAAAGACGTAGAGCAAGCCAAATCTATACGCAACTCACGTACAGTAATGCTCAATGACAGCGACTGGACACAACTTGCCGACAGCACTGTTGATAAAGAGGCGTGGGCAACATACCGTCAAGCACTGCGGGACATCACGGCACAGGCTGGTTTTCCTTGGACAATTACTTGGCCTGACGCACCATAGGGGCTGTAAATTGATCCTCTCAGCATCCTCTTTGCCGCTAACGCTTGCGTTGCCGCCATCAAGCAGGGGTGCAAACTCTATAAAGACGCTAAAACGTCTTTCATGGAGATCAAGAAAACTGTTGATGAAGTTGCTTCAGATGTCAAAGCAGTCAGAGGGTTCTGGGCAAAGCTCTTCGGAACAGCGCCCACCACAAGCCCCAAGCCTGTGGCGAAAAAGAAGGAAGCCTACGTTGCCGTCAACGAAACCCAAGTCATGGCAGACATCGTTACTCAGCTTTCTCAGTTCTTTAAGCTGCAAGAACAGCTTGCTGAGCACATAAGGGAAGAGGAAGAGAAGAGCAAAACGGTCTACGACCCCGACGCTAACCTGATGGAAGCCGCCCTAAAGAGGGTAATGGCTCAAGACCAAATGGCGCTGTTGGAGACGGAGATCAGAGAGGCGATGGTATACGGCGCTCCAAAAGAGATGGGTGCTTTGTATTCCAAAGTGTTTGATATGCGGGATGTCATCAAGGTAGAGCAGGACAGGGCAAGGAAGAAACGGGATGATGAGTCATGGCAACGCAAAGAGGAGGAGCGGCTCCTAAGAGAAAGGCAGGCATACCTGCTGGCGACTATCCTATTCCTCCTGTATATGTGGTTGCTCCTCGGCCTCTTGCACAGGATTGGGAGATAGTTGTGGGATGGATTGCCGCTTGCTTGCTTATAGTAGCGCTGCTCCCTCTGCTGGGGATGCTGTACTTGGATGTGCTGGAAACAAAGCACGAGGCCAAACAGCAGATTGAAAAGATGGAAAAACTGCGTAGAGACATTGAAAAGGAAAAACGAGATGCAAGCGCCGATAGACCCAAATGACAGAACGGCTAAACACTTTATCTATTACTTTGCTTGGTTCTGGTCAACAACCTCAGTCGTCTACTTTTTTTGTGTGACATTTATCACATTGCCTGAGGGTGGTAGAGACTTTGCCAATATCATTTTGGGCTTCTTGCTTGGTACAGCGGTTGCCACCATCATTTCGTTCTTTTATGGCTCAAGCAAATCAAGCAAAGACAAGACTGATGCCATGATGAAAACCGACGAACCACCAAAACCATAAGGGGCAAACATGGAGCAAACATTACGAGGCAAGCTAACTTATAGGGTAACCCTGATGGTTGCCTCCACTTTGTGTATTGTGGTGTGTGGCATGGTGTTTACCCTGATGATTGGGTTGTTTGACGACAAGGTAGACAACGCCGAAATCTTTAAGCTCATCAGCCCAGCATTTCAAACGGTGGTGGGTGGGTTCATTGGTTTGTTGGCTGGCATCAAGTTGTCCCATGACGACGAAGAGGTCACCAAGTCGTGAGTTTATTCAATCCATACGTCTTGCTTGGCATTGTCCTTGCCATTCTTGGCAGTTTTGGAGGCGGGTACTACAAGGGTGAGCAGAATGAGTATGACCGCCAGCAGATTGAGATTGCCCGTTTAAACCAGCAGGCACGGGAAACAGAACAGCGTATGGGGGAGGTTGCCCAGACATACGCCCAGACTTTAAGGAAAGCCAACAATGTTGCAAAAGCTAAAGAAACTCAGCTACGTACTGATATTGCCTCTGGTGAGCGCAAGCTGTTCATTCCTGTCAAAACCTCCTGCCCCGTACCAAGCGCCGGTAATGCCGCCTCTGCCGCCGGAGATAGCCGAGAAACAAGAACCGAACTTGACAGATCGGTTGCTGAAGCTCTTATCGCAATCACAGCCGACGGCGACCAAGCCATCCGCAAGCTCAACGCCTGCATCGACCAATACGAAACCTTGAGGAAAATGAAATGACTCAACTCACGGCCAACTTTTCCCTGCACGAACTGACCAAATCAGAGACTGCCCTGCGTATGGGCTTTGACAACACCCCCGGCGAGGCCGAGACTGAAGCTTTGCGTTTGCTGGCTGAGAAGGTTCTCCAACCTGTGCGCGATCACTTTGGTAAAGGGGTTAAGTGTAATTCTGGGTTCCGCAGTGCGGAAAGTAATGCAGCAGTCGGAGGATCTCGTACCTCAGACCATTGCCTTGGGAGAGCAGCCGATATAGAAATTCCCGGTGTCCCCAACGCAGAACTTGCCCAATGGATCATGGATAACTTAGAATACACACAACTCATCCTTGAGTTCTACACCCCCGGCATCCCTGATAGCGGCTGGGTGCATGTGTCTTACGACCCAAACAACCTGAAAAAACAGGAGTTGACCGCAATGAAAGTCGCTGGTAAAACCCAATACGTTGCTGGTCTTGTAGCCTAACCATGCCACTTTCCAAGATCCTATTTAAGCCGGGTGTCAACAAAGAAAACACTCGCTACACCACCGAAGGGGGTTGGTACGAAGCCGACAAGGTACGCTTTCGCCAAGGCAATCCTGAAGTTGTTGGCGGGTGGGAGCCTTACTCTGCGGCTACGTACCAAGGCGTATGTCGTTCATTGTGGAATTGGGTAACGCTTGGTGGCAATAATCTACTTGGCGTTGGCACAAACCTCAAGTTCTATATCAATCAAGGCGGTCTCTACTACGACATCACGCCAATCCGTGCGTCTTCTACGATCAACAACAACCCGTTTGTAGCTACAAATGGCTCCACCACAATCACAGTAACAGATACAAATCATGGTGCGCTGACAGGAGATTTTGTTACGTTTAGTGGCGCTGTTAGCCTTGGCGGGAATATTACGGCTACGGTATTAAATGCGCAGTATCAAGTCACAGTCCTCACCGCAAACACATACACATTTACAGCAACAGCTACGGCAAACGCAACGGATGCTTCTGGTTCTCCCGGCGGCGGTGCTTCTGTTGTAGCTGCATATCAAATTGGTGTTGGCCCTGCAATTCCTACTCCCCTTGTAGGTTGGGGCGCTGGTAGTTGGGGTGAATCAGGTACAACATGGGGCAATGGCGGGACATCTACGTCAGCACTTCGTTTGTGGAACCAAATCAACTACGGACAAGACTTGGTCTACGGCCCCCGCACCGGCGGTATTTACTACTGGAGTGCGACTAACACTGTAAGCACTCGGGGCGTATTACTTAATACGCTTGGCGGCACAGTATCCTTTACAAACGCTTCTCCTACGGCTGTTACTTCAACTGTTCTCTATACCGAAGGCGCTGCGCTTCAATTTTCTGGCGGCTCACTGCCAACTGGCGTGTCTGCGGCAACTACGTACTATGTATTCCAAGTTAGTGGACTTACATTTAACTTAGTAGATGCCTCAGGTAACGTAATCAATACATCGAGTTCAGGCACAGGCACAGTATCCTTAATCGTGGATGTGCCTACAGTTCAGAACAACATCACGTCGTCTGACACTTCGCGTTTTATAATTGCGTTTGGTTGTAACGATTACGGCTCAATCGTGCTAGACCCCATGTTAATTCGCTGGTCAGCGCAAGACGATATCTATAACTGGACACCGTCAATTACAAACCAAGCGGGTAGCATCCGTATATCTCATGGTTCAGAAATTGTAGGTATTGTACAAACTCGACAAGAAGTTGTAGTATTTACCGACTCGGCTGTATATTCACTTCAGTATCTTGGCCCTCCTTACGTTTGGGTTCCGCAGCTTCTTGGTGACAACATCTCTATCATGAGCCCTAATGCGGCTGTGATTGCTTCGGGCGTTGTGTACTGGATGGGGGTAGATAAGTTTTACCAATACGATGGTCGGGTAAATACTTTATCTTGCGATCTACGTCGTCATGTGTTTGGTGACCTTAACCAAGAGCAAGCACTACAAGTGTTTGCGGGAACAAGCGAAGGTTTCAATGAGGTCTGGTGGTTCTACTGTTCGGCCAGTAGTACTGCGGTGGACAAATACGTTATCTATAACTATGAAGAAAAAATCTGGTACTACGGCACTATGTCACGCACAGCTTGGCTTGACTCTGGGTTACAAGATGTTCCTATCGCGGCAAATTACACCACGACTACGCTCACGGGTAACTTGATTAACCATGAGACAGGTTTAAATGACAACACAACCGGCACTGCTGTTGCAATTGATGCTTACATTGGTTCGTCTGAGTTTGATATTGGTGACGGGCACAACTTTGGTTTTGTGTGGCGCGTCTTACCTGATTTAAGTTTTGATAATTCCACTAACAGTCCTGCCGCCGTTGCCCCACAGGTAACTATGACGCTGTACGGTCTGACTAATTCAGGCTCTGGGGTTACAAACAGTGCTAACGGCACAGTCGTTAAGGGTAGTACGTATGTTATTACCGAAGAGTTTACGGGGCAAATCTATACACGTATGCGCGGTCGCCAGATGATATTTAAGATTGGCTCCAACCAAATTAATACAACATGGCAACTGGGCGCACCACGAATTGACATCAGACCTGATGGCAGACGCTAATGGCTTCTAAAAACCGAATCCTTGCTCCAGCTTCACCCAGCTTACCATTGGCTACGGATCAGTACGAACGGCGTTATCAAGACCAATTTACCAATATTTTGCGTTTGTACTTCAACCAACTACAGAACTCTTTAGCTGAACTATTTAGTGACGCTGGCGGTAAATACATTGCACTTCCTTACGGGGCGTTTTCAGACTTTACGTCCCAAACAACTACAGTCAATACAGCTACGTTGATGGCCCTAAACACCACGGATTTTTCTAACACGGTGTCGTTGCGAACAGGGTCAAAGATAACGGTGGAAAACGCCGGTATTTACAACTTGCAATTTAGCGCGCAGTTACAGAATTTAGATAATGCACCGCAAGACGTATTCATTTGGCTTAAACAAAATGGCACAGACATAGTTGGTTCTACAGGAAAAGTTGGTATGCCCGCTAGAAAAAGTGCGGGCGTTCCGTTTCACGACATCAAAGGCTGGAACTACTTTTTGTCCATGAACGCAAACGACTACGTTCAGATTTACTGGTCTACAACTAATGCGTCTGTAACCATAGAAACTTATGCGGCTTCAGGCACGCCAACCAAACCGTCAACCGCCTCTGTGGTAGCCACACTTTCATTTGTGTCTGCGCTCTCAACATGATACGATCCAACAACCCATATTTCAGAGGCAAATATGAATGTATTTAAACGGGCGCTAACTCCCGAAACCTACACAAATGCACTAGCAGACCCCGGCAGCGCGATCAAGAATGTCGTGTCCGACCCTGCCTTTGGCTTAGTGGCTGGCACTATGTTGGGTATGCCCGCGTTTGGTGGGTTTTCGGCTGGCACAGCTGCGCTGATGGCTGGCGGTATCTCTGCTTTGGCTACGGGAAGTTTGCAAAAAGGTTTTATGACAGGTCTGAGTGCCTATGGCGGCGCTGGATTGGGCGCATCTTTAGCCGGTGCTGGTCAGTCTGCTATTGAGCAAGGAGCATTAAACCAGTCTGCGGCAGAAAGCGCACGCTTGGGCATGTCGCAGGCACCTTTTGCAGAAGAAGCGGTTAGGGCTGGCGCAGAAGCATCTGCGTTAGACAAACTCAGTGCCGGTTTTGGCGCAGTTACAAGTTCTCCAGATGCGGCATTACAGTTTGCTAAGGATAACTACGGCAAAGCTCTCATGGCCGCAGGCCCCATACTTGCCGATCAGATGGTAGCGACAAAAACACCGTTGCCAACAGCAGGTTCTCTTTCGGGCCCAAGTTACATCCGCCCATATGCCATGACCCGTAAAGTCCGCCAACCAGAGCCGGATATTGGTTCGCGGCAGCAAAACTGGTTTGACACAACATGGGAGAGAGGCGAGCCCTATAAAGCAGCGAACGGCGGTATTGTTGCGCTTGCCGGTGGCGGTATGACCTCCCAAGGTGCCTATGATTTTTTGATGGGCAAGAAGAGTGATACAGGCTCTGCCCCACTGGTTAACACCGTTACCCAAGCGCCCACGTACGAAGGTCACTACGAATATGATGCGGCAACAGGCACAAGCCGGTTTGTGCCAGCGCGTATGGACATGACTACAGCGATGAAACCTGTTATTTCAACTACTACGCCTACTACGCCTACAACGGACACTGCTGGGATTACTACACTTGTTCCGGGATATGGTAATCCCAATGCCGCAGCAGCCCAAGCTGCTTCTTTTGCTGCCCTGACTCCTGCGCAACAGGCGACTCATCAAGCGCAATTGGCGGCAATTAACGAGGGTTTGACTCCACTGGCAATTAAAATATTTAAACAAATAAAACAACAAATACTTAACAAACAACCAAACGAAGCTCTTGCTGATGTTGTGAATATGGATACCCTGTCTCCTGATGCTCAAGCCCAAGCGGACGGTTTTGCCAATGCCGCCGCCGCTAACGCCGCCGCTAATTCTGCTCAAGGTGTTTCAGCCGCAAATGCAGCCGCTGCAATTGGAGCGGCAAACGCCGCCGGTAATGCTGGGGCCACCGGTACAAGTTCAGGCCCCGGTGGTATGGCGGGAGCAACAGGTCAAGCAGGTGTTGCTGCATCCGCAGCCGCTGGAAATGCTGGTGTGGCAGGTGCGGCAGGCCCCGGAAGTTCTGGCGGTGTTGGTAGCGGCGCTGGCGTCGGCGCTGGCAATGGTAGCGGCGGCTCATCTGCCGGTGGTAGCTCTGCTGGATCAGCCTACTCAGATGTCCGGATGAAAGACAATATCAAGCCAATCGGCAACGCACTCAGCAAAGTCAAGAAGTTAGACGGCATTACTTATGACATGGCTGGCAAGCGCGGCGCAGGCTTAGCGGCTCAACAAGTTGAGAAAGTATTACCCGAAGTTGTCCACAAAGATGCTAAAGGTATGCGTAAGCTGGACTACGGCAATACTGTGGGCTTGCTGGTTGAGGCTGTAAAAGAGCTTGACGCCAAGAAAAAAGCTGGTGGTGGCATATTGCAAGGTTACGCCACTGGTGGGTTATCTGACCTCGGCTCTTACTCAGACGGCGGCAGATTACTGCGCGGCCCCGGTGACGGCGTGTCCGACTCTATCCCTGCAATGATTGGCAAAAATCAGCCTGCACGTTTAGCCGACGGTGAGTTTGTAGTACCCGCACGTATTGTTTCTGAAATTGGTAACGGATCCACCGAAGCTGGCGCACGCAAGCTATACGCAATGATGGACAGAATTCAGGCAGCACGTAGGAAAACCGTTGGCAAAGGCAAGGTAGCCGCAAACACTAAAACAGATAAGTATCTTCCCGCTTAAGGAACAGTCATGGCAGATCCAACACAAATCACCCAGTATCAAACCGGCTTTGCGCCAGAGATTGCCCCTTACGCCCAGACCATGCTGGGCATGACCGGCGGCGCTCTCTATAACTACGAATATCAAGACGCAAACGGCAACATTGTCCCACAGGGAACCCCCGGCAGTACGATGGTTTATCGGAACGCAAGCGGTGCAATTGTCCCCGCTGGAACTGCTGGCGCTCAGCCAACCCCTTTAGGCCTTAAACCCTATGAAAAATATCCGGGCGAAAGAACCGCACTATTTAACGATTTACAAACTAACAAAGCAGGAACTGGCGCGTTTGATCAAGCTGCCAAACTTGGGTACAACCCATACTCCACAGGAGCCGCCACAGGTTTACAAGGGCTGGCCCAATTAGCGGGGGCAACTAAATATACCCCGTCAAGTTTTGATTACACAAAAGTTGCAGCACCAACTTTACAAAACTATCAAATGACCGGGCCTGCAAATGTTGCAGCGCAAAACGTCAATGCGGGAACAATTAACGCGGCTCAAATGGGGGGCGCTGATAAAGTAGCAACTAAAAGTTTTACAGATACAGGAACTGCTGGTGCATACATGTCACCCTACATGCAAAAAGTGGTGGACATTCAACAACGTGAAGCCCAACGTCAGGCGGATATAGCAGGAACACAACGTGGCGCTCAAGCTGCAAAAACAGGCGCTTTTGGCGGGTCTCGTCAGGCTATTATGGATGCGGAAGCAGCGCGTAATTTGGCAACTCAAAAAGGTGATATTCAAGCTCAAGGTTTAAACGCAGCATTTCAGCAAGCTCAACAGCAATTTAATGCAGAACAAGGTTATGGGCTGCAAGGGCAAATTGCAAATCAACAAGCAGGACTCACAGTTGGCGGACAAAACCTAAGCGCGGAGCAACAAGCAAGAGTACAAAATGTTGCCAACCAACTACAAGCCAGTGGGATGAACGCTCAACAAGCTTTGCAAGCAGCCTTGGCAAATCAGCAAATGGGCTACAACGTAGGTTCTCAGAACTTACAAGCTAACCTTGGCGTACAGCAACTTGGCTCAGGTCAAAACATGCAAGCTCAATTGGCAAATCAAAATGCCAATCAACAGATGCAACAGTTGGCTGAGCAATCTAAACAGTTTGGCGCTGGGCTTGGTCTTCAAGGTCTGCAAGCGGGTATGCAGGGATATCAAAACCTTGGCAATATTGGGCAAAACTTATATGGCCAAAACATTAGCAACATAAACACACAAGCACAGCTTGGCGGACAGCAACAGCAGCAAGCACAGAATATATTAGATCAGAAATACCAAGACTTCATGGCGGAAAAACAAGAGCCGTTTCAACAGTTGTCCTACATGTCTAACATGTTGCGTGGTGTGCCATTAAGCCAAGGCGCACAGACGGTTTACCAAGCCCCCCCAAGCGCATTTTCTCAGGTAGCAGGCGCGGGTTTGACTCTTGCGGGTATGAGTAATTTGTTTGGCGGAAAAACCAATGCCAAGGGCGGCGTCATTAAAGAGAAAAAGGGCAGGCCTGCTGGATTGTCTGCGCTCGTACTTTCAAAGATGGGATAAGAGGCGGCTATGTACACATCCACACAACGGGGAACATCAGGCATTAGCTCTGGCAGTATCGACGCTTTGCGCGTCCAGTTAATGAAGATGAATTCACAGCAATTACAAGCGTTTGCAACTGCCAACCAAGACGACGCCATTAAGCTTAGCCTTGCCGCCGAAGCGGATAAGTACAAGAAGCAACACGGCCAAGAAGCTATGGCAATGATGGCAGGCCAACAGCAAAAGCCTCCTATTTCTCAGCAAATCCTGCAAAGCATTGGCCAGCCTCCACAGCAACCTCAACAACAACCTCAACAGCCCATGCCTCCTCAAATGGCGCAAGCTCCCCAAGGTATGCCATCCCAACAAATGGCTCAGGCCCCACAAGAAATGCCACCACAAGGTATGGCGGATGGCGGTTATGTGTTACCCGAAAATCAAGGGATTGCTACGCTTCCCGTAGGCGGTATGGACTTTGCCGAAGGCGGCATCGTTGGGTATGCTGGTGGTGGAGAAGTGCCGGGATATGCTGAAGGCGTATTTACTGGGGTGAAGAAAAAATATAAAGAGTTAAGAGGGTATGAGTTTGACGGTGGCCCGGAAATGTTTGATAAGGCGCTTGATGCTGAAGGTGTTACAGATATCAAAAAACGCGCATTTTTAAAAGCAATTCACGACAAAGAATCAAACCAAGCGCGTATAGCCCCAACGCGAGAAGGATCAGATGCAGCTGGCCCCATGCAGGTCAGGCCCGGCGCATGGACAGATGTTTCTAAAAAAGGTGAAGAATTAAAAGATCGCAACAACCCTTATGACAATATGCGTGCAGGTATTAGATACGCCTCTATGGGTTGGGAAAAAGCCAAGGGCGATCCTGCGCTGGCAAGCACTTTTTACTATGGCGGCAAGGGCGGTTTTGACAAAGCCAAAGAGAATAAAGGCGTTGCGGCTGATGAAGATAAAGGTCAGACAACTTTGCAGTATGGAAAAGATGTTGCTTCAAGGTATTTTAAAATGTTGCCTATCACAGCAACAGCCGCACCCGCAGTTGCTAACTCAGCCATAGATCAAATCCCCGGTCAGTCTGCAAAGGCACCTCCTTCCAAGGCCGCGCTACAAGATCAAGGTCTAGCTGCATTAGCAGGCGGTGACCCCATGACGGGCTTTACTATGCCTCAAGATGTGTTTAGCCCAAGCCCAGAGGAAGAGCGCAAGTACGCTGCTGCAAAGGGGCAAGCTAAAAAAGTTGAAGATGTTGTTAGCCAAATCCCCGGCCAGTCCGTTAAAGCGCCAGCGTTTAAAGACACCAACACTTACTTTGGCGGTGTTGCTGACGAAATGGGCATATCCCCAGAAGTTCAACGCAATGTTTCCAACACAATAAATGCAACAAGCGGGTTTACTTCGCCTCTTGGCGGCGTTAACCGTGCAGCTTCAACTGTTTCCAAAGGACTTGAGCCTACGGCAGAGATGATTCAAAAAGCTAAGCAAGCAAAATTGTTGACCACTATCAACAACGCCGAACAAGTTGTTGAAGCACCTCGCCTACTGCCCCCTGCCAAAGCTGGACTTGAAGCCCTTGATGAGGCATCTGCGGCTACCCGCGCTGCTGCTGAGAATGCACGCCGTATGCGTCAGCTTGAACAAGACCGCAAAGCCGCAATGGGCGCAGAACAATCCGTAGATGCAGCAACAAAATCTGCGGCAATTGCAGACAAGTTAGCCAAAGAACAAGCAGCGCTTGTTGATGCTGCCCGTTTAGGTCAAGCCAAAATGACAGGCGCCGCTCAAGGTTTAGCCATGACCCAAGCGGCAGACAAAGCCGGATTGATACCTCAAGGTGGTGGCGTATCTGATTTAATTCCAGAAACTGCACCGGCTATGGCTCCCCCAATTCCATCAGGAATGCTTGCCCCTGTTGCTGGAGAAGAACCCAAAGGTTTGGACGTCAAAGACTTGCCCAAAGACCCCGTAACTGGAGGCACTGACTGGAACAAATTAGCTACCTACTTTGGCTTGAACTTAATGGCAGGTAAGTCGCCCAACGCCCTTACTAATGTTGGTGAAGCAGGCATTGGCGCATTGAACATGCAACAAGCTGAAGCAAGAGCCAACAGCGAAAAGGCTTACCGAGAAGCTATGGCCGCACACGCCCAGATGCCTGCGGCTGAAGTTCAACTGACTGAGAAATACGCTAACGATCCTAAGTTCCGTAAAGCGTTTGATATGTTGGCTAATGCAAAACGTGAACCAATGACTCGTGAAAGCTTGTTTAAAGAATACATCAAGTCTCCAGTTGCAAGCATCAAACCATTTTCTGAATATGTGTCAGAATACGAAAAAGAATTTGGGTCGCTGGGTGGGGGTGCTCCTAAGGGAACCATTGTCACCCGCGAAAAATAACCGTAAAACCAGAGAGGCGTAAATGCCGCAGTACAAAGTTGAGATTCCGGGTCAAGGCACATTTAATGTTGACTCCCCGGAAGAGCTAACCGATGCAGAGGTTTATGCAGCGGTTCGACAACAACTGCGCTCTGAAAAGCCTCAAGAACCCGAAGCACAGCCTGAGTCGGGTTTTTTTCCTGCACTTAAATCAAGCGCCTCCGCACTTAAGAGCGACATAGCCTCCCTTGCAGGCAGGTCAGGGTTGATGGATTTGGCCAAAGCCGAGCAAATCCGCAAAGAGTCAGAAGAGTACCAGCGGCAAACTTTTGCCCCTACCCAAGAAGGCTGGACAGAAGCACCCTTTACCAAGTTTAAAGAGTTGGCTGGCGGTTCTTTGCCGTACATGGCCGCGCCTATAGCGGCGGGTATGTTGGCTCCTGAGGGGGCTATTGGTCTTGGTGTAGCAGGTCTGACTTCTGCCACACAGTTTGCAGGTTCAGGTTTGTCGCGTCAAATGGACGAAGGCAAGTCTCTTGCTGAAACAAATCTTGGTGCCGCCGTTGCCGCGTCCGTACCACAGGCCGCGCTAGACATATTGTCTTTACGCATGATTCCCGGTATCCGTGGCATCTTTGGTGCTGTTGGTAAGGAGATGACCGAGGTTGAAGCGCAGGCAATTGCCAAGCAGGGATTGGCTAAAACCTTAGGTGATTACGCACTTACAACAGGTAAAACTGCCGGTATGGAGGGTCTGACCGAGGCAGGTCAACAAGTATTTGAGCGTTTGCAAGCAGGGTTAAACCTTACTGACCAGCAAGCGCAGGATGAGTATTTTCAGAATTTCCTTGGTGGTGCAGTCCTTGGTGGTGCATTGGCTCCTATTGGACGGTATTCTGAACGCGGCAAAGAACAACGGCAAGCAAAAGCGTTACTTCAACAACCTGAAGCAGTTGCTCCCCCTGAACCAAGTGCGCCTGTTGCTCCAACCACTGCCGAAGAAGCAATTCCTGAACCTACTTTACGGCAACCTGTTTCTGAGAAAGCTGCCAAAGAACCAGTGCTCCCCGGAGCCGCCGCATCGTTTAAAGAACGCTTGGAACAGCGCAAACAGCTTGAAAAGGCTGTTGCCCCCTATGAAAAAGAGCAGGCCCGTGTAGCCGCCTTGACCCCATTTGACTACTTGATGGAGCAGACAAGTGAGGTTCCCAAACCCACTAAAGTTAAGGAAGGTGAGGGACTTGTTGCCGCCGACATGACCGGCCTGCCTTACGCCATGAAGTTTGCCAAGCAGCAGATTGAAGCTGCCAAGTACAACGAGATTGAGCCAGACGTTTCCAAATACATTGAGTATCTGCTTACAAAACCTGACTATGCCAATATCTTGGCTACGCACGCTAAGCAATTGCCGGGGTTGAACGCCAAACAAAGCAAGTCCGTGTTGGCCGCTTTGCCATCCGCGCTGAAGTTACGGGCCGAGGCAGAAGCTAAGAAAACCGCAGAAGCAGAGAAACCTGCCGAGACTCCTGATAAAGATTTAAGCCACCTTGAGCCCTTGTTTAATAAGGCTTTTGAGGGTAAAGAACCCATCATTGAGGTTAATGAAAACCTCATGCCTACCCGCAACGCCAAAATTGTGCGGGAGAATGTCAATACTTTACTGCAACAAGCTGATGATGTAGAAGCAACATACAGGGCTGCGCGGCGTGCTGGTAATAGGGCGGCGGCTGTCTCTGCTTTTGCGCAAAAACAAGCCATTACCAAGAAGCTCAATGCACTGACTGAGGAGACCCCTGCCGGTGCGTTGACTGAGGGAAAGCAGAAACCTCCGGGAGAAATTGATACCCGCGCTTCTTACGCTAGAGAAGTTATACAGCTACGCCGCCAACAGCAAAAGGCGCTGGAGGACATTGAGATTACGCTTAATACGCTCCGTGCTGGCGATGTGATGGGTAGAGAAGTTGAACCCGTCCGTGACCCTGATACTGGCAAGATCACCATGAAACCGGTTGAGATTGGCAAAGGTGCGGCAGGTGCATCCGGCGCTGTGCTGGCGCAACGTGCTGAGTCTTTGCGTGGGGACTACATCAACGCCTTGCTGAAGGAAGCGGCAACACATCGCCGTGCGCTGGGCAAAGCCCCCATAACCGTGGACGAAGCCACCAAAGCCGCCTCACGGGTGTATGACGTTGTAAATGAGTGGATTGAGCGCTCCAAAGCCAAGCCGTTGCCAAGGTCTGTCGAGAAGCCTGAGTTTGTAGAAAAGATTGTTCAGCCCGCCCAGAAACGTGCAGGCAAGATCATCCGAGGTGCAGTTACTGAACGTGCGTACAGCGATAAGCCGCCAGCCAAAGCTCCTGAGGGATATGACGAAACTGACGGCAAGTGGGAGAAGTTTCCCACAGGCAAGCCAAACCCACCTTTTGTTTGGGAATTCATAGACAGCCGCCCAGTAGAGGGCCGGTTTAACGAAATTGCAAGGCTAAGCGACAAGGAAGTTAAGCACTTCAAGGCTCAGATCGACAATGTAGTCAAGGACTTAGAAGAGATTCCGTCTGAAGTTTCACGTGAAACACCTCTGTTGAAGCAACAGTTTGCTGGCGCTGAAGCCAAAAAGACAGCCGAAGCCCGAGGTGAAACCGCCGCCACAGCCAGCGGAGAACTGCGTCGCCTACGTGAATACGTGGGCAACATGATTGATAAAGCGCTGACACGTAACCCACCGGAAGAAATACAGAACTCGTTAGAACGCGCCAAAGAAATCATTGAAGACGGCAAAGCCAGCAAGACTTTGTTGGACGCAGCCCAGAATCAAGCCGCACGCATCCTGCGCGGTGAAGACCTTGGCAAACAGGTGTACACACGTCGTGAACTTGCTTCGAGCAAACGTGTTGTTGACAATGTTCCCGGCAGAGAAGCTGAGACACGCATTGGAGAACGTCGCACATACAGACAGGTAGGTTACGAAGCCGCGCTTGCCCCCGAAGGTAGCGCATTACGTGAGCTTCAAGATGCCATAAAGCTGTATGAACGTACAGCCCAAGAGGGTGAGATTGCTGGTGAAGGTGCGGCTGGTCAAGGTCAGTTGTTTCCTGAGACACGCAAAGACATTGGCTACATCCGCGCTAATCCTGCCAACTTTGCCAAGTCACCACAGATTAAACCTGTATGGGAAACGTTGGAGCAGTCCCGCAAGCTCAAGGCAGAGTTAGATCAGAAGACCAAAATAGATAGAGCCAGAGCCGTTGTAGCCGTCAAGGAAGTTGAAAGCCTTACAGCACTGGTTGACAACATTAAAGCAAACACCAAGTTCTTTTGGGCAGACACTACTAAATGGTCAGACCAAGCGTTGGCTAAAGCGTTTGTTCCGTATCCTGATATTGGTAATACAGCCGCAGAACAAGCGCTTGTTGACATTTACCTTAAAAGCCCTAAGAGCCTTTCCGCACAAGATAAGGTAACCGTTGACGCGCTTATAAAAACTTTTACCGCAAAAGCGTTGCCTAAATATCAAGAAAAACTAAAACAAGCAGTAAGTATGCTTGCCCAAGGTGAACGGCTTAACGACTTTAACAACAAGTTGCTTGGCTTTATGCAAGACTCTAACAAGAGTGTTCGTGAAGCGGCAGAAGCTAAGAAGCAAGCGCTTGCCCCTTTGCAAGAAGCATTGGATAGGATTAAGGTTGCGCTCAAAGCGTCGCCTGTTCTGACAGAAGCTCAGAAAGAGGCAATTGGTTTAGAAGGCAAGATCAGCGACCAACGTGCCAAGTACAGCCAATCTGTTGAAGCAGCTATTAAGAAGACCAACGACCAAATGGTCGTGGCAAGAGATGCCATTCTCAACCCACAAATTGAGCCAGTGTTGCGTTCACTCAAAGCCGCAGGTACGCGCCTTGAGAAAGTGTTGGATGAAATCACTAACGCAGAAGAAGCGTTTGATGCAATGCTAGAGACCGAGGGCGGCGAAGAGCGTCTATTGAGTTCTCCGTACCAAGTTGAAAGCTTGCGCAAGAATAAAGAAACTGCTGAGAAACTTATTGACCAGATTCAAGAGCAGTCAAAGATATACGAAGACTTGCTCAAGCAAAAGAACGAGGACTTTACACGTAGCTCAATAGCTGTGCAAGCGATGCTGGACAAGAACGTCAAGTACGAGCGTGAGTATTTGGAAATACTAGAAGGCCAGCTTGCGTTTGTGCGCGGTGAAAACATTGACGCAATGCAGGAGAAACCCGGCGAGCGCCGGATGTTTGAAAAAGTAACGGCTACGCAGAAGTATCCGTTTGCTGCTCGCCGCGCTGAAGAAGCAATTAAAGTTCAACGTGCTGCGCTGGAAGCTGCAAAGAAACGCGCTGACGCGTTTAAGAAAGAAACTGACGATACCAAAGACAAGATTGAGAAGACTCAGAAACAAGCAGCTACAGATATTGCAGAGAAGTTGCCCGGCATTCAGATGTCGAAAGGCGAGGTCAGCAAACTTAAAACTGCGGCTGAGAAAGAAGCTGAGGCAAAGAACAAGGCCGAGCTTGACCTTACCGCTGAGACCATTGATGCTGGCAGACGCGCTCAAATAAAGCAGACCAAGCTGGACGAGTTGAACACCGAGCTTGAGAATTTGTACCTTGACTTTGCTGGGCGTGCTGGCCCAACAGACCCTGCGCTGTTGCAAGAGTTTGCGCGTAACAAGAAGAAGTCACCCGCTACGCGTGCGTATGCACAAGCTAAGCTTGACCTATACAACCAGATTGAAATCCTTGAAGCGCAAGAAGATTCACTTAAAACAGGTAAGCCTTTTAAAAAGCCCCGCACAGCTACTACGCCGAGCACTGCCGCGTTGGCGGGAGCTAAAGAGTTCCGTTCAGGTTCTGATGCTCAGATAGAGCAACGCCAGAAACGCATTGATGCGGCAATTGACAAAGAGTACGCACGCTATGAACGGCTTGAAGCAAAAGCCACGATGCAGGCAGACAAAGAAGCACGTAAGTATGCTGAGAATTTGTTTGAGAGCGACGACTACATTGAGCCGTCTAGACAGAGCTACGAGTTCTCACGCGGTGTCCCATCGACAGGCTTGACCAAAGCTGAGCTTGAGGCTGAGCTTACTGCGGGTATGGGTGAGCCTGTTACTGGTCGAGGTAGAGAAGCGCAGGTTAAGCGTGCATTGAGTGTGTATGAGAATCTTGACGAGTACTTAAGCCAGTTTAAAGATGCGACACGTCAAAAACTAGAAAGCCAGATTCCATCAGACGCCAAAGGTTTTGTGCAGGACGGTAAGGCTGTATTGTTTGCCAACAACATAGCCAAGGGCGAAGGTTTAGGCGTATTGCTCCACGAAGTCGGCGTGCATATAGGCTTTCGCAATTTCTTTAACCAAGCTCAGTACAACGCGTTGGTTAAGACAGTCAAATCATGGGCTGCGCGTGAAGACGGCTCTATGGAAGCGCGTGTTGGTAAAGCCGCAATGGACAGAGTTAAAGCCGCTGAGACTCCTGCAAATCAAATTGATGACGAGCTTTTAGCGTATGCCGTTGAAGAAGCGATGAAAGCCGGGGTAGACCCAGAAGGCGTGAAGAAAGGTTCTGCTGTGCAGAACTGGTTGCGCATGGTGGTCGACGCGTTTAGAAAAGCGCTTGAGAAGTTTGGCATTAACGCCAAGAACTTGACTGCTGGTGACTTGGTTAACTTTGCTTACGGTGCGGCACAGCTTGAACTTAAAGGAACTTGGCACGGCACTGGCGTGGAGTTTAAAGAGTTTGACCACGCTTATATGAGTTCTGGTGAAGGACACCAAGCATTTGGCTATGGCACATATCGTGCACAGCAAAAAGGTATTGGCCAAAACTATCAACGTATTGCGGCAGAAAACCAAACTGAGAAATGGGCGGAACGTCCTGATGTAAAAGAATGGTTTGAATCACAGAAACCAAAATTTACAGGCACGTTGCCTGAAGGAACGCCTGATTGGTTTTTAGAAAGTGCGTTAGACACAACAGCAGGTGTTACTAAAGGGGTCAACCCCTACCAAGCTTTTAAATTTGCTCTTGAAGATAACATAGAAGAATTGGAAAACTTGCCCTCTGTTGATGAAGCAGGTTTTAAAAATGTCACAAATGCTGAGTTTAAAAATAAAATAAAAGAACTTAAAGACCTTGCAAAAAATGCGGGTAGTTATTTAACGGCTGTCTACGATGAGCCTGTATATAAAGGCAGACCACACTATGATTTGTTTGGAGACAATCCAGCCGCACATGCCGTTTTAAAGTTTTTTAGAACCGCCCTTGCAACGGGGAAAGAACCATCTTGGGAAAACGCTTTTGCAGAAGCAAAAGCGGATGCTGAACACACCATAAAAGTGTTTGAGCAAACTGACCTTGAAAAAGAAGGCAATGCTTTTTATAAACGTTTTAAACAAATATACGAAGACTTAGATACGCTTGATGTAAAAGACTTTAAATACAACCCACCGTCTGGCGCGCCTGTGCCAGAACCTGTTGGCTATTTGTTGCGCACGCTCCATACCCGCCCAGAAAACGAATACGTTCATTGGGACGACCTTGCAGACAAACAACCACCGGTTGTAAAAACTGTTTTTAAACGTATTTACGATTCGTTTACACCGCCGCAAAAAGAATTTTTTGACCGTGCCATAAGCACGACTCCGCTTGATCGCCAAAATGGACAGGATTTGTACCAAGCATTGAGTGCTGTGTTTGAGAAATCCGGCACACCAAGCAAATTGTCTGACATGATGGCGTCTGAAATGCTTCACGCCGAAGGTGTTGCAGGCATTAAGTTCTTTGATAACCCATCAAGAAAAACAAAACAAGGCACGTTTAACTACGTTGACTTTAGCGACAAGGGGGAAGGCGCTCAAATACTTGGTGTTGACCTTGAGCCTGTGGGGCAGACCAAAGAGATGCTGTTCTCCCGCGCTGTTGCTCCGGGGTTTGAGGATGCGTTGAACACAGCCAACGACATTATTGCTAAGCCCAAAACAGTTCGTCAGCGGGTTGAAGCTAACCTTGGTCTGGCATTCCGTACACAGGTGCTGGACAGACTGGCTCCGCTGGAACAAATTGCCAATACTATGCTTGACCCACTCAAGGGCACGCAGATGATGTACTACCTGCGCATGTCAGACCAGCGCATGTCTTTTGTTCAGCAAGCTGTTGGTCGTGGTGTTCCACAACTTGTTGGCTACAAGCGCAAAGACGGACAGACTGAGTACCTGATTGAAAGCAAAGAAGGTGTCAACCTGTCGTCTGTGGTCGACACCTTGAAGGACGCACCCGGCATGAATGCTGAAGCGGCCAATAAGTTGTTTACGCTGTACTTGGCTGGCAAACGTGCTGAACGTGTTGGCTACAACAAGCTGAACTTCTCCAAGACAGAATCTGAGATACGCAGTGCCGTTACTCAAATCGAAGGTAACAAAGAACTGTTGGGCGTGTTTGAAAAAGCACGCACTCAATACAACAACTACAACCGCAACCTGATGAAGTTCATGGAGTCTACGGGCGCTATGTCTAAGGAAGTTGCTGAACAGCTTGCCAGCACCAACGACTACATTCCCTACTACCGTGAGCGCAACGGCAACGCCGAACTGGTCATTGGCGGCGAAGGCACGTTTAAGATGGGTAGTCTTAAAGATCAACCACAACTGAAAGAGTTGATTGGTGGTGAAGAAAAGATCATGGACTTCCTGACAAGCTCAGTGGAGAACACGTCCATCATTATGGATATTGGTTTGCGCAACAAGGCTACTACCAACGCCATGTTTGAGTTGGTTGATCTGGGTATTGCCCGATTCGTTAAGCCTGACTCAACTGGCCCCAACATTGTGCGCTTTAAAGATCGCGGTGAAGAGAAGGCGGTTGAGATCAACACACGCAATACCGACTTCCCTGCCGACTTACTGGTCAAAGGGCTTGAGGGTATTCCTGTAAACAACTCTGCGCTTGTCAGAGCTATGGGAGTTCCATCTAACTTTTTACGTAAAGCTATTACCCTGAACCCGTTGTACTCTATGCGGCAGATATTCCGTGACTCTGTTGCGGCTCCTCTGATGTCCGGCGCAGACATGTTGCCCATTATTGGTGCTCTCAAACAAATTGGTGCGTCGGCAACAAAAGAAAAGCTGGAGGCTCGCGGCATTGTTGGTGGGCAAGTATTCACTGGCACAAACGAAGACCTTACCACTATCCTTAGAGAGTTCCAGTCAGGCAAGATGGGGTTGTCTCAGTTGATGGCACGCGCCGAAGGCATTGCAATGGAGGCTGACGCAACTACTCGCCGTGCTCAGTACGACTCTTACATCAAGCAAGGACTGTCCGAGATGGAAGCTACGCTGATGTCGCTGGAGTCAATGAACTTCAACCGCAAAGGCTTGTCGCCCAGCGTGCGCATGGCGTCTACGCTGATACCTTTCTTCAATGCCCAGTTGCAGAGCTTGGACGTTTTATACCGCGCTATGACAGGCAAGATGCCGTTTAATGAGCGCCTAGACATTCAAGGAAAGCTGTACCGCCGTGGCATGTTGCTGGCTGGCACAGCCGTGGCCTACGCCATGCTCATGCAGGACGACGAAGCCTACAAGAACGCCAACCCTGATGAGAAGTACGGCAACTTCTTTGTGCGCATCCCCGGATTGAAAGAACCTATTCGTGTACCAGTTCCGTTTGAAATTGGCTATATCTTTAAGGCTCTGCCCGAAGCTATGGTCAACATCATGGCAAACAAACATGGCGACGAGGAAGCCTACAAAGCATTCAAACAGATTGCGCTTCAGACCATACCGGGCGGCACATCTTTGTTCCTGCCAGCCGCTGTGAAACCTATGATTGAGAACGCCGCCAACTACTCGTTCTTTACTGGGCGCTCACTTGAGACTAAGCGAGAGCAGAATCTTGAGGCGGCTTACCGCTACCGAGACAACACTTCTGAGATTGCCAAGATCATTGGTCAGGCGGGCAATGTGTCACCTATCAAAATAGAGAACCTGATACGCGGCTACACCGGCTCTATGGGTATGGCGCTGGCTCAGAGTTTTAACGTGGCAATGCCAACGCCCAAGGGCACACCAGAGCAAGCTACCAAGCGTTTGTCCGACACTCCTGTGATCGGCCCTTTGTTCCAGCCCAACGATGCTGGCGGCATTGTGGGCGCTGTCTATGACCGCATGACTGAGGTGAAAGAAGTCAAGCACACGTTCGACGAGTTGGTAAAAGAAGGCCGTAGGGCAGAGGCCAAGGAGTATCTCCAGACGCATCTCAACGACTACGCCGCGTCAGCAGTGGGCGGCAACGCTCAACAGCAGATGACGCTGATTACTCAAGCAATGAATGCGGTCAAAGCGTCCAATCTTCCTCCAGATCAGAAGCGAGCAAAGCTGGACGAGTTGCAGGCTTTGCGTATAAAGATCGCCACGAACATCCGGGAAGTCTTCGATAGAACCACACTCCAAGCATCCCGTCCTTGACGCCGGGTATGCCATAAACTTTAAAGGGTTGGGGAACGGCGGCGCGTAGCCCCCGCTCCTTTATCTCCTCAACATTCAGGCCGGGCACAAAGAACCCATCACCCGGTTCAAGCTTCTCCCACGGATACATTATTACCATTGAAGTGTTCTTCCTCAAACGTGATGTGCATTGCGTTAACTCTCATAACAGGGCCGTTGGTCTTGCCGAGCATATCTTTCTTGGTGTACTTGACGCGGAACATTTTCTCCATCTGCTTCTTGAACTCGTCGTAGCTAAAGCTCATGCTGACGCAATGCTTCTTGAGTAGCTGTTCCTCGATGTAGTACTCCCTGAACCCATCAGCAAGCGTGCCATGCTCCACACGCCCCAGCACCTTAGACCTAGTGAGCGACTTGTCAACCGACTCGCCATCTCCCCATGCAGCCAGCAATCGGCCATCCGCTTTCTTGATGATGATAAAGCTGCCGTAGTTGTCGCCGGTATAAGCATTGAGCACGTCCTCGGCTGTGCGCACACTGCCACGGATGATGCCGCGTGCTTTGTCCACAACGAGTTTCAAAGCGTTAATAACTTTCTGTACTTCCACATCAATGATGTTGGCGTAGTCCCTGCGCAGGAGAATGGCAGACGCAACAATTACAGTACAGCCAGCGTGCCAGTAGCGCTCGTCGTCATCAAAGTCCATGACCTTTTTCAAGTGCGCGTGCGTCTTAGCAACTACTTCTTTAGCAACATCTTGGTGCTTGGTCAACCATCTAACCCACGCTTCACCAGCCACACCGTAGTGACGCTTTATGTCCAGCAGGACTTCACGCTCTTTAGGAGTCCACGACAGCTTGATGTTTGGGTTCCACTCCAGCATACGCAGAAGTTCGCCGTTTGAACTGAACTTCCTTGCGCCAGCCATGTAGTCGGTCAGGCTTTCGTTGGAGGTCATGGTGCAGGTGGTTTTCCAAGACGTGTTGTTGAGACGCTCCTTGTTGGCTCCCGCCTCCATACGCTCCTTGCCCTGCGCTTCAGCAAAGTCAAAAATGAACACTGGTGCCCATTCCATGTTGGCACGTTGGGTGTTGGTGATCTCGTCCACAAGCAGAGGCATACTGTTGAGCAAGCCAGCGCGTTGTTGCATGGCTACTGGGGATGTGCCTTTGCCTGTCCTATACCTCAGGGGGTGACCCCATACACCAGCCTTGGCACTCAGCACCAGCGACTTACCAGTACCAGACTCGCGGGAACCGATGTGCCACACGAAGCCCTCATACTCGGTGAACCGCATCAAGGATGCACCAAACGAATCCAGACATACAGCCAGCGCCGTCTCCATGTTGAGCTTGTCCACAAAGATGGTCTGCCACATCTTCTTCCATGTCTGCAAGTCACCGTCGCTGTTGGTGTTGCGGTTGATGTTCTCCAGACCGGGCATGGGGATGCGTGTCTCTCTGCCGTCCTTGGTGAACACGCGGTTGTTGTAGACGAAGCTGTCGTCCTCCTGCCAACCACATTGATAGGGCACGACGATGGGCTTCTTGGCTTGCGATGCCTCGCCTACACAAGCACGCACATACTCATAAAGCTGTTTGTCGTAGCCTGCAAAGGTAGACACAATGTTCTGACTAGCCAACCACTTGAGAGTCTCGTCCTTGCTGACAACCGATTTCTGTGGAAAGTTCAGCGTTAACACGCCTTCGGGACGCACAGCGGCCATGTGAACCAAGTGCTCGTTTTCCATCTTGAGCAAGTCAACCACAAACAAGTCGTAGGGAACAAGCTGGATGGTCTTCTTGCTTTTCTTGCCCTCCTCGTCTGCCTCCTCCTTAACAAAGTACACACCGCCGTTCTCGCCGTAGCTGTAACCCCTTGGTGGGAGTGGGCGTCTTACTGCGGGTATGTTGTCTGGCGTGTCGCCCTCATCGCTTTCATCCAGCGCAAAGAACTCCTCCTCAACAAACTCCTCGCTGACAGTCGACAAAGGGATTACTTTCTCTGTGTTGTCTGCCTTAAGTTCCCGCCCCAGTATCAAGGGGTTGGTGATCTTACCCCAGTGTGGACAACCTGTGCATATCCCGGGATTGAGTGAGTCCATTGCCACGCAGGAGTACGGCCCTTTGATCTCAGACAACTTTTGTTGCATCCGATCTAGCGGGTATGGGTGCATCTCTGACAGCCACACCGCCTTTTCATCGCCGTCATTGCAGACCTTGGCCCAAGAGAGCAGACCGCGCCATACAGGTTCCTTGCCGTCATCCTGCGCCGTGTTGAGATAATCCACAACCTGACCGCATTTCGACTCAAAGCTGGCAAACAGCGTGGTGCTGTTCTCAATGAGCTTGACTTGCGCCTTGGTCATTGCCTTTGAGGGACGTGCGCCGGGCAGGGAGAGTGTCTCAACCCTTTGTATCGGATCAGCTTTTTCAACAAGGTGTTTGTCGATGAGCGCCGCAATGTCTTCAAACTTAAAGATGTCGCCCTCGGCCAGCAGTTTCACTGGCATCGGCTTGCTGTACTTCTTCTTGTGATTGAAAGTTTCTGGGAAGCGCATCACCCTTGCGGAGTCAGCCGTCACCGACATGTCGATAGACATCTTCTCCTGCGCACACAGACGTTTCAAGTTTTCAGCAACAGGTTTCCAAACAGCAGTTGACAGTTCTTCTGTCAGAGGCCAGTAACAATGTATTCCACCACCTGAAGACACAATCCACGGCTTGCCCAGTTCAGACAAGCCAACCTTCTCCATAAAGGCATCCAACGCAAGGGCGGCGGCTTTCTTGGACTCGTACCCATCCATGTCGATGAAGAACGCTTTGATCTTCAGCGTGTTCTCTGCCGTGCGCTTACCTGCCTTTGCAAAAGTGGATAAAGCAAAGAAAATGTTGTAGTCGGCTTTGTTCCAGCGGTCTACATAGGGTAGTAAGTCCTCAAGTTTTTCAACAAAGGCGTGTTCTCTCTTTTTGGTTAATTCGACCGCGCAGTAGTACCCCGTACCCGGAGACGGAAGAACCACCGCTAAAAATTCAAGCGGAGTCATATCTGTCCTTTGGGTTATTTATAGTCGTCTGTCGCGTGGTCTATGCCTTGCTTAAAGCCATCCTCAAAACCTTCGTGAAAAGCTTTCTCTTTGCTGTCAATAAGCTCAGCCGTGCGCTCCACAAGCACCTCAATCCAATCAGGGGTAACTTTGTCGAAACCCATGATGTAGATATAGCGCAGAAGTTCGTTGTTACTCAGTTGTCGAGGCTGAATGCTTTGCATGTTTTTCTCCAAGCCTCGTCGGCGCTACTAGATGTTTGCAGGATTTTGAGAAGCGAACTGACAACAGGCCGGTACGCTACGAAGACTTCACCACCACCGAACCAGTTGTAAACAGACTGCCGTGAAGCGCCTGTTGCCTTGGCTATTTTGATGACTGGGAAATTGTGATGGACAGCCCAGCGCCCGAGTTGGTTGCCCAACGTCTTTGGCGCTTTCATGACCATGTTGATTGTTTGATTAGAGTAAGCCATTTTGATAGGGGCTTGCGCCCCACCCCTTTCTTACTCGTCCCAATCGTCAACCATTGCCGCCAAGGATGACTTCTTGGCAGGCACGGCACTCGGCTTCTTCTCTTCCTTGCGGACAGTAGGCTCTTCGCTTTCCTCCTCAACAACAGGCTCGGCCTTGGCTTTCGCTTTGGGCTTGGATGCTGGCGCTTCTTCCTCTTCTTCAACCACCTTGGCAGTTGGACGCTTGCCGCCAATGGCTAGGGGAGCCGCCACATTGTTGGAAACAAACATAGCGATAGCTTTCTGCGCTTCGGGGCTCTGACCTTTCTCCGCAATGTTGGGGTACTCATCATCACTCAACCAACGCATAGCCTTGAAGAACAGCTTGGGGGACTCAGACTGGGTATCAAACTTCAAGCGTGTCACAACCTCGCTGGGGTCAACAGGGTTGGGGGTCTGCGCCAACAAGAAGCGAGCATAGGCTTGCAGGGGGCGGTTGTCGCCTTCTTCTTTACCAAAGATTGACTTGGCTGGCAGAGTCAGTTGCAGGACATCTCCCTCCATGTCGTTGGCAAGAACTACAGCAACACGTTGTTGGTAGCGGCAAGCACGGCTGTTACCTTGACCGGAGCCAGCGACATTCTGTTGGCAGTCAGTACAGGTAGCGGCTTGCTTGTTGGATGCGTCAGCGCTTGGCTTCTCACCATCGCCAGACCAGCAGTCAGGTGCGTTGGCTTCGCCGTCATAGGACTTCATGTAGAACACACGTCCGATTTTGGGAGCGGCGGCGACAATCACTACGTCAAGGTAGCGTTCTTCGATAGCGGCAACTTCTTTGCCAGAGCTATACAAGCGGAACACGCCGCCTTTGATTGAGATGCGTTTGCCGCCATCACCGCCACCACTGCCAGCGAGGGCTTTGGCTACGGCAGACAGACCTGTGCGGTTTTTTACAAATGCAGGAACCGCGCCCTGATTAAAAATGGTCACGTTACTCACGTTATATTTCTCCTGATTACTTGGTTGGTTTACGAACAGAGATTGCGTACTCAGATACTGAGTTCAATCCGGGGGGTACAAGGCCGGGGTTTTCTTCAAGGAATGTCGACATGTTGGTCTGCGCTATGCGCTTCTCAAGCAAGTCAACTGCTTCGTGCTGAAGCACAAAGGTCTTGAACGAGTCCCAGTCTTGTGTGTTGTAGCGTGTCTTGGTAGACAGCACTACAGTGCCTTGGTCAGTGCGCACAGAGGACACGCCTAGTGCAAGCATCTGATCTTTTAGTGCGATCTTCACGGTGTCTTGTTGCCGCTTGATCTCTTCAACTTCATTTTCGTACCCTTGAGTTAGCTCTTGAATTCGAGCCGCCATTCTGCGGTACACCTTAGCCAGTTTGTCCATTGGGACGTTGGCTAACTCCTTGCTCTCTTCTGTGAGAGGTGCTTCATCATCTATGACTGAGGTCATTTGCTTCTCCTATTTTTTTGTCTAAGGTTTAACATCATACACGGAACAAAATCTCTTGCAACTCCTTTCTTAAATATTTTTTACTTCGCTATCAAACATGCCGACAAGCAACGCATGGTCAGTAACTTTAGCGGCCATTGCTTTGAATAGTTTTTTCTCAATTGGGCTTGACTCAATGTGTACCACAGTAACTTTGTCAGAGTCTTGACCCTTGCGATCTGCGCGAGCAATACATTGTGTGTACATCTCAACAGACATCAGAGGGCCAAAGAATACAACTGTGTCAGCGGCAGTCAGGGTAATCCCGTGGGCAGTTGCTTGAGGTTGCAACACGAGCACGCGTATCTTGTCAGTAGTCTGAAAGTCCGCAATGATCTGACCGCGTTTTGTTGCTGTCACGTCGCCATGAATTTGTCCCACGGCAACGCCATTGCCTGACAAGTGCCGCACAATCGACTCAATGCTTGACCTGAACAGCGCAAAGATAATGACTTTTCTTTGTGTCTCCTCGAGCACTTCGTCCAACACATTGAGGCGTGGGGACGCATCGAACTCCACAACTTCTTTGTCGTCTGTGTACGCCGCACCGCAAGATATTTGTAGCAACTTGTTTACCGCAACACCGGCATTGACTGCGCTGATGGTCTCCCCCGCCGCACGCACCATCATCTGCTCTTTGAGTAGGCGGTAGTATTTGTTTTGCTGGGGTGTCATGGGCACCTCACGCGTCACCGTGATAACTGGTGGCAGGTCAAGGCACTGGTCTTTTGTAAAACGTATTGCTGGTTGAAGCACCTCGTACACCATGTCGCGTGCGTTAGCTTTGGGTGCCCACTTGAACATGCTGATCTTGTTCATCACCTTGTCGCGCCATGCAGTCTGAAACTTGGGCACGCCTGTAGGGTTGACCAGTCGAGCTAAGCCATACGCGTCCACAGGAGACTGCGAGGCAGGAGTGCCAGTCATCATCCACAGGTGGGTGTCGGGTCTGATGATTGATGCCAACGCCTTCCATCGCCGCGTAGACGGATTCTTGTATGCGTTTGCCTCATCGACAATCACAAGATCAAAGCGCCCATCATTAATAATCTCTGTGGCAATCAAGTTGAGCCCATCGTAGTTGGCAATGACAAACTCGTAGTCTTGCTGAATCATCTCTATACGCCGTGAGGCTTGTTGATGGTGTGCGACCACAGCGCTTCTGTGAATGATGCTTCGGTTGATGTCACCCATCCATGCGCTGTGCATGATGGACAAGGGGCACAGTATCAGCACCCTACGCACCTCGCCTTTGTTCATCAAGTAGTCTGCCGCCCACAAGGCAGAGAGCGTCTTACCAGTTCCGGGGTCGTTAAAACAGAACGATCTGCGGTTCAAAGTCATGAACGCGGAGGTTTCTATTTGGTGAGCCATTGGTATAAACTTTCCCGGCCAGTGGTAGCGCTTAGTGATGGGCGACGGCACATCTTTTACTCCGAGATTTTTGAGTACGCGTGTCTCGTCAAGCCCCCAGTACACAGCCACTTGATAGACGCCATCCTCATGACCAAGGACTTTGTGTTTGGGGATGATGCTGTACTTGTTTGGATTGCGCGTGCGTAGTATCAGCGCTTTGTTGTCAACAATTTCCATTACGCATCTTCCTTCAACCGCGCCCACGGCGTGTTGCTTTCTCTGAACTCAACCTCTTCCATCAGTTTGTTTCTGTGAAGTCTTGATGATGCGTCCAACCAAAACTCATCATCTAGTTCAGACACATCAATCCACAAGTCTCCAAACTTTACTCGCCACGCATTGACCAATGTTGATAGCGGGATGGAATACGCTTCACGTTTATTGGGGTCGTCTACTTTCATGGCGGTGTATGGTTTTTTTGGTCTTAGCGCTTCTCTTGCATAAACGGACAAGTCTTCTAAGTCTTCTGTCAGTTGTTGACCAAGTGTTTTCATTCTTCCCATTTGCTTCTCCTGTTTTATTCTGGCATTCGGCACACATAACGTGCCCTGTCTGTTAAAAAATGAACTTCAACTTCTCCGAGTTGTTTAAGTCTGTTAAAAACTAATCTAAAAAATTCTTCTTCTTCTATTGACTCCATCGGCACCCAATCGTTTCCAAAACGTGCTATCCAAAGATTGACCAACCTGTCAACTGGAATTTTGAATGCTTCATTTTCAAGCATTGCGCTTGTGATTTCACTTTCAACAACACGCTTTGCTTTTAACGTCCAGTCATTTGATGCTGTGGTCTGATTTACGTTTGAAGCTTCGATTGTCAGATGCTGATTTGACGCGTAGATTGCTTCTATTTGTTGCCCCGCCTTTTGAAAGGGGTTGTTTATGATCGACATCTTTTCCATCTCCTTTTTGTACGATACCTTCTTTCATAAGCATTGCGCGTGCTTTATTTCGAGCGGTTCTTTTTTTAATGATCTCAGGCTTCTGCTCATACTTTGCGTAAGAGGGGCGGTCTGCGGGGTTTTTGTAAGGCATGAGTTTTCCTTAATGTTTTGGATGAAATTCACACGTTTTTACAGCACACCAACCACACAGAGGCGTTTGGTTTGGGTTCCATACATCGTGCTCAAAGCATGACTCCAAGCGAGCGTAGCGTTCACGGTAGTCCCACCAGTGCTTAGACGCTTCGTCCGAGGTCATACTCATCTTGACCATATCATTTTTTACAATAAACATCAACGCTGAGTTGACTCTGCGGATGTGGGGGAAGTGGGCAAACAACATGATAGACATGAGAACAAGTTGGTCTCTGTCAGGATACTTGTTGTTGCCTGTTTTCCAGTCTGCCACCCACGCCGTCAGGTTCTCATCATCAATGATGATTAAGTCTGCAATGCCTCTGACCCACACGTTGTCATCTTCCCAAGACACAGGGTTTAGGTTTGCATCCAGCGCCATCTCATACTCAGGCAGTCTGCGCCCTGCCTTTTTCAGCAACGCGTCAACAACAGGTTGGAACTGAGAGTGCTCGGGCGGTATGGGTTTGCCGTCCTTGATATACAACTCCAAGCTCTCATGCACCTGTGTGCCGTACCGCGTAGCCTCAGTCTCTACAAATGGGTAGTTCTTCAAGACTTTGATTTCGTGGTAGCGGCGTTGACACCCCTCAAAGTCTTTGAGGGACGAGTGTGACCATGCGGGTTTTTTCATAGTTTGGCTGAGTTGATTGCTTGCGTTAATCTGTTGGCAAAAGCTGTGACGAAGTTCTCGTTGTCGGTCAAGTCGTTGCCCATATCTTGCAGAATGATGTGCGTCAACTCATGCCAAAACGTGTCGTCGATTTCTCCTTGTTCAAACGGGTTGCCAAAGTCGTCGTACTTTGCTATCTCAACTAACTTCTTGCGGTAGTACGTGCGCCCCATTGCGGCGGGGTTCTGTATGGTGTGCCGCCACTCGACGTTGTATGTCGTCGGCCCCACCGTGAACTGCTTCGGTATCTTCACTTGCTTCTCCTTATGATTTTGCTAGTCCATATCTACGGTGCGCACCACCGTCAGCGGCCAAGGGTATCCCCGGCATGTAACTCGGCTCCATAGTCATCTGCGCCAAGACCCAAGTCTTCGCGTCAACAACTTCTGCGTCAGGCACCAACACGATCTGTTCATCGTGCACAGTACCAACCACAGGGTATCTCTTTGTCACCCTCAACATTCCATCGGTCATGACAATGCGTGCCAATGCCTGCGTAACATTGTTTGTTATTTTTCCTGCATACAACTTCGTTGCACGCTCTCCGTACACCCACTGCGTTTTGCCTTTATCGTCTAACTCAGGGCGCAGATTTGGGTACAGAAGTTTCATTCCGTTTGGTAATTCTATCTCGCCTTTGCGGAATGTCAAACACTTGTGCGTGTACTCTTTGCCCAAATACAGCGACTTGTATATAAGCTCACTGAACAACGCCCACAACGCCACGATAGGCCAAGCAGTCCGGCGGTATGAGTCAATGATTGCCTTGGCGGCAAGGGCATGAGTCAAGAGTTCCTTGTCAGAACAAGTGTGGGGGATGTCAAACAGCTTGTCGTCGTTGCCGTCCCACTCCACAAACTTCTGCGCGTACTCAGAACTCACCCCCAGTGCTTTGGCAAAGTCTTTGGAGTACCTGACTGGCGGTGCGCCAAGGAAGCCAGTTAGAAGTTGCGACGCAAAGGATGCCCAACCGAGGCCATACCCACAACCGAGTAGGGCACTCTTCGCAGATTGTCTAAGATCTGGATGGGAATCTTTGGTGAGGTTTGGTATGTTGAACATCTGAGCCCCGAACGCCGCATAAGGGTCACCGCCTGCCCTGAAGATGTCAAGCATATCTTGGTAGTCACCAAGCCACGCGAGTACTCGCGGTTCAATTTGCGATAAATCCCCAACGACAAGTTGATAGCCTTCGGGAGCCATAATTGCTTTGCGTAGGAAACTACCTCGCTTGAGGTTTTGCATGTTGATTGCACTGCCCTTTGCCGCCGTCCACCTGCCCGAGAGAGCACCGTAATACGATAAAGGTACAGGTAACTTGCCGCGCTGGGATATATCGAGGAAGCGCTGGGCTCTGGTTCGTTCGGTCGTAGACTTAACCCGAAGGCGTGCTTCGCAAAGGAGGGCAACGTCCTCACGTTCACCATTGAGCAACGCTTGGAAGAGGGCGTCGTTCTTTGCCAGCGCGAGCGTTTGCTTGCCGGTAGTTTTACTAATTTTTGTGGGGGCAACAACCCCGAGGCTTTTAAGTATGTCAGCAAACTTCGGGTTCGACGCAAGTTCAGTTTCTTGTATGCCGAGCTTTTGTAATAGACCTTCACGTGTTTCTCCTTCTTCTGTTAGTGCCTTGATAAGCATCTTGTGGTCAAGCTCAAGCGTTGGTCGTGTGTACATCTTGAGCGTCATGTCGATAAGCCTTAGCTCACTCTTGGGGTATCCTTTGACCAAGCGATCAAAGATTCGTTCGCATAGATATACGTCGTGTTTGCAATAGTCTGCAAGTTCAGATTCCACGAGCGCGTCCAGCTCGGCCATACCATCGGTACTATGCACGGCTGTCCCTTTTGGGGGAAGATTAAAATCTCCCGCAAGTTTGGCGAGACTGTTGCCAACTTCCACGCCGCGTAAAGCTCTCGCCATTGACAGGGTGTCGAAGATAAAGGCTGGTCTAGCGTTATATATCCACTCCATAATGGATACATCGAACTGTGCGTTGTGCGCAAGCACTGCGGTTCGTCCCCAGTCGATTCCAAAAAAGAATTCAGGTAGGTCTGATCCTCTAACCCATCTAATGTCGTCTGCGCTTCCGTACTCATGGACACAAGCGCCGAAAGATATGAACCTTTTATCACGTATGTACTCCTCAGTTGTCATCTTTGATAACGTGTAGTCACGCTTGTCCCACCGAGTTTCAAAGTCGATGGTCAGTATCCTGTCAAATGGTTTAGTCAATTAAATGCCTCCTTTGGCGGTGCGCCAGCCATATTTAGATAGCCGAAAAAATCATTTGCCTCGAGCAAAAGCTCCGCAGCTTCCATATCATCAGCGTTCATGGTGATGAGTCCTGCCATCTCCCCCTTCGACTTGATGAGCAGTACCGCTTGGTCTGGGTCATCGCCGTAGCACCTGACCAGTTGCAGTACGACCATCTTGAAGTGCTCACGCTCTTCCTCAGTCATTACTGTGAGTCGTTGTTCGATTGCGTCTTGTTCCATAGTAGCTCCTCTAGTTCGTTGATGTTGTCTTCGTTGATGACCATTGACACCCCCCCTGACCTGCGTATGCGGTACAGGTTGTCCTCTTGTAAAGTTGTTGGTTTATTCTTTCCTGCCTTTGCTTCAATGCCAACAAATCTGCCGTTGACGCAGACCAAGAAGTCAGGCACGCCTGAGTTTCCATAACCTGTGCCAATAGGCATAGCGTAGTACACGCCTGATGCTTCCAACAGTTTGCGTATCTGCTTCTTTACTTTTACTTCGGGTGTCGATGCCATACAGTTTCCTTTGAATTGGTGAGGGGGTCAAGTAGATTACACGCCCCCTCGGTCGTGTTGTGGAGTGAATGCAGAAGCTCACTTTCCAAAGGGCTAACACCCCCGCATCCAACAAAACGTGTTCGCATCTACTAGGCTTGCACGCGGTGTTCAATTAAATTGTTAGCCCTTTTGTTTTTTGTCTCTGATGTCTTGTAGCATTTTTCTCAGCCATGTTCCTCCTCCTAGTTTTATGTACTCCTCATACTCACTCTGTGTTACACGTATGCCAATGGCTTTGCCACTCTTGGTTAACTCACTCTTTGGTCTCGGCATCTTTTCTCATCCTTACTATTGAATCTTGAAAACGATATTCACAACTGTGTTGGTCGCCAGCTTGTTTAGTTAAGAACACCAATCTACACTCTGTGCAATACCACGCCGTCCCTTGTGCAACGACAGTCGTCTTGTCTTGATGTATCCCTTTGGTTCTCCCAAAGAATGTGCGTATCTTCTCAATCATGCGTCATCCTCTGCGTGTTGCGCCAATCGCCTCTCCAGCCTTTGAATACGCTCTTCGTTGTAGTGCATAGCAGCATTGGCATACTCAGCGGCAGTCTCAGCTTCCAACTTACGCAAGTGCGCCTGTCGTAGCTCTACTTTAATCACTTCGGAGATAGTCCTTGCTCTGAGAATATCCTTGATGTATTTGATTGTGATTTCTCGGAAGTTCATGTGTTCTTCTCCTTAAGCTTTTCTTCAATAGCAACGGCGAAAAGACCCCACATTTGGATTTTTCTGTCCTTTTCGGCATAGATTTCGCCAAGCACTTCAATCTCTTCAACCGTCAAACCTACCCATTTGCGCTTGCCCCTCCACTCATCCCACTGCTTCATTTTTTCATCGTTCAATAGCTGTGCAAATCGGTATATCTCAGGGGTCATTTCTTTTATGCCAGCTTCAGCACCAAGCCTGTCCAGCTTTGCAATCAATCGCTCAGTCATCATCGCCTCCGTTCTGCGTTGTGTAAATCATCCAACCAATCATCGCGCATACAAAGACAAACATAATAGCGCCTAGTGCCAACATCGTTGCCATTACAAGAATGCTCGTAATCATTTCTACCATGTCAACCTCCGAAGATTTTCTTCAGCGCATCGTACATGGCACGAGCTTGCATGATGCTCATGGTGTTGAGTACCGCATCAACATCCCACACCAGTCTTTGCGTAGGCTGAGCACTGAGGGCGGCGATGCCCTCACCGCGTGTAGCTTTGGCTTTCTGTATAACTTGCGTGGCTTTGATTTGCTTGCGTACTTTTATGGGTGAGTACTCGTTGGCTATCGTCGTGTAGTTGCTGTTCGCATCCCTCATGCACAAACCATTCTTAACAAACTGCGTGAGTAGTGAGCCAATAGATGACGGCTTGTATCCCTGCTTCTCCAACGCCGCGCAGATGGTCTTGCACGACTGGTGTGGGTTGTTCTTCACGAAGTCGAATGTTGCTCGTGTTACGTTGTTGCTAACTTTAAAATGTGGCACGTGTTTCATTTTTTTCTCCTGTTGTTGACTATCTAGCTCCCATTCGCTGAGTATTCCAGTCAGCGCAGTTTTTATATCAGGCATGAGTGTTCCCTCCTCTTAGAAATTAAACTTGTCGAGTATTGCATCGACATTCTTCTTGACATCCTGTCGGATGGTCTCGTCTTTACGCAACTCGCTAGGAGTCACGCCTACCAACAACTGCTCAAGCTCACGCCGCGCTGTCTCCAACGCAGGGTCATTGGTAATGTTGAGTGACTTAGCTAAGTCACACATCTCTAGCGCACCATCGACAAGGGTGTCGTGGAAGCGTCGAGTCTTAGCCTCACCCTGCACGTAGTCAGTAGTGAGTCTGTCAGAGATACGCTTGAGTCGTTCACCCAGTCGAGCACGAACATCTGCCATAGCGTAGTCGATGCGTTCCTGAGTTAGTGACTCAAGCTTAGCCTTGAGTTCTTCCTGCGCCTTGTTGCCCACATCCACTCGGAAGTCACCCGCTGTTGGCACGGGCATGTAGTTGACGCGGAATGAGAACTTGGTAACCAAGTCGTTGGGGGTTGGGAAGTCATCTCGTCTAAACATATCACCAAGAGCCATAGCCTGTGCTGTGATAAGCGAGGGGTAGATGGTGATGAATGCCTTGACCAATGCGGCAATCTCCTCATCGAACTCGTTCATGCGTTCAGCAAACTTAATGAAGCGCGTGTTGGGTAACAAGCGCAGACCAGAGTCAGACCAAGGCGATGTGTTGTCGTACACATACTGACGAGCACGACCGACTGCTTGTTGGATGACCTCCAACTCTGTGCGACCTGCGAGCAGGTGCTTGTTGACACGCGCCGCATCCTTGGCGGCGTGCTTGTTTGTTGTGACCTCATCGGTAGTGGACTTGTCCAGCTTGCGAGCCGTCCACACAGAGGCGTTGAATTCCACCAGCATTGCACAGGTGTCGATGTTGAAGCGAGGTGTTGTGTTCATATTGAATACTCCTTTTAGTTACTTACTTGGTTGAGAAAAAGATTTTGTGTTCAGCCAACATCTTGCCGAAGTCGGTCAAGGTGATGAACAAGTCCACACGCTGAGATGTAGCCACGGTGTTGCAGAAGATTGACTGCATCTCTGCACGCATACGCCACACGTATGTGACGATTGCTTCTGCTTCTGTTCTATCCTTGGCACGCGATACGAACTGGAAGACTTGAATCAACTGAGCAGTAGGGTTGGTAGACAAAGGTGCAGTCGCAGGGTCTTTGATGACACGCGCATAGTCACAAATCTCACGACCAAAGCGAACGAACGATGCCAACGCTTCAGCAGTTGTGTAACCGACAGTACCAATCAACGCTTGCTCAATGGTTGTGTCGTCGAGTATGCCAAGACCCTCATCCAAGATGTCACCAGCGGCGGCAAGTGAGCGAGGTGTCGCGTATGCTTGCTGTGTTGACTTGGGATTGAAGACGAAGCCATTGTCCTTAGACATATCCTTGCCCTCGTATGCACCACCCTTCTCGTAGTCAAGGAACGATGCCATGACGCGAGGCTCGTTGGATACGAACGCGATGACCATAGGATTGATACCGGCATCGGTTGCCCACTTGACCCACTCTTCAGCGGTAGGCTTACGCATCTTCACGAACACAAGACGATTACGCAAGTGAGCTTGGATGGAGTCACCGAGACCCTCGATTGAAAGATTGGTAGCGGCAAAGATAACGCTACCCTCAACGAAGTGGAGGTTACCAACGCGTTGCTCGTAGACGATAGGCGCAAGCACATTCTTGATGAACTGCGGTGCCTTGGCTATCTCATCTAAGAACACCATGATTGGCTTGCCACCATTGACGCCACGCTGATTGGTCTTGCTAACACCGAAGCGTTCGTTGGGAAGCTCACGCGAGATGCCGTTCTCGCGGTCAAGGTCAGGCATCCATACAGAGCCATCGGACAACTGAGTGCAGTCGATGGGGTCAACGGCAATGTGATTGGCAAACTTGGGAAGACGCTTGAGTTGATGGAACAACGCGGTCTTGCCGATGCCGTTCTCGCCCTCGACGATTACTGTACGCTTGTGACCCACAGCGGCGATGAGGTTGATGACTTGAGAAGAAGAAAGATATTGATTCATGTTGATTACTCCAAAGGTTGATTGATTAAACAGAGATACGAACTAACTTGCCGTGAGTGGGAACGAAGTCTTCGTTCTCCACCACACCCCACAGAGACGGCATCGGGGTATTCGGGGTATCGCAACCGAGGTAGCCATCAGTCAGCCACACGATTGCTTTAGCATTGATTTTGTGGTGCAGTATGTAGTCAACAACTGCTTGCGGTGTAGTGCCGCCACCACCTTGAGGTTTGAGTAGTGTCGCAATCTGCTCGTAGTCAACAGGCTTGAACACTTGGTCACCGCACACACCATCGTCCCACCACAAGATGCGAACAGACTCGGGTCTTACTTGCGTGAGCATACGAGCAATCTCACCGAAGATGAGTCGATAGTATGGCGACATCGAACCTGATGTATCGGGTGCAAGGATAAGCTCACCGACTGTCTCGTTGAAGTGCGATGGCATGATGAAGCCCGATGCAAGCAAGCGCTTGTTGGGAGGACAGAAGCGTGAGTTCTCGTCGCCACTACACACAGACACAAGCCAGTCCTGCATAGCCTCGACATAGTTGGTTGTGCGTTCCTTGGCTGTGCCGAAGATGTCACGACCCCCCTTGCCCTTGCCTGCCAACTTACGCGCAAGCATCTCGCCTTGACGATTGGCATCGTCAACATTCTTGCTGTGCTCTTGCTCATCCTCTAAGTCATCGAACACAGGGTCTTCATGCACATCGATAGGTTCATCGAAGTCATCGCCACTACCATTGCCATGCTTGTCAGGTTCTTTGCGACCTTGCTTGATGAGGTCATTGAGCACCTGAGGGAATGACCAACCGAAGTACTTGCGGTCAATGCACAGCGTATCAGTAGGTCTCTCAACGAATGTGAAGTTAGGGTCAAGCTCTTCGATGAGAGCATTGACCACATAGTCCTGCGCGATGTTGGAAAGCCTCGGCATTGCTCTGGTCTCTCTCCTGTACAGGATGCAATGCTTGAGTGCCACATGAAAGTTCTCATGCAGTACAAGGTAGCGCAGTTGCTTGCGGTTGAGTGGTGCGATAAATTCCTCGCCATACTTCTTGTCACGCCCATTGGTTGCGGCTGTGGGTGTGGTCTTTGAGACCTCTGACTTGCCCATACATATCACACCGCTGAGCAGTGCATATTGTGGGTGCCGCATACAGTCAATGTTCGCGGCTTGTACACGCTGGTTGAGCGTCATCTTCTCGAATGTCATAGTGCTTCTCCTGTAGTGTTTGACATTATTCTAACATAGGTGTCCAAGATTAGACACCCTCGGGTTTCTACCAATTCACATTACTGCGGGGGTAGTCTTTCTCCACAACGAATTGTGGAATAGTCTGTTTGACGGACTTCTTTTCCAAGTCCAGCGCCTTGAGGATGCGGGTCGACACCGCCTTACGCACATCCTTTTCGGTGACTGGCTTGTCTAGCTTGTCTATGCCGTCGATTTGTTGGTTGGGTGCGTGCCAACGTGGGCTTAGCATGAAGTCTCTCTGCTTCCATGCACGCTTGGATGCGAGCACATTGAACGCGTCCTGACACATCTCAAAGAAAGCGTGGATGTCAGCTGATGTAGCTGAGTCATCCGCAATCTTTCCAACGCACTTGCGTGCATCCCACTCTGACACAGCACCGCCAGCCCAAGGACGACCCAAGCGGTCAGACAAAGCAACCTCAGCGGTGAACTCAGGCAGACGCATCTGCACAAGCATGAGGTAGTTGTCAAACTTCTTGAGTATCTCTGCGCGTGCCGTCTTGTCCTCGTTGCCCGACACCATTCTGTAGTGCGGTGTGTGGGATGACTTGGTTGTGTCGAGCACGCCATCAACATACATGAAGTCAGCGCTGAACGGCGTGTCGCCGTCATACGTGAATACCTTGTTGTACACAGGCGCAATCACCTCACCAACTTGTGAGTTCTCGACACGCCTCCAACTGTCCTTGCCAAGAACATAGTGCATGAAGTCCTTACTCGTTATTGAGTTGTCACCCATGAACAAGCGGCGTTCGTGTTGCTTGCCGTCGACCATCGTTGGTGCGTAGTAGCGAGCCATAACTGTGTGGTACAGAATGATGTCGAAGTGGTCTTCGTACTTGGCTACCCTGTAGTGATGGTAGGTCTTGTGGAGTGGGCGTTCGTTCTCTGCCCACTTGTTGCTACGGACTGCGCCGCGATGATTGAATACTTTCTCTGCGTCAGCGTAGCTGTGTACGCGAGGTAAAGACCGAGCTGTGTTTCCAAACATATTGATTACTCCTTTGTGGTTGTGGTTGATTTAACTGCGGGAAAATCTGTGTTGAGTGCGTGGGATGTGTGGATGTAATCGTAGAGGTCGTCGTCGTTGCCGCCCTCATTGGTTTCTTCTGCGCCATCCTCACCTATTTGCACGATGCGAAAACCTGCATTGGGGTAAAGTTCTACTGCCCATTCCATGATTGCGTCGTGTGCTCGCACCTCGTCAAAGCTGTCGTACCATTTCACATCACTCGTTTCAAATGTGATGATTGGCTCTTCGTAGTTTGTCTCGCACTCTTCGATTGCATTTGTCCAATGCTCATCGTTGCGATGCTTGACTAACTCAACGAATGTGTCTCGTTGCTCTACTGTTTCAAAGCGTATGACATACGCTACATCTGACCTATATCCCATGGGACACCTCCTCTTCAGTTGAAATATTGCCTTTGCTATCGAAGCGCCAGCCGTTTATATAGATGATTTCTTTAAAAGTTTCCTCGCTTGTGTATGCCTCATACTCATCACGAAGTGCCTTATAAATATCATCAGCCAATGACTTTGCCTCTTTGAGCACCCACTCTTCTAAGTCATTGACCAGACTCTCAATATCTATTGCACGCGCCACACCATTGACGCCAGCACCTTGGAAGATGCCTTGCCTAAACACCGAGTCGTTGTCATCAGCATCAATGTCCGCAGTAATGGTCACGCCCTCCAACCGCATACCACCTGAGTGGACATACATGAATGAAGTGGTATAGATGAGTGCCCTGATGCCTATCCACTCCTCCTGCATCAACGCAAGCAGAACTGTGTACCGCCCTGCATTGGGGTGCGTAGGCGTTACATAATGCTGAATGAAGTCATCGAGGTTGACTCGTCCTGTCCACGATGCGCCATCGCCTTGCGAGTAGAAACCTGAGTAGTAGATTTGGTCAACCAACATACCTGTAGCTTCTACTGCTTTGTCACCGATGTACTGTGCGTAGACTTCCTCATACCAATCATCGGGCGGCTCGCCATACTGGGATATGGCGTTGCTCTTTGCGTTCTGTTCTAAGTCTTCAAACTCCATTTAGTTTCTCCAAAAGTTTTATCAATGTGCTTGCCAACTTCTCTTCAAGTACCTCCTCAATAATCTCCTGCACGCGGTCTGCGTCAGGGTAGTCGTTGCTGTCTAAATAATTTTCTATCTTGTCGTCAACGTCGTACGCATCAAACTTGTCATCGAAGTCGTAGTCTGTGATGGCGTCATGCACTTGGTTGCTGATGTCGGTGTCACGCACCTCTCTGCGAACCTGTTCTGTGATGATGTCGTCCATGATTTCCTTGACTCTGTCCTCGTTGACATGGTCGTCGTCATCGATGTGGGTATTGACTACAAAGGTTGCGATGTCGTGTATTGACTCCCTGAACGACTCGTCGATGTACTTCACAGTACCATGAGCTTGCAAGACGGCGCTGACCTTCTCCTCGACTTGTTGGTCAATGTGCGTATTGATTGCATGAAGCAAGGTGTGTATCAGCGTTGAGGTAGGGGGCTTGGGTTGAAGTTCGTGAGGTGTATCCAAGTCGGGGACTGTGGTTTCTGTTTGGTTTGTGTGGTCGATGTATGTCATGTTGATTACTCCATTTAAAATACTGGTGAGGCGCACCAGCAACGCAACTTAGTATCAGAGTGATACTGAGATTTAAAAGGCAATGAGTGTTCCCTGTGCGTCACAGGTAGCACATCACGCCCATCCGCCACACGAACAAGTCGAGGGCGAGAACTACGCACGCTATCAGATACGCCATCACAAAGGTGATGCGTATGGGTGTGAACCTTGTCATTCTTCTATCTCCTTGGGATACTGCATGAACAGTATCCTGCCCTTGTAGTCGTGCGGTGAGAGGAAGTCACAGTTGTTTAGCTCTGCGGCTTTCGCCTCTATGTCACCATCGGCTATGTACTCGGCGCTGTGGACGCGATGCACAAGTGCTGAGTCCCCGTCAAAGAACTCTATGTCCCCAAAGATTACGAATCGTTTCATTCTGCTCTCCCTTCAATTTCAAAACCATACGCATAGGTATCCGATGCCTCATTTGCAAGCGTCTTACCTACCCCAATGTCATCGACTACATTTTGTAGTGCTTCTCCCAAATCGTTCGCCTCGTCATAAGTTATGACCAACACGAACCTGTTGCCTGCGCCCTTGTTGTATTTATCTATGTTCATTTCACTTCTCCTAAAGTTGTTTGGCAATACCCCACATACCCATTCTGTTCATACAGTTTGGTTGCTTCTTCATCGCTCTGCGCCTCTTCAGGGTGCTTGTAGCCGACCACCTTTATGTGTTCCTCATCAAGACTACCGAGATAGCCCAAGTCGTCCATGAGATTTGTAATGGCTTCACTCTTGTCTTCGCCCACTACCCACACATCAACAGTTATTTTGTATACATTCATGTTGTTTCTCCTTACTTTGTTCTAAGTTCTACGATGAACGGTGATGGGAGTGCTTCATATAACTCTTTGGTTATTTCTTTCAACTCACCTGCTCGGCTTGCGTGGTCACCGAACCAATACCATTCATCTTCACGACTATGGCAGTCGCCCCAAAAGCTTTTGGTTAACCTATCCAAGTATTTGTCGGGGTCACCCTTGGTTTTGAATTTGACGACTGAATCACTATCCATATCGCCATTACGAGTTTCGATTGCACCGATGTAATATTTCATTCTGCTTCTCCTAAAGTTGTTTGTGTAAACTCAGTATCAGGGTGATACTCAGTCGTCTCTGCGCCGAGACAATAGCTCGGGCACTTTCATGTGCTCTCTGTCCTCCCTTCCTATTGATAGCCAGCGGTCACGCAATGACTCAATGGCAAACGATGAGACCAACTCCCACCAGTTACGCTTCTCTTTCTTGTACTTGCTTGGCTCAGACTCGAAGTCGAGCAGTATCCTGCTCTTCTCCCTTGTCAGTATTGATAGGTACTTTTTTAGTAACCCCTCGTACTCGCCTTGTCCCATCTGTTCGGCGTAGCTACGCTGTGCTCTCACCTTTTTGATTTCATAACCCATCGGGTCTAAGGTTTGTTTGAGTTGGTTGCGCCACTTGTCTACCCATGCCTCGTAGCGTGCCTTGCTCATGATGAGCCGCGCCATGCGTTGGCGTTCCTCAATGATGGATTCCATCTTTGATTTCCCTATGTCGCCACTCACCACCATGTTGTGCAATTCCTTGCGGGTCTTCTTGCTTGGGGGTGTGCGCTTGGGTTGGCAAGCTTTGCAATTCTTGGAGGAGATGGTCATAAGCACATCACCTTTCATGCCTCGGGCTTGCATTTGTGCGCGTGTGAGTCTGCGGTTGAACTCGGCGAGAGGCTTTTCTTCTCCGCATTTGTTACACTTTTTCATACATTTGTCCACTTCGTTGTTCGAGCATACCCACCATTTTTCCTTACTGGACAACCTAGTGGGTATCTCGGTTGTCCGATGTTTACTGGCGATTCTACTACTCTATCCCACGATACCTATCGCATACGGACATATCAAAGGATAAATAACTTTTCACACCCACCTCAACCTGTATATATATATATTTATCTTTTTATCTCTTATATATATATAGGTATTGTGGGATGGGTATGGCTTGAAGCCCCGCCAGTATTGGGATGCGCGATACCCACCAGATTGTCCACATGGGAAAAATAGTGGGTATCGTTCCCACACCTGTATATAAACACAGTTGTGGTTAAACACAGTATCACATTGATACTGAGTCGTCATATCAGGCGCAGTTGTTGGGCTGAACGCTTGATGTCTTGCCACTCATCGAGGGCGGCTTCTTCTTTGAGCTTGCGCTTCTTGTCGTGGTATGCCTTGGGGTTCTTGTCGTATAGGTCTGCCATAGCTTTGCAGTCTTTGCGTAGCTCGGCGAGCTTGGTGCGGGTATCGGATGGGATGTGGATGCGGTATTTCATTTGATTACTCCTTGTCGTTGTTGAAGATTTGCATGAGTTGTACGCCGAGCATGAAGGCGCAGAGTAGGGGCAACATAAGCCACAAGGGCGGGATGTATTCGAGTGCTACCTCAATGTGGGTCTTGATGACGACTACGCAGATAGCGCTGAGGAATACATGGGACAGGACTTGTGTGGATTTCATTGTGGTTCTCCAGTTGAATCGGGATGAGAGTGATTCGTATTTGACAGAAAAAGAAATAGCGGCGGGACTTGGCATCCACGCCGCTTGGAAAAAACTCAGTATCAAGTTGATACTAAGCTGTTACACAGAAGCCAAGAAGCGGCGTTTCTCAGCCGCAGTCAACTTACCGAAACTTGTTACCAAACGAGCAACCTTGTCAGTCTTGCTGTTGGTCTTAGCCTTGGGTTTGCTTGGTGCTATCTCATCGCCAAAGATGCGGTTAAGCACTCTGTTCATTGCCATTCGCGCGGTGCTACCTTGCTTGAATGTCGTGCCGCGTTGACCCTCGTAGGGCTTGCAGTTGTACTTCTTAGATGCCCATTCGATGACCAATGGCTTTGCGTCAGTACGAGAGGCGATGCCTAAGGGCAACAAGTCAGAGAGAAGAACGACTGACACATTGTCAGCTTTGTTGAACACGGCGAAAGCCTGTGCTTTGATGGATGCGAGTTGCATATTGATTACTCCAAAAGAAAAGCCCCGCATAGTGGCGGGGCGTCACAGCGAATGAGTTCCCCCAATCGATGCATCTAGTATACCACAATGCGTTTGGAAAGACCCTTTACACCACTCGGACTCAGTATCAGTTTGATACTGACCCCACCTACCCCCCACCCCCCAATATGCACAGCCATGCCCCGTCCCTGTGTGAACACTATTCCCCAGCCATTCTAAATACTTCAGTAAACCTTATTTACTACACCCCATAAATTTTATAAAAATTCCAAATAACCTATGTCAAACTTTGGACATTCCACCATAAAAAAAGCCCCCTGACTTACATCAAGGGGCTGAAGAGACTTTGCAGTCTAGGAGAAGCAACGGACAACTGCTTGCCGCATCACTTAAGAAATAGTATACACTTCGGCCATCGAGGTTGCAAGGGCCGCGCATGTTAGAACACTTGGTGCAATTTGAGCCAGACGTCACCAGTCTGGAAGATTTCAGGGAACTGGATGATGTGTCATCTGGGGATTTGCTGTCTGCGCAAGTTGCTACAACAGAATGGCTTAAAGAACTTGGTGTTGCCGCAGATGCAGAAGTAAATAAGGAAGCGCAAACTACCGCCGCCCGTGAAGCTTTCAATGTCGTCACCACAAACACAGACGATGCAACACAAAAATCCAAACTGCTCCAACTTAAAACCCCAGAGGCTGTGCGCCACATTACAGGCATGTTGACAGCCTATGACTGGGAGTTTGTGGAGATGGCCAAAGAGTTGCGCGGGTACACCGTAGCAAAACTTTTTGAAGAAACCCAATCCCCCAACGCCAACATCCGCCTTAAAGCCTTAGGACTACTGGGTAAAGTTACAGAGGTGGGTTTATTTACAGATAAGCTTGAAGTCAAGAAGACTGACCTCACCGATGAGGAGATCGACCGCAAGCTTAAAGACAAGCTGGCCAAGTTCATGGGCGTGCAAGACGCTGATGTAGTAGAAGACATCGAGATAAATGAAACTGAACGACCTGACACTGAATCCAACTGAGATTCAGGCCATCCAGAAAGCTCTCCCCACCCTAAACTTGGCGGAGAAGGTGGAGCTTATGGGTATGTTGGAAGAGCGTGAGAAACGCTACCAAGTCAACGTGGGTCGTACAAACATGATTGACTTTGCCAAACACGTTTACCCCGGATTCAAAGTCGGGCCACACCACAAGAAGTTGGCGCGGATATTCCAAGACGTGTTAGACGGTAAAAAGAAGAGAGTAATTATCAACATTGCCCCACGTATGGGTAAGTCCGAGTTTTCGTCTTATTTGTTCCCCGCGTTCTTCCTAGGTAAAAACCCTAACAAGAAGATCATTATGGGGACGCACACTGCGTCGCTGTCTGAAGACTTTGGACGGCGGGTTCGTAACTTACTGGATGATGAGCACTATCATGAGTTATTTCCCCAAACACTTGTGGCAGATGACCAGAAGGCCGCTGGAAAATGGTCAACAGCCGCCGGTGGTCAGTACTACGCCGCCGGTGTCGGCGGTGCTCTTGCTGGACGCGGCGCTGACCTATTCGTTATTGATGACCCGCATTCGGAACAAGACGTAAAAGCAAACAGTCGTCTAGCGTTTGACACAGCGTGGAGTTGGTTCCAGACTGGCCCTTTGCAACGTCTGATGCCGGGCGGTGCGATCATAGTCATCATGACGCGCTGGGGGCCGTTGGACTTAACTGGCAGACTCATACAGTATCAGGTGAGTAACCCTGACTCCCCCGTTTGGGAGATCGTGGAGCTTCCAGCCATCCTGAACGAGAACACGGAGAACGAGAAGTCGCTCTGGCCGGAGCAGTGGCCGCTCGAGGCGTTGAAGTCTGCCAAGTCCTCAATGGATCCACGGTACTGGAACGCGCAGTACATGCAGCAGCCTACCTCGGATACGGCGGCAATCATCTCAAGGAAGCACTGGCGTATATGGCAGGGGGACGACCCACCCACTTGTGAGTACATCATTCAGTCTTGGGACACGGCGCATGAAACCAAAACAACATCCGACTATTCTGCCTGTACTACTTGGGGGGTCTGGTACAACGAGGAGGAGAACGACAAGCCCCAGCTTATCCTCCTTGACGCTTTCAAAGACCGGATCGCATTCCCAGAACTCAAACAAGCTGCCTTTAAGCACTGGAAGGAATGGCAACCCGATGCCTTCATTGTGGAGAAAAAGGCGGCAGGTGGGCCACTGATCCAAGAACTCAGGGCGATGGGCATCCCTGTACAAGAATTTACACCGAGCCGTGGAAACGATAAGATGGTGCGTGTGCAGGCTATTGCGGACTTGTTCTCCTCTGGTATGGTGTGGGCACCCGACACTCGCTGGGCACGTGAAGTGATTGAGGAAGTTGCGTCCTTCCCAGTTGGCGAGCACGATGATTATGTGGACACGACCAGCCAAGCACTGCTTCGATTCAGACAAGGCGGCTTCATCACGCTAGACACTGATGAGCAAGATGAGCCACAACTTTTTAAGCGCCGTACTGCGGCATACTATTGAGGTACGGATGGAAACACAGAAGTTCATGGGCAAAAACCAACTAATAGACCGACTGGCAGCGCAGATCGGTTCTCGGGAGACGGCGCTTGAAGTTCTACAAAAGCGGGGGCACGTAGATGCCAAAGGCAACTTGACCGTTGAAGGCAAAAAACGCGACGCCATGACCGCCGAAGAGCGTGCACTGGACAGAGCAAAAACTCGCACGGGGAAACCCACATCAGCATTTAAATATAGCCCAACAACAAATCGGGCTACTCTGAGAAAGAAGTACTGACATGGCAACCAACATAGACAAAGCCCTGTACCAGCAACCCCAAGGTATGGAAGAACTGGCACAAGATGAAGATGCCATTGAGATTGAAATTGTTGATCCTGAAGCGGTCAACATCAGCATTGGTGACTTAGAAATCAGCATGATTCCCAGTGAAGATGAGGATGACTTCAACGTAAACTTGGCCGAGGACATGGACGAAGGTGCAATGTCTTCACTGGCAGGAGACTTAGCCGGAGACGTTGAGCAAGACAAAGGCGCACGCAAAGACTGGGAGAAAGCATATACCGAGGGACTCAAACTCCTCGGCTTGCAGTACGAGGAACGTACTGAACCTTGGAACGGCGCTTGTGGCGTGTTCCACCCCATGATTACAGAAGCGGTAGTACGTTTCCAGTCAGAGACAATTACAGAACAATTCCCAGCCGCAGGCCCAGTGCGTACAAAAATCTTGGGTAAAGAGACTCCTGAGAAACAAGAAGCTGCTGTGCGTGTCGAGGCTGACATGAACTACGAGTTGACAGAAGTCATGCGCGAGTTTAGGCCTGAGCATGAGCGTATGTTGTGGAGCCTCCCCGCTACTGGTTCAGCGTTCAAGAAGGTTTACTACGACCCAAACATTGGCCGTCAAGTATCTATATTTATACCAGCAGAAGATATTATTCTGCCCTACGGAACAACAGACTTAGACACTTGCTACCGCTTGACACACGTCATGCGCAAGACCAAGAACGAGATTATCAAGCTCCAGCAAGCAGGCTTTTACCGTGACATTGAGTTGCCTGACCCCAGTAAAGAACAAGACAACATCAAGAAAGCCAAAGACAAAGAGACAGGGTTCTCTGACTTAAATGATGAGCGCTACACCTTGTATGAGTGCCATGTTGACTTGGTGCTGGAAGGTGATGAAGACAAAGACGACGACGGTGAACCTACCGGCGTAATGCAACCATACGTAGTTACCCTAATAAAAGGAAGCAATGATGTCCTCGCCATCCGCAGAAACTGGGAACAAGACGATCCCCTCAGACTTAAGCGACAACACTTTGTTCACTACCAATACATCCCGGGTTTTGGAGCTTACGGCTTTGGCCTTTTCCACCTCATTGGAGGATACGCCAAGTCAGCCACCAGTCTCATGCGTCAGCTTGTCGATGCTGGGACGCTTTCTAACTTACCCGGAGGTCTTAAGACTCGCGGAATGCGCATTAAAGGAGACGACACCCCCATCGCTCCCGGAGAATGGCGAGACGTAGACATTGCTTCTGGGGCACTGCGTGACAGCATCCTGCCCCTACCCTACAAGGAGCCAAGCATTGTCCTGTCTGGCTTGCTGGACAAGATCGTAGAAGAAGGCCGTCGCTTTGCCGCAACAGCGGATATGAACGTGTCGGACATGTCCGCACAGGCTCCTGTGGGTACGACACTGGCTCTTTTGGAGCGCCAGCTTAAGGTTATGTCTGCTGTGCAAGCCCGTCTGCACTACACCTTCAAACAAGAGTTGCGTCTGTTGGCTGCGATCATTCGGGACTACACCGAGCCAGATTACGACTACGACCCCGTTGATGCTCCTCGCAAGGCCAAGAAAAAAGACTATGACCATGTAGACATCATCCCTGTAAGCGACCCTAACGCGGCAACAATGAGCCAGCGGGTTGTGCAGTACCAAGCCGTCATTCAAATGGCGCAGATGGCGCCCGATATTTATGACTTGCCGCAGTTGCACCGCAACATGCTCCAAGTTTTGGGTATCAAGGATGCCGATAAACTTGTTCCCCTACCTGACGACATGAAGCCCAAAGATCCTGTGACTGAAAACATGGGAATCATAAAGAGCGAGCCAGTCAAGGCGTTCTTCTACCAAGACCATCAGGCGCATATGCAGGTGCATATGGCTCTTATACAAGACCCAACTATTGCACAGATGCTTGGCCAAAACCCCAAGGCACAGCAGATTTCAGCCGCACTTATGGCGCACATTGCTGAACACGTTGGTTTTGAATATCGTCGTAAGGTTGAGGAGCAACTGGGTGCAGCGCTGCCGCAACAGGATGAAAACCTGCCTCCAGAAGCAGAATTTGCATTGTCTACTTTATTGGCGCAAGCATCTCAACAAGTGGTGCAACAAGGCCAAACGCAAGCGGCACAACAGCAAGCTCAGCAGCAAGCGCAAGATCCCATCTTACAAATGCAGCAAGCCGAGCTTCAATTAAAGCAACAAGAGTTGCAAATGAAGGCTCAAGAGGCACAGGCTAAAAACCAAATTGCACAACAGGAATTGCAGCTAAAGATGCAGATTGCTGGACAGCAAATGGAATTAGATAAAGCAAAAATGCAATCAAAACTGGAATACGACGGCACCAAACTTGGAGCGCAAATTAAGAAAGATCAAGCTGAAATAGAGGCTAACCAACAAAGAGAGGGTATGCGCATGGGTATTGATATGGCCAAGCACAAAGCCCAAAAAGATTTAGATGCTCGGCAGACAGCACTTGATTATTCAAAGGAGAAACCAATTAAATGATCCAAGACTTCGCACGCGTATTGCGCGAAAAATTACGCACCGATATGAACAACTACGCAGATGACTGCGCTGGTGGGGCATGTCGCAATTTTGACGAGTACCAAAAACTCTGCGGGATTATTCAGGGTCTAGCCATCGCAGAGCGCCACTTACTTGACCTTGCAAAGAAAGTAGAAGAAACCAATGAGTGAACTTGTTCTAGAACCGGGGCAATACGCCCTGCCTGATGTAATCCAACCCGTCGATGCACCCGTGCAAGACGCTACAGACGAAGAAAAAGCCACCATGCTGCCAGAGCCGACAGGCTGGAAGTTGCTGTGTGCCGTGCCCCCAGTCTCTGAAAAGATTGATGGGACTGCGCTTGATCTTGTACGCGATACAAGCAGTATGCGACAAGAAGAAAGCGCTACCACCGTGTTGTTTGTAATGAAAGTTGGCCCTGATGCGTATAAAGATCAGACCAAGTTCCCCGCAGGCGCGTGGTGCAAAGAGGGCGATTTTGTCCTTGTTCGTACCTATTCTGGTACGCGGTTCAAAATCTTTGGAAAAGAGTTCCGGCTCATCAATGATGACCAAGTGGACGCTGTTGTGCAAGACCCACGCGGGTTAACCCGCGCTTAAAGGAGTAGAAATGGCAGAGCAATATAAGTTTCCCGATGAACTTGACGACAACAAAAGTCAAAAGGTTGAGATACTTCAGCCCGAAGATGACGTTGAAATTGAGATTGTTGACGACACACCCATACAAGACCGTGGGCGTAGACCGTTAGACAAAGAGGTTGAAGACCCCACGGATGACGAAATTGAGAACTACTCCGATAAGGTTAAGGTACGCATTAAAGAGTTAACTCATGCGCGGCACGACGAGCGCAGGGCAAAAGAAACTCTTTACCGTGAAAAACAAGACCTTGAGCGTCTTGCACAGCATATGGTTGAAGAAAACAACCGTCTCAAACAATATGTAAATAACGGGTCTGAGCAGTATGGGGCTATGGCCAAGACCGCTGCCGAGGCGGAAATGGATAAAGCCCGTCGAGAGTACAAGGTGGCACAGGAGGCGTTTGACACTGATGCCATCATTGCGGCTCAGGAAGCGTTGTTTGACGCTAAGTCAAAATTACAACAAGCACAAAATTTTCGTCCACCCCCTTTACAAGTTGAAGAAAGTGCGGTACAACCGCGACAACAACAGACCCAATCTGTTCAACCGGACGAAAAAACCCTGCGCTGGCAGGCAAAAAACCAGTGGTTCGGTTCTGATGGGTTTGAGGAAGTTTCCAGCTTCGCACTAGGGCTGCATCAAAAATTAGTGTCAAACGGGGTTGACCCCCGCTCTGATGAGTACTTCGAGCAAATTGATGCTCGCGTGAAGTCTACGTTCCCCGACATGTTCGGTGGCGTTAGCGAAAAGTCCCGGCGACCTTCTTCAGTGGTTGCTCCGGCAACACGTTCTACAGGAACAAGGAAGGTTCAATTGACGCCGTCACAAGCTGCGTTAATTAAAAAGTACAACCTTGACCCTAAGAAGTATGTTGCTGAAGTTTTAAAATTGGAGAACCAAAATGGCTGAAAATCGCACCCCCCGTGATAATGCATCACGCGAAAAATCAACTCGATACGTGTATAAACCTTCGAGTGCGCTGCCCGATCCTACCCCTGAACCCGGATGGGAGTTTCGCTACATAGCGACTCATGTCTTGGGACAGTCCATGCCAACCAATGTGTCTAGCAAGATGCGGGATGGCTGGGAACCGGTGAAAGCAGCAGACCATCCAGAACTGATGCTTGAAGGTAATGACAAAGGTAATGTGGAAATTGGTGGATTGATGCTTTGCAAAATTCCTACTGAAAAACTCATGGCCATGAAAGAGTATTACGACACACAAGCGCAGAATCAGATGGATTCAGTGGACAACCACTTCATGAGAAATAATGACCCGCGTATGCCTCTGTTTGCTGACCGCAAGTCAACAACCAGTCGTGGAAGCGGATTTGGTACAGGTTCAAAATAAAGGAGTCTTAAATGGCTTATCCAGTGGTCTCAGCCCCGTACGGGCTAAAACCAATCAACTTGATTGGTGGTCAGGTATTTGCGGGGTCAACCCGTGAACTACCTATCACCTACGGCTACGCTACAAACATCTTTTATGGTGATTTTGTAACGTTAGTTCGTGGGAATTTGGAACGCATAAGCGTTACAACAGGTGTTGTTGGCACATTAATGGGGGTTTTCCTCGGATGTTCGTACACCAACCCTTTAACCGGACAAAAAACCTTCTCGCAATACTGGCCTGCGTCTACGCTTGCTGGTGATGCAGTGGCTATTGTCTGTGATGACCCTGATACAGTGTTTAAAGCTGTGATGGTTTCTGGTACTACAGTGGTGACTTCTGGTGCTCGCGCCATGATTGGTCAAAACTTAGCAGCAGTTAACAACACAGGTAGCACTGCAACAGGTAATTCAGCTAACGCTGTTTTGGCAGATACCTCCCTAGCACTTACTGCGGCTTTGCCAATTCGTGTTATTGGGTTGGTTCCTGACTCTGTAGTGGCACAAGGTACGGGCGTTTACTCCAGTATCAGTACCGCTACCGTTACGCTTGCTTCGGCTCTTACGTTTACGCCAGTGGTTGGCTCTGACGTTGGTTCCATTGCTGCAAATGGTCAGTACATTGCCAGCGGTTCGTATGTTGCGTCTGTAACAAACTCTACAACGGTTGTGCTGAATCAAGCACCTCTGGTAGCGTTTGCTTCGGCCTCAACACTTGTCTTTAACCAATATCCAGAAGTACTCGTGAAAATCAATTTTGGTTTGCACAAATACTATGCTGGTACAGCTGTTGCATAAGGAGTAACATAAAATGGCTATTTCACGCGCACAGCTACTTAAAGAGTTGCTCCCCGGACTGAATGCTTTGTTTGGTATGGAGTACTCCCGCTACGGCGAAGAGCATAAAGAAATCTACGAAACTGAGAAATCAGAGCGTAGCTTTGAAGAAGAGACCAAGCTTGCTGGTTTCTCCGCTGCTCCCGTCAAGAACGAAGGTTCTGCCATTGCTTATGACAATGCGCAAGAAGCGTTCACAGCACGCTACAACCACGAAACCATTGCCTTGGGTTTCTCAATCACTGAAGAAGCGATTGAAGATAACTTGTACGACAGCTTGTCTGCTCGTTACACCAAAGCTTTGGCCCGTGCTATGGCATACACTAAGCAAGTCAAGGCAGCTTCTGTTTTGAATAATGGTTTCTCTGCCGGTTATGTCGGTGGCGATGGCGTTGCTCTATTCAGCACAGCTCACCCCTTGGTTTCTGGTGGCACCAACAGTAATCGCCCAACTACCAACGCTGACTTGAACGAGACTTCTCTTGAGAACGCCGTCATTCAAATTGCAGCTTGGACAGACGAGCGCGGCCTGTTGATTGCAGCAAAACCCCGCAAGTTGGTGATTCCTCCTGCTCTGATGTTCGTGGCTACCCGCCTGTTGGAAACCAACCTCCGTGTTGGCACTACCGACAACGACATCAACGCGTTGAAGAACAACGGCTCAATCCCTGAAGGCTACACTGTCAATCACTTCTTGACAGATGCCAACGGCTGGTTCTTGATGACCGATGTTCCCAACGGCTTGAAGCATTTCGAGCGTATGCCTTTGGAGAATAAAATGGATGGTGACTTCGATACTGGTAACGTACGTTACAAGGCTCGTGAGCGTTATTCATTCGGCTGGTCTGACCCATTGGGAGCTTTTGGTTCCCCCGGTACGACCTAATAAGTTAAGGGGGCCTTGTGCCCCCTTTTCTTTTGGTGTATATTGAACACATTCCGAGAATCATCGGCGTATCAAACAGGCTCGGCTGACCTCATGCAGATTGATACGCTATAACGCATGGAGAATTAAACATGGGATTCGCAACTCACCTTGGCCCTTGGTTGTTGGGCACTGTTAAAAACACAACTGGCACTACCGCTGGTACTATCCAAAACACCGGCGCTACTAGCGTTACCCAAACCAAAAAAGTTAATTACGCTGGCGTTGTTTACACTGCCGATACAACAACCACCCTGTTCACTATTCCTGCTGGCGCTCAAATTACCAGCATTCATATTGACACGTTGGTGGCGTTTACTGGTTCTACTGCCGCAAATATGTCTTTAGGTATTACAGGCTCAACAGCTTTGTACTTTGCTTCTACAGACATTACAACCCAAGGTCGTTTAGCCAATACTGGCGCAGCGGCTAAATTGGGCAACTGGGCTGGAGCAGCTACTACAGCTTCTCCTAACGGTGCTGGCGTTGGTACAACTGATGTAACAATTATTGCTACTGTACGTCCTACTGTTGCTGACGTTACCGCAGGGACTGTGCAATACACCATTGTGTACTCTGTAGCAAATTCAGACGGTACTCAGTCTCCTGCTCCTTCTCAACAATAATTAATCACGGGGGCTTCGGCCCCCTCATAACAGGAGATTAATTATGCAACAGACAGACGTAAAGGCGGCTCACTTAACTGCCGCTGGATCTTTTATATTGGGACGCACACGCCTCAAAGGTATTGTGGTCAGCCCTAAAGC